>Ga0207661_10000403_pt1 | contig 27999 bp, 28 predicted proteins | sample KBSC713LmetaG_FD_184337 | JGI IMG/M metagenome (GOLD analysis project Ga0207661, IMG submission 184337) | Corn rhizosphere microbial communities from Kellogg Biological Station, Michigan, USA - KBS C7.1-3L metaG (SPAdes) (version 2) | ecosystem: Host-associated > Plants > Roots > Rhizosphere ...
AGCGGGTGTTGACGTCCTTGATGTGCTCGTGGGTGGCGGTGGGGGAGGCCGGCATGGGGCGGGAACTCTAATAGCGTCCCGCCCGTGGAGCGTCACTACCTCCAGTCGAACCAGCCGCCCGGGGTGCCGCCGCTGCCATTGACCGGCGAGCGGACGCTGCCCGACGTGCCCGAGGAGAACTACTGGTACCGCCGCCACCTCGTCGTCTACGAGTGGATCGCCGAGCGGGTGGGGGGGAAGCGGGTGGTCGACATGGCCTGCGGCGAGGGCTACGGCTCCGACGTCCTCGCAGCGAGCGCCGCCAGCGTCGTCGGAGTCGACGCCAACCCCGAAGCGCACGACCACGCGCGGCTCCGCTACACGCGGCCCAACCTGCGCTTCGAGCGCGACCTGGTCGAGAGCTTCTCGGAGCCCTGCGACGCCGTCGTCTTCCTGCAGACGATCGAGCACGTCCAGGACCCGGGCGCGATCCTCGAGCACTTCAAGTCGATGCTGGCGCCGGGGGGCGTTGCCTACGTCTCCACCCCGAACCTCTTGACGCTCGCCCCTCCCGGGGCGGAGAAGTCCGACAACCCCTGGCACGTGAAGGAGTACCGGCCGGAGGAGTTCCGGGCGCTCTGCCAGGCCCACTTTCCGCGGGTCGAGCTGCTCGGCCTCTTCCACGCCCGCAAGCTGCGCGCCCACGAGCTGGCGATCAAGCTCGGCTGGGACTCGGTCCACAAGGCGCTGCGGCTGACCAAGCCCTTCTACGACCGCTTCACCCCGGCGATCGCCGCTTCTGACTTCACCCTGAACGAGAAGAACCTCGACGGCGCGCTGGACTTCGTCGCCGTCTGCCACTCGGATTAATGAGTCGGGAGGGGACCGCCGGGGACTTGGCGATCGTCCTGCACAGCCACATGCCCTACGTCGAGGGCTTCGGGACCTACCCCTTCGGCGAGGAGTGGCTGTTCGACGCGGTGATCCGCTCCTACCTGCCGGTGCTGGAGATGGCGCGGGACCTGACGATGACGGTGACGCCGGTGCTCGCCGACCAGCTCGAGGATGCGGGGGCGGCCGAGCGCCTGCGGCGGTTCCTGCTCGAGTGGCGGATCGGGGCCGCCGAAGCGGACCTGCCGCAGGTGCCTGAGGAGTGCCGCGCCGCCTGCGAGGGCGAGCGTCAGCGCTACGCGCACGCGCTGGAGCTGCTCGACGCCGCCGGCGGCGACCCGCTCGTCGCCTTCCAGCGGGCGGCGGCGGAGGGCCGTGTCGCCCTCGCCGCCTCCGCCGCGACCCATGCCGTGCTGCCGCTGCTGGCGACCCGCGAGGGGCTGCGGCTGCAGCTGGAGGCGGGGATCCGCTCCCACCGGCGCCGCTTCGGCTGGGACGGCGGCTTCTGGCTGCCGGAGTGCGCGTACGACCCCGGCCTCGAGTGGCGGCTGGCCGAGCAGGGCGTGCGCTGGTTCTGCGTCGACCAGAGCCGGCACGCCAACCCGCTTGAGGCGCTGGCGCCGGTCGCGACGCAGGCCGGCCCGGTGGCGCTGCCGATCGACTGGGAGGCGATCTCCTGGCTCTGGTCGCTCGAGGGCTACCCCTCCGACCCGGCGCACGCCCAGTTCGCCGGCAAATCCCTGCGCGGGATCCGGATCTGGCGGGTCGGGGGAGGCGCTTATGAGCCCGATGCCGCGGCGGCGGCGGCGCGGCGGCAGGCGCAGGAGTTCCTCGCCGCCGCCGCGGCGAGGTTGCGCAGCTATGCCGAGAGCCGCGACCGTCGCGGCCTGCTCGTCTTCGCGATCGACACCGAGCTGCTCGGGCACTGGTGGTCGGAGGGGCCGATCTGGCTGCGCGCCGTGCTCGAGGGGGCGGAGGCGGCTGGGATCAGGCTCCTCACCGTGCCGCAGGCGCTGGCCGAGCACGAACCGACCGCCCGGCCGCTCCGCGCCTCGACTTGGGGCGAGGACAAGGACCTCAGCACCTGGGACTCGCCACCGGTCGCCGACCTCGCCTGGGGCGCGCGGAGGATGGAGCTGCGCCTGCTGCGCGCGGCTTCCGCCGGGCTGCGCGGGGAGCGCCTGGAGCGGGCCGCCCGCGAGCTGCTCGCCGCCCAGTCGAGCGACTGGGCGTTTCTCGATCAGCGCAAGCAGGCCGGCGATTACGCCTACCAGCGCGCCACCGACCACTCACGGGCGCTCTTGGAGGCCATAGACTGCGACCGCCCCACCGATCCCGGTTTTCGATCATTGCGTTCTCTCGCCCCGGACCTCAGCCTCGCTCCGCTCCTGGAGCCATGAACACCCACGCCAGGTAAAGCCACCCGGACCAGCCCCGAACTTGACCCGCGTCCTGATCCTCTCCTGGGAGTACCCGCCGTTGATCGAGGGCGGCCTCGCCCGCCACGTCCGCAAGCTCTCCGAGGCGCTGGTCGAGCGCGACGTCGAGGTGCACGTGCTGACCCGCGGCGGGGAGGAGTCCCCCGCCACCGAGCGCCGCGGCGGCGTGATCATCCACCGCATCCGCGAGCCGAAGCGACCGACCGACCTCGGCGAGTTCGTCGCCTGGATCGAACGGATGAACTCGGACATGCTCGCCGCCGGGGTGGAGCTCGGCGATCGCTACAGCTACGACCTCGTCCACGGCCACGACTGGCTCGTCGCCAACGCCTGCGACCACCTCGCCAAGCGCTTCGACGCCCCCCTCGTCACCACCATCCACGCGACCGAGTACGGTCGCCACCAGGGCTGGGTCGACAAGCACCCGCAGACCTACATCCACGGGGTCGAGCGCTGGATCACCAACCGCTCCGACCGCGTCATCGCCTGCTCCCACTACATGCGCGAACAGGTCGCCGACATCTTCGGCGTCGAGGAGGGGCGGATCAGCGTGATCCCGAACGGGATCGACCCCGACGACCTACCGGCCCAGCCGGCCGCGGAGCTGGCGCGGCTGCGCTCGGAGTTCGCGGCGCCCGAGGAGAGGCTCGTCCTCCTGATCGGCCGCCTCGTCTACGAGAAGGGGTTCCAGCTGGCGCTGGAGGCGATGCCACGGGTGCTGGAAGAGGCGCCGGGCACGCGCTTCCTCGTCGCCGGCTCGGGCACCCATGAGGCCGAGCTGAAGCGCCAGGCGCAGGAGCTGGGCTTGATGGAGCACGGCACCTTCCTCGGCTGGATCGGCGACGACGTCCTGCACTCGCTCTACCGGATCGCCGACCTGACTGTGGTCCCCTCGATCTACGAGCCCTTCGGGCTCGTCGCTCTGGAGGCGATGGCTTCCGGCTGCCCCTGCATCGTCGCCGACACCGGCGGCCTGCGCGAGGTCGTCCCGCACGAGGAGGCCGGGCTGCGCTTCCGCGCCCACGACCCCGAAGCCCTGGCCGAGGTCGCGATCCGCGTCCTCTCCGACGACGAGCTCGGCCGCCGCCTCGTCGCCGAAGCCTACGAGCACCTGCGCCGCTTCGACTGGGGCGACGTCGCCGAGCAGACGGCCGCGGTCTACGCCGAGCTGGCCGGCGCCAAGACCGCCTAACAGCGCCTCGCTGCGCCCAGCATCAGCAGCCGTCGCGCCGCCGCCCGGCGAGGCTCCGATCGCTGATCGTGAAGCTGCCCGCGTCGCTACTGGCGGGGGTCCAGTGGATGCCGTCGAGCAGCTCCAGAGGTGAGACCGAGAGGGAGCCCGCGAGCTTCATCAGCGTGTCCACCCGGGCGAGCCGGGTGCCCTGCTCGAGCATCCCGATCTCCGTTCGGTGCAGGGAAGCGAGCCTCCCCAGCTCTTCCTGCGACATCGCCGCCCGGCGGCGGCAGCGGAAGAGGTTGCGCCCGAACTTGACCGCCACCTCCTCCGATCGAAGTCTCCCGTCGGCTGGCACGCGGCAACTGTTTCGCAATCGATTCATTGTCAGCCAGACAATACATTTCAGACATGATAGACTTCTTGCAGACAACGAATTCCGGCGGCGATCGGAGTAGCTTTAACCCGATCCCGCATGACCCTGAGCATCAAAGACACGGAGACGGAGAAACTGGCAGCCGAGGTTGCCGAGATGACCGGCAAGACGAAGGAGGACGCCGTGCGCGAGGCATTGCGGGAGAAGAAGGAGAGGTTGGAGATGAACAGGGGGACGAGCGAAGAGCGCCGTCAAAGGTTGCGGAAATACCTAGAGACCGAGATTTGGCCACGTATCCCCGAGGAGCTCCTCGATCAAGAGCCGATGTCCAGGCAGGAAATCGAAGACATTCTCGGGCTCGGATCGGAGGGTTACTGATGGTTCTCGACAGTTCCGCATTGATTGCGGTGGTGTTCCCGTGAGAAAGGGCACCAGCAATTAGAAGAGCGTATGGCCGAAGCAGGTTCGCTCTCTATCGGGGCGCCAACCCTTTTTTGAGTCGGCGATGGTGTCTATCGGCCGCTTCGGAGCGGAGGGGGAAGAATTGCTCGCGCAGTTCCTCAGAGACCTCGAGGTCGAGATTCGTTCCTTCGAGGAGCGTCACTGGCGAATGGCCACCACCGCGTTCGATCGCTATGGCAAGGGTCGTCATCCAGCCACCCTCAATTTCGGCGACTGTATGAGCTACGCGGCTGCCCGTGTTGCCGGCGAACCTCTGCTGTTCACCGGCAACGACTTCGCCAAGACCGACATACCGCCGGCCTAATTCAGGCCGGCGGTTTCATCGTCATTCGCCGTGCCGGGCGCACTCGGGCGGCTGCATCGTCGTCCAAGCTCCCGGGTCCGGTTCGACCGGCCGCTCCCAGCGCAGCTCCCCCGGCGCCTCGCGCATGCGGATGATCCGGGCCGGGATGCCGCCGACGACGGCGTTGGCCGGGACGTCCTTGGTGACCACGGCGTTGGTGCCGATCACCGAGTTGTCGCCGACGCTGACGCCGCGGAGGATGCAGGCGCCGTAGCCGATCCAGACGTTGTTGCCGACCTCGACGTCCCGCTTGTAAATGCCCTGGAGGCGGATCGGCCGCTCGACCTCGACGACGCCGTGGTCGAAGTCGATGAACATCGCCCGGTCGGCGATCACGCACTCCTCGCCGATCCGCACCCGCTGGTAGGCGGAGATCGTGCACTCCTGGCCCATCACCGTCTTGGCGCCGATCTCGACGGCGCCCTCGTGGCAGCGGATCTTGGTCCCGTCGCCGATCCAGACGAAGCGGCCGAAGCGGATCTCGCCCCGCGGCTCGATCTTCAGTTCCAGGCCCCTGCCGAGGAAGAAGGGGCCGTCAGAGCGCCAGCGCCCTCCGGCCGGGGTCAGCAGCCGCCGCCAGAGGTAGCGCCAGAGGAGCCGCGCGTAGCGCGGGGTCAGCATCCGGTTGCGGGCCAGGAAGCGGAGCACGGCGGGGCAACTTTAGACTGGCTCGCCCGTGGCCGACGTCGCCAAAACCGCTCCGCTTGCCGAGCGCCTCGCCGCCGGCGAGAAGCGGGCGCTGGCGCGGGCGATCACCTTGATCGAGTCCGACGATCCCGCCGGCTGGGAGCTGGTCCGCGAGGTCTACCCGCGCACCGGCAAGGCCCGGATCATAGGTTTCACCGGGCCGCCGGGGGTGGGGAAGAGCACGCTGATCGGCGCCCTCACCGGCGAGCTGCGCAAGGCCGAGCGCGAGGTCGCCGTCCTCTCGATCGACCCCTCCAGCCCCTTCACCCGCGGCGCCCTGCTCGGCGATCGGATCCGGCTCACCGACCACTTTCTCGACCCCGGCGTCTTCATCCGCTCGATGGCCTCCCGCGGAGCCCTCGGCGGCCTCTCCGAGGCGGCCCTGCAGGTGGCGCTGATCATGGACGCCGCCGGCAAAGACGACGTCCTGATCGAGACCGTCGGCGTCGGCCAGGCGGAGATCGACATCGTCGACCACGCCGACACGATCGTGCTGGCGCTGATGCCGGGCTCCGGCGACTCGATCCAGGCCCTGAAGGCGGGGGTGATGGAGATTCCCGACGTGATCGTCGTCAACAAGGCCGACCACCCGATGACCGACACGATGGTCCGCGAGGTGCGCGGCGTGCTGGCGCTCTCCCAGGACCCCGAGGGCTGGAAGGTGCCGATCCTGCGCACCGAGGCGGCCCGCGGCGAGGGGGTGTCCGAGCTGGCAGCGGCCATCGACGAGCACCGCCAGTTCATCGAGGGGGCGGGGACCCTGGCCGAGCGCCGGGCTCGCAACCTGCGCAGCGAGGTGCTCGGGATCGCCACCTCGCGGATGCGCCGCCGGCTCGAGCAGACGGTCTCCGAGGACCCGGCGACGGCCGAGCTGCTCGACCGGGTGGTGCGGCGCGAGCTCGACCCGGCGACGGCGGCGAGCGAGCTGCTGGAGAAGCACGTCGATGACTGAGGAGCAGCCGGTCCCGAGCGCCGAGGCGATGAGCTGGTTGGGAGCCGAGGTGGCCGAGCTGAGCGGCGGCTCGATCGGCCAGGTGCAGGGCATTTACGTCGACGCCGAGAGCGGCGACCCGGCTTGGCTGATCGCTCGCCTCGGCCGCCGGCGCCGCGCCCGCGTCGTCGCCGTCCCTTTCGCCACCTGCGCGGGGGCCCCCTTTGGGGTTTGGGTCGCCCAGGAGGCCGACGCGATCCGCAGCGCCCCGGTCGTCGATCCGACGCGGCCACTGCGCCGCGAGCACGAGTTGACCATCTGCGCCCATTTCGGGATCGGCGAGCGGGTCGGCAGGGCCGCCGCGGTTGCCGGACGCGAGGAAGGCGCGGTCACCGCCACGCCGCCTCGCCCCGCTTAGTCGGAGCAAGATTCACACTCGATTTTCTAGCGGTGCTTGACCGGTGGCTACCTCTTACTAGAGATTTGAGTAATGAGGATCGCCTATGTACTGGGGGGGCTGGTGGCCGCCCTATGCCTGCTTGCCGGATGTGGTGGAGGGGGTGCGCACGACGCCGCCGGCCAGCCGGCGGCCGTGACGCGCGTGAAGCCGCAAAGGCCGCCGTTGTTTCCCTGTCCGACTCCCTCCCAGGAAGTGCAGGTGACCCTCGACGGTTATGCGGGCGCCGAGAACGCTGGGATCCTGATGGCCGAGGAACGCGGATACTTCCGCGACGCCGGTCTCGACGTTGTGGTGAGAACCCCCGGGAACCCCGAATACCCGGTGACCTACGTGGTCGTGGGAGACGACGACGTCGGCATCGCGCAGCAGCCCCAGATTCTGGTCCGCAACGAAATCGAAGAAACGGTCGTCGCGATCGGGAGCGTGATCTCAGAGCCAACCGCCGCGCTGATCTGGCTGAAGGACTCTGGAATCCACGAAATCGCCGATCTGAAGGGCAAGACGATCGCGATTCCCGGGGCCCTGTACCAGAGCACCTTTCTGGAGCATGCGCTGGCCCGCGCCGGTTTGACCCTCGACGACGTGGAAGTCGTGGCGGCAGGCTATGAACTCGTTCCGGAACTCCTGCGAGGGAAGGTCGACGCGATCTTCGGCGGCACCTCAAATATCGAGGGAGCTGCTCTCGAAGCCCGGGGGGCGAAACCGGTGATCACGCCCGTGCAGGAGCTCGGGGCCCCTGCCTATGACGAGCTCATGGTGATCGCCCGCCCCAAATGCGTAGCGAAGTATCCGGAGATGTACCGCCGCTTCATGGCAGCGGCGGCGCGGGGCACGGAAGCCGCGGTAAACGACCCACACGGTGTCGCGCGGTTGATCGACCGAAGCGCCCTGTCTTACCCCGGAGCCGGACGCAAGGAGATCGAAGCGCAGGTCGAGGCGACGCTTCCGCTTCTCTCCCGGAGCGGGCGCATCGACCTTGCCCAAGCGGCAGATCTCACCAAATGGATGCAGGAGAACGGCCTGATCGAAGAAAAGCCACCGGTCGCGGAATTATTCACCAACGACTATCTGGCGCCGTGAGCCGACTCCTAGCGACGCTACCGAGGGCCACCTGTTGGTTGTTCTGCCTGGCGATGGCCGCCTTGGTGCTGGTCGGATGCGGGGCGGGGGACGAGGAAACGGGCGCCGCCGCTCCTCCGAAGGCCAAGACGGACCCGAAAGAAGAAACCAAGCCGGAAAAAAAGAGAGAAGTCGCAGAAATCTTCAAGAACGCCGGCCCGCTCGAATGTGCTTCGCATTCCGATGAGGTCGCGGTGACGCTCGACGCCGACCCCGACAGCCTCAATGCAGGGGTCGAGATGGCCCTGAAGCGGGGTTTCTTCGCCGATGCCGGGCTCGAAGTTTTCGTCGGAGGGCCGAAAAATCCGGCGCGGGCGGTGCACTACGTCACGGCCGGGGTCAGTGACATCGGCATTGCGCAGGAGCCGCAGGTTGTGCTCTCGAGCGAAGAAGGAGGGGCGCCGGTCGTCGCCATCGGCGGTTTGATTCATCAGTCGAACGCGACGATGATCTGGCTGCCGGGGTCACGTATCCGGGACGTCGCCGACCTCAAGGGAAAAACGGTCGGGATCCCCGGTGCGCCCTTCCAGGAAGCCTTCCTCGGGCAGGTGCTGGAACAGGCCGGCCTGCGACTCGACGACGTCACGGTCGAGCGGACGAACTACAAATCCGGAGACGCCCTTCTCGAAGGAAGGGTCGACGCGGTCTTCGGGGGCGCCTGGAACGGCTTGGGGGCGGAACTCGAAGCGCGCGGCGCTGAACCGGTGGTGACGCGCGCACGCGCCCTGGGACTGCCCCCCTACGAAGAACTGGTGGTGATCGCAGCTGCCAGATGCGCGGCGAAGCATCCAGGGGTGATGCGCACTTTCATGAGGGCGATCGCGCGGGGCACGGAGGCGGCAAGAAACCATCCGGTGGAGGCTGCCAACTTCGCCGCCCAGAGCTACCGGCTGGACCCCCGGTTCCGCATGGGATACCTGCGAGCGCAATTCAAAGCGTCCCTCCCGCTTCTGTCCACCGACGCTCACATGAACTTGGCCAAGGCGGCCGGCCTGGTGGCCTGGATGCACAAGCAAGGGCTGATCAAGCGGAAGCCGCTGGTCAAGAAGCTGTTCACCAACGAGTACCTGGCGCCCTGAGCGCCTTCGGAGAGGATGCGAAGGGTGAGGATCAACTGGCTGGGAGCGGTGGTCCTCGCGGCTTTGTTGCTTGCCGGATGCGGGGGTGGAGGCGGAAACGACAAGAGCGAAGCCGCTGATGCTGGAGGCAAGCAGGCGGCCGCGGCCGAAAAGGCCAAGCAGGGCCCCAGGATCGATACCCGAGGATCGGAAAAGCAGGCGAGCGTCTGGGTGACGCTGGAGGGATGGGAAGGTCCCGAAAACGTCTCCCTTCTGATGGCCGAAAAGCACGGCGATTTCAAGGAAGAGCGAATTTCGCCGCTCGTCCTCACCCCGCTGAGTCCAAAACGGACGATCCCGTACGTGGTTTCGGGCGTGGATTCGCTCGGTGTGGCGTACGGCCCGGAGGCGGTCGCGGCAAGGGCGAAGGGGGTACCGATCGTGATCGTCGGCAACGTGCTTCAGCAGGCGACGGCGGCTTTCATCTGGACGAAGGAATCGGGCATCAAGGACGTCGCCGACCTCGCGGGAAAGACCATCGCGGTCCCCGGTCTCTCCTTTCAGCTGAGCTTCCTTCGAAAACTTCTGATGGACGCAGGGCTGAAAAGGTCCGACGTCCACATCATCAAGGTCGGATACGACTTGGTCCCAGCCTTGGCCAAAGGGCGCGCCGACGCCATCTTCGGCGGCTCCGAAGACGTCGAGGGGGTCGAACTGGAATCCCGTGGCCTAGAACCGGTCGTCACGCCGGTAACCGACCTGGGGGTGCCCAACTACGACGAATTGGTGCTCGTCGCCCGCCGCGATCTGGCAGAAGCGAATCCGAAGTTGATGAAGGACTTCGTCGCGGCTATGGCAAGGGGTGCTCATGCGGCGGTGAGGCAGCCGAAGGAAGCCGCAGAAGCTCTTGAGGTCTCAGGCGAATCTAATCCTGAAACGAGCCATTCTGCGATGCGAAAGCAGGTGAGCTCGGCCGTGGGGAAGCTTTCCGGCAGCGGCTCCATCGACTCCGCTCGCCTCCAGCACCTGATCGACTGGATGTCTGAAAACGGGATGATCGAAGAGGACTACCCGGTCGAGGAACTGTTGCCGGACTATTAGTCGGGAGCCCTACAGCTGCAGGCTCTTGACCTGCAGCAGCTCCTCGATCCCGTAGCGGCCGTTCTCGCGGCCGTGGCCGGACTGGCCGTAGCCGCCGAAGGGAGCGAGGGGATTGAAGGCGCCGCCGTTGATCTCGATCTGGCCGGTGCGGATGCGGCGGGCGACGGCGATCGCCCGCTCCTTGTCGGCGGCCCAGACGCCGCCGGCGAGGCCGTACTCGGTCGAGTTGGCGATGCGGACGGCGTCCTCCTCGCCCTCGTAGGGCTGGATTGCGAGCACCGGGCCGAAGATCTCCTCCTGGCCGATCGTCATCTCGGCCTCGACCTCGGAGAAGACGGTGGGGCGGACGAAGAAGCCGCGCTCGAGGCCCTCCGGCGGCTCGACGCCGCCGGTGAGCAGGCGCGCGCCCTCCTCGACTCCCTCCTCGATGTAGCCGCGGACGCGCTTGCGCTGGACGTCGGAGACAAGGGGTCCGAGGCGGGTCGAGGACTCGAAGGGGTCGCCGGGGGTGAAGGTCTCCGCCGCCGCCTTCGCCAGCTCCTCGGCCTCGGCCAGTCGCTGGCGCGGGACCAGCATCCGGGTCAGGGCGCTGCAGGTCTGGCCGCTGTTGAGGAAGCACTTGGCGACGCCGTCCGGCACCGCCTTCTCGAGGTCGGCGTCGTCGAGGATCACGTTCGGGGACTTGCCGCCGAGCTCCATCGCCACCGGCTTCACGCTCGCCGAGGCGAGCTCGGAGACGCGGCGGCCGGCGCGGGTGGAGCCGGTGAAGGAGACCATGTCGACGCTGGGGTGGGCGGCGATCGCCTCGCCGACGACCGGTCCCGTGCCGGTGACGAGGTTGAAGACGCCGGCGGGGAGGCCGGCGGCCTCGACCACCTCGGCGAGGAGGAAGGCGTTCAGCGGCGTCACCTCGCTCGGCTTGAGGACAACGGTGCAGCCGGCGGCGAGCGCGGGGGCGACCTTGGCGGCGATCTGGTTCAGCGGATAGTTCCAGGGCGTGATCGCGCCGAGGACGCCGACCGGCTCGCGCAGCACCCGCGAGTTGCCGATCTCCTCCTCCCAGGCGACCTCCTCCATCAGCTTCGGCATCGAGGCGAACTGGGAGGCGGGCAGGCCGACCTGGATGATCCGGCTCAGCTTCAGCGGCATTCCCAGCTCCTGGGTGATCGTCGCGGCGATCTCGTCGCCGCGCTCGTTCAGCCCCGCGGCGATCGCGGCGATGTAGCGGGCCCGCTCCTCGCGCGGGGCCTGCGACCAGGAATCGAAGGCGTCGCGCGCGGCATCGACGGCCTGGTCGACGTCCACCTGCGAGCAACCCGGAATCGTCCCCAGCACTTCCTCGGTGGTGGGGTTGACGACCTCGAGCGGATCGGCTCCGCTCGGCTCGACCCACTCGCCGCCGATGAAGACCTTGTCCTTGACCTGAATCTCAGCCGCCGTCGCCATCGCTCCTCCTCGTCCGGTTCTCCCTCGACCTATAACTCCGTATACTTTGAGTAATGAGGCAGGGGTTTCTCTGCGCTTCGCTGATCGTAGCCTGCGCTTTGAGCGGCTGCGGAGGCACTCACGAGGTTGGCACGACGACGTCGGCGGCCCGCGGATCGAGACCCTCGTTTGCAGGAAAGCCCAGTCCGACCTATCCCTCCCAGCTGCACGTGAGCTTGGAGGGTCAGCTGACTCCTGACGACGTCGCCATCTACATGGCAAAGGAAAAAGGCTATTTCGCCGACGTCGGCCTTACGGTGTTCTTCAGCGCACCCGTTGCCCCGCGGCGTCCCGTCCCCTATGTCGCCGCGTACACGGACGACATCGCGATAACGCAGCAGCCGCAAGTCGCCCTCGGCAAGGAGAACGGGGCACCGATCGTCGCGGTGGGGAGCCTGATCTCACAACCGACGGCGGCGATGATCTGGCTGAAGGGTTCGGGAATCCGAGAAATCGCCGACCTGAAAGGCAAGACGATCGCCGTTCCCGGGATCCCGTACCAGGAAGAAATGCTCGACTCCGTCTTGGAAAGGGCGGGGGTGGAGCCGGACGAAGTCGAGGTGAAGCAGTTCGGCTACAGGGTTCTGCCCGCTTTGCTGCACGGGAAGGCTGATGCGATCTTCGGCGGCTCCTGGAACATCGAGGGGGTGGCGCTGCGAAAGTTGGGCAAGGAGCCGGTGATCAAGCGGGTTCAGGACCTCGGGGTGCCCGACTATGACGAAGTTGTGGTCATCACCCGATCAGATCGGGCGGCCCGGGAACCCGATGTGGTGCGTAAGTTCATCGCAGGGCTGCGACGCGGGGTCGCAGCGGTGAAGAGAGACCCCGAGCTAGCGGTGGAGTTGCTCCAGAGAAGCCCCCACGAATTCGTGCTCGGCAAGAGGGTGCTCGCCGCTCAGATGCAGGCGACGTTGCCATTGCTGTCCGCGCCTACGGCTGGAGGCTAGACAGCCGCGCGCTTTTTCCCGTTCGAGTTCGCCGCTCCCGGCCCCGGTATCTGCTCGGCGTCGCGCGCGCTCAACACTTTCCCGCAGCTTTCGCAGATCCCCCGCTCGCTGACGTTGCCCCCGCACTGCTTGTGGACGATCAGGCGCAACGGGCCGCCGGGGTTGGGGGAGTAGCGGTCGCCCCAGTGCAGGAGGGCGATCAGGGCCGGCCAGAGGTCGAGGCCCTTCTGGGTCAGGAAGTACTCGTAGCGGGGCGGGCTCTCCTGGTACGCGCGCCGCTCGAGGATGTCTTCGTCGATCAGGCGCTGCAGGCGGGCGGAGAGCACGTTGCGGGCGATCCCCAGCGACTCCTGTATCTCGCCGAAGCGGCGGTTGCCGTGCATCACCGTGCGCACGATCAGCAGCGACCAGCGCTCGCCGATCACCTCCAGCGCCTTGGCGACGGAGTCGTCGAGGCCGGGATAGTCGCGTCGCAGCACGTGTGAATCATCGCACACTAGGTTGCATCAAGCAACTGACTTCGTTAAGCTCGCCACGTCCAGAGTTGCTTCATGCAACCGAGCGATTGGAGGCCTTCAGATGAGGTTGATCCCACGACACAGGCACAGCCGACGCCCCAAGGGTGCGCGGATCGCGATCAGCGAGGCGGAGATCAGCGCCGACCTGCACTACCCGGCGAGCCGCGGAGCTTCCAGGCGCGAGAGCGCCGGACGGAGGCCGGGGGCGAAGTGAGCGAGAACGGAGTGGACAGCAACAAGCTGCTCGCCCACGGCATCGCCGCCTGCATGTTGCTGGGGTGACGAGCCTTGGCTAGGTCGTTTTCAGGCGGCGTGCCGGCGCGCGAGCTCGACCAGGAGCCGTACGCCGAAGCCGTTGGCGCCGTTGCCGACGTACTCGCGACCGATGTCCCAGGCGCTGCCGGCGATGTCGAGGTGCGCCCACGGCACCTCGCCGACGAACTCCTCGAGGAAGGAGGCGGCGGTGATCGTCCCGGCCTTGCGCTTTTTCCCCAGGTTGGAGAGGTCGGCGACGGTGCCCTTCATCAGCTCCTTGTACTCGGGGTGGAGCGGCAGCCGCCAAGCCAGCTCGCCGGTCTCCTCGCCGGCCCGGGTGACCGCGGCGGCGAGCTCGTCGTCGTTGGCGACGAGGCCGGCGTAGGTGGAGCCGAGGGCGACCTCGACGGCCCCGGTCAGGGTTGCGATATCGACCAGCCGCTCGGCGCCGAGCTCGGCGGCGTAGGCGAGGGCGTCGGCGAGGATCAGCCGCCCCTCGGCGTCGGTGTTGTTGACCTCGACGGTCTTGCCGTTGTACTGGGTGATGACGTCGCCGGGCTTGATCGCGGTCCCGGAAGGCATGTTCTCGGTCGAGGGGACGACGGCGATCAGGTCGAGCGGAAGCGCCAGCGCGGCGATCGCGGCGACCGTCTCCAGCACCGCGGCGGCGCCGGACATGTCCATCTTCATCTCCTGCATCCCCGCACCCGGCTTCAGCGAGATCCCGCCGGTGTCGAAGGTGACCCCCTTGCCGACGAGGCCGAGGGTGCTGTTCCCGCCTCCCGAGTAGCGCAGGACGATCATCTTCGGCTCCTCGGGGCCGCCCTGGCTGACGGCGAGGATGCCGCCCATACCCTTCTCCTCCAGCTCCGGACGGCCGAGGACCTCGACCGAGAGCGAGCCGGAGCCGGCGGCGATCTCCTCGGCTCGCGCGGCGAGGAAGCTCGGGGTGGCGACGTTGGCGGGAGTGTTCTGCAGATCGCGGGCCCGGTTCTGGGCCTCGGCGACGACCCGCGCGGTCTCGACCGCATCGCCGAGCTCGGCCGGGCCGAGGACCGTCAGCGACTCCAGCCGCGGCGCCTCCTCGTCGGTCTCGGACTTGAAGCGGTCGAAGCGGTAGGCGGCGAGGACCGTTCCCGTGACCAGGGCCGCCGCGGCCGCCGCGTCGTCCCCGGTCTCGGGCAGCGCCCAGGCCAGCGAGGCGCCCCCCAGCCGCTTTGCCTCCTTGGCGGCAAGCGCGGCGGCGACCCGCAGCTTCTCGGCGTCGAGCTCGTCGCGATCGCCAAGGCCGACGACGAGCGTCGGCGGGAAGCCGTCCGGGCGCAGCAGCGAGAGCTTCTTGAAGCCGGCCTTGGCCTCCTCGGCGCCGGCGGCCGTGCCGATCCCGGCCGGCAGCTCGGCCCCTTCGGGAAGCCCGACAACCAGCAGATCGGCCCCGACGTCCTTCAGCTCACCTTGCTCGACTCCGACCTTCACCGGCCGCGAGTCTATGCCCTGTCGGTATCGTCACCCGCTGGACCTGGCGGACAGGGGCCAGGCCAGCGAACTTCGGAAAGGAAAGGCAGTAGATGCCCAGCTCAGTGATTCTCGGAACCGCGCGCACGCCCTTCGGCAAGATGGGCGGCGGTCTCTCCTCCCTCGACGCCACCGACCTCGGCGGCCAGGTGATCGAGGCGGCTCTCGATCGCTCCGGCGTCGCCCCCGAGCAGGTCGAGCAGGTCGTCTTCGGCCAGGTGCTGCAGGCCGGCCAGGGCCAGATCCCCTCGCGCCAGGCCCAGATCAAGGGCGGGATCCCGAAGGAGGTCCCCTCGGAGACGATCAACAAGGTCTGCGCCTCGGGGATGCGCTCGCTCGGCCTCGCCGACCAGGCGATCCGCGCCGGCGACTCCAACGTCGCCGTCACCGGCGGCATGGAGTCGATGAGCCAGGCCCCCTACCTGCTGCCGAACGCCCGCTTCGGCTTCCGGATGGGCGACGTCAAGGCGCTCGACGCGATGACCCACGACGGGCTCACGAACCCCTTCACCGAAAAGCAGATGATCAACGAGGCGAGCGAGGTCGGCAACGAGCTCGAGATCACCCGCGTCGACATGGATCGCTTCGCCGAGCGCTCGCACCGGCTCGCGCACGAGGCGACCGAAGCCGGCCGCCTCGCCGAAGAGATCGTCGGCGTCACCGTCAAGTCGCGCAAGGGCGAGACCACGGTCGAGGCCGACGAGGCGATCCGGCCCGGAACCACCCTGGAGACGCTGGCCGGGCTGAAGGCGATCGGCGGCCCCGACGCCACCCACACCGCCGGCAACGCCCCCGGCGTCAACGACGGCGCCGGCGCGATCGTCGTCGCCTCCGAGGAGTGGGCGGAAAAGGAAGGCAAGACCTCGCTGGCGCGGATCCTCTCCTACGGGACCGTCGCCGACGACTTCCCCTACCTGGCGAAAACGCCGGCCAACGCCTCGAAGCTGGCGCTGGAGAAGATCGGCAAGAGCCCCGAGGACGTCGACCTCTGGGAGATCAACGAGGCCTTCGCCTCCGTCGCCCTCAACTCCGTGCGGATGCTCGGGATCGACGAGGAGAAGGTCAACGTCAACGGCGGCGCGATCGCCCTCGGCCACCCGATCGGCGCCTCCGGCAGCCGGATTGTGGGTGCTCTGGTCCACGAGCTGCGCCGCCGTGGCGGCGGTCTCGGTGTCGCCGCGATCTGCTCCGGCGGCGGCCAGGGCGATGCGATCGTCATCGAGGTCAACGGGGGCTGATCCTTGGACCCGCAGCCCGCGAGCGAGAACGCGCCGCGGGCGGCTGCCTTCTTTGATCTGGACAAGACCCTCATGGCGGGGTCGAGCGGGATGCAGTTCGCCCGTATCGCCGCCAAGCAGGGAATCGTCGGCCGGGGTCAGCTGGCGAGCTGGGGATGGGAGCACTTCCGCTACCGCCTCCGCGGAACCACCGACGCCCGCACCGCCGAGGTCCTGAAGGTCGCCCGCGAGCTGATCACCGGCGTCTCCGAGAAGACGATCGACCGGATGGGGCCGGAAGTGATGGCGGCGATCCTGCCGCGCGTCTTTCCCCAGATGCTGGAAGAGGTCTACGCCCACCAGGACGCCGGCCGCCCGACCTTCATCGTCAGCGCCGCCGGCAACGGCGTCGTCGAGCAGCTCGCCCACGTCCTCGGCATGGACGGCGGCATCGGCACCCGCTACGAAGTCGACGGGGAGGGCAACTTCACCGGCCGCCTCGACGGCCCCTTCGTCTACGGCGAGGGCAAGGTGACGGCGATGGAGGAATTCGCCGCGCGGCACGGGATCGAGCTGGCCGAGTCCTATGCCTACTCCGACGCGCTCTCCGACCTGCCGATGCTGCGGGCGGTCGGCAACCCGGTCGCCGTCAACCCTGACCCGCCGCTGGCGGCGATCGCCCGCGAGGAGGGGTGGCAGACCTTGCGATTCGAGCGCCTCGGCCGCCGGCTGGTGGCGATGGCGGTGACGGTGCTGGCGACGGTCGCCGGCTTCGGCGCCTCGCGAGTTGCCGCCCGCCGCCGCGTTCCGCCGCCGCGGCGGCTGCGCCCCCGCTAGGGTTCCGGGCCGGATGGAGGCAGCAACCGCACGCAAGATCCGCGTCGTCGTCGCCAAGCCCGGCTTGGACGGCCACGACCGCGGCGCCAAGATCATCGCCCGCGCCCTGCGCGACGCCGGCATGGAGGTCATCTACACCGGCCTGCACCAGACGCCCGAGCAGATCGCCGAGACGGTGATCCAGGAGGACGCCGACGCCGTCGGCCTCTCGATCCTCTCGGGCGCCCACATGACCCTGGTGCCGAAAGTGGTCGAGCTGCTGCAGGCCCAGGGAGTGGACGACGTCCTCGTCACCGTCGGCGGCACGATCCCGGCCGACGACATTCCCGAGCTGAAGAGCCTCGGCGTCGCCGAGGTCTTCACCCCCGGCGCCGGAACCGACGACATCGTCGAGTTCATCCAGGAGCGGGCGACCGCCCGCCACGCCGCAGAGTGACATCTGACACGGATTGGTGTACAGGTCCGTCGTTCCGGCTATATTGCTGATTGACTCGTCAGTCAACCGCCGGCACGCGTTAAGATCGCGCCCCGCGAAGACCTGAGAATCGTCCCCAAGGAGGCTTTGTTTTGAAGATCTGCGTCCTGGTCAAGGAGGTCCCGGACGCCGCCGTTCAGAAGCGCATCGACCCAAGCACGATGCGACTGGACCGCGGCGGCGAGAAAAACCTCAACCCCTTCGACACGCACGCCCTCGAGGCGGCGATGCAGATCAAGGAGGGTGGAGCGATCCCGGTCGAGGAGGTCGTGGCGGTGACGATGGGCCCGAGCTCCGCGGTCCGCGCGCTGCACAAGGCCGTCGCCCTCGGCGCCGACCGTTCGGTACACCTCTCCGACGACGCGCTCGCCGGCTCCGACGTCTGTGCGACCGGCTACGCGCTGGCGAAAGTGCTCGAGTCCGAGAGCCCCGACCTGGTCCTGCTGGGCCAGCAGTCGGACGACGGCGAGTGCTACACGATCGGCGCCGTCGTCGCCGACCACCTGAAGATGCCTTCGCTGACCCAAGTGATCCAGATCGACGTCGCTGACGGCAAGCTGCGCTGCGAGCGACAGGCCGAGTACGGATACGACACGGTCGAGGTCGAGCTGCCCGCCGTGATCAGCGTCGGCGACGCGATCAACGAGCCGCGCTACCCGAGTCTGAAAGCGATCATGGGCGCGAAAAAGAAGCCGCTCGACTCGAAGGCCACCGGCGATGTCGGCATCGAGGCCGGCCAGGTCGGCCAGGACGGCTCGAAGACGCAGGTCCTCGGTCTCAACCCCCCTCCGGCCAAGGAAGCGGGCGAGATCATCGAGGACGAGGACACCAACGAGACGGTCGAAAAGATCGTCGCGTGGCTCGACGAGAGGAAGCTGATCTAGATGGCAGGGATCCTGGTTTACGCCCTCCACGACGACGAGGGCAACTTCAACAAGAACTCGCTCGGAGCGATCTCCGAGGCGGCCAAGCTGGCCGGTGAAATCGGCGGCGAGGCAAGCGCGCTGGTGGTCGGAGAGGTCGCCGACGACGCCTGCGCCTCGCTCGGCAACTACGGCGCCGCCAAGGTCTACCGAGCCAAGAACGTGCCCGAGGGCCTGGCCCAGCCGATCGTCGACGCGATGGCCAAGGTCATTCAGGACAACGGCATCTCCTACGCGCTGTTCGGCGGCGGTCTGCTCGGCTTTGAGATCGGTGCCGGCCTTACCGCCCGCCTCAACGCCGGCGTGACGATGGAGGTCACCGCGGTCAAAGTCCAGGACGGCAAGCTCGTGGTCGAGCGCCCGATCCTGCAGGACTCCGAGATCGCCGACGTCGGCTACGTCTCCGAGCCCGGCATCATCATCGGCCGCCTCAACGCCTTCGACACCAACGAGTCCGGCGGCAGCGCCGAGGTCGTCGACGTCGACGTCGAGGTCTCCGAGTGGTCGACCAAGGCGAAGCTGGTCCAGCGCGGCGAGCAGCGCGGCGCCGACGTCAACATCGAGGACGCCGACATCCTCGTCGGCGGCGGCCGCGGCCTCGGCGCCAAAGAGGGCTTCGAGCTCTGCGAGCAGCTGGCCGAGTCGATGGGCGGCGCCGTCGCCGCGACCCGCGCGGTCGTCGACGCCGGCTGGTACCCCTACGCGGCCCAGATCGGCCAGACCGGGAAGACGGTGGCGCCGAAGCTGTACCTCGCCGCTGGCGTCTCCGGGGCGATCCAGCACAAGGTCGGGATGCAGAACTCGGAGAACATCCTCGCGATCAACAAGGACCCGAACGCGCCGATCTTCGAGTTCTCGGACCTCGGCGTGGTCGGCGATCTGCACAAGATCGTCCCCAAGCTGACCGAGGCGATCAAAGCCAAGAGGGGAGGCTGAGCTCCGGCTCGGCCTCCATCCAGACCCAAGGAGTCCATAGATGCCCGCCGTCGCACCCGCTGAGTTCCCGCCGCCGTTCGACTCCGCCGACGTGATCGGTTCGCCGACCGACGCGCCCGAGGATCGGATCGAGGTCGGGGTTGCGATCGTCGGCGGCGGGCCCGCGGGTCTGGCCTGCGCCAACAAGCTCCTGCAGCTGCTCGAGGACGAGCCGGAGTTGACCGAGAAGCTGGGCGAAGTCCCGGTCGCGGTGATCGAGAAGGGCAAAGTCGCCGGAGCCCACCTGCTCTCCGGGGCGAACATGAAGCCCTCGGCGATGGAAGAGCTGTTCCCCGACCTGCCGAAGGAGGATTGGCCGGTCTACCAGGAGGTCACCAAGGACGCGGTCTACCTGCTGACCAAGAAAGCGGCGCTGCCCCTGAAGCCGATGCCGCCGAACTTCAAGAACCACGGCAACTACGTCACCTCGGTCGCCAAACTGGGCCGCTTCCTCGCCGAGAAAGCCGAAGAGGCCGGCGCCTACATCCTCAGCGAGACCGCGGCGACCAAATTGCTGGTCGAGGACCGGATCGTCAAGGGCGTCCGCTCCGGCGACCGTGGCCGCGGCAAGGAGGGCGAAGAGCTCGCCAACTTCGAGCCCGGCTCCGACGTCGTCGCCAAGGCGACCGTGCTCGCGGAGGGCACCGTCGGCCACCTCACCTACGCCGCCTATGACTACTTCGACATGCACGGCGCCGACCCGATGCGCTGGGAGCTCGGGGTGAAAGAGGTCTGGGAGGTGAAGGAGCCGCTCGACCGCGTCATCCACACGATGGGCTGGCCGCTGCGCAAATCGCCGCGCTTCAACGAGTTCGGCGGCAGCTTCATCTACCCGATGGGCGAGGACAAGATCTGCATCGGCCTCGTCGCCGGCCTCGACTACACCGACGCCACCTTCTCCGTCCACGACGCCCTGCAGCTGCTGAAGACCCACCCCTTCATCAAGAAGCTGATCGACGGCGGCAAGCGGGTCGCCTGGGGGGCGAAGACGATCCCCTCCGGCGGCTACTTCGCGATGCCGAAGCGCCTCGCCGTCCCCGGCATGGTCGTCGCCGGCGACGCCGCCAGCATGGTCAACGTGCCGACGCTGAAGGGCGTCCACTACGCGATGCACGCCGGCATGTACGCGGCGGAGACGATCGTCGACTCGCTGAAGCAGGACATCGACTCGGTCAACTTCGAGGCCTACGACGAGAAGGTCCGCAAGTCGCTGATCGAGAAGGACCTGAAGCAGTCCCGCAACATGCGTCAGCCCTTCTCGAAAGGCTTCTTCATGGGCGGCGCGATCGCCTCGGCGATGACGGTCACCAAAGGGGCCTTCCCCGGCGGGCACTGGAGCCAGGAGCACGACTCCGAGGTGAAGATGGACCTCGGCAAGGCGGGGGACACCTACCCCAAGGCCGACAACGAGCTGACCTTCAACAAGCTGGACAGCGTCTTCCTCTCCGGCAACGCCACCCGCGACGACGCTCCCAACCACGTCCGCATCCAGAGCCACGTCCCCCGCGAGGTCGCCCAGACCTGGGTCTCGATGTGCCCGGCCCAGGTCTACGAGATCCCCGAGGACCAGCTCGAGAACGGCGCTGCCGAGGTCGACGTCCACGTCACCGCCTCCAACTGCGTCCAGTGCGGCGCGATCACCGCCAAGGGCGGCCGCCTGACGCTGCCCGAGGGCGGCGACGGGCCCCTGTACCAGGAGACCTGAGCAGGGCATAGCCTGGCGCTGTGCAGGCGCTGGGCATAGCTGCGGCGATCACGGCTTCGCTGCTCTACAACACCTCGATCGCGCTGCAGGCGCTGCAGGCGCGGGAGGTGCCGGAGGACCATTCGCTGCGGCCGTCGCTGCTCGCTCGGCTGGCCCGCAACCGGCGCTGGCTGGGGGCGACCGCGCTGGGCTTGCTGGGGTGGCCGTTCGAGATCGCGGCGCTGCTGCTGGCGCCGCTGACGGTGGTGCAGCCGTGCCTGGCGAGCGGGCTGATCCTCCTGCTCTGGCTGGGGACCACGCGGTTGGGGGAGACCCCGGGAGCACGCGAGCTCCTCGCCGTGGCGGCGATCGTCGTCGGGATCGCCGGCGTCGCCTGGGCGGCGCCGGAGCGGACGACCGCCCACGCCGGCGCCGGCGCGATCGCCCTGGCGCTCGTGCTGGTCGCGCTGCCGGTGCTGGCTCCCTATGCCGCTCGCGGGTGCGCCGGCGCCGCCACCTCCCTTGCCGTTCTCAGCGCCGGCTGTGGCTATGCCTGGACGGCGATCGCCAGCAAGCTGCTGACCGACGAGCTGGCGAATGGGGCTCTGCTGCTCGCGCTCCTCTGGCTCGCCACCGCCGCCGCCTCGGAGGGGTTGGCGCTGTTGAGCGAGATGAGCGCCCTGCAGCGGCGGCCGGCGACGCGCGTCGCTCCGCCGATGTTCGCCGTCCAGGTGCTGGTGCCGGTGCTGTTGGCGCCGCTGATCTTCGGCGAGTCCTGGGGGGAGACCCCGGCTGGAGGGGCGGCACTGGTCGTCTTCATCGCCATCGCGGTGCTCGGGGCCGTCTCCCTGGCCGGCTCGCGCGCGGTGGGGAGGGTGGTCGAGTCCGCGCATGTCGAGGACTGAGTGCCCAGGGGATCGGGTGCAAGCTCCGGTTCCGCTGGTAGATTCAAGGCAGCCTATGGCGATGCAGTTTGTCTGGTCCGGCCGAGGCATAGACCCAGCCACAGCCACCAAGGAGCCATCGTAGGCGCCTCTGAGAACACTCTGCCCGACGCGAGCAAGTTCGCGATCGGGTTCGACCACCGCGACCGTGCGCGGCTGTTCGAGCTCTGGACCGAGATCCTCGACTCAGAGCAATGGTCCGAGGGCGCAAAGCTGAAGGCTTTCGAGCAGCGCTGGGAGCAGTGGAACGGACTGCCGGCCCTCGGCCTCTCGAGCTGGGGCGGAGGGGCCCTGGCCGCGCTCGAGTTCGCCGGCGTCAGGGGTGAGACGGTGCTCTGCCCCTCCAACACCTTCATGGCGACGCCGCTGGCCGCGATCAACGCCGGCGCCGAGGTCGAGTTCGTCGACTGCAACCGCGAGGACCTCTGCATGTCCTTTGCCGACTTCGAGCGCAAGGCCGAGCGGCACAAACCGCGGGCCGCGATCCTCGTCCACATCGGCGGCCACATCGCCTTCGACGCCGAGCGGATCGCGGCTTACTGCCGCGACAACGGCATCTTCCTGCTCGAGGACTGCGCCCATGCCCACGGAGCCGACTGGAACGGCGCCAGGCCGGGCGGATTCGGCGACGCCGGCGTCTACTCGCTGTACGCGACCAAGACGGTCTCCAGCGGCGAGGGTGGGGTCCTGGTCTCCGGCAATCCCGACCTGATCGAGTTCGCCGCCACGTTCCGCAACTACGGCAAGTTCGAGCACGAGGTCGACGGCCTCAACTTCCGGATGAGCGAGTTCACCGCCGCCCTCGCCCTCGTCGGGGCGGAGCGGATCGAGGAGATCGTCGCCTGGAAGAACGACTACGCGCGGGAGCATCTCGACCCGCTCCATCCGGCGCGTCTCGAGCTGCCCGACGGGATGACCTCGGGCCTCTACAAGTACATCGTCTTCGAACCGATCGAGAAATCGACGGGGCGGGTCTACGACCAGCCCTGCCATCGGATCATGGGCCGCTCCGAGGAGCTGCCCGACACCGACTGGGTGGCCGAGAATCACTGGTGCGTGCCGCTCTACTACCGACCGCAGAGCCGCGAGGCCGCACTGGGAGCGAAGGAGGAGTCATGAGGGTTCTGGTGACCGGAGGCGGAGGCTTCATCGGCTCTCACGTCGTCGACCGCTTGCTCGAGCGAGGGATGACGCCGCGCATCTTCGAGCTCAGCGCCTCGCCCTACCACTCGCCGTTGGAAGTCGAGACCTTCACCGGCAGCATCACCGACCCCGCCAACCTCGACCTGGCGATGCGCGACTGCGACGCCGTCATCCACCTCGCTGCGGTGGCCGACGTCGGCCACGTCCATGCCGATCCTGTGCTGGCCGAGGAGGTCAACACCCGCGGCACCCTCAACGTGCTCGAGGCTGCCTGCCGCGCCAAGGTGGGCCGCGTCGTCTATGGCTCGACCACCTGGGTCTACAGCGATTGCGTCGAGCAGGAGGTCGACGAGGAGACGCCGATCCCGGCTCCTCGCCACCTCTACACCGCGACCAAGCTGGCGGGGGAGACCTATTGCGCCGGCTATGCCGAGCTCTTCGACCTCGAGAGCACCGTGCTGCGCTTCGGCATCCCCTACGGACCCCGCGCCCGCGCCGCCGGCGTCGTCGCCAAGTTCACCGACCTCGCCTTCGAAGGCAAGCCGCTGACGATCGCCGGCGACGGCAGTACGACCCGCAGCTTCATCTACGTCGAGGACCTCGCCGACGGCATCGTCGCCGCCCTCAAGCCCGAGGCGGCCGGCCGCACCTACAACCTCTCCGGCGAGGAGGTGGTGACGATCCTCGAAATCGCCGAGCGGGTCCAGGAAAACACCGACGACTGCGAGATCGTCCACACCCCGCCGCGGCCGGGCGACTTCCCGGGCAAGGCGATCTCCAACGAGCGTGCGCTGGAGGAGCTGGGCTGGAAGGCGGACACCAGCTTCAAGGAGGGGGTCCGCCGGTACGTCGAATGGGTCCGCTCGAGCACCCGGCCGCCGGACCCGGTGCCGGGCAAGAAGCCGACGCTGAACGGCAACGAACACGCCGCCGGGGCACTGCCCGCGGGGGCCTCGCGCTTCGGAGGGCGCGAGCCGCGGGTCCTGATCCTCTCTGCCGACATCGGCGAGGGCCACGACCTGCCGGCGCGGATCATCAAGGCCGACATCGAAGAGACGTACCCGGGTGCCGAAGTCGAGATCGAGAACGGGCTGGAGGCGATGGGGAAGCTGGCCGCCTCGGTGCTCCGCAACGGCTCCAAGATCACCTTCCGCTGGGCTCCCTGGATCTACGACGTCCAGTACTGGCTGATCACCAGGTTCGCGCCCACCCGCTGGCTTTTCCAGCGCATCGGCCAGCTGACCTCTGCTGGCGGGGTGCTGCGGATGGTCGAGAAGAGCGATCCCGACGTCGTCATCTCCACCTACCCGGGGGTCACCGCGGTGCTGGGGATGTTGCGCGAAAGCGGGCGCCTGCAGATCCCGGTGCAGTCGGCGATCACCGACCTGGCCGGGCTGCGCTACTGGGCGCATCCCGGGGTCGACCTTCACTACGTGACCCATCCGGAGTCGATCGAGGAAGTGGAGAGACTGGCCGGCCCGGGGACCGTCGAGTGGGTGCGGCCGCCGATCTCCCGCGAGTTCCTGATGCCGCGGACCCGCCGCGACGCTCGCGAGGCGCTCGACGTGCCGGCACACGCCAGGCTCGTCCTCGTCTCCGGCGGGGGCTGGGGTGTCGGCGACCTCGAGGGTGCGATCAAGTCCGCCCTCTCCGACGGCGACAGCCTCGTCGCCTGCATCACCGGCCGCAACGAGGCTTTGCGCGAACGCCTCGAGCAGCGCTTCGGCGACAACGAGCAGGTGCGGACCCTCGGCTTCACCGAGCAGATGAGCGACTGGATGGCCGCTGCCGACGCGATGATCCACGCGACCGCCGGGCTGACCGTGCTCGAGGCGCATATCCGTGGCTGTCCGGTCGTCTCCTACGGCTTCTCCGCCGGCCACCTGCGCGCCAACAACGCCGCCTTCGAGCGCTTCGGCCTCGCCGAGGTGGCTCGCTCCGAGCACGAGCTGGAGTCGGTCCTGCGCCACGTCACCCGCGAGCGGCGGGCGCCCGACTCCTCCTTTGCCTCGCTGCCCTCGATCGCCTCGCGGGCGCTCGACGTGCGACCGCGGGTGAAGCCGCAGCCGGTCTGGCGGATGCGGACCGAGCGGGTCGCGGCGGCGGTGGCGGCGATGGCCGTGCTGGTGGTGATGATCCTCTCCGTGGTCAAGACCGAGAGTCCCTACAAGGTGGTCTCGACCCCCCTCAAGGGGCACATCCACATCATCACCGACGAGGACAAGGCCGCCGCCTCCTCCGGCGGGCAAGCGCCGCCGCAGTCGGCGCCGAGTTCGACGGCCTCCTCTTCTCGTTGATCCGAGTGCTCCCCGCGGCCGGCCTTGCCGTCGGCGCGCTCTGGCACGCCGGGCCGGCGCTGGCGCCGGTCGTGCCGGTGGTCGGCCGGAGTCTCGGGGTCGTTCGGCGCCAGGACGACCTCGACGGGGTGGCGCTCACCTTCGACGACGGCCCGCACCCGCGCGGCACCGTCTCGGTCCTGGAGACCCTGCGCGAGCACGCCGCTCAGGCCACCTTCTTCCTCGCCGGAGAGCAGGTGGAGCGACGGCCGTCGCTGGCCGCGGAGATCGTCGCCGCGGGGCACCGGGTGGAGCTGCACTGCCACCGCCATCGCAACCAGTTGCGGCTGACGCCGCGGATGCTGCTCGACGACGCAGAGCGGGGAAGGGCGGCGATCGAGGAGGCGAGCGGGCAGGCGATCGCCGACTACAGGCCTCCTTACGGGATCTTCAGCGGCTCCGGACTACGGGCGGTTCGGAGTCGGGGCTGGCGGCCGCTGCTGTGGTCGAAGTGGGGACGGGACTGGGATCGACGGGCGACGCCGGCGTCGATCAGCAGTCGGATAACTGCCGGCGTCAGCGCCGGCGACGTCCTCCTCCTGCACGACGCCGACTACTACAGCGCGCCGGGCTCCTGGGTGCGCACGGCCGCGGCCCTGCCGGCAATCCTCGAGCTGCTCGAGGCGGGCGGGCTGAAGTCGAGGCTGTTGCGCCGGGGCGGAGCCGCGACGACGGTCCACTGATCGCAGCCGGCGAAGGCTTCGTCGAGGCGCTGGGCCATGGTGCTGCGGGGGCGATCCTGGTCGAAGATCTGCTTGGACATCGCGCTCCGTCCTCCTGTAGGGGTCGTGGAAGTTTCACCCCGCCCGTCGGACGAAAAATATGCTCTTTGCGATTGTTTGGGAACGTTTGTTCGTTCGTGGGCTTATGAGGAAGTCGCAAACTCGGAGATCTCCTCTGCCAGCCGCCCGGGCTGATCGAGGGCGACGAACGTCTTTGCGTCCGGGATCTGCACCAGCTTCGCCTTGCCGGCTTCGCCCTGCAAGCGTTCCGCGTAGCTGATCGGGAAGTACTTGTCGCCGGGCGCCCAGGCCAGCAGGATCGGCAGCTGCGAGCCGTGCAGCTTCTCCGCCGCGGCCAGCGTGTGGCGCTTGTTCATCCCCGCCGTGACCTTGGCCGTGTCCCGCATCACCTCGGCGTCGGTCTTCGCCGGCTTCATCCAGGAGGCGATCAGCCCGTCCGGGATCTTCGTCCTCGCGAAGGGGGCGAAGGCGCGCCGCGCCACCGCTTCGATCCGGAACGGCGCCGAGAGGAGGAACATCCCGCCCGGCAGCTTCGCCAGCGGCGGCATCGCCTTGAACATCCCCGGCGGGAAGTTCTCGTGGGTGTCGCAGTTGGTCAGCACCAGGCGGCCGATCCGGTCCGGGTGCGAGGTCACCAGCACCTGCGACATCGCTCCGCCGGAGTCGTTGCCGACGATCGTCACGTCCTCGAGCTCGAGCTCGGCGAGGAGGTCGGCGATCAGGTGGGCGATGCCGGGAGGGGAGAGGTCGGCCCCGCGGTTCATCGCCACCCGGTGCGCCCCGAGCGGCCAGTCGGGGGCGATGCAGCGGAAGCGGTCGGAGAGGCGGTCGACGACGCCGTCCCAGAGGCGCCCGTCGACCAGGTACCCGTGGACGAAGACGATCGGCTGGCCCTCGCCCGCTTCGCGGTAGCGGATCGTTCCGTGGGGAAGTTGAACTTCCTTGCGCTGGTCCGTCACGATGCCCTCCTTTGAAGTTGTCTGCATCTAACATACATACAGCATGAATGTAAATCCAGAGCGGCGCACCCAGGCCGAGCGAACCCAGGCGACGCGCGAGGCCCTGATCGCCGCCGCCCGGCGCCTCTTCACCAAGCGCGGCTATGACGACGTCGGCACCGAGGAGATCGTCCGCACCGCCGGGGTCACCCGCGGCGCCCTCTACCACCACTTCGGCGACAAGGCGAGCCTGCTCGAGGCGCTCTACGCGCGGATCGAGGCCGAATCGACCGAGCGGGTCGCCCGCATCGTCCTCGGCTCCGACCTCGAAAGCCCGCTGGAGGCGATGAAGGCGGGGGCGGAGGCCTTCCTCGACGAGTGCGCCGAGCCGGAGCTCCGCCAGATCGCCCTCCGCGACGCGCCGGCCGTGCTCGGCTGGGAGCGCTGGCGCGAGATCGGCGCCGCCAACGGCCTCGGACTGATCGAAGCGAGTCTGGCGGCGGCGATCGAGGCCGGGGAGGTCCGCGACCTGCCGGTGAAGCCGATGGCCCACCTGCTGATGGGGGCGCTCGACGAGGCGGCGATGCTGCTGGCGCGGGACGAGCGGCCGCAGAGCCGGGCCGAGGTGACCGAGGTCCTAACGACGCTGCTCGACAGCTTCGCGGTCCAGCGGCTCGACTGACCAGGCCAGCCGCCGCGACTCCTTCTGCGCGTACATCCGCACGTCGGCGAGCTGCATCGCCTCCGCCGGCGAGTCGGCCTCCTCCGGGATCGAGGCGATCCCCCAGGAGGCGCTGAGCTCGAACCCCCTGCCCCGGGACGTCAGCGCTTCGGCCGCGGCGACCGCGATCTCGTCCCGACGCTCCAGGCCCAGATCGACGATCCCGCCGTCGAGGAGGACGAGGAACTCGTCGCCGCCGAGCCGGTACCCGGTGGCGGGCGGCTCGACCGCGGCTTTCAGCCGCTTGCCCAGCATCGCCAGCATCTTGTCGCCGGCGGGGTGACCGAAGCTGTCGTTGTAGCGCTTGAAGCCGTTGAGGTCGA
>Ga0207661_10000406_pt1 | contig 27756 bp, 24 predicted proteins | sample KBSC713LmetaG_FD_184337 | JGI IMG/M metagenome (GOLD analysis project Ga0207661, IMG submission 184337) | Corn rhizosphere microbial communities from Kellogg Biological Station, Michigan, USA - KBS C7.1-3L metaG (SPAdes) (version 2) | ecosystem: Host-associated > Plants > Roots > Rhizosphere ...
ATCTGTGCGATCGACGTGATCGAAGGCGATCGCGTCCGCCGCGCCGCCCTCGAGGTCGACGGGCCCGGTGCCGAGCAGATCGCCGCCCGCTTGATGGAGCGGGGCCCGCGCCTGCAGGCACAGATGGCCAGCGACGCCGCCCGCGAACGACAGGAGCCGTTCCACTTCGAGATGCGCAGCGAGGAGGATTACCGCGCCTACGCCGAGGACGAGGAGGACTTCGAGTTCCTCCGCACCCTCGGGGTCTTCTCGGGGGTGACGATCGAGTTGCGCGCCCGCGGCCGGCCGACCGGGGTGATGACGATCAGCGTCGGCCCCTCCGGTCGGCGCTTCGACGACGCCGACGTCCACTTCGTCAACATCCTCGCCGGCCGCGTCGCCCTCGCCCTCGACAACGCCGGCCTCTTCTCCGACCTGGCCCGCAGCGAGCGCGAACGGGCCGAGATCGCGGAGACGCTGCAGCGCGGGCTGCTGCCGCCGCCGCTGCCGCACATCCCGGGCTGGTCGGTGGCGGCGATGTACCGGCCCGCGGGCGCTGAGAACGAGATCGGCGGCGACTTCTACGACGCCTTCCGGATCGCCGGCGGCTGGATGGTGGTGATCGGCGACGTCACCGGCCGCGGCGCCAAGGCCGCCGCGGTAACCGCCCACGCCCGCTACACGCTGCGCACCGCCGCCGCGATAACCGGCGACCCGGTGGTCGCCCTGCGGACCCTCAACCGCGAGCTGCTCGCCCGCAGCGGCATCGCGCTCTGCAGCGTCGCCGCGATGACTATGTCCGAAGACTCAGGCGAGCCGGTGCGCCTGGCGGTCGCCGGACACCCGCCGCCGCTGCTGATCGACGGCGACTCGGTCAGCGAGGCCTGCAGGCCGGCGCCGGTGCTCGGCGCCTTCCCCGACGAGACCTGGACGATGGAGGCCACCGCCGTCGACCGCGACCAGCAGCTGGTCGTCGTCACCGACGGGGTCACCGATGCCGGCGGCGGCGAGGGGCGCTTCGGCGAGGAGCGCCTCTGGGCCGTCCTCGCCGGGGTCAGGAGCCCGGCCCTGGCGGCGCAGCAGATCGAGGGGGCCCTGCACGAGTTCACCGGCGGCGCGCTGGACGACGACGCGGCAATCATCGCGATCGCCCCCGCCTCCGCCGACGAGGCGCCTGCCCCCGAGCCCGAGGTGGAACTGGTCGAGCGCCTCTACGCGGCGTTCAACCGTCGCGACGGGGAGGAGATCGTCGCCCTCTGCGACGAGGAGATGGCCTTCTTCCCGATCGGCACCGCCGAGCAGATCGGCCGCGAGGCCCCCTACACCGGTCCCGAGGGCCTGCACGAGTACCTGCTCGACGTCGAGCGGGCATGGGACGAGCTGCTGATCAACCCGAAGGTGGTCGAGAACCACGGCGGCTCCCTGCTGGTCCGCGGCCGCGTCTACGCCCGCAGCCGCCAGCTCGGCATCCGCGACATGCCCGTCGCCTGGATCTGGGACGTCCGCGACGGCCGCTTCGTCCGCGGCGAGGTCTTCCGCGACCCCGAGGAAGCCGTGCGGCGGCTGGCGGCGTCGCCCTGAGCGCCTCTCTAGGATCTGCCGCCGTGACTATTTCGACGAACCAGTTCAAGAACGGGACCCACATCGAGATCGACGGCAAGATCTGGAAGATCATCGAGTTCCAGCACGTGAAGCCGGGCAAGGGCGGCGCCTTCGTGCGGACCAAGCTGCGGCGGATCGAGGACGGGTCGGTGATCGACAAAACCTTCAGGGCGGGGGAGAAGTTCCGCCCGGTGCGGACCGAATCGAAAAAGATGCAGTACCTCTACGACTCCGGCGACAGCGCGGTGTTCATGGACTCGCAGGACTACGACCAGATCGAAATCCCGCAGGAGCAGCTGGGGGACTCGATGCAGTGGGTGCTGCCGAACGCCGAGGTCGACGTGCTCTTCGTCGACGAGCAGCCGAGCGACGTCCAGGTCCCGAGCGCGATCGAGATGAAGGTCACCCAGACCGACCCCGGCCTCAAAGGCGACACCGCCTCGGGCGGCGGCAACAAGCCGGCGACGCTGGAGTCCGGCGTCGTCGTCCAGGTGCCGCTCTTCATCGAGGAGGGCGAATCGGTCCGGGTCGACACGCGCAGCGGCGAGTACATCTCCCGCGCCTGATCGCTCCGCGGTCCGGCGCTGAAACAATGCCCCCATGCGCAGATCCGACCAGCGGCGAGACGCCGTCTTCGTCAACTACCAGCGCGACGTGACCGGGCGGCCGCTGGAGGAGCTGCTGGGGGAGGCGCGGCCGCTGACGAGGGACCTGGCCGAGGGCGTCGACCACCACCGCGAAGAGCTCGACGACTTGATCGCCGCCCACGCCAAGGGCTGGACGGTCGACCGGATCGCGCCGCTCGACATGAACGTGATGCGGACCGCGCTCTACGAGATGGAGTTCACCGACACTCCCGCAGAGGTGGCGATCAACGAGGCGGTGGAGATCGCCAAGGAGTACTGCGGGGCGGATGCGCCGAAGTTCGTCAACGGCATCCTCGGCGCCGTCGCGCGCAAGCGGGAGCCGGCCAAGTGAGCGCGCGCCTGCGGGAGATCTCCCAGCGCCTGCGCGAGATCACCGCGCAGCTGCAGTCCGAGGAGGCGAGCGACGAGGTCGCCGCCCAGCTCGCGGCGGAGGCCGCCGACCTCTCGGCCGAGGCGGTCGAGGAGGCCAACCGCGAGGCGCGGCAGCAGGCGAGCGCCGAGTAGTCGCTTGAGCTACCCCGACGACTTGCGCGGGCTCGTCGACGACGCCCTCGCGAACCTGAGCTTCTCCGCCGCCGATTCCACCGCGGGTTTGGAGGAGGCGATGCGGTACTCGCTGCTGGCCGGCGGCAAGCGGGTGCGGCCGGTGCTGGCGCTCGCGACCGCCCGCTCGCTCGGAGCCGAACCCGAGCGCTTCCTCCCGGTCTCCTGCGCGATCGAGCTGATCCACACCTACTCGCTGATCCACGACGACCTGCCGGCGATGGACGACGACGAGCTGCGGCGGGGCCTGCCGACCTCCCACGTCAAGTTCGGCGAGGACGTGGCGATCCTCGCCGGCGACGGCCTCTTCGCCGAGGCGATGCGGCTCTTCTGCGAGCAGCCCGGGGAGCCGGCGCGGGTGCTGGCGGCGCTGCGCGAGCTGGCGGCGGCTACCGGCGTCGACGGCATGGTCGGAGGCCAGTACGTGGACGTGGTCGGCGCCGAGTCCGACGCCGATGGGCTGCGCGCCCTGCACGCGCTGAAGACCGGGCGGCTGATCGCCGCCAGCGTCAACGTGGTCCTCCTGCTGGAGGGAGCCGCCGAACCTGAGACAATGCCATACCGCCGTTTCGCCGAGGAGTTGGGCGTGCTGTTTCAGATCGTCGACGACATCCTCGACGTGACCGAGTCGGACGAGCAGCTCGGCAAGCCACATGGAAGCGACGAGAGACATGGCAAACTCACCTACGTCAGCCTTTTCGGGCTCGATCGGGCCCGCGAGCTGGCGGCCGAGTCCCATGCCAAGGCGACCGCGGCGCTGGCCGAGGCCGATGGCGAGACGGACGACCTGAGGCGCGTGGCCGACTACATCTTCACGAGGAACGAATGAGCGAACAGCCCCCCACCCAGGGCACCGAAGACGAGACGAGAGAGCCGCTGCTTCCCGGGATCGAAGGCCCCGAGGATCTGCACGGCCTCGACGAGGAGCAGCTGCAGCAGGTGGCGCAGGAGATGCGCACCTACATCATCGACACGATCGGGGAGATCGGCGGCCACTTCGGCGCCAACCTCGGCACCTGCGAGCTCGCCGTCGCCCTCCACAGCCTGCTCGATTCCCCCCGCGACAAGGTCCTCTGGGACGTCGGGCACCAGGCCTACCCGCACAAGGTCCTCACCGGCCGCCGCGACCGGTTGCCGACGATCCGCCAGTACGACGGCCTGGCCCCGTTCTGCTCGATCCCCGAGTCCGAACACGACATCATGGGCGCCGGCCACGCCTCGACCTCGATCGGCTACGCGATCGGGCTGAAGGAGGCGATGCGCAAGGGGATCGGAACCGACGGCAAAGTGGCGGCGGTGATCGGCGACGGTGCCCTCACCGGCGGCGTCGCTTACGAGGCGCTGCACGCAGCGGGCGGGCTGCAGACCCCGGTCGTGATCGTCCTCAACGACAACGGGATGTCGATCTCGCCCAACGTCGGCGCCCTCTCGCGCTACTTCAACCGAATCCGCCTCAACCCGCGCCTCTGGCACGCCCGCGAGGGGGTCGAGGACAGGCTGACGAAGCTGCCGCTCGGCCTCGGCAAACGGATCGAGCGGCTCGGGCCGGAGATCAAGTCGGCGATCAAGGCCTACTGGGCGCCGGGACTCTTCTTCGAGGAGCTCGACCTCGCCTACATGGGCGTGATCGACGGCCACGACGTGTCAGCCCTGCGCGAGGCGCTGAAGGAGGCCTTCGAAGCCGACCGACCGGTCGTCGTCCACGTCCACACTGTCAAGGGCAAGGGCTTCGCGCCGGCCGAAGAAGGCGGCCTGGAGTCGATGGAGGAGTGGCACGCCGCCAAGCCGAAGTCGATCGTCGACGGCCAGCCCGCGTCAGCGCCTAAGCCGGTCCCGGTGACCGAAACGGATTCGCCGGAGGGGATAGAGGTGCTCGAGAAGCCGCCCGCCGCCGGCTCCCCGCCGCAGTACACGAAGGTCTTCGCCGAGGCGATGGTGGCCGAGGCCAGAGCCGACGCACGGGTGATCGGGATCACCGCGGCGATGGCGGGGGGGACCGGGCTGCAGAAGCTCCTCGACGAGCTCCCCGAGCAGTACTACGACGTCGGCATCGCCGAGCAGAACGCCGTCCTCCTCGCCAGCGGCCTGGCCCTGCAGGGGGCGAAGCCGGTCTGCGCGATCTACTCGACCTTCCTCCAGCGCGCCTACGACCAGATCGTCCACGACGTCTGCCTCCAGGGTCTCGACGTCACCTTCGCGATGGACCGCGCCGGCCTGGTCGGCGACGACGGTCCGACCCACCACGGCGCTTTCGACGTCTCCTATTTCCGGCCGATCCCCCACGTGGTCGTGATGGCCCCCCGCGACGAGGCGATGCTGGTCCACATGCTGCACACCGCGATCGCTCACGACGGGCCGGCGGCGCTGCGCTACCCGCGTGGGGCGGCCGAGGGGGCGGAGCTGCCGGCAAAGCCCGAGCTGCTGCCGATCGGCAGGGGCGAGGTGCTGGCCGAGGGCGAGCGGGTGGCCCTGCTCGGATACGGCTACGGCGTCGCCGTCGCCCGCGAGGCAGCCGAGATCCTGGAGAAGCACGGGTTGAGGCCCACCATTGCCGACGGGCGCTTCGCCAAGCCGCTCGACACGAATCTGGCCGATCGCCTCGCCCGCGAGCACGAGCTGGTGGTGACGATCGAGGAGAACGTGCTTCCCGGCGGCTTCGGTTCGGCGGTGCTCGAGCACCTCGAGGATGCCTTCGCCGAGGCGCCCGGAGAGCGGGCGCGGGTCCTGCGGATCGGCCTGCCCGATGCCTATGTCACCCACGGCAAGCCGGCTCTGCTTCGCGCCGAGGTTGGACTGACGGGTGAGTCGGTGGCCGACCGCGTACTCACCTCGCTCCCCAGCGCGCAGCCGGCGCTGGCCTGAGCCGGCGCCTGAACGGCCTAATCAATTTTGACGATTGATCCAAATGCCGCAATCGTTTAGCCTGCGCCAGTCTCTCCGGTGAAGAAGCAGGCAAAGAGCCAAGCGCTTCTGGGGGAAAATCACCAAGGGAGGAGAGACGCGCTCTATATGTGTGGATCCGCTTGGGGAATCGGATCTCTCGCGCCCGCCGCTTAGGTCGGGGCGCGAGGCGCGCGCCTGGTCAAGCCGAGAACAGCGAGCTTTTCGCCGGCAGCTGTTCCCTATAAATGGGCTCACCGAGTTCGTTCCGTGTTGTAACGGCGCATCGCTGGCGCATGGAAGCGCTTCGAGGCGGCGCGGTGGGCCCGTCGAGAGAGTCAACCGCGTTGATCCCTAGATTTGGCGGGCTGTGCAACCTCGGCGCCGAAATTCGCTAGCCATTTCTCGATGGGGGACCCGTCTGCGAAAATCCTTGGCATGGAGTACGCGCACGTCAAGCTCAGCGGCGATCGGGCCGGCGAGTACGTCGTCACTGAGGAGCGCCCGGACGGGTCGCTCACTCTGGTGCCGGATACCTCCTTCGAGGCGATCCGAAAGCGCCTCGGCACCGAGCCGGGCACGCTGGCTGACTTTGAGGCCGAATACGGTCCGGTTCGGCCCCCCGACGGCGAGGGGTAGCCGGTGAGCAACAAGCGCCCGGGTCGAGCGCCCGCGCTCTTCGATGACGCTGCCTTTGATGAGGATCTGCGACGAACCAGCAGCGCCGGGAGAGAAGCGGCGGTAGTGGCCCGCAGGGAGTTCGAGGGAGAAGGGATCCCGGTGGGACGACTCCTTGCCTGCGATGAGGAAGGGCCGGATGGAACTGAACTTCGACACTGCGTAAAGCTCCGGCTTCCACCCCCGAATGGCAAGTTCGGCATGGTCTTCCGCATCGATCAACAGAAAGGAAGGTCCGTTCTGGTCTTTGCCGCCTTTGGCATCCGCCATCATCCAGCGGACGCCAACGCCCGCACGGTCTACGAAATCGCGCATAACCGACTGCGGGGTACCTGAAGCTAGCTTGGGTCAGCATCAACGCGTGACTTCGGCTCTGGAGTGACCAACTAACTGGGCCTAGCCGCGGAGTTTTTCCTCGAGCCGCCACAACAGAAAACGCCCCGGCGGGGGGCCGGGGCGCTTCTGGGGTTACTACAGGGAGGAGAGATATGTATCTCTATATATGTGTGGATCCGTGGGAGGTAGGTGAGCCCGGTTAATGTCGAGTGCGTCGCTGTGGGAAGCAGCGAGGCGATATATCGACGCGGGGATCAACCTTGAAGTCTTGTCCTGCTCCTTGATCGGTTTCCTCTTGCGAATCCTTGAACAGCGTACGAACGTATGTGCGACTTGTGTGTGAGTGGGGTCACAGAGTTGCTGCAATTGACGGACTCTGCGGGGTGCCTACCCGATTTGATCCAGAGCCAGATCAAATTCGGTGAGCGGTCCGCCGACTGTGCCAGTTCTTTCTGAAGCTCGAATAAAAGGCCAGGTCGCAGGGGGCTCGGTAGCGTGTCCGCCGTGAAGAAGTCCCGGATAGACGCGGTTTTGGCCGACCGCGGGATCTTTCCCTCGCGCTCCGCCGCGGCCGGTGCTGTGCGGGCCGGCGAAGTGCGGATCGGCCAGGACGGGCCGGTGGCGCTGCGACCGAGTCATCTGGTCGAGCCCGACGCCGACTTGATCGTCGACGAGGGACCGCGCTACGTCTCCCGCGGCGGGACCAAGCTGGAGAACGCCCTCGAGACGCTGGGGCTGGACGTCGCCGGCCGCGAGTGCCTCGACGTCGGCGCCTCCACCGGCGGCTTCACCGACTGCCTCCTGCAGCGGGGCGCCGCCCGCGTGGCCGCCGCCGACGTCGCCTTCGGACAGCTCGACGTCCGGCTCCGGCAGGACCCCCGGGTGCACGTGATCGAGCGTCTCAACGCGCGGGAGCTGCAGCCGGCGGACCTCCCGTTCGTCCCCTCCCTGGCGACGATCGACGTCTCCTTCATCTCCCTGACCAAGGTGCTGCCGGCGGTGGCGCGGTGCCTGGAGCCGCAGGGCGAGATCCTGGCGATGGTCAAGCCGCAGTTCGAGCTCGGCAGGGAGCGGGTGGGGCGCGGGGTCGTCCGTGCCGCCGCCGATCGCCGCGAGGCGATTCTCGGAGTCGCCCTGGCGGCCCGTGAGCTCGGCCTCTCGATCCGCGGCTTCGCCTCCTCGGGGTTGCCGGGGCCGAAGGGGAACCGCGAGACCTTCGTCTGGTGCGGCGCCGGGCCGGAAGTCGAGGATCTCGAAGCGGCGATCCTCGCCGTCGAGGGGGACGAGTGAAGACCGCGGCGCTGATCACCCATTCGCACCCGCCGAGCGCCTCGGAAGCCGTCGCAGTCGCGGCCGAGGTCGCGCAGGAGATGGGCTGGCGCCTGGCGGCCACCGAGCAGGAGCTGGAGAAGCACGGGACCGCCTCGGAAGGAATCGACGTCACCGCCGAACACACCGTGCCGGACATCTGCCTCGTCCTCGGCGGCGACGGCTCGATCCTCCACGCGCTGCGCCGCTACGCCCACACCGAGGTGCCGGTGTTCGGCGTCAACTTCGGCACCGTCGGCTTCCTCGCGGCGGTCGAGCGCGACGAAGCGGCGGAGGGGATCCGCCGCGCCCTCGCCGGCGAGATCGAGACCATCCATCTTCCCGGCCTGGAGGTGAAGGTCGACGGCACCGAACAGGTGGGGCTGAACGACATCACCCTCGCCCGCCGCCCCCACGACCGCGTCGCCGAGCTGAGCTACCGGATCGCCGGCGAGGAGGTCGGGCACGTGCGCTGCGACGGGCTCGTCGCCGCCACCCCGGCCGGGTCGACCGGCTACAACCTCGCCAACCAGGGTCCGATCCTCGCCTGGGGGGTGAAGGGTTACGTCGTCAGCTACATCTCGCCGCACTCGCTGACCGCACGGGCGCTGGTCGTCGCCCCGGGCGACGTCCTCCACGTCGTCAACGCTCCCGAGCGGGAGCCGGTCGAGGTCGCCGTCGACGGCGGCAAGGTCGCCGACCTCGCCGCCGGCGCCGCGCTCGAAGTCCGCTTCCTCGATTCGGTCAGTCGCCTCGCGCAGCTACCGGGGACGAGCTTCTACGGTCGTATTCGCGAGAAGTTCGGCCACCTGGCGGTCTAGCGCCGACCCGCACAAGCCCGCCCACCGAGTTGTCTAGGGTGGCCCGCCATGGAACGCAAGTGGTGGACGCTGGTCCTTGTCTCCGTTGCCACCTTCATGTTGCTGCTGGACGTGACGGTGGTGAACGTCGCCCTGCCCGACATCCAGCGGGAACTGAACGCCAGCCTCTCCAGCCTGCAGTGGGTCGTAGACGCCTACTCGCTGATGCTCGCGGCCTTCCTCCTCACCGCCGGCTCGCTCGGCGACCGGCTCGGGCGGCGGCGGGTGTTCACGATCGGGTTCGGCATCTTCACCTTCGCCTCGTTCCTTTGCGGGATCGCCACCACCCCGACCCTGCTGAACCTGGCGCGGGGGCTGCAGGGGATCGGCGGCGCCGGCATGTTCGCCACCTCTCTCGCCCTGATCGGCCAGGAGTTCCACGGCAAAGACCGGGCGACGGCGTTTGGGGTCTGGGGGGCCACGGTCGGCGGTGCGGTGGCGGTCGGCCCGCTGATCGGCGGCGTGGTCACCGAAGGGTTGGGCTGGGAGTGGATCTTCTTCATCAACGTCCCGATCGGGATCGCGGCGATGGCGCTGACCGAGCACAAGATCGTCAACGTCTCCGCCCAGGACCCCGAGCCGATCGACTTCCCCGGCCTCGTCACCTTCTCCACGGCACTCTTCCTCCTCATCTTCGGCCTGATCCGTGGCAACCCGGAGGGGTGGGGGAGCCCGCTGATCCTCTCCTGCCTGATCGGGGCCGCGGTCCTGCTGGCGCTCTTCATCGCGATCGAGCGCCGTAGCGACCACCCGATGCTGGACCTCACCCTCTTCCGCAAGCCCGCCTTCAACGGGGTCTCTGCGGTTGCCTTCTGCCTCTCGGCGGGGATGTTCGCCCTCTTTCTCTACCTGACGATCTACATGCAGGGCGTGCTCGACTACTCGCCCCTGGAGGCCGGGCTGCGCTTCCTGCCGTTGACGGTCCTCGGTTTCGTCGTCGCCCCGATCTCCGGCGCGCTCTCCCACCGGGTGCCGATCAGGGTCCTGCTCGGCACGGGCCTGACGATCGTCGGCCTCGGGCTGCTGCTGATGCACGGGGTCTCGATCGATTCGACCTGGACGACGCTGCTGGCCGGCTTCGTCCTCGCCGGGATCGGGATCGGGACCACGAACCCGGGGATCGGGCAGGCGGCGATCGCCGTCGTCCCGGTCGAGAAATCGGGGATGGGGTCCGGGATCAACACCACCTTCCGCCAGGTCGGGATCGCTACCGGCGTCGCCGGCCTCGGGGCGGTGTTCCAGGGCCGGGTCGACTCAAAGCTGAGCGAATTGCTGCCGAACGCCCCGCACGGGCTCGGCGAAGCGGTCGCCTCGGGGGGCTCGCGTGCCGTCGCCGAACTCCAGCTGCCGCCCGCGATCCACGCCAAAGCCGTGCACGCCGCCGATGTCGCCTTCGTCAGCGGCTTCAACGACATCATCCTGATCGCCGCGATCGTCTCCTTCGCCGGCGCCGTCCTCGGCTTCCTCTTGGTCAGATCCGAGGACTTCGTCCAGCCGACCGACGGTCCGAGCGAGCCGGCGGGCGGCTGACGCAGTTCGCGGGAGAGAATCCCCAGAGAATTTCCTTTCTGCGCGCCACCCGTGACAAGACGCTTCGTAGGGTTGAATCATGGCTGTGATGGAGAGTGGAAGATGGACCGACGAGCGGCTCGACGACCTCGCGGGGCGGGTCGACAGGGGGTTCGCGGAGGTCAAGGGTGAGATTCGGGATCTCCGGAGTGAAATGAACGAACGTTTCAACTCCGTCGAGAGTCGTTTCACCTCCATCGACGCTCGCTTCGATGCGATGCAGCGGACGATGGTCATCGGTTTCGCGAGCATCGTCGCCAGCGTCGTCGGAGCCGTCATCGCCGGGTTGGCGCTCGGTTAGCCGCAATCAGCGGTAGAACCGCGGCAGTCGGTCCGCGGGCGTTGCTACACAGGTTCCATGTTGCGAGAGCTCCGGATCGAGAACCTGCTGCTGATCGAGCGGGCCGAGCTGCGGCTGGGGGAGGGACTGAATGCGATCACCGGCGAGACCGGTGCCGGCAAGACCGTCCTCGCCCATTCCCTGGACCTGCTGATGGGCGGCAAAGCGCGGGCGCAGATCGTGCGACCGGGGGCGCCGGAGGCCTGGGTCGAGGGTGTTTTCGACCTTCCCGAGGGGTTGCTGGAGGAACCGGAGCTGGCCGAGCTGGCGGAGCGGCTGCCGGAGGGCGCCGAAGAGGTGGTCCTCGGCCGGCGGGTCTCCGCGGGCGGCCGCACCAGCGCCTTCGTCGGCGGCCGGGCGGCCACCGCCGCCGACCTGAAGCTGCTCGGCGGGCGCCTGCTCGCCTTCTTCGGCCAGCACGAGCACCGGCGGCTGACCATCGCCTCGGCGCAGCTGGAGATCCTCGACGGCTTCGCCGGCCCTGAGCACCTGGAGCTGCGGCGGGCCTACCGGGAGGCGCACCGCGAGTGCGGTCGGCTGGTGGCAGAGCTGGCCGAACTGCGGGAGCGCGAGGGCTCGCGGGAGCGCGACCTCGACCTCTACCGATATGAGCTCTCGGAGATCGAGGAGGTCGCGCCCGAGCCGGAGGAGCGGGACGAGCTCGGCGCCCGGCGCGAGCGGCTGCGCCACGCGGAGGGGTTGCGCGAGGCGGCTGTCATCGCTCATACCGGCCTCGCCGGTGCCGATGCGGATGGTGGCGGCGCCGCTGCAGCGCTGGCACAGGCCGAAGCCGCATTGCATCGCGCCGCCGGTCTCGACGGGGAGCTGGACGCGATCGCCGAGCGAACGGCGGCGCTAGCGGTCGAGCTGGACGACGTCGCTTCCGAGCTGCGGAACTACGCCGAGGGGGTGGAGGCAGATCCCGGTGGCCTACAGGCGGTCGAGGAGCGGCTGGACTCGATCGACCGGCTGGAGCGCAAGCACGGCGGCAGCGTCGAGTCGGTGCTGGCGCACGCCGATCGCTGCCGCGAGGAGATCGCCCGGCTCGAGGGCGCCGGGGAGCGGAGCGCCGAGGCCGAGGCGGCATTGGCGGAGGCGGAATCGAGACGAGCGGGCCTGGCCGAGCGCCTCAGCGCCGGCCGCGAGGCCGCGGCCGCGCCGCTCGAAACGCGGGTCGCCGAGGAGCTCGAGCGGCTGGCGATGGCGGGGGCTGCGCTCGAGGTCGTGCTCGAGCCCCACCCGGACGGCTACGGCGCCGTCGGTCGCGAGACGGTCGAGCTGCGGGTCGCGCCGAACCCTGGGATCGAGGCGGCGCCGCTGCGCGATGCCGCCTCCGGCGGCGAGCTCTCGCGGGTGATGCTGGCCCTGAGCGGACTCGGCGAGGCGGCCAGCGCCGGGACGATGGTCTTCGACGAGATCGACGCCGGCGTCGGCGGCAAGACCGCGCGTGTCGTCGGCGAGCGGCTGCAGGCGCTCGGCCGCGGCCGCCAGGTCCTCTGCATCACCCACCTGCCGCAGGTCGCCTCCCTCGCCGACGTCCACTTCCGGCTCGAAAAGGACGTCAGGGGCGAGCAGGCGGTGGCCACCGTCGAGCGCCTCGAAGGCGAGGCGGTGGTCGCCGAGATCAGGCGAATGCTCGGGGCGGAGAATTCAGATCAGGCGGCGACCGAGCATGCTCGCGAACTCCTAAAGGCCGCCTGAGGCCTCGTCACCCTTGCTCCGGCTCGCTCGCTTCGGTTAACTGGCCCGATGGCCACCGCTAGTCGTCGTCGCCTTCCCCTGCTCGGTCGCAGGAACGGCGCTCGGCCCGAGGTTCCGATCGAAGGCGTCGCCCGCCTCGGAGAGCGGACCAAGCACCTGGTCAAGCGCCTGCGGCCGGGGGAGATCGCGGTGATCGACCACGTCGACATCGACCGGATCGCGGCCGAGGAGCTGATTGACGCCGGTGTCGTCGCGGTCCTCAACGCCTCCCCCTCCTCGCAGGGCCGGTACCCGAACGCGGGCCCGCTGATGCTGGCCCGGGCGGGGATCACCCTGATCGACGCTCCCGACGCGGGGCTCTTCGACCGCCTCAAGGACGGCGACCGGGTGCGAATCGTCGGCGGGGCGATCCACGTCGGCGACGAGGAGGTCGTGCGCGGACGCGTCCTCCGCGTCGCCGAGCTCGAGCGGGAGATGCAGGAGCACCGGGCGCGGATCGACGAGGCGCTGGCCGAATTCGCCGAGAACACCGTCGCCCACGTGCGCGAAGAGACCGATCTGCTCACCGGCAGCATCCCCTTTCCGTCGACCAGCGCCTCCTTCCGCGACCGCCACGTCCTCATCGTCGTCCGCGGTGACCGCCACCGCCGCGACCTGAAGACGCTGCGCGCCTACATCCGCGACGTGCGGCCGTTGATCGTCGCCGTCGACGGCGGCGCCGACGGGGTGCTCGAAGCCGGCTTGAAGCCGGACATGATCCTCGGCGACATGGACTCCGCCAGCGACGCGGCCCTGCGCTGCGGGGCCGAGCTGATCGTCCACGCCTACCCCGACGGCCGGGCGCCGGGTCGGGAGCGACTGCAGGTGGCGGGACTCGACCACCAGGTCGTGCCCGCCGCCGGCACCAGCGAGGACGTGGCGATGCTGATGGCTCACGAGAAGGGGGCGGCGCTGATCGTCAGCGTCGGGGCGCACTTCAACCTGGTCGAGTTCCTGGACCGCAAGCGCGGCGGCATGTCCTCGACCTTTCTCACCCGGCTGAAGATCGGCGAGCGCCTGGTCGACGCCAAGGGCGTCAGCCGCCTCTACAACCCGAGCTCGACCCTGGCGCCGCTGGCCTTCTTCGTCGTCGCCTTCCTGGTTCTGGTGACCATCCTCGTCATCACCTCGCCGGCTCTGAATGACGTCTTCGAACTGGTCTGGCTGAAGATCCGGATCTGGCTCGGGATCGACTAAAGACGCCGCGAAGCACCTGCGGCACTAGCCTTCGGCTCTAGATGGGTTACTCCGCCCGCTACCACGCCACCTCCCTGATCGCCGTCTTCATCGCCCTCGCGGTGGGGATCCTGGTCGGCGCCCAGTTCGGTGGCGACGCGCTCAACAACACCCGCCGGGACCTCGAGCACAGCCTCGTCGGCAACCTCCAGGACGCGCGCTCGCGAGCCGACGAACTGAACGCCGACCTCAACCGCTCTAACGAGTTCGCCGAACGCGTCTACCCGGCGCTGGTGCGGGAACGACTGCAGGGCAAGCGCTTCGCGATCGTCGCCCTCGGGGGCCTTCCCAGCCCCGTCACCGAAGAAGTCGAGAACGCGCTGGGCCCGACCGGCGGCCGGCTGGTCGGGGTCGGGGTCGTGCGCGAGCCGGTCGACGTCAACGGCCTCGCCGAAGACCTGGCCAAGACCAGGTTCTCGGCCCTGCAGACGAACTCCGACGGCCTCACCGAACTCGGCACCGGGATCGGGCGCCAGCTCGTCCTCGGCGGCACCCTGCCGGAAGTCGTCCGCGGCCACCTCCTCTCGCGCGCCAGCGGCAGCTTCGGCGGCCTCGACGGGGTGATCGTCGTCCGCGATCAGCCGGAAGAGATGGGAACGGTGCAGCGCGAAAAGACGAACCAGCTGGAGGCGGCGCTGATGGATGGCATCACCGCCACCCGCCGCCCCGCGGTCGGAGTGGAGACCTCCAGCGACGATTCCTCCTCGATCGCCTTCTTCCAGGCCAACGGCCTCGCCAGCGTCGACGACGTCGACATGACCGCCGGCAAGCTGGCGACGGTCTTCGCTCTGCTCGGCGCCGACGGCAGCTTCGGCGTCAAGGGGAGCGCCGACCAGCTGCTGCCCGATCTTCTGACCGAAGGCGAATAGGCATGTATTGGGTGGGGCTGCCGCTGGCCTTCGCGGTCTCGCTGTTCATCGTCCCCGCCGGCGCGCGCGGGCTGCGCGACGCGGGCCTGGTGCGGGAGAACTACCGCGGCGCCCTGCTGGCCTTTCCGCTGGGGGCGATCCTGGCGACGGCGGCGCTGGTGGCGCTGGCGCCGCTGGCCTTCCTCGACGACCGGGCCGACCTCGACCTGCTGGAGCCCGACCTGCGCCGCTGGCTGCCCTACCTGTTGGGGATCGCCTTCCTCGGCTTCCTCGACGACTCGCTGGGGCGGGGCGAAACGTCAGCGACGCCCCGCGGCTGGCGCGGCCACTGGAAGGCATTGCGAGCCGGCTCGCTTTCGACCGGGGCGATCAAGGCGATCGGGGCGCTGGCGCTGGCCGCCTACGTCGTCTCCGGCCGCGGGCTCGAAGACTGGCGCTACCTCGCCGACGTGGCGCTGCTGATCCTGACTACTAACCTGGGCAACCTGCTCGACCTGCGGCCGGGGCGGGCGGAGAAGGCCCTAGTGCTGCTGGCCGCTGGCCTCTGCCTCGGCGCCTGGACTTTCCTGCCCCTGGAACTGCTGGGGATCTTCGTCGGGCCGGTGCTGGTCGGCGCCTGGCTGACCTTGGGGGAGCGGGCGATGCTGGGAGACACCGGCTCCAACCTGATCGGGGCGATCGCGGGGGTGTGGCTGTTGACGACGCTGGGCTCCGATGCGCGTCTCGTCGCCCTCGGGGTGGTCGTGGCACTGACGATCTACGGGGAGATTCGCTCAATTTCCGCAACCATCGATTCGGTTCCGCCCCTGCGCTGGCTAGACTCGCTCGGCAGAGCATGAGCCCAGGGAATAAAGGCGACACCAAGTTCATTTTCGTCACTGGCGGCGTCGTCTCGGCCCTCGGCAAGGGGATCACCGCAGCGGCGATCGGGCGCCTCCTCGTTTCCCGGGGTTACCGGGTCGCGCTGCAGAAGTTCGACCCCTACATCAACGTCGACCCGGGGACGATGAGCCCGTTCCAGCACGGTGAGGTCTTCGTCACCGAGGACGGTGCCGAGACCGATCTCGACCTCGGGCACTACGAGCGCTTCACCGACGAGAACGCGACCCGCGCCTCGAACGTCACCGCCGGCGCCGTCTACAACTCGGTGATCAAGCGGGAGCGGCGCGGCGACTACCTCGGCGCCACCGTCCAGGTGATCCCGCACATCACCAACGAGATCAAGCAGAAAATCCTCATCGTCGCCGAGTCGCAGGCGGTCGACTTCGTGATCACCGAGATCGGCGGCACCGTCGGCGACATCGAGTCGCTGCCGTTCCTCGAGTCGATCCGCCAGCTCTACACCGACCTCGGCCCGAAGCGGGCGATGTTCGTCCACCTGACGCTGGTCCCCTACGTCGGCCACGCCGGCGAACTGAAGACGAAGCCGACCCAGCACTCGGTCGTCGAGCTGCGCCGGATCGGGATCCAGCCGCACGCCCTCGTCTGTCGCTCCGAGGGGCGGCTCGACCGCGAGATCCGCGGCAAGATCGCGCTCTTCGCCAGCCTTCCCGTCGACGCGGTTGTCTCCGCCCACGACGTCGACAACATCTACAAGGTGCCGCTCGTCTTCCGCGCCGAGGGCGTCGACGACCTCGTCCTCGACCACTTCGGGATGGAGGCGCCTTCTCCCGACTTGGCCGAATGGGAGGAGATGGTGCGCCGCGCCGACTCCGCCAGCGGCGAGGTGCGGATCGCGGTGGTCGGCAAGTACGTCCAGCTCGCCGACGCCTACAAGTCGGTGATCGAGGCGCTCGAGCACGGCGGCTTCCATCACGGCGTCGAGGTCAAGGTCGAGCTGGTCGACTCGGAGAACTTCGAACCGGAGAAGCTCGAGGGCTGCGACGGAATCCTGATCCCCGGCGGCTTTGGCGAGCGCGGGATCGAGGGCAAGGTCGAAGCAGCCCGGATCGCCCGCGAGAAATCGATCCCGTACCTGGGGATCTGCCTCGGGATGCAGATCGCCGTCGTCGAGTTCGCCCGCCACGTCGCCGGGATGGACGGCGCCAACTCGGCCGAGTTCGACCCCGAGACGCCGTTCCCGGTCGTCGACCTGCTGCCGGAGCAGAAGGAGGTCTCCGACATGGGCGGGACGATGCGGCTGGGGGCCGACCCGGTGAAACTGCACGAGGGCACGAAAGCGCGCGAGATCTTCGGCGAGGCCGTGATCTACAAGCGCCACCGCCACCGCTACGAGGTCAACAACCAGCTGCGGCGCCGGCTCGAAGACGAGGGCCTCGTCTGCGGCGGCACCTCGCCCGACGAGCGGTTGGTCGAGATGGTCGAGCTGCCCAACCACCCCTTCTTCGTCGCCTCCCAGTACCACCCCGAGTTCAACTCGCGGCCGAACCGTCCGGAGCCGCTTTTCCGCGAGTTCGTCGGCGCCGCCGCTCGCCAGGCTGGCGAACGGCCGGCCAACGGCGGCGAGATCGAGGCAAGCGCCGAGAGCGAGGACACCGTCGAGGACGATGTCCGCCTCCGCCGCTCGGCCTGAGCTTCCCGGTTAGCCTTCCGGCCGTGGAGGGTTCACGGCTGTATGACAGGTTCGTTCGTTACTGCGAGATCCGCAGCCCCACCGGGGAGGAGCGGGAGATCGCCGACACCCTGGCCGCCGAGCTGCGGGCGTTGGGCCTGGAGGTGGGCGAAGACGAGGCCGCGGCCGCGGCGGAAGCCGGGGCGGGCAATCTGATCGCGCGTTCGGCCGGAACCGGCGAGGGCTGGCTGATGTTCTGCGCCCACGTCGACACCGTCCCCCACAAGGGCCAGGTCGAGGTGGTCGACGACGAGGGCGTCTTCCGCAGCCGCGGAGAGACGATCCTCGGCGCCGACAACAAGGCCGCGGTCGCGGTCTTCATGGAGCTGATCGCCCGGCACGTGGAAGCGCCGTCGCCGGTCGGGATCGAGCTGGTGCTGACGGTGGCCGAGGAGCAGGGGCTGCGGGGGGCGAAGGCATTCAATGCGACCCAGCTGCGCTCGAGTGCAGGCTTCGTCCTCGACCACGCGGGGCCGGTCGGCGAGGTGATCGTCTCGACCCCGACCCAGCAGAAGATCCTCGCCGACTTCATCGGCGTCGAGGCCCACGCCGGGATCAAGCCCGAGGAGGGGAGCAACGCGATCGCGGCCGCGGCGACGGCGATCGCGCGGATGGAGATCGGGCGGCTCGACGAGGGGACGACCGCGAACGTCGGCCTGATCCGCGGCGGCACCTCCGGCAACGTCGTCCCCGGCCACTGCGCGATCCACGCCGAGGCCCGCAGCCTCGACGCCGAGCGAGCGGCGGAGGTGGCGGGCAAGATCGCCGTCGCCTGCGCCTGGGGTGCGAGTGAGCACGGCTGCGACGTCGACGTGCGGATCGAAGAGCTCTTCCGCGGTTACGAGGTGTCGAAAGACTCGGCCGCCCTGGCCTTGGCCGAGGAGGGGTTGCGCGGAGCCGGGCTGGAGCCGCAGCGGGTCGCGATCGGCGGCGGCAGCGACGCCAATGTCTTCCGCCGCGACGGCTTCGACTGCGTCCTGCTCTCCAACGGCACCGACTCGGTCCACACCTCCGAGGAGATGGTCCCGGCCCGCAGCCTCGACAAGATGCTCGAGGTCTGCGAGGGCATCGTCAGGGCAGCCGCGCCGGCGGCGTCCTAGTGGCCGGCCGCCTGAAGCTGCGCCGCGGCCGCGTCGTCGCCACCGACCCACTCGAGGTCGAGGTCGGGGGAGAGCGCCGGCGCGGCTGGGCCGACGAGGCGCTGCTGGGGGAAATGCGCGAGGGCGACGAGGTCGTCGTCAACGTCGCCGCCCTCGATCTGGGGCTCGGCTCGGGCGGCTTCGACGTCGTCCACGTCAACCTCACTCGGGGCCTTGAAGGCGACGGCATGGCCGGTGCCCACGTGATGAAGCTGAACTACACCTCGCTCCAGCACCCGGTCGAGCCGGTGGAGGACGGAGCGGTGCGAGATATCCCGGACATAGAGGGAAAAGTCGCACCGCTGCGAGTCCTGGTGCTGCCGCTCCACGGCCATCTGGCGCCAGCTGCCTGGGCGGCGGCGCAAGCAAGTTCGGGTCTACGGGTCGGCTACGTGCAGACCGGGGGAGGGGCGCTGCCGGGATCGTTCTCCCGTGATGTCAAGCAACTGCGCGAGCGCGGTCTCCTCGCCGGCCACATCACCGCCGCCCCCGCCTACGGCGGCGAACACGACGCCCTCAGCACCGTGAGCGCCCTCGACGCCGCCGCCGCGCTCGGCTGGGACGCCGCCCTGGTCGGCCCCGGCCCCGGCATCATCGGCTCCGATACGCCCTACGGCCACGGCGGCATGGCCGCCCTCGACAGCGCCCACGCCGCCCTCAGCCTCGACCTCCCGACGATCATCTCCCCACGCCTGTCGAGCGCCGACCCCCGCGCCCGCCACCGCGGCCTCAGCCACCACACCCGCACCGTCCTCAACCTCCTCCTCGCCCCCGTCACCGTCGCAATCCCCGACAACCAGCCAGAGATAGCCGGCGCTCTCGGAACTACCCAACATCGCGTGCAACAGGTCCCAGCGGACCTAACCGGCTATGCCGAAGCAGGTCTGCCCCAGACCACGATGGGCCGCTCCCTGCAGGACGACCCACTTTTCTTCGCCGCCCCCTTATCCGCAGGAACGCTTCTCGGCCAGCCCGTGTCTTCCTAATCGGTTGCTCGCGCGGGTGGCATGGGCGCCGGGGACCCCGAGCATCCAGCGCAGGGGTCCCCGAACAGCCCATGACAGGACCCGCGCGCCACCGCGCACGGTCCCGAGCGCCGAGCGCACGGTCCCTTGCGCCCCAAGGACTGCCCCCAAACAAAGCGAACCACCCCGTCATGGCAATCGCGATCAAACCGCAGACCCCCGCCGCCGCGGCGAAGCCGGGCGCCGACGCCCGCTTCGAGAGCCTAGTCCTCGACTTCCTCTCCTACCTGGAGCTGGAGCGCGGCCTCTCGCGCAACACGCTGAACGCCTACCGCACCGACCTCTTCCAGTACGGCGAGTACCTCTCGGCCCACGAGCGCGACGCCCTCGAGGCGAGCGGTGCCGACGTCGCCGACTTCCTCGCCGAGCTGGCGACGGGGGAGGGGCGACCGGCCTGCTCGGCGGCGACGATCCATCGCAAGGCCGCCTGCCTGCGCTCCTTCTACAAGCACCTGCGCCGCGACGAGCTGATCGTGGACGATCCGACGGCGGCGCTGAGTGCACCCCGCCGCTCGAAGAAGCTGCCGCACGTCCTCAACTACTCCGAGGTGCAGAAGCTGCTGGCCTCGCCGAAGGGGAGCGAGCCGACGGCGCTGCGCGACCGGGCGCTTCTCGAGGTGATGTACGCCTGCGGGCTGCGGGCCTCGGAGACGATCGGGCTGGAGCTGGGGGACGTCGACCTGCGCGAGGGCTTCCTGCGGGCGCGAGGCAAGGGCTCGAAGGAGCGGCTGGTGCCGCTCGGCCGCCAGGCGATCGCGGCGATCAACGGTTACCTGCGCGGGGGCCGGTCGAAGCTGGTCGGCGACCGTCACGAGGCGAAGCTCTTCGTCAACTTCCGCGGCGGCCCGCTGACCCGTCAGGGGCTTTACAAGATCGTCCAGCGCCACGCTCGCGACGCCGGCCTCGCCGGCAAAATGAGCCCGCACACGTTGCGCCACAGCTTCGCCACCCACCTGCTGGCCGGTGGCTGCGACCTGCGCGCCGTGCAGGAGATGCTCGGCCACGCCGACATCTCCACCACGCAGATGTACACGCACCTCTCCGGCGAACGCCTGAAGGAGGTCTACTTCTCCGCCCACCCCCGCGCCAACAACTGATCGGCGTTCGTCCTTTTCCGGGCGTATGCCTAGGAAAGGACGAACGCCGCATCGGATAGAACTTCGGCATGCCCGAGCTGCCGGAGGTGGAGACCGTCGTCCGGCAGCTTGAGCCGGAGGTCGAAGGGCATGCGATCGAGCGGCTGGAGGTGCTGGACGAGCGCTGGTCTCGCCCGGTGCCGCCGCAGAAGTTGGAGGCGGCGGTGAGCGGCAGCACGATCGAGCGGCTGGGCCGGCGCGGCAAGTACATCCTGATGGGGCTCGACCGCGAGCGGACGCTGGTCATGCACCTGCGGATGACGGGGAACCTGATTCTCCGCGAGGGCGAGGAGATGCTCGACCCTTCCGAGGGGCGGCGCCTCTACGAGAGCGAGCGCTCGAGCGAGGAGCGGCATCTGCGGGCGCGCTTCGTCCTCGACGACGAACGCGAGCTCTGGTTTACCGATCCGCGCCGCTTCGGCGAGGCCTTTCTGCTCGAGGACGACCAACTGGAGACCCGCTTCGCCAAGCTCGGCCTCGAGCCCTTCTCGCCGGAGTTCACGCCGCAGGCCCTCGCGGAGATGGCCGCGGGGCGGAAGGCGCCGCTGAAGTCGTTCCTGCTCGACCAGTCCGGGGTCGCCGGCGTCGGCAACATCTACGCCGACGAGGCCCTCTTCCGGGCCGAGCTGCACCCGCTCTCGCCCGCCGGCTCGATGAAGCCCGAGCACGCCGAGGCGCTGCGCGATGCCGTCGTCGCCGCCTTGGAGGCGGGGATCGATGCCGGCGGCTCCTCGATCGACGACTACCGCGACGCCCGCGGCGAGAAGGGGGGGATGCAGGACGAGTTCCTGGTTCACACCCGCGAGGGGGAGGACTGCCCGCGCTGTGGTGCGACGATCGCCCGCATCGTCGTCGGCGGCCGCTCGACCTACTTCTGCCCGAGCTGCCAGGTGCGGCTGCGGCGCAAACCGAGAAGGCGCCGCTCCCGACCCTAGGTTCCGTCCGATCCGTCGTTCATCTTTGGTTTCGTGGCCGGAACCACGGTCAAGACGGAGGCGGTCGTGCTGCGCAGCATTCGCTACGGCGAGGCTGATCGCATCCTCCACCTCTACTCGAAGAGCCGCGGCCGGATCGGGGCGATCGCCAAGGGGGCGCGCAAGCCCCGATCCCGCTTCGGCGGCCGCCTGGAGCCGTTCTTCCGCCTCGACCTCGTCCTCCACGAAGGCCGCAGCGACCTGATGACGGTGACCAGCGCCACCACCGTCGACGGCTACCCGCGGCTGCGCAGCTCCGGCGCCGCCCTCACCGCCGGCGCCCGCGCCTGCGACGCGGTCCTGCGGCTGCTCGACGCCGCCGAGCCCAACCCGCCCGCCTACAACCTCCTCTGCCGCTATCTGAGCCTGCTCGACGAGCCAGAAGGGGAGCGCGCCGCCGGCCTCGAGACGGCGCTCTCCTTCCGGATCAAGCTGGCGCTGGTGGCCGGCTTCGCGCCGGAGCTCTCCTCCTGCGCGCACTGCGGCGAGGCCGAGCACCTGGCCGGCTTCTCCGGCGCCGCCGGAGGTGTCGTCTGCGGCAGCTGCGAAGGCAGCGCCTTCCCGCTCAGCGAGGAGGCCCACCGGTTCATGGTCGAAGGCCTGGCGAAGCCGCTCAGCGAGGCGCCTGAAGCCGAATTGCAGGCACTGCGCCAGGTCGAGCGCGCAGTTGGCGAGACTTTGGAGCACCACGCGCACGTCCAACTGCGCGCTGCCGCCTAGACTCGGGGCGTGCCCGCCACCGCCGCCTTCGAGGACCGTGTCTCCGCCTGGGAGGAGGAGTTTCTCTCTCCGCAGGCGACTCGGTCCTATCCGGCGGAGCGGCAACGGGAGGAGGCGGACAGCCCGCTGCGGACGCCGTTCCAGCGCGACCGGGATCGGATCGTCCATTCGAAGTCCTTCCGGCGGCTGAAGCACAAGACGCAGGTCTTCGTCGCCCCCGAGGGCGATCACTACCGCACCCGCCTCACCCACACCCTGGAGGCCTGCGGGATCGCCCGCACGGTAGCCCGGGCGCTGCGGCTGAACGAGGACCTGACCGAGGCGATCGGGCTCGGCCACGACCTCGGCCACCCGCCCTTCGGCCACGCCGGCGAGGAGACGCTCGACGCGGCGCTGCGGAGCGCCTGCGGCGGTGGCTTCCGCCACAACGAGCACTCGCTGCGGGTGGTCGACGTGCTCGAGCGCGAGGGCGAAGGCCTGAACCTGGCTGAGCAGGTGCGCGACGGCATCCTCAACCACACCGGGTCCCGCAAGCCGGCCACGCTCGAGGGTCAGATCGTCAAGCTCGTCGACCGCGTCGCCTACATCAACCACGACATCGACGACGCCCTGCGGGCGGGGATCCTGCGGCCCGAGGACCTGCCGGCGGCGGAGATCGAGCTGCTCGGGCCGACCGGCTCGCAGCGGATCGACACCCTCGTCCGCGACATCGTCGACCACTCCGAGGGCGCGGAGGAGATCCGGCAGGGGCGCGAGGTGGGGCAGGCGATGCTGCGCCTGCGCAAGTTCATGTTCGACCGCGTCTACCTGGGGCCGGAGGCGCGCAGCGAGCATGCCCGCGTCCAGCGGACCATGCGCGGGCTCTTCGAGCACTACCTAGCCAACCCGGGCGAGGTCCCCAGCTATGACCCGGAGGCGAGCGATTGCCAGCGGGTCGCTGACTACATCGCCGGGATGACCGACCGCTTCTGCATCGCCAAGTTCACCGAGCTGACGGTCCCGGAAGAGGCGAGGTTCTGATGGCGCTGATCTCCAACGAGAGCGTCGAACGGGTGAAGCAGGCGGCGGACATCGTCGAGGTGATCTCCGCCCACACCGACCTGCGGCGGCAGGGTGCGCGCTACACCGGGCTCTGCCCGTTCCACGACGAGCGCACGCCCTCCTTTTCGGTCGAGCCGACCGAAAAGCTCTACCACTGCTTCGGCTGCGGCGTCGGCGGCGACGTGATCAAGTTCGTCGAGGAGAAGGACGGACTCAACTTCGCCGAGGCGGTCGAGCTGCTGGCCGACCGCTACGGCGTCGAGCTGGAGCGCGAGCAGGAGGACCCGCGGGCGGAGGCCAAACGCCAGCGCCGTCGCCGCCTCGAGCAGCTGCTCGACCGCGCTGCCGCCTTCTACTCGAGCTACCTCTGGGAGTCCGAGGAGGCGGGCAAGGCTCGCGACTACCTGGCGCGGCGGGGTCTCGGCGAGGAGGTGCTGCGGAGCTTCGGCGTCGGCTACGCGCCCAGCGCCTGGGACAAGCTGCTGGTGCGGGGACAGCGGGCAGGCTTCAGCGTCGAGGAGCTGCGCGGGGTCGGGCTGGTCCAGCGCGGACGCAGTGGTGGCGACTACGACCGCTTCCGCGAGCGGATCATGTTCCCGATCCGCGACCGCCGCGGCCGTGTTCTCGGTTTCGGCGGTCGGGCGATGCGGGAGGACCAGGGCGCCAAGTACGTCAACACGGCCGAGACCGAGTTCTTCCACAAGAGCCAGATCCTCTACGGCGTCGACCAGGGCAAAGCGGTGATCGCCAAGGCGGGCCGCGCCGTCGTCGTCGAGGGCTACACCGACGTCCTTGCCCTGCACCAGGCGGGGATCGAGGAGGCGGTCGGGGTGATGGGGACCGCGATCACCGACGAGCAGGTGGCGGCGCTCTCGGGGATGGTCGACGAGGTGGTCCTCGCCCTCGACGCCGACGCGGCCGGACAGGAGGCGATGCTGCGGGCGCAGCGGGTCGCGGCGGGGAGGCGGATGCGGCTGCGGGTGGCGGCGATGCCGGCGGGCGAGGACCCGGCGGAGATGATGGCCGCAGCGGAAGGCGCGGAGCGCTTCCGGGCGCTCCTGAAAGAGGCCGAGGAGCTGACCGCCTTCCAGGTCGGGCTGGTCCTCAGCCGCACCGACGTCGCCTCGCCGGTCGAGCGAGACCGCGCACTGGCCGAGGTGGCGCCGGTGCTGGCCGGGATGGGGGAGTCGGCGGGCCGGGAAGACCTCGTCCGCCGGGTCGCCGAGCGGCTCGACCTCGATCCGGCGATGGTGATGGGGAGGGTGGTGGCGGCGACCCCGGCCAGCGGCGGCCGCGAGCAGCAGGCTTCCGCGCCGGCGCAGCAGCGGTCCGCAGAGACCGCCGCGCCGCCCCGTCGCCAGGGGGAGCTGACCTCGCGCGAGCGGCGCGAGCGGGCGCTGCTGGCGATGTGCATCGCGATCCCCAGCGAGGGCCGGGAGTACCTGGCGCGGCTGACCGACGCCCACCTCTCCCCGACCGGCCTGCGCGCCGCCGCCTGGCTGCGTGAGCACCCCGAGGACCCCGCTTCGAACCTCCCGCATGACGACTCCGAGCTCGCTGGCCTGATCGCCGAACTGGTGATCATGTCCCGCGAGGAGCCCGCCTCCCACGAAGCGATGGAGCTGAACTTCCTCCTCTTGGAGCAGCGCCGTCTCGAGGGCGAGATCGCCGCCGCCGGCGAACGCGGCGACTACGAGCGCCGCGCCGCCCTCAGCCGCGAACGCGCCGGCTTGGTGCAGCGGATCGCGCACGCGGAGCGCCCCGCGGGCAGCGTCTAGGACAACTCCATCCGCATTTTTCTGTCTGTATCGCTTGAGAAGATGCAGCCATGGAGAAGGAGTTCCTCGAAGAATGCTTGGCCGAGGGAATGTCCCTCGAATCGATCGGCAAGCGCGTCGGTAAACACGAATCCACGGTTAGCCACTGGCTGAAGAAGTACGGGCTGTCGGCGGCGAGGGCTGAGAAGCATGCGGCTAAGGGGGCGCCATCGAAGGAGGAGATAGAAGGTCTGCTGGCGGCTGGTCTATCGCTCCGAGAAATTGCGGACCGGATGCACCGCAGCATGGCGACCATCCGCCATTGGATGCGTAAGTACAAGCTGGAGACGGAGCGATCATCGAGGCTTCGCGCATCGAAGGAGGCCTGCCAACGAGGATCGAGGACAGCTCGCCTGAAATGTCCCAAGCATGGTCTTACGACCTTCGTCGCGAGAACCGATGGCAGGTTCCGGTGTGGTCAGTGCCGCATCGAGGCAGTTACGAAGCGGAGGCGATCGCTAAAGCAGACCTTGGTCAAAGATGCCGGTGGGGAGTGCGTCCTCTGCGGATATTCCCGGTGCGACCGGGCGTTGGAGTTCCATCACCTGGATCCGAAGGCGAAGCTGTTCCAGATCACCAGCCATACCCGCTCCCTGGCTAGGCTTCGAGCGGAGGCGAGCAAGTGCGTTCTCCTCTGTTCGAACTGCCACGCGGAGGTAGAGGCAGGAATTACCGCGCTGCCGCTAAATTCTGTCTCCGGACACTGGTCCGGGGTAGCACGATCCGGGGTAGCTCAATCAGGCAGAGCACGCGACTGTTAATCGCGGGGTTGTGGGTTCGAGTCCCACCCCCGGAGCTTCTTAGGCGGCTGCGACCTTCTTCAGCGCCAGTTTCTCGACCAGCTCCGCGCCGCGTGCAGCTCCGTCGTTGTCTTGCCCCCAGGCCGCTATCTCCTGCGCCTTCGCCGTGAAGCTCGGCTCGTGGAGCAGCCGCCTTGCCGCCCATCGCAGCGGTGCCGGCCGACACAGGCGCCACGGCAACGACAGTCCGGCGCCGGCCCAGGCGACGCGTATCGCGGTCTCGCTCATGTCGCCGATGATCGGGCAGACGAGGACGGGGGTGCCGGCCCCGAGGGCGCGGGCGACGGTGCCGTGGCCGCCGTGGGAGACGACGAGCGAGGCCGCCGGCATCAGCTGGCTGTAGCTGAGCCATTCGACCAGCTTGGCGTTGGCGGGAACCTCGATCGGGTGCTGGGGAGCGACGCGGTTGGTGGTCGCCACCACCCGCACCGGCTCGTCCGCTAGCGCGGCCAGCGCGGTCCGCACCAGGTGGTTGTCGGAGTCGTGGGCGGTGCTGGGGGCGACGAGGACGAGCGGATCGTCGCCCGGCGGCAGCTCGATCTCGGGGTGCGGCAGCTCGAAGGTCATCGGCCCGGTGATCTCGACGCCCGCAGGCCAGGTGCGCGGGTACTCGAGCTGGGGATAGGTGGCGACGAGAGCCAGGTCGGGGCTGATGCCGCCGTGGAAGCGGTCGATAGGCGGCAGCTCGAGACGGCTGCGCTGGACGTTGAGGTCGCGCCTGCCCTGCTCGAGCCCGATCCGGAGCGCCCGGTCGTGGCCGTAGCGCCAGATCCTCCGGCCCAGCCCCGTCCGCGGCGGCCGCAGCCCGATCGCGAAGAAGGGGAGGCCGGGCTCGACCACGGGGTAGATGTGGGGGATCAGCGTTGCCAGGGGGATCCCGGCTCGCTCCGCGGCCAGGGTAGGGGCGAGCGTGAGGATGTCGCTGACGACGACGTGCGGCCGGAAGTCCTCCAGTAGCGGCATCAGCGCCTGCGCCGCCTCGGCCGCGTGCTGCCCTTCCTCGGAATCGGGATCCGGCGGCGGGAACATCCGGTATTCCTCCGCCGCCGCGAACCCCAGCCCCGCACCCTCGACCGCCTCCCGCCGCTCCTCCCAGGTCTCGATCACGACCTCGTGCCCGCGCGCCGCCAGCGCTTTGCCGAGCGCGATAGCTGGGAAGACGTGCCCGGCATCGCCGAAAGCGGCGACGAGGATTCTCAATGACGAGGCTCTGGGGTTGTCAGGCAAGGACGCAGGAAGTCTGAATAGCAGCGCTATTTAGACGACCGAGGACGCCGCATGGCGACCCCAGAGGCCGTCATGGGGTATCGAGGCCCTCGCCCGGTCGCGTGAACACAACCTCCGGCACGTGGCAGTTACGGGAGGTCCGCAGCAGGAAGCGCACCGCCTCGCCGAGGTCCTCGGGCCGGATCATCTCCTCGGGCGGGATCTGGCCCTGGACGAACTCGGTCATCGGCGTCTCGACAAAGCCCGGGGCCAGCGCCGTGCACTGGATCCCGCCGCCGCCGGCCTCGCGGTGGGTCGACTGGGTGAAGTTGATCACCGCGGCCTTCGTCGCCGCGTAGATCGAGAGCCAGGCCTGGCCGCCCTTGCCGGCGATCGAGGCGGTGTTGACGATCAGCGCCTTGCCGTGCTCGGCTCCGGCCGCGCGCAGCATCGGCAGCCCCTCGCGGGTGCCGAGGATCAGCGCCCGCAGGTTGACGGCCAGCTGCATGTCGAGATGCTTGGTCTGGATCTCCTCCATTGGCGCCCCGATCCCGACGCCGGCGTTGTTGACCAGCACGTCGAGGCGGCCGTACTTCTGCCGATGGGCGGCGAAGATCGCGACGACGTGGTCCTCCTCGGCCATGTTGGCCGGGATCGGCTCGACCTCGAAGCCTTCGCCGCGCAGGCCTTCCGCGGCCTCCTCGAGCTTCTGCGGGCGGCGGGCGGAGACGGTCAGCGC
>Ga0207661_10000407_pt1 | contig 27744 bp, 21 predicted proteins | sample KBSC713LmetaG_FD_184337 | JGI IMG/M metagenome (GOLD analysis project Ga0207661, IMG submission 184337) | Corn rhizosphere microbial communities from Kellogg Biological Station, Michigan, USA - KBS C7.1-3L metaG (SPAdes) (version 2) | ecosystem: Host-associated > Plants > Roots > Rhizosphere ...
AGATGCTGTCGCGGATGCTGGCGCTGAAGACCGACGCAGGCTCCGGCGCGCTGGAGCAGATGGTGCTCGCCGAATATTGCGCGCCGCATTTTTCCACCCATGTGCCGAAGCTGACGCGCGGACTGCGCCGCAAGCTCGATGCGCTGATGGAGGCTCTCAGCGAACAGTTCGGCACCTCGGCCGAGTTCGAGGATCCCAAGGGCGGTATCTTCCTGTGGGTGAAGCTGCCCGACAATGTCGACACGCTGAAGCTCTATCAGGCGGCGCTCGCTGCCGGTGTCGCGATCAATCCAGGACCGGAATGGTCGACCAACAAGGGCTATGCCGGAAGCCGGTTGCGGCTGTGTTTTGCCAGTCCCTCCGAGCAGCAGATCCGCGAGGGCGTAGCCGTGTTGGCCGATGTCTGCCGGCGCGAATTCGGCGTGCCGGTGCGGATTGCCAATGTGGAGAAGCGCGCTTAAGCCCTCACCGCACCGCGAACGGCGCCTGATAGGGCCGGCCGAAGGGCACGCCGTTGATCACGGTCTGGACCGGCTTCAAATAGGCCTTGCCGTCGCGCTTGTTGTTCCGGGTGTCGACGAAGGTCACCGGCCCCTCCACCAGTTCCATGATCGAGACATCGCCGGGCGCGCCCAATTGCAGCGTGCCGATCTTCGGGGCGCGGTTGATGATCTTCGCCGGCGCGATGGTCGCCATCGCCACCACCTGCTCGAGCGTAAAGCCGATCGCCATGAACTTGCTCATCACATTGGGCAGGAACGGCACGCCGGGCGAGTTGCCGGAGAAGACATGGATGTCGGAGGAGATCGTATCCGGTGTGCAGCCGCCGGGGATCGCGACCTCCGCCACCGTGAAATCGAAACTGCCGCCGCCGTGCGCGACATCGAAGATCACGCCGCGCTGCTTGGCTGCGAGCGCCGCGGGCAAGAGCTTGCCGTCCTGCACGATGTTGGTGAACGCGCCCGACATGTTGGGCGCTCCGGTATAGCAATGGGTCAGGATGTCGCCCGGCCGCAGCAGATTAAGGATGTCGCTCATCAGTTCGCTGGTCGCGACGCCGCCGATATGGACCATCATCCTGGCCGGCCAGCCGCACATCTCGCAGGCCTCGATGCCGCGCTTCAACGGCTCGATGCCGTACTTGAAGATGACGTTCTCGGACATGCGCACCTTCACCCCGATCAGGAAATCCGGATTTTCGGCGAGCCCCATCGCGCAGGCCTCCACTTGCGCATTGTCGATGTTGTAGAGCTCGGCGACCGGGAATGCCGAGAGCCCGTTGTTGGCGATGTGCAGGAAGGCATACATCCGCGCTCGCGTCTGCGCGACGATGAAGCGGCGCAGCGCCGCCAGATTGTTGACGCCGGCATCGCCCGCCGAGACGACGGTGGTGGTGCCCTGGAATTGCACCAGCTCGTCGGCGGGAATGCCGATCGCCGAGCCGTAGGGATAGACGTGGCAGTGCAGATCGACGAGGCCCGGCAGGACCAGCTTGCCCGAGGCGTCGATGCTTTTCAGCGCCCGCTCGGCAGGAATGCTTTCCTCGACCGCCTCCACCACGCCCCAGCGGATGCCGACATCGCGCCTGGCCCGCAGCGACTGGCTGGGATCGAGCACCTCGCCGCCTTTGATGACGAGGTCGAACTTGTCATTCGGCCCCATCGCGGCGCGGGCCGAAGCCGACAGCGCGACAGTGGCGGCCGATGCGGAAAGCGAAAGGAAATGGCGGCGTGACAACGCTGACATTGGGCTTCCCCCGATATGATTTTTTGTGGATCGATGATGCGCCCGCCCCGATTTTTCCGCAAGCTTGTGATCGAAAATCGGGACATGGCGCCAGGCGGAGCTGTGTCAGAGGTGAGCGGATTTTTCGGCCGGCTCTTGCTGGTCATGACGTTATCGGTGGTGATCGCATCACGCGCGTCGGCGGAAAGCGCGGTGGAGATCGCGAAGCAATGGGGACTGATCGGCCCGTGGTCGCTCGATTGCTCGCTGCCGCCCGATCATGGCAAGGGCACGGTGCTGTCCTACGAGATATCAGACGACCATGTAGTGCATCGCCGCGACTTCGGCGATGCCAGCGACGAGGCCGACGTGCTGTCGCTCAGCGTGTCCGCCGACGGCATGATTCACCTGCGGGTCTATTTTCCCTCGGTGAAGCAGACCCGCGAATATGGCATGATCCATCTGCCGGATGGCACCATTCGCGCGATGTACAACCGCAACGACAAGAACCAGTACTCGATCAAGGACGGCAAGTTCACTCAGACCGGCAAGCCCACGCCTCCGCAGCACAAATGCGAGCGACGAGCGGCGTGAGACCGCACTTCAGACTTGCGCCGGCACAGCTGGCCGCGCAGCGCGCTCGAAGCTGAACGCCTGTTCAGAATTCTCTGCAAGTTCCTGCGGAACGTTCCTCCTCATCCGAGGTTCTGATTTCACTGAAAGTGAGGAGGACAAGATGAGGAAGTTTGGTTATGTCGTGGCTGCGCTCGGAGCGATTGCGGTTGCTTTGCCTTCGATGGCGAGCGCCGAGACCGTCGTGATCAAGCGCCACGGTTATCACCATGACTGGGACCGTTCGCGTGCCGAATATCGCGTGCGTCCCGAATATCGCGTGCATCGGGATTACGGCTGGCACCGTGGCTGGCGTCACCACGATCGCGACCGCGTCGTGATCCGCGAGCACCGCTACTAAGAAATAAACCAAGGCCGACACAGGAATGGCCCCGCAAGGGGCCATTCTCTTGTTGGTTCAGTCCCATGCCGGCGAAAAGGCCGGGTTCACGAAACGCCGGTCTTTCGGCAGGGCCGCGATCTTCTTCCGATCTTCGTCGTCCAGTTTGACGCTGAGCGCATCCCAATTGGCCTTCTGGCTTTCATGTCGCGAGGCCTTCGGGATCGCGGCGACGCCGTTCTGATCCAAAAGCCATCTCAGCGCGACCTGCGCCGCGCTGGTGTTGTGCTTCTTGCCGATTGCAACCAGCGTCTCGTCGGAGGCGGCGCGGCCCTGTGCCAGCGGACAATAGGCCACCAGCGGGATCGACTTCGCATCCATGTATTTCCTGACCTTCGATTGATCGAGCATCACGTGATATTCGATCTGGTTGCAGGCGATCGGCGCCTTCAATTCCTCGACCACCGTCTTCAGCAGCGCGATGTTGAAATTGGCGACGCCAATGGCGCGAGCGCGGCCTTCTTCCTTCAATTTCATCAAGGTCTCGAACATCGACGGCAAATGCATGCCGGGTTTCGGCCAGTGCACGAGATAGAGATCGACGACGTCGAGCCGGAGCTTCTTCAGGCTCGTGTCGAAGGCGCGGCGCATGGCGTCGGGCGCCAGGTTCTCGTTCCAGACCTTGGTGGTGACATGGAGTTCGCCGCGCGGCACGCCGGATGACGCGATCGCCGCGCCAATGACGTCCTCGTTGGCGTACATTTCCGCAGTGTCGATGTGGCGATAGCCGAGCGCAAGCGCGCTTTCCACCGCCGCGCGGCAGACGTCGCCCTGCATGCGATAGGTGCCGAGGCCGAGCCGTGGCAGCCGAATGCCCTGGGTTTGAAAAGCTTCCATGAATTGCTCCCTGAAGATCCGCATCGCCGGGCGCCGGCGAAAGCCGCAACAGGCGCTGTTGTTTTGGAGTGGTTGAAACGGCGGGCAGGTCGATGGTTAGTTTGCCCGCAAGGGCCGCATCAAATCAAGGCCGCTCAGTGGCTGGCGAGGTGCTGCAACCGCCGCGCGTCCGGCGCGGCACGATGTCGACCGGCTTGAGATCGCGGTTGTCGCGGAGCTCGATTCTCAGCCGAAGTGTTCTTGACTTGGGCTCGAAGCTTTTGCGACGGCTGCGTGACTCCGGAATTTACTTCCAGTCGCAGATGCCGCCGCCGGACCTGCACGGCCATTTCTGGATCCGCGTGTCCATCGCCTGCGCATCGAGCGGGTTGCGATGGCGATGTGCGAGCCTGGTGCGCGCCGCGCCCTTCGCCGCGCTCTTCGCCAAGCTCCTGGGCCTTTCGCTCGCGACGTGCGCGGTGCGGCGCGGAGGGGTGACGCGAACGTCCTGGACAGCCACGTGCTTCGGCTCGGCCTTCAGCGTGTTGCGTGCCCAATTGGGCTCGCTGGCCCGATCGCTCTTTGGATCGCTGTTGGCTTCGACCGCGACCGGCGCAAAGTGCGTGGCCGGACCGAGCGGCTTCGGCGACAGCACGGCCTTCGACAGGTCCATGCCGAGGAACTCGTCCGGACGATATTCGTCGGCCAGCGCAATGCCGCCGGCGGCAAACAGCGCAGTCACGGCAAGGACCGGAACCAACCGTTTGAGGACCATTTGGCCTCCTGAACACATAGACGAGGTTACCCCCTCATCTCTATATCTAGGAATGTGGCGGTTCAGTTCCAGCGCCGTTTATCGTCAAGGTTACTGTGGGCCGTTGTCGCAGCCTGCTGCACCAGCGAAGAAATCCGCCATCAGGCCGAGATTGCCGCCGAACATGCCGACGCCGGTGCGGCCCCTCTCGCCTATTTTGCACCCTCAGCGGCGCACGTCTCTCACATCCTGCGCCGTCACCATGTCGGTATAGTTGTTGCCAAAATGCGTGCGGAGATAATTCACCACCGCCGCGATCTGATCGTCGTTCATCATGTCGGCAAAGGGCGGCATGCCGCGCCGGCCGCGCACCACCATCGTGATGGGATAGCCGGCCGCCTCCAGGTTCGGATCGGCGGCGAGCGAGGGATAGGATCCGGCGCCGCTCGCCCCCTTGGCGTCTATCATGTGACAGGCTCGGCACACGTTGTTGTAGAGCTCCTCGCCGCTCATCTCGACGAAGCGATAGCCCGAGCTGAAGGTCCGTTGCCCGGTCTGCCCCAGCGCCGTGCTTGCGACCAGCGCCAGCGACACGCCGAGGCAGATGGTGCGCACGCGCCTCATGTCTTCATCACCCGCTCGTGCAGCCGCGTGATCGCATCGAGCGAGGAAAGGATCGCGCCCTCCTGCCAGGCCGGCAGCTCGGAGGCATGCTCGCCGGCGAGCACGATGCGCCCGTGGATCTGGCAGAGATTGGCGTAATGCTGCTTTCGCGCGTCCTCCGACCAGTCACCGCTGCAGCCGAGCGTGAAGGGCACGCGATGCCAGGCCACCGCGATGCCGTTCTCGAACTCGTCCTTGTACTGCGGATGCAGCGCAGCGCCGAACTCGACCGCGCGCGCCACGCGCTCTTCCGGCTGCATCGCGGTGAACTCATAGGCATTGGCGCCGTCGAACAGATAGGCCCCGAGCAGCACCCCGCGGCCGGAGCGATTGAAGCCGGTGTTGGGATAGGCGACCTGTCGGATCGGCAGGTCCGTATAGCTGATGCCGCCGAAGATCGCGTCGTCCTCCTCCCAGAAGCGGCGCTTGAACTGCAACCCGATCTTGACCGAACCGGCATAGGGCACCGCGTCGATCGCCGCTTTCGTCGCCGCGCTGACATCGACCGGCAGCTCGCTCAGGATCGAGAGCGGAATGGTGCAGACGCACCAGTCCGCGGTCGCGGTCTGCACGAACGCGGGCTTTCCGGTGTCGACATAGGTGACGGTGACGCCGCGATCGCTCTGCTGGATTTTCGTGACCTTGGTGTTGCACCGAATGATGTCGCCGAGCTCTTTTGCAAATGCCTTGCCGATCATGTCCATGCCGCCGACCGGCTGGAACATCGTGGTCTGGAAATTGTAATTGGCGAAGTTCCTGAGGTAGGCCCACAGCCGCGATTGCAGGATGTCGGAGAGCGCGACCGGCTCGCTCGGCACCGGCATCGCGGACAGTCCGCCGCCCGGCGCCGTCTTGTAGCCCCGATATTCGGAGGAATAGAGATTGGCGTTGTAATTATAGTTGCGGTCGAGCGCGCCCCAGGAGCGCAGCGCCTGCAGCAGGATTTCCTGGTCCTCGCGGGTGACGGCCTCGTCGAGCTTGCCTTGCTTGGTCGCTTTCGCGAGCAGCTCCGATACCTGCCCGCGAAAATCCGCCATCACGGTGCGGATGCGTTGCGGTGCGCCGCCAAACGCGCGCGATGCGTGCAGGTAGGCGTTGTGATTGAGCTGGATGAAGGGTTCGAGCGCGACGTTGAGGCGCCGGCAATAGTCCAGCAGCGCACGGTGATGGTAGGGAATGCGCCACGGACCGGGATTGATGTAGAGTCCCGACTCGAATTCGCAAGTTTGCGAGGCGCCGCCGAGCTCGACGAAGGTGTCGCCGCCGCGCAACGTCCAATTGCGGCCGCCGGGCCTGTTGTTGAATTCCAGCACCTGGACCTGATAGCCGGCCTGGCGCAGCTCCAGGGCTGCCGTCATGCCCGCCAGCCCAGCGCCCAGAATCAGCACGGACGCGCCCTTCGGGTCGCCTTCGAGCTTGATCGGTCCCTTGTAGCGCGACTCCGAGGCGAAGCCGAGGCTCGTCATCGCGTGATACATCGCGGCGCTGCCCGCCATCACTCCGATCAGGGAGAGCAGGTCACGCCGCCTCAACGCTGCCGCCTCGTCTTGCATGTCAGGGATGTTCGAGCCCCTCCAAGGATAAAGGGAAACGGCTCGCCCCTGCCCTGTCAAGGACGGCATGATCGTGTGCCGCCGTAACACGCGTTCTTGATCGTCTTCATTCCCGCTCGCGCGCGCCGAGGCGTCTCGCAAGCTCGCGCATCTCTGAAAGCACGGTCTTCTCCAGCGTTTCGCATGCGACCGAGCTCACCTCGTTGCGGCTCTTCGCGAGATAGCGCGTTATCTTCAGCCCCCGGATCGGCACGGCCGCAAGCCGCCTCGTCTGAGCGCCGTGATAGATAGAAGAATACGGCAATAGTCCGTAGATCCGGCCACTCAACAGTAATTGCTGGAGGGTTTCCGGGCTCTCCAGCTCCAGACGAACGTCGAGCCGCGCCCCCTCGCGCGCCGCCGAGTTCTCGATCAACTGGCGCGTGCGGTTGGTCTTGCTGGTCATCACCAGCGGCAAATCGGCAAGGCTCTTCACCTCGAGGCTGCGCTTCTTCAGCCAGGGATCGCCGGGACGGCCGACCAGATAGATCGATTCGGTGAATAGCCTGACATATTCGAGCAGCGGATCGGGCGGCGGGTCGCTCATGATGGCAAGTGAAAGCTCGCCGCGGCGAAGCTGGCCCATGGCATTCGACGTCCAGCCCTCGAGCAGGCTCAGCGTCACCTTCGGGTAAGATTTCAGGAAGGTCTGCGCGAGACGGTTGAACAACAGCCTTCCGATCGACGGCGGTGCCGCGAGCGAGGCCGGCCCGCTCGGCACATGCGCCTCGATCTGCAACGTCTCCTTCAGCCGGTCGACCTCGCCCAGGATGTGCTGCGAGCGCTCGAGCAGGCGCTGGCCCGCCGCGGTCAGGCGAACGCCGCGCTTGACGCGATCGAACAGCAGAAATCCCAGCTCCCGCTCCAGGACTTGGATTTGCCGCGTCAACGCCGATTGCGCGATGCGCAGATCCTCGCTGGCCTTGCGAAAATTCTGCCGCCGTGCGGCCTGGATGAAATAGCGGAACTGGCGCAGATCCATTTTTCTGGTGATGCCGATTTGCGATCAAAATGATGACAATTCAATATTATCGTAATCACCTGCCTCCTGCTAACTTTATCGGATCACCCGGCATTTCGAACCGCTCGCGCATGACGGCGGCAGCCGGGCGGATGGGGAGAGAAATGGCCGATGTGACGCTCGACGGCGAAGGCACCGTTCCGGGAAGTGTGGCGGGGACAATCACCGACAAGCAGGGCTCGCAGGCAAGCGCGCAGGACTGGCTCGACACCATCGAGAAATCGCGGCTGACGCCGCGCTATTATGCGACCATCGTCCTGATCGTGCTCCAGGAGATGTTCGAGTTCTACGACTTCTTCCTGGTCGGCTATCTGGTCTCGGTGCTGGCGCCCGGCTGGCATCTCACCTACGGCCAGAGCGCGATGATGCTATTGTCGTCAGGCGTCGGCGCCATCGCCGGCGCGATGATCGGCGGCAAGTTCGCCGACATCGTCGGCCGCAAGAGGATGATCTGGGGTGGCGGCTTGGTCTTTGCGCTCGGGGCGGCCGGCGTTGCGCTGATCCCGGACGGCTCCTGGATCGAGTTCTCGCTCCTGCGCTTCGTCGTGGGCTGCGGTTCGATGATGGCGACCACCGCGCAAAACCCGCTGATTGTCGAAATCACGCCAACCCGTTACCGCACCTTCGTCTCCAGCATGATGGTGGTGCCGGTCGCGCTCGGCACCATGTTCGCAGCGATGATCTCGGCCGGCCTGTTGCCAGTGATCGGCTGGCGCGGCGTCGCCGCGACGGGCGCCGCGCCGATCGTCACCTCTCTGCTGATCTTCATGATCGTGCCGGAATCAGTGCGCTGGTTGTTGTCACGGGGCCGCAATGAGGACGCGCGGCGCGAGGCTGCCAAGCTGCTCGGTATCCCCGAAAGCTCCGTCTCGCTGCCGAACGCGGTTCCACCCGCGAAGAAGGCCGGCTCCATACTCGACCTGCTGGCCGATCCAGGCCGGTTCTGGTGGGTGGTGGTGATCTGGGTCGGCATTTCCACCGGCACCTATGGCGTGCAGCTTTGGGGCCCGACCATCCTGTCGCAGCTCCTCAAGATCAGCGCGCATGAGGCGGCGCACTATTTCGTCTATGTCGCCATCTCCTCGCTGCTTGGCCGCGTGCTGTTTTCAGTGCTGCCGCTCTATATCGGCCGGCGCGGCGCGGCCATCACGGGGACCGCGATCTCCGCGGTCATCATGCTCGCCATCTTTACCTTCTATCGCGAGTTCATCGGCGGCACGTCGGTGTTTGCGTTGCTGATCGTGTTCGGCGCGGCGTTCTACAGCGGCATGTTCTCCAACATCTCGCCCTATGTGGTCGAGGTGTTTCCAGTCTCACTCGGCGGCCGCGCCTTTGGGCTCGCGCAGGCCTCCAACGGCATCGGCAAGATCTTGGGGCCGGTGTGCCTCGCCTTGATCGCCGGCAGCAACGACGTGGTGTCACCGAAAGCCACCGCCGACGCGGTCGCGCCGGCGTTCCTGTTCCTCGCAGCATGCGAGCTGGCGGCGCTGATCGCGATCGTCGCGTTCCGCCGGGAGCCGCATGGGAAGCCGATGGATATTCGCTAATCAAAAAGAAAAAAGGTCAGAGATGCTCAACATCCCCGTTCTGATTTCCGGCGGCGGTCCGGTCGGACTTGCGGCTTCGCTCATGCTGTCGCAGCACGGCGTGCGCTCGCTCCTGGTCGAACGCCATCCCGGCACCGCGCTGACGCCGAAGGCGCGCGGCATCAATGCCCGCACCATGGAAGTGTTCCGGCAATGCGGCATCGACGCCGCGGTCCGCGACGCGGGGCTGGCGGAAGGCGGCACCGGGCTGATCGTCTGGACCGAAACGCTGGCGGGACGCGAGATCGAGCGGCGCGTGCCCGGCCGGGCGGTCGCGAAGAACATGGCGGTGACGCCGGTCAAGAATTGCCTCTGCGCGCAGGACGATCTCGAGCCCGTCATGCGCCGCTACGCCGAGGCGGCAGGCCCCGGCGAATTGCGCTTCAACACCGAGATGACGTCGTTCGCGCAGGAGCGCGATGGCGTCACCGGCCTGCTGACCGATCGCATCACGGGCAAGGAAACGCCGTTCACCGCCCGCTATCTGATCGCGGCCGAAGGCGCGCAAAGCCGGGTGCGGCGCGCGCTCGGCACCAAAATGGTCGGCGAGGAAAAGGTCTACGACAGCGTCAACATCCTGTTCCAGGCCGATCTCACGGAGTGGGTCAAGGACCGGCCGGCCGCGCTCTATTTTGTCGAGCTGGAGGATCTGCGCGCCACGTTCCTGACTATCAACGGCACGGATCGCTGGGGATTCCTGATCCACAGCTCCTCGAAATTCGGCTGGAAGCCGAAAGATTTCGCGCCGGAATTTTGCACGGGCCTGATCCGAAAAGGCATCGGGATATCTGATATCCCCGTGAAGGTGCTCGGCGTCAGCCCATGGGAGGCGTCCGCCATCGTCGCCGACCGCTACCGCGTCGGCAACGTGTTCCTCGCCGGCGACGCCGCGCACGAAATGCCGCCGACCGGCGGCTTCGGTCTCAACACCGGCGTGCAGGACGTCTACAATCTCGCCTGGAAGATCGCGGCCGTGCTGCGCGGCAAGGCCGACGAGGCGCTGCTCGATACCTACCATGACGAGCGTCAGCCGCTTGGCGAGATCACGACGAGGAACGCGCTCGCCAACGCGATGTCGATGGGACGAACCGAGCGCGTGAGCGGCGTGCTGCCGCGCCGCGAATTCCTCGCTGAACAGGGCCTGATCTTCGGCGTAACCTATGATTCGATGGCTGTCGTGCCCGACGGCACGCCGCCCGCGGCCGTCGACGATGTCGTCACTGACTATGTGCAGTCCGCACGGCCCGGCTGCCGCGCGCCGCATGTCTGGCTCAAGCGCGGCAACGATCAGATATCCACCGTCGATCTGATCGGCCCGCATTTCCTGCTGCTCGCAGGCGCCGAAGGGGAAGCCTGGCGTCGCGCCGCGCAGGCCGCCGCGCCGTCCTGGCCGCCAATGGTCGCCTACACCATCGGCGCGGATACCGAGGTCAGCGATCCCGACGGCGCATGGCACGCGGCTTACGGCATCGATGCGGATGGTGCCGTGCTGGTCCGTCCCGACGGCTATGTGGCGTGGCGAAGCCGGTCGGGCGCGTCCAATCCCGAAGCCGCTCTTCGCGCAGCCTTCGACCGCCTGCTCGGACGCGTGCCCGCGATGGCGTGAGGCTGGGGCAAGAGCTTCGTTGAACCGAGGGTCTATCCACGGACTCGCTCCACCTCTCCCGCTTGCGGGGGAGGTCGCATCGCATCGAAAGATGCGATGCGGGTGGGGGCTCTCTCCACTCGGGCGGTTTCGCTCGTGGAAACACCCCCACCCCCAGCCCTCCCCCGCAAGCGGGAGAGGGAGCGCACCACCACCGCGGATGCTATTCGACCTGATCTCACCACACTTAGCCTACGGCTATCCGATAGCGCAGCGTTCGCACTTCGCCCGGCTTGATCTGCATCAGGCCGGGCTTGTCGGCGAACTCGCCCTCGAAATTGGCCGGGCTCGCCAAGCCGTGCCACGGCTCAATGCAGAGAAACGGCGCGCCGCCGGGCTTCGACCAAATTCCAAGCTCGCGAAAGCCCTGCCATGAAAGGTCGAGCGATGGTCCCTGCTCGGCGGCATAGCGCACCGACGTGCTGGCGAGCCGATCGAGTATGACGGCATCGTCGTCGAACAGCCGTTCGGACAACGCGAGGCGCTTGCCGCGGATCGGAGTGGGCTCGGTCGCGGCACGCAGCAGGCCATCTTTCAGGCGCCGGACCGGCGCGGTCTCCTCGCTGGAAAACGTCAGGCTATAGCTCTCCTTGGCCACTCCCGGCAGCAAGGGCCAATTGAAGGCGGGATGGACTCCGACCGACGCCGGCAGCATTTCACCGCCGGGATTTTCGATCTCGAGAGAGATATCGAGACCGCCGTCGCGCAGGGTGTAGGTCGCGGTCAGGCGAAACGCGAAGGGAAAATGCGAGCGCGTCTCTGTGTTGTCGGTGAGGAGCAGCCGGCAGGAGGCCGTTCCGCGCCCGACCCATTCAAAGCGGCTGTCCCGCGCAAAGCCATGCTGGGTCATCGGGTAAGATTTGCCGCGATGGCGCAACTGATCGTTCTTGAGCTTGCCGACGATCGGAAACAGCAACGGCGCATGACGCCGCCACTCCGGACCGGCCTGCCAGATCAATTCGAGCCCCTGCGCCGTCTTCAGCGAGCACAATTCGGCGCCATGGGCGAGCACGGTGGCGGTGATGCCGTCACCGCTCAACGTATGCCTGTCGTCACTCATGTCCGGGCTTCCAGCCAACATTCCTTGGAAGCTCTTTACCCCTTTACGGCCCCCGCCGTCAGCCCGCTGACGAGATCGGTGACGCGCATACGGGCTGGACTTGGAGCCGCTCCTTAAGGCTAAATGCTGCCGGCAATGCCGAACGTCAGCACAACAAGAACAAGCGGCATGCTCAAGAGGGAGCGCTTCAAACGGGAGGTACCATGCTCGGGCTCATGCAAAACCGGCCGCTGTTGATCTCAGGCCTGGTTGATTATGTCGCGACCTGGCACGCCGAAACCGAGATCGTCTCGCGCGATCCCAAGGGCGTCATGCACCGCTCCAATTATGGGCAGATCGCAACACGCGCCAAGCGTCTCGCCAATGCGCTTGCAGCGCTCGGCGTCGGTCCGGGCGATCGCGTCGCGACGCTGGCCTGGAATTCCTGGCGGCACCTCGAAGTCTATTATGGCGTGACCTGTTCGGGGCGCGTGCTGCACACGGTCAATCCACGCCTGTTCATCGAGCAACTCGTCTACATCATCAATCATGCCGAGGACGGCTATATCTTCTTCGATCCCGATTTCGTTCCGCTGGTCGAGCAGCTCGCGCCGCAGCTGCCGCAGGTAGCCGGCTGGATCGCGCTGTGCGAGGAGAAGGACATGCCGGCCGTCAAGGTCGGCAATCTCCTGTGCTTCGAGACGCTGCTGGCGAATGCCTCGCCCGACTATGAATGGCCGGAATTCGACGAGAACACCGCCTGCACGCTCTGCTACACGTCGGGCACGACAGGCAATCCCAAAGGCGTTCTCTACAGCCACCGCTCGACCATCCTGCATGCCTTCGCCGCCTGCGCCGTCGATGGACTTGGCCTGTCGGCCAAGGATTCGATCCTGGTGGTGGTGCCGCTGTTCCATGCCAATGCGTGGAGCCTGCCGTTCTCGGCCGCGATGTGCGGCGCCAAGCTGGTCCTGCCCGGTCCGAAGCTCGATCCGGAAAGCATCTACATGCTGCTCGAGCAGGAAGGTTGCACCAAGGCCGGCGGCATACCGACCATCTGGCTCAACTTCCTCGCCTATGTCGAGAACAACCGCAGCAAGCTCGATCTGTCGAAGCTGAAACTGAAGCTCGTCTTCAGCGGCGGCACGGCCGCGCCGCGCGCCACGATCGAGAAATTCCGCGACCTGCTCGGCGTCTTCCTGCTGCATGCCTGGGGCATGACGGAAACCAGCCCGATCGTCACCCTCGGCGCGCCGCTCGCCAGCCACGACGGCGCGAGCCCGGAAGAGATCGTCGACATGCAGGTCAAGCAGGGGCGTCAGATCTTTGGCGTCGAAATGCGCCTCGCCGGCGAGGATGGGCGGAGCATGCCGCACGATGGCCAGTCGGTCGGCCAGCTCCAGGTGCGCGGCAACTGGGTGATCTCGGGCTATTTCAAGGGCGAAGGCGGCAAGGTGATGGCCGACGACGGCTGGTTCGGCACCGGCGACGTCGCGACCATCAATCCTGACGGTTATGTGCAATTGACCGATCGGCTGAAGGACGTGATCAAGTCCGGTGGCGAATGGATCTCGTCGATCGAGATCGAGAATCTCGCGGTCTCCCATCCCGACGTGTTCGAGGCCGCCGTGATCGCGATCCCGCATCCGAAATGGCAGGAGCGGCCGCTACTCCTGGTGCAGCCCAAACCGGGTACCAGGCCGACCAAGGAATCGATCCTGGAGTTTCTGTCGACGCGTATCGCCAAATGGTGGATGCCCGATGACGTGATCTTCGTCGACTCGCTGCCGCACACCGCGACCGGCAAGCTGCTCAAGACGGAGCTGCGCAAGAAATACGGCGGCCAACTCGCGGTTGCGGGGTGACCGTTCAACGAAGCTCGGTCTGCTCCCGCCCCCGCTCTTCGCGGGGAGAGTCGGGGTGAGGGGCTGTCGCCGCGAAGACGGTGAGAGTTGAGTTCGCGGAAGCTCCCCTCACCCGAAATTCAAGCTACGCTTGAATTTCGACCTCTCCCCGCAAGAGCGGGGCGAGGTGAAGTGAACCCTGCTCGCGGTTGCGGGATAAATCCCGCCCATCCGGGCAGTTACGCCGTGACCTTGCGAAGTCCCAGATTAGGCCCAACCTAACTGGAGATTCCCATGTCCGATCCGGCCACCCTGCTCTCTTCATTTTCCACCGCGCTCGAAGGCGTCGCAGCCAAGGCGCGGCCCTCGATCGTCTCCGTGCATTCGCGCCGCTCGCGCGCGACGGGCTTTGTCTGGAAGACGGGCCTCGTCATCACCGCCGACGAGGCGCTCGCGGAGGAAGGCGAGGTCGCCATCAAGCTCGCCGATGGTTCGTCGCGCAATGCCACCATCGCCGGGCGCGATCACACCACCGATGTTGCGCTGCTTCGTTGCGATACTGCGGGGCTTGCACCGATCGCGCTGTCGTCAAATGTGCCGGCGCTCGGCGCGCTGGCGGTTGTGGTCGCGGCCGAGCACGGCACGCCGACCGCGGCGCTTGGCGCGGTCTCGCTCGTCGGCGGCCGCTGGCGCAGCCTGCGAGGCGGCGACATCGACGCGAGGATCGAGCTCGACGTGCGGCTGGCGCGCAGCCACGAAGGCGCGCTGGCGCTGAACGCCGCCGGTGAAGCCTTCGGCATGGCCGTATTCGGTCCGCGCCGCGTGCTCGTCATTCCCTCCGCCACCATCGCGCGCGTCGCGCCCAGGCTCGAGACGCACGGGCGCGTGGCGCGCGGCTATCTCGGGCTCGGCCTGCAGCCGGTCAAGCTCGACGACGGCATCGGCGCCATGGTGATGAGCGTCGACAAGACCGGCCCTTCTGCGGCCGCAGGGATCCGCCAAGGCGACGTCATCGTCAGCTGGAACAACGAGAAGCTCACCAGCGTGCGCACGCTGTTGCGTTCGCTCGGCCCCGACAGCGTCGGCTCGGTCGTGGAGGTTGCCGCGCGGCGCGCCGACGAGCCAACCACCTTCAGAGTCACCATCCGCGAAAGGCCGGAGCGGTGAGCGAGGACGCTTCCCCCGCCATCACGATCGCGATCGAGGTCGACGATCCCGCGCTGGCCGACCGTCTCGCCTCCCTGCTCGGCGGCGTGGCCGGTCTTGCGCTGGCCGCACCCGGGCAGGCAGCGGATGTCGCGATCGTGCAGCGTGACGCGCAAGCGAGGAACGACCCGGGCGACATCGAGTTGACGCCGCGCGAGCTCGACGTGCTGGTGCTGATGGCCGAGGGGGCATCGAACAAGATCATTGCCAGGCAGCTCGGCATCTCCGTCCACACCGCGAAATTTCATGTCGGCTCGATCCTGGACAAGCTCGATGCGACCGGCCGCACTGACGCCGTCGCCCATGCGGCGCGCCGCGGCGTCATTCATTTATAGGAACAAGGGGAATGGCGTGATCCCGCAGTCACGCGAAGTCAAAAAGCGCAATTCTTTCCGAATATTAATGCGACATTCTCGAACCTGACGGCTCAAAATATTGTCCTTGGGAATGTTCCGAAGGACCCGGAAGCGGTAAACTGCTGCGACGCAAGTTCCCGACTCTCAAGCAGACGACAGGTTCATGGACCAGCCGGTAAAGCATCCGCACGAAGTTCCCACGCGCGAGCGTTCGCCGACCAAGCCGCGCTCCGGCTGGCGCGTGGTGCTGTCTTCATTCCTGGTGGTGCTCGTCGTCGCCGGCATCGTCTGGTGGACCCGGCACCAAAATGCGCCGCAACAGCAAGCAGGCGCCGGTCGCGGCGGCCGCTTTGGCGGCGCGCCGATGTCGATCGTTCCGGAAAGCGTCGGCAGGGGCGACATCGGGATCAATCTCAATGCGCTCGGCACGGTGACCTCGCTCGCGACCGTCACCATCCGGACCCAGATTTCGGGCTATCTGATCAAGGTCGTCTACAAGGAAGGCGACGAGGTCAAGAAAGGCGACCTGCTCGCCGAGATCGATTCGCGGCCCTACGAGGCGGCGCTCGCCCAGCAGCGCGGTCAGCTCGCGCGCGACGAAGCCCAGCTGAAGGGCGCGCAGGTCGATCTTACCCGCTACCAGGGGCTCGCCGCGCAGAACGCCGTGCCGCGCCAGCAGCTCGATACGCAGACGGCTCTGGTCGGGCAATACCAGGGCACGGTCGAAGCCGACCGCGCCATGGTGAAGGCGGCCGAGGTCAATCTCGCCTATACCAAGATCGTTTCGCCGCTCGACGGCCGCGTCGGCCTGCGCCTGGTCGACCAGGGCAACTATGTCACGCCAGGCGATACCAACGGCCTGGTCGTGATCACGCAGATCCAGCCGATCAGCGTGCTGTTCACGATCCCCGAAGACAATCTGCAGGCGATCGCCAAGCGCCTGCAGTCGGGCGCGACCTTGCCGGTGACCGCGCTCGACCGCTCCGGCGCCAACAAGCTCGCCGACGGCACGCTCACGACGTTCGACAGCCAGATCGATCCGACCACCGGCACGATCAAGCTGCGCGGGCAATTCCCGAACGAGAACAAGACGCTCTATCCGAATCAGTTCGTCAACATCCGCCTGCTGCTCGATACCCACAAGGACGTGGTGACGACGTCCACGGCCGGCATCCAGCGCGGCGTGCCCGGCACCTTCGTCTATCTGATCAAGGACGACAGCACCGTCACGGTGCGCCCGGTGAAGCTCGGCGTCACCGACGGCAATCGCGTCGAGGTGCTCTCGGGCCTCGAGCCCGGCGACCGCATCGTGATCGACGGCGCCGACAAGCTGCGTGAAGACGCCAAGGTGATCGTGCGCTCTGAAGCGAGCCCCAGCGATCCCGCGGGCGTAGCGAAGCCGGCGGGCGGCGACCAGGCGATCCCCGGCGCCAAGAAAAAGCGGCGCTCCGAGGGCGAGACCAAGCAGGGCGAGCCAAAACAATGAACCCGTCGCAGCCGTTTATCCTACGGCCGGTCGCGACTACGCTGCTGATGATCGCCATCATGCTGTCGGGCATGCTGGCGTTCCGCTTCCTTCCTGTCGCAGCACTTCCGGAGGTCGACTATCCGACCATCCAGGTGCAGACCTTCTATCCCGGCGCGAGCCCCGACGTGATGACGTCCTCGGTGACGGCGCCACTCGAGGTGCAGTTCGGCCAGATGCCGAACCTGAACCAGATGAGCTCGGTGAGCTCGGCCGGCGCCTCCGTCATCACCTTGCAATTCGGTCTCTCCATCTCGCTCGACATCGCCGAGCAAGAGGTGCAGGCCGCGATCAACGCCGCCGGCAACCTGCTGCCGTCCGACCTGCCGGCGCCGCCGATCTATGCCAAGGTCAATCCGGCGGACGCGCCGATCCTCACCCTTGGTCTCACCTCGAAGACCATGCCGCTGACCCAGGTCGAGGATTTCGTCGACGCGCGGCTGGCGCAGAAGATCTCGCAGCTTCCCGGCGTCGGCCTGGTCAGCATCTCCGGCGGCCAGCGTCCCGCCGTGCGCATCCGCGCCGACATCCGCAAGCTCGCCGCCTACGGCCTCAACATCGACGATCTCCGCACCACGCTGGCCAACGCCAATGTCAATACGCCCAAGGGCAATTTCGACGGCGGCATGCGCGCCTACACCATCAACGCCAACGACCAGATCCGCAACGCCAGCGACTACAGCTCGCTGATCGTCGCCTACAAGAACGGCTCGCCGGTGCGCCTCTCCGATGTCGGCGAGGTCGTCGACGGCGCGCAGAACGACAAGCTCGGCGCCTGGATGAACGAGACCCCGGCGATCATCCTCAACATCCAGCGCCAGCCCGGCGCCAATGTCATTTCGGTGGTGGAAGGCATCAAGGCGCTGCTGCCGCAGTTGCAGGCGACGCTGCCGGCCGCGATCGACCTTGCCGTCCTGACCGACCGCACGGTCACCATCCGCGCTTCCGTGCGCGACGTCGAATATGAATTGTCGCTCGCGGTGATCCTGGTCGTGCTCGTGATCTTCGTGTTCCTGCGCTCGGCGCGGGCGACCCTGATCCCGAGCCTGTCAGTGCCGTTGTCGCTGGTCGGCACGCTCGGCGCCATGTACCTGTTCGGCTTCAGCCTCAACAATCTCTCGCTGATGGCGCTCACGATTGCGACCGGCTTCGTGGTCGACGACGCCATCGTCGTGATCGAGAACATCTCGCGCTATATCGAGGAAGGCGACAGCCCGCTGCAGGCGGCGCTGAAAGGCTCCGAGCAGATCGGCTTCACCATCATCTCGCTGACGGTCTCGCTGATCGCGGTGCTGATCCCGCTGTTGTTCATGGGCGACGTGGTCGGACGGCTGTTCCGCGAATTCGCGATCACGCTGGCGGTGACCATCCTGATTTCTGCAGTGGTGTCGCTGACGCTGGTGCCGATGGCCTGCGCGAAACTGCTCAAGGCCGAGACCGAGGACCATGAGAACGTGTTCCAGCGCTGGAGCCGTCAGGGCTTCGAGAAGGTCATCGAGATCTACGGACACATGCTGACCTGGGTGCTCGACCGTCAGACCTTTGTGCTTCTGATCGCGCTCGCGACCTTCGGGCTCACCGCCTATCTCTATGTCATGATCCCGAAGGGCTTCTTCCCGCTCCAGGACTCCGGCGTCATCCAGGCGATCTCGGAGGCGCCGCAATCGGTCTCCTTCGCGGCGATGGCCGAGCGGCAGCAGCAGCTCGCCAGCATCATCCTGAAGGACCCCGAGGTCGACAGCCTGTCCTCCTTCATCGGCGTCGACGGCACCAACACCACGCTGAACAACGGCCGCATCTTGATCAACCTGAAGCCGCATGACCAGCGCAAATCCGACATCTCGACCGTGATGCAGCGGATCAAGGACGCGACCAGCGGACTGACCGGCGTCACGCTCTATATGCAGCCGGTGCAGGACCTCACCATCGAGGGCACCGTCTCCAAGACGCAATATCAGTTCATCCTGCAGGACGCCGATCCGGCGCAGCTCGCCGAATGGACGCCGAAGCTCGTCGACAAGCTCCGTACGCTGCCGCAGTTCAATGACGTCGCGAGCGACATCTCCGCGCAGGGTCTCTCGGTGTTTGTCGAAATCGATCGCGACCAGGCCGCACGCTTCGGCATCACGCCGGCGACGATCGACAATGCCCTTTACGATTCCTATGGCCAGCGCATCGTCTCGACCATCTTCACCAATTCCAACCAGTATCGCGTCATCCTGGAAGCCGACCCCGCGCTGCAAAACTCGCTGCAGTCGCTGAAGGACATCTATCTGCCGTCCTCGGTCAGCTCGACGCCGGTGCCGCTTGCGACCATGGCCACGATGCGGGAGGAGACCGCGCCGCTGCAGGTCTCCCATCTCGGCCAGTTCCCGTCGGCGACCATCTCGTTCAACCTGGCGCCGGGCGCTTCGCTCGGCGAAGCGGTCGCCGCGATCAAGCAGGCCCAACTCGACATCGGCCAGCCGCTCGGCGTCATCACCAGCTTCCAGGGCGCGGCGCTCGCCTTCCAATCCTCGCTGTCGAACCAGCTGTTCCTGATCATGGCCGCCATTGTCACGGTCTACATCGTGCTCGGCGTGCTCTATGAGAGCTTCATCCACCCCCTTACGATCCTCTCGACCCTGCCTTCGGCTGGTATCGGCGCGCTGCTCGCGCTGATGGCGGCGGGACAGGATCTCACGATCGTGGCCATCATCGGCATCATTTTGCTGATCGGCATCGTCAAGAAGAACGCGATCATGATGATCGACTTCGCGCTCGACGCCGAACGCAACGAGGGAAAGCCGCCGCGTGAGGCGATCTACCAGGCCTGCCTGTTGCGCTTCCGCCCGATCGTCATGACCACAATGGCCGCCGTGCTCGGCGCCCTGCCCCTGATGGTCGGCACCGGCGCCGGCTCCGAATTGCGACATCCGCTCGGCATTTCCATTGTCGGCGGCCTCCTCGTCAGCCAATTGCTGACACTGTTCACGACGCCCGTGATCTATCTCTGGTTCGACCGCCTCGCCATCCGCTTCGCCGGACGGCCGGCGAGCGCAAGCCCCGCTACCGGGACCCGTTGAGCCGTGGGCCCGTCAACTCCCTTCATCCGCCGGCCGGTCGCAACCACGCTATTGACCTTTGGCCTCGCTGCGGCCGGCGCAGTTGCGTTCTTCAAGCTGCCGGTATCGCCGCTGCCGCAGGTCGATTTCCCGACCATCTCGGTGCGCGCGACCTTGCCTGGCGCCAGCCCGGAGGACGTCGCGACCACGGTCGCAAGCCCGCTCGAGCGCCATCTCGGCCAGATCGCCGATGTCACCGAGATGACCTCCTCGAGCACGGTCGGCGGCACGCGGATAACGCTGCAGTTTGGCCTGAACCGCGACATCAACGGCGCGGCGCGTGACGTGCAGGCGGCGATCAACGCCGCGCGCGCCGACCTTCCGAGCAGCCTGCGCACCAACCCGACCTACAAGAAGGTCAACCCGGCCGACGCGCCGATCCTGATCCTCACCCTCACCTCCGACACTGCGACTCGCGGCGATCTCTACGATGCCGCCTCCACCGTGCTGGCGCAGAAGCTGTCCCAGGTCGATGGCATCGGCGAGGTCGTGGTCGGCGGCAGCTCGCTACCGGCGGTGCGCGTCGAGCTCATTCCCTCCGCGCTGTTCAAATACGGCATCGGGCTCGAAGACGTGCGCGCGGCGCTCTCCAGCGCCAACGCGCACAGCCCCAAGGGCGGCATCGATGTCGGCGACAAGCGCTACCAGATTTACGCCAACGACCAGGCCAACAAGGCCGACGACTACAAATCCCTGATCGTCGCCTATCGGAACGGCGCGGCCGTCCATCTCTCTGACGTCGGCGAGGTCTCCGATGGCGTCGAGAACCTGCGCAATTCCGGCCTTGCCAACGGCAAGCCGGCGGTGCTGATCATTCTCTATCGGCAGCCCGGCGCCAATATCATTTCGACCGTCGATGCGGTGAGGGCATTGGTTCCGACGTTGCAGGCGTCGATCTCGCCCGCCATCGACATCGGCGTGGGCGTCGACCGCTCCACCACCATCCGGACCTCGCTGCGCGATGTCGAGCGGACGCTGGTTTTCGCGATGTTGCTCGTCATCATCGTCGTCTTCGCATTCCTGCGAAGCCTGCGCGCGACGTTCATTCCCCTGGTCGCGGTGTCGGTGTCGCTGGTTGCGACCTTCGGCGCGATGTATTTGTTCGGCTACAGCCTCGATAACCTGTCGCTGATGGCGCTGACGGTAGCGACCGGCTTCGTCGTCGACGACGCCATCGTCGTTCTCGAGAACGTGACCCGTTACATCGAGGAAGGAATGTCGCCGCTGAACGCGGCGCTAAAGGGCGCCAACGAGGTCGGCTTCACCGTGCTCTCGATGAGCATCTCGCTGATCGCGGTGTTCATCCCGATCCTGCTGATGGGTGGCATCGTCGGCCGCCTGTTCCGCGAATTCGCCGTGGTGATATCGATCTCGATCATGATCTCGCTGGCGATTTCGCTCTCGACCACGCCGATGATGTGCGCGGTGCTGCTGCGCCACGACAGCGGCGAGCATGGCCGGCTCTATCGCGCAAGCGAGCGCTTCTTCAAGATGATGCTGGAGTTCTACCGCCGCACGCTCTCTTCCGCGCTCGATCATCCCCGCTTCATGATGCTGGTGCTGGCTGCGGTCCTCGGCTTGAACTTCTATCTCTATGACATCGTGCCCAAGGGCTTCTTCCCGCAGCAGGACACCGGGCGGATCGTCGGCATCATCCAGGCCGACCAGAGCATCTCGTTCCAGCTGATGCAGCAGAAGCTCGCGCAGTTCGTCACCATCCTCAAGAATGACCCCGCGGTCGAGACCGCGGTCGGCTTCACCGGCGGCGGCCAGACCAATTCCGGTTTCATGTTCGTCTCGCTCAAGCCGCTGAACGAGCGTCATGCCCACGTCGACGAGGTGATCGGCCGGCTGCGGCGGCAGATGGCGGTGGTCCCGGGCGCAACGCTGTTCCTGCAGGCGGTGCAGGATATCCGGGTCGGCGGCCGCGCCAGCAACGCGCAATATCAATATACCCTGCAGGGCGCCTCGCTCGAAGAGCTGAACCAATGGGCGCCGAAGATCGCCGCCGCCCTGCAGGGCGAGCATGCGACGCTCGCCGACGTCAACAGCGATCAGCAGAACAAGGGCCTTGAATCCATTGTCGAGATCGACCGCGACGCCGCCGCGCGGCTCGGCGTCACCGTGAGCCAGATCGACAACACGCTCTACGACGCCTTTGGCCAGCGCCAGGTCTCGACCATCTATGTCGCGCGTAACCAGTATCACGTCATCATGGAGGTGGCGCCGCGCTACTGGCAGGATCCGCAGACGCTGAAGGACGTCTATGTCTCGACCTCCGGCGGCTCGGTGGGCGGCTCCCAGGGGACCAATGCGGTCGCCGGCACGATCGTGTCGTCGACCAATTCATCGGCCGCGGCCGCCGCGAACGCACAAGCCGCGCGCAATCTCGCCAACAACTCGATCGGCCAGACCGGAAAGGGCGCGGCCTCGACCGGCTCGGCGGTCTCGACCAGGCAGGAGACCATGATCCCGCTGTCGGCGGTCGCGCATTTTACGCAAGGCGCGACGCCGCTCGCGGTCAATCACCAGGGCCTGCTCGTCGCCACCACCATCTCGTTCAACCTGCCGCCGGGCGTCTCGCTCAGCGAAGCGGTTGCGACCATCGAATCGACAATGAACCGGCTCGGCGTGCCCGCGACCATCCGCGGCTCGTTCCAGGGCACGGCCAAGGTGTTCCAGGATTCGCTTTCGAACCAGCCGTTCCTGATCCTGGCAGCCCTGATCACGATCTACATCGTGCTTGGCGTGCTTTACGAGAGCTACATCCACCCGCTGACCATCCTGTCCACGCTGCCGTCGGCCGGCGTCGGCGCGCTGCTCGCGCTGATGGTGTTCAACACGGAATTCTCGATCATGGCGCTGATCGGCGTCATCCTCCTGATCGGCATCGTCAAGAAGAATGCGATCATGATGATCGACTTTGCGCTGGACGCCGAACGCAACCGCGGCATGAGCCCGCTGGACGCGATCCGCGAAGCCTGCCTGCTTCGCTTCCGCCCGATCATGATGACGACCATGGCCGCCATGCTTGGCGCCCTCCCGCTGGCGCTCGGGCTGGGTGAAGGCGGCGAATTGCGCCAGCCGCTCGGTATCGCGATCGTCGGCGGCCTGATTCTCAGTCAAGCCCTGACGCTTTATTCCACACCTGTGATCTATTTGTATCTGGACAGGTTTCGCCTGTGGAGCCAACGTCGTCGGGGCGGGGCGGTACCTGATGCACCCGGGCCTTCACTGCAACCGGGCGAGTAGATGTCGGGGGGTTTTTCCAGCGTGATGTTCGGGCGTGTCCGGAAGCCTTTCCGGATCGGCGCGCTGCTCGTGCTCGGCCCCGTGCTGTCCGGTTGCATCATCGGTACCGAGCGGCCCGAGCTGAATCTCGAGGTGCCGGTCAACTATCGTGCCGCGCCGAAGAGCAACGCAGATGCCGCCGTTCCCGTGCTCGACTGGTGGCGCGGCTTCCGTTCGACCGAGTTGAGCGCGCTGATGGATGCGGCGCAGGTCCACAATCTCGACATCGCGGTTGCGATCGCGCAGATCATAACGGCCGACGCGCAGGTCGGCGTCTCCGGCGCGCCACTGCTTCCGACGCTGACGGGCAATGGCAGCGCCGAGCGTCAAAAAAACTCGTCGGCGACGAGCAGCATCGGCAGCGGCCAAGGCTTCGGCGGCGTAACCTTCAACACTTTCTCGGCCAGCCTCACCGCGAGCTACATGATCGACTTCTGGGGCAAGAACCGCGCGACGCTTTATGCCGCGGAAGAGAACGCGACGGTGGCGCGCTTTAACCGCGAGGTGGTGACGCTGACGACCATCGTCACCGTCGCCGACGCCTATTTCCAGGTCCTCGCCGCGCAGGACGAGATCCGCGTGACCAAGCGCAATCTGGAGGCAGCCGACCGCATCCTCACGCTGATCAAGAAACAGTTCAACGGCGGAACCGCGTCACAGCTCGACGTGTCGCAGCAGGAGGCGCTGGCCGCAACCCAGCGCGCGGCGATCCCGCCGCTCGAGGTCACGCTCGGGCAGAACATCGCGGCGCTCGCGCTTCTGGTCGGCCGCGCAGCTCCCAACTTCACCGTCCATGGCGGCTCGCTGAAACAGATCGCAGTGCCACGGGTGACGCCGGGATTGCCGTCCGAAATACTCTATCAACGGCCGGATGTGCGCGAGGCCGAGGCGCAGCTTGCCGCCTCCAATTTCAGCGTCGAGTCCGCGCGCGCGGCGTTCTTCCCGCAGATCCAGCTCACCGGCACCGGCGGTTCGCAAAGCGCGGCACTGGCCAATTTGTTCACGCCCGGCTCCTTGTTCTACACGCTGACCGCAAGCGTGGCCCAGCCGATCTTCGACGGCTTCCTGCTGGAGAGCCAATTGAAGCAGGCCAAGGGCGTACAGCTGCAGAACCTGCAGGCCTATCGCAAGGCCGTGCTGTCGGCCTTCGCCGATGTCGAAAAGGCGCTGATCGCCTTGCAGAAGTTCACGCTGCAGGAGCGGCTGCAGGAGCAGGTCGTCGCCGCCTCGCGCCAGGCCTTCGACGTCGCCGAAAAGCAGTTGAACGGCGGCACCATCAACCTCATCACCGTGCTGCAGGCCGAGCAGACCCTGTTCAACGCAGAGAATCAGCTGGTCATCGTTCGCCTGAACAAGCTGCTCGCGGCGACCAGCCTGTTCCAGGCGCTCGGCGGCGGCTGGACGCCTGGCGGCACGCTGGCCGTGGTGGAGTGACGCATGCGCGTGAGAAGGATTTCGATCGCAGCTCTGGTCATGCTGACGTGCCTTGTGCTCGCGCCGGTGCGCGCGCAGCGTTGGGGTACGCCGACGCCGCCGAACATTCCCCTGGCGTTCGGCATGACGCCGGAGCAAGCCTCGCAGGCGCTCGGTGTAGAGCTCCTTTACGTGCGCGGCCGCCCCGGCGACGAGCTGCTGGTTGCGCTGCCCAACGTCAAGGGCGCGACGCTGGCGAGCCGCAGCGACGCGCTTTATCTGCAATTCCGGCACGGACGGCTCTCGGGCTGGAAGGGCGATTGGGGAACGATCCGGCCATGATCCGGGAGGCGGCGATGATGGCAGTGAGATCGGCGGTAGCAGCTGTGGGGCTTGCGATGTTGCTCGGAGCCACCGCCGCACAGGCGCAGGACCTCGGCCTGCGCCCGCTGCGTTATGGCCACACCTCGCCCTGGTCCTACGACAACCGCGACGATCACCGCGACTATCCGACCAACGGCTTCTTCCCCGGCAATTTCACCGCCGATCCCTCCACCGCCTGGCTCGGCATATCAGGCGCGCTCGCCGGCAATTCCGAGCGCTCGGTCTATCCCTATCCGTCGCAGGTCGTGATCGGCGCCACGCCGCCGCCTGCTTGCGTGCGGCTGCGCAGGCACGATCCTGCAAGCGGCACCTATCGCGGCCGCGACGGCCTGGGGCATCGGTGCTGAAACCTGAGCTGCGACAGCTGTCGAATACCCTCCCCTGGAGGGGCAGGGCTATCGCATGTGACCTTCGAGAGCTGCTCGCGACGGAATCGGATAGGGAACGAAGTGGAATCGGATCGCGAACATCTGTCTGGTTTTCCGAATTTTTGGCCACATGCGATAGCCCTGCCTGGAGGGGGGTTATAACCCTGACTAAAAGCACTCCTCTATCTCTACCGCCGCACTCGCTGATTTGGTGAGTGCTGGCGCGCCCGAAACTACTTTTCTCGGCTTGACCTATCTTGAGCTGCCTTCCGCCGTGCAGCGGCAGATGGTTTCTGTTGGCGTTTTTGCTTTGGAGCGCTACCGGGAGTCTTATTCGGATCAGAGGCTGGTGGAGACGATTTATACTGCCATGCATTCAGTTGCGTACGGTCATACGCCGAAAGGCTGCGATTAGTAGGTTCGAAGCAAAAATAGAAAATATGAAGGCCGAGACTTTTAAGGTCTTCGATGGCCGCTTCCAGAATCGGCACGGTAACAGGTGCATTCGTAATTCGATCCGGCGAATGAACAAATTGACGGTTCGTGGCTACCCATTCGTTCTCTCGTTCCCACTTAACTCCGTAGTGGAGAATGTCATTTCGAAAGGAACGTATGACGCCTAATTGCCCAGGAATGGCGCTCCACTCGTCAATGCGGGCTTTGGGCCATTTCTCGGCTGCTCCAATGCGGGCAATCTTATTGGCTGCATCATCTGCTCTGACACCAGAAAATACGGCTTGAGCGACGGGCGACTTCACCTTTACTAGATGCCAGAGCGCTACTTGCATGGCCTGTTCTATTTCTGAGAACTCTGAAACGAATTGGCCGAGAGCAAGATAAAACTCGTCTGTGTAGATACGGGGATAAAGGTCCCAAGGCATGGAAGGGCTCCAAGGAAAACCAGGCATCGGAGATTGAGCTAGTTCCCGTTGCGTGGCCGCGCTTTGAGCGCTCCATTTAAACAGGCCGCGAAAGCGGGTCCGCAACAGAAGGCGGCGAAGAAGGCAAAGGCCAAGAAGAAGCCCGGAAAGCGCCGGACTTCTCGTTGATGGAGAAGCGGAATGCAATTCATTGAACACGAACTAAGTCGCATTCATCATGCGCTCACTTCTGATGAGCGCCCTGAGGGGTACGACCAACTATATGCCGCTCAGCAGGCACTGGCATGGACGTTAGATCCGGCAACCTTTACGGCTCCATCCCAAATGCTCGTTATCGACATTCGGGAAGGCTCAGCAGGTTGTCGGGAAGAAATCTATCGTTCTCAGTTTTCAGATACTCGCGCCTATCGTGTGTCTGAACCTTCACCCAGACAGATTTCCCCTGTTCAGTCACCCAATAGTAATGCGGGTCTCGTTTGACGTTTGCGATTGCCGTATCTTCGGAATCGTAAAATCCACTTCCGCCAACGGTTTGAATGCGTCGATGGCGATCTTGATGATTGGGTAGTTTGGTAATGCACGTAATTTGGAGAGCCATAGCTCACTCCTATTTTGTGAGCCAAGGCTTGACCGTTAGCAGAATCGGACTCAATATCCGACTGCTTGGAAGACGTTCAAGCGCCCCGGCTCACGGGTTGCGAAATTGAATCAAAGAGAAGCCGTCAGTGGTCGCACACTGGCGGCTTTTTCCGATTCAACTGGCAACTGGAGATGATTCTCGAACTAGAGTCTAGGTAGAGTTCTTGCGATTCTTCGCTTGCCAGCGTGAGAATCGCTTAGCCTGTAAACCACGTGCTCTTGTAGCTCACGCCGATCATCCGATGCAGCGAGCATAGCCCGGATGAGCAAAGCGACATCCGGGATTCACGCGCCGCATCTCGCTTCGCTCATGCGGGCTACCGCGTTCGTAGGGTGGGTTAGCGGCTTGTCCGCCGTAGCTCGAAGAGCGAAGGCGGAAGCGTAACCCACCGTGCCTCCGGGGAAAGAAAAGTGGTGGGTTACGCTTCGCTAATCTAACCTACCCTACGGCCTTCGCTGCGAACTGATGCGCCTCGCGCGCAAGCAAAATCCTGCTGCAATCGCTGCGACAAAGTAACCCGACGGGCGCATCACCAAAAGTCTGTCCATCCCTTCGCGAAAAAATATTCCGCTTCCGCCGTCGGGCAAATCAGTGATTTCAATCGGCCCGTCTCACCCGATAAGAGGGGCGTTGCGCACGTCACGAACGTTGCGGTGGGATGCGGTGGACGCGGATGCCGGCGGGCGACGAACGCCTGGCACGCGCGGACGAGCGAAATCGTGTGGTCCTGGCGCCCCGACGCTGGCGTCAAGCTCCTGGAACTTCCCGGGAGTGACGGTGACAAAACAGCCCGGTCACCGGGGAGAGCACGTATAAGCCGTAAACCACTGCGCAGGGGAAGCCGGCGTTACCCGGTTCACCTGTGGTCCTACCCCCGTG
>Ga0207661_10000408_pt1 | contig 27727 bp, 29 predicted proteins | sample KBSC713LmetaG_FD_184337 | JGI IMG/M metagenome (GOLD analysis project Ga0207661, IMG submission 184337) | Corn rhizosphere microbial communities from Kellogg Biological Station, Michigan, USA - KBS C7.1-3L metaG (SPAdes) (version 2) | ecosystem: Host-associated > Plants > Roots > Rhizosphere ...
GGCCAGGCGCCCGTCGACGGCGGCGTAGAGACGCGTGTCGCGCTCCGGTTCGACCCGCGCCCACCAGCCCGTGACCTCGTCCGCATCCACGGTGTCCGGCTGCTCGACGTACGCACGCTCGAAGGCGTTCATCAACTCGGCGACGGCGGCCGCGTCGCCCGAAGCCGCAGGCCGCACCGTATAGCCCTCGGGAACGGTCACGCGGGAACGAGCTCGTCCAGCACATCCGCGAGACCGGTCAGATCCTCGACCTCACGCGTCGGGGCCGGACCGGCGGTCTCGCCGAGCCGGTTCACCCAGACGCTCTTCAGCCCGAGCTCGTTCGCAGGGGCGACGTCGTGGAAGAGGCTGGCGGCGACGTGCACGTGGCGGTCGCGATCGGCATGGGTGCGCGCGAAGAACTCCGACCAGTGGCGGTGTCCCGGCTTGTACGAGCCGATCTCGGAGGCGACGATCGTCTCGTCGAACGGAATGCCGATCCGGGCCTTCGAGGCCGCGATGAAGTCGCGGTCGGTGTTCGAGAGGATGGCCAGCCGCCACCCGCGCCCGCGCGCATCCTCGAGCGCTTCCGGCACCTCCGGGAACGGAGTCCAGGCGGGCAGCGACCGGACGAGAGCGTCGTGCTCGCCGTCGGGCAGCTCGGGCTTCTCGCCTTCCGCGAGCCGCTCCAGCGTCAGCGTCAGCACGGTGCGGTAAGTCCGCTCGGGATCCTCGGCCTGCACCTGCGGCTCGACCTCGTGGTAGCGGTCGAGCAGCCGCGAGACCTCGCCGACGCCGAACAGCCGGGCGAGTTCGCCCGCGATCCCGCCGTTCCAGTCGATCAGCGTCCCGTAGCAGTCGAAGGTCGCCCACCTAGACGTGGGGGAACCCATGGTTCCCCCACGGACCCCCTCCTTCATCGCATCTCTCCAAGAATCGATCGAGGGCTCCCGCCGGGCAAAGCCCGGCTCCGCCCGCGAAGGGGCCACGCCATTAGTCGCCTAGTCCTCGAAAGGCTTCAGGACGATCGAGGCGTTGTGGCCCCCGAAGCCGAAAGAGTTCGACATCGCCGCCTTGATCTCCGCCGGGCGCGCCTCGTTCGGGATGTAGTCGAGATCGCACTCCGGGTCGGGGTACTCGTAGTTGATCGTCGGCGGGAGCATCTTCTCCGAGATGGCGAGCGTCGTGAAGATCGCCTCGACCGCCCCGGCCGCGCCCAGGCAGTGCCCGGTCGAGCCCTTGGTCGACGAGACGGGCGTCTTTCGAGCGTTCTCCTCGCCGAGCGCGATCTTGATCACGCGGGTCTCGCTGGCGTCGCCGAGCGGGGTCGACGTGCCGTGCGCGTTGATGTAGCCGATCTCGGCGGCGTCGATACCCGCGTCGGTCAGCGCCATCTGCATCGCCCGCGCGGGATGGACGCCGGTCGGGTCGGGCTCGGTGATGTGCTGGGCGTCCGAGGAGACTCCGTACCCGGCCAGCTCCGCGTAGATCTTCGCGCCGCGACCCTTGGCGCGTTCGAGCTCCTCGAGCACGAGCACCGCGCCGGCCTCGCCCATCACGAACCCGTCGCGCTCGATGTCGAAGGGCCGGCTGGCGTGCTCCGGGTCGTCGTTGCGCCGCGAGAGCGCTCGCATCGCGCCGAAGCCCGCGATCCCGACCTGCGTGACCGGCGCCTCGGTGCCGCCGCAGAGCATGACGTCGGCCCGGCCGAGCCGGATCGCGTCCATGCCCTCGCCGATCGCCATGTTCGAGGCTGCGCAGGCCGTGCACGGAGCGCTCAGCGGCCCACGCGTGCCGAGCTCGATCGACAGCCAGCCGGCGCCGAGGTTGGGGATGATCGCCGGGATCGAGAACGGGTTGACGCGGTCGGGCCCGCGCTCGCGGAGCTGCGTGTGGCAGTCCTGGAACGACTGCAGCCCGCCGATGCCGGTCGCCACCGACGCGCCGATCCGGTCGGAGTCGGCGGCGACGTCGAGCTTCGCGTCCTCCTCCGCCATGCGTGCGGCGGCGACCACCATCTGTGCGAACCGGTCCATCCGCCGCGCCGTCTTGTAGTCGATCCAGTTCGTCGGCTCGAAGTCCTTCAGCTCGCAGGCGAACCGCGCGAAGTAGCCGTCGGCGTCGAACTGCGTGATCGGGCCGGCGCCGGACATGCCCGCACAGAGGTTCTGCCAGGTCGTGGCCACGTCGTTGCCCAGGGGCGTCACCGCTCCCATCCCCGTGATCACCACTCTCCGCCGCCCGTTGACGCTCAATTACATCCCCAGTCCACCGTCGACGAGAAGCACCTCGCCGGTCACGAACGACGCTTCGTCCGAGCAGAGGAAGCGTACCGCCCCCGCGACGTCCTCCGGTGTTCCCAGCCGGGCGAGCGGCGTGTTGGCGAGAATCGCCTGCTGCACCTCGTCGGGTAATACCTCGGTGAGCGCCGTCTGGATGTAGCCGGGGGCGACGGCGTTGGCGCGGACGCCCCGTGACGCCATCTCCTTCGCAAGCGACTTCGTGAAGCCGATGATCCCGGCCTTGGAGGCCGCGTAGTTCGTCTGGCCCGGGTTGCCGTGGATGCCGACGACGCTGGTCAGGTTGACGATCGACCCGGCCCGCTTCTTCATCATCCCGCGCGCCGCCGCGCGGCAGGTGTGGAAGACGCCGCCCAGGTTCGTGTCCAGCACCGTCCGCCAGTCCTCGTCGGACATGCGCAGGATCAGACCGTCGCGGGTCAGGCCGGCGTTGTTGACCAGGATGTCCGGGTCGCCCGCCTCCTCGACCAGGCGGGTCGCCTGCTCGGGATCGGCGACGTCGGCCTGCAGCGCCCGCCCGCCGATCTCGGCCGCCAGCGCCTCCGCTTCTTCGGCGCCGCTGCGGTAGCCGACCACCACCGACGCCCCGGCCTGCGCCAGCTCGGCCGCGATCGCACGGCCGATCCCGCGCGATGCGCCGGTGACGAGCGCCGACTTTCCCTCCAACGAGCAGAAGCCCGTCACGCGGTGTGGAGGCGCTCCTTCAGCTTGTCCAGCGAGGCGAGGTCGTTGACCGAGACCGCCTTGACGCTGCGGTCGATCCGCTTCATCAGGCCCGAGAGCACATTGCCGGGACCGACCTCGACGAACGTCTTGACACCGTCCTTGACCAGCTCCGACGCCGCCTGCGTGTAGCGCACCGGTGCGGTCAGCTGGTCGACGAGCAGCGAGCCCATCCGCTGCGCGTCCTCGAACCGTGCCGTGACCGTCGACATGAACGCCGCCTGCGGCTCGCCGAACTTGACCGACTCGACAGCGGGCCGGAGCCGCTCGGCAGCACGGGCGACGAGCGGGGAATGGAACGCGCCGGAGACCTTGAGCTTGACCGTGCGGCGCGCGCCTTCCTCCTCCGCCTTCGCGCACAGCTCGTCGACGGCGTCGTTCTCACCGGAGACGACGATCTGGCCGGGACAGTTGTAGTTCGCCGGCCACACGCCGAAGATCTTGCGGCAGAGCCGCTCGACCACCTCGTCGTCAAGCCCGAGGATCGCGGCCATCGAGCCGGGCCGCTCCTTCGCCGCCTCGGCCATCGCCAGACCCCGCTCGCGGACGAGCGCGATCGTCTGCTCCACGCCGACCGACTTCGCAGCGGCGATGGCGGCGAACTCGCCGACCGAGTGGCCGATCACGTAGTCGGGGAAGATGCCCCGTGTCCGCAGCGCGGCGAGCATCGCCAGGCTGGTCGCGACGAGCGCCGGCTGCTGCACCTCGGTCTCGACCATGTCCTGCAGCGGCGACTCGAAGCACAGTCGCTTCAGGTCGAGGCCGCACGCGGCGCTGCCGCGCTCGTACACCTCCATCGCCTCCGGCACGGCGGCGGCCACGTCGCGCCCCATGCCCTGTGCGAGCGAGCCCTGACCCGGGAAGCAGAAGGCAAGCTTCATACCGGCCCCGTCCAGCGCATCACGGCGGAGCCCCAGGTCAGCCCGGCGCCCATGCCCGTCATCAGGATCGTGTCGCCCTTGTGGACACGTCCGGTCGAGACCGCCTCCGCAAGCGCGAGCGGGATCGAGGCGGACGAGGTGTTGCCGTAGCGGTCGACGTTCACGATGGTCTTCTCCTTGGGAATACCCAATTTGGCCAGTGCATGATCGATGATGCGCACGTTGGCCTGATGGGGAACATAGACGTCCACGTCGTCCAACGACAAATCGCACTTCGCCAGGACGTCCTGCGCCGAGCCGACCAGGACGCGCGTCGCAAACTTGAATACCTCCCGTCCGTTCATCCGTACATAGTGAGCTCCGCTGGCGACGGTCTCGGCCGTGGTCGGCATCCGCGAGCCCCCGGCGGGCAGATAGAGGTCCTTGCCGCCGGCGCCGTCGGCGCCGAGCTCGAAGCCCAGGAAGCCCTCCCTCGAGGCCGGCTCGACCACGACGGCGCCGGCTCCGTCGCCGAAGAGGACGCAGGTCGAGCGGTCGGCGAAGTTCATCAGCTTCGAGAGTACGTCCGCGCCGACGACGAGCGCACGGCGGCTGAGCCCGCTCTCGACCATACCGTAGGCCTGCGCGATCCCGTACATGAAGCCGGTGCAGCCGGCCGCGAGGTCGTAGGCGGCGGCTTTCTCGGCGCCCAGCAGGTCGGCCAGAATCGCCGCCGTCGACGGGAACTGCATGTCGGGAGTGACCGTCGCGACGATGATCAGGTCCAGATCGTCCGCCTGAACCCCGGCGGCTTCCAGCGCTTCCCGCGCAGCGGGAAGCGCCAGGTCCGAGAGCGCCTCGTCCTCGGCGGCGAAGCGGCGCTCCCTGATGCCGGTCCTGCTGAGGATCCACTCGTCGGACGTGTCCACCAGTTGTGCGAGGTCGTCGTTCGTGACCACCCGCTCGGGCACATGCGTCCCCAGCCCGGTGATCGACACCGGCTGCCCGTTCGCCGCCCCGATCATCCGCTGTCCGCTGTCGCGAAAGTGAGCGTGCCGCGGACGGCCAGCTCGTCGCCGACCGTCGCTCGGGCCTTCCCGCGGCCGACCGGCCCGCGCACGGCCTCGAGCTCGCAGACGAGCGTCAGCTCGTCGCCCGGCTCCACGATCCGCTTGAAGCGCACGTCGTCGATCCCGGCGAAGAGCGCGAGCTTGCCGCGGTTCTCCTCGAGCGAGAGCGCGGCGACCGCGCCGGCCTGAGCCAGCGCCTCGACCATGATCACGCCCGGCATGATCGGCCGGCCGGGGAAGTGGCCGGGGAAGAACCATTCGTCGCCGCGCACGTGCTTGCGGGCGACCACGCGGACCCCGGGCTCCAGCTCCAGCACCTCGTCGAGGAAGAGGAACGGGTCGCGGTGCGGGATGATCTCCTCGATCACATCGCGGCCGAACGGCGCCGCCGGGGTCATGCCTGCGCCAGCCGCTCGCGCAGCGAGCTCCGGCCCCGGTGCGCGTAGCACTTGGCCGTCCCGACGGGCATCCCCGAGCGCGCCGAGATCTCCTCGAACGACCAGTCGAGCGCGTCCTTGAGCACGACCACGCGCGCCTGATCGGCCGAGATCGCGGCCAGCTCGCCGGCCAGCTCGGAGCGGAGCTCCGAGAGCACGAGCGCACGGGCCGGGTCGGTGTCGTCGGGGCCGACGCGGCGGTCGTCGACGAGCGGCTCGCAGCGGCGCGAGCGCTGCCGGGTGGCCACGTCCCGGCAGGTGTTCACCACCAGCCGGTGGAGCCAGGTCCCGAACTGCGACTCGCCGCGGAACTTGCGGATGCGCACGCAGAGCTTGGCGAGCGACTCCTGGGCCGCGTCCCGCGCATCCTCCGGGTCGGCCAGGAGGTGGCGCGCGAGCCGCTCCACCCGGGGGGCGTGACGCTCGCACAGCGCGGCCAGCGCCGCAGGGTCTCCGTCCTTCGCTCTGGTCACCAGGATCGGGTCGCTCAACCGCTCGTACGCAAGCGGCCGGGGCGGCCGCAGCTCGACACTCTGGCGGCGCCGGCGGCGCAGAGGTTGCATCCCGGAAGTTTATTCGTGCAATCAGCGCGCGACCGTGAACGAGACGGCGTGCCGCGTCCGCCCGAACGGCCCGTCGACGAGTACGACTGCATCGTAGGTTCCGGCCGGCGCCGGACCGGACGGCGTCGTGCCGTCCCACGTCAGTTGTGCGGCGCCCGCCGGGAGCGACTCCGTGGCGACCGGGGCAACCACTGCGCCCGCCTGCTCGATCTGGACCACGACGTTCGCGGGACTTGCCAGCGTGAAGGAGAGGCCGAGCGAGTCGTCGACCCCGTCGCCGTTCGGCGTCAGCGTGGACGTGCTCAGCGCCAGCCCGGTGAGCGTCCGGTCGACGGCGAACGGTGCCGTCAGGCGGCCCGCGCGGCCGTCCTCGCCGGCGGCCGACACGACCAGCGTGTACGAGCCGTCCGCGAGCCCGTCCGCCGGATAGGTGAACGTCTGTCGCCGCGCGCCCTGAAGCTGTGCGGCGAACGGTGTCGCCACCGCCGTCCCGGTCGCGTCGAGCACGGTCGCCGTCACGGAGGCGCGGGCGGTGAGCGTGTAGGAGGCGGCCGGCGCGTCGTCGATCCCGTCGCCGTCCGGAGAAACGACCGGCGGTGTGACGACCAGGCCGGTGAGGATCGGCGACGAAGCCGGCGGTGGCGGAGGCGGCGGTGCCTTGCCGATCGTCCCGGACGCCGGGCGGGTCTGCGGCCCGGCCTCGATCGTCCACGTGTACGAGCCGCTCGTGGTCCGAGCGGCATTCCACGTCCAGGAGACAGCGGTGCCGGTGCCGCGACCGCGGGCGACCACAGCGCCGGAGGCGCCCTTGACGGTCACCGTCCAGGCCGCGGGGGTCGAGAGCCTGGCCGTGAACCGGATCTGCCCTCCGAGGCCGCCCAGTGCCTGCGGCGCATACAGCTTCGGCAGCCCGGTGGCGGCGACCTGCCGCGCGATGCCGGGCAGCTTCGAGTACAGCGCAGCGCCGGGACAGCTGGTAGGGCCGGTGTCGCGATGGCCCGAGATCGCGCGCAGCGTCACGGCGCGGCCGGCCGGGTACCGCGGATTGCCGCCCGACCGCCAGGAGAGCGTGCTCAGCGGGTCGACGTGGGCGACGTCCAGCCGCCAGGTCAGCAGGCCGACGAGCGCCTGCATCGCCGCAGCGGAGATCCTCGCCGCAGAGTAGTTGCCGATCACGGCAATCCCGGTCGAGCCGGTGTTGAACCCCTGGGCGTGCGCGCCGATCACGTTGCGCTCGATCCCGCCGGCGCGGCCCTCGAAGACCTGACCGTACTTGTCGACCAGGAAGTTGTAGCCGATGTCGTTCCAGCCGTTTCCGCGGACGTGGTACAGCTCGATCCCGCGGACGATCGCGGCCGACTGGCTTCTCGTGTACGCGTTCGAGCCGGCCGTGTGGTGGACGACCGCGAACGAGACCGCGCGTGCGTACCGGGGCGCTCCTCGGGTGATCTCCTCGTTCGCTCCCCACGCCCGCCGCAGCACGATCTTCGGCGTGCCCGTCATCGCCGTGGTCCGCAGCGGGGTTCTCTCGACGGGGCTCCAGACGTACCAGGCGCGCAGCCTGCGGACATCGCCCACCACCCGGTAGGCGACGCGGTCGGAAGCGCCGACCCAGTACGGGCTGCCGAGCCGCCAGCCACGGCGAAGCCTTCCCTCCCGGCTACCCGGATCGGGCAGGTCCTCCGCCTCGGGAGCGACGGGGCGCCACGAGCTCCAGCGGCCCGTGAGCGCATGCGTGCGGAAGAGGACGGTGCCAGCGCCCTGCCAGTGGAACCCGACGAGATCGAAGACCGAGGGCGCAGTCGCTCCGGCCGTCGTCCTCGCCCCGCCCACCGGCAGGTCCCTCGCCATGATCGTCGCTCCGTTCGCGGCGCTCGCGACCGCCGGAGCGACCAGCGCGAGCAGGGCTGCGAGAAGAAGCGCTCTCATCCGGTTCCGCCAGTGTGCATGCGCGAACAGGCACGCACGAGGGACGTTGATAGAATCCTTACGGCTGTGAAAGCGGCTTTCCTGCGGGGACTTCTCGCCGTCTCGGCGGTCCTGGTAGTGGCGCTGACCAGTGGCGGGGCGGCACGAGCGGCGACTCCGCGTGTCCTTGCGGTCGAGTTCGAGAACGACGTCAACCCGGTGACGACGGGGTACCTGACCGGCGAGATCGACCATGCGAACTCGGGCGGCTACGACGCGGTCGCGATCCTGATGGACACGCCGGGCGGCCTGTCGGAGTCGATGCGGAAGATCGTCAAGGCCGAGCTCGCCTCGAAGGTGCCGGTGATCGTCTACGTGTCACCGAACGGCTCGCGGGCAGCCTCAGCCGGTGTCTGGATCGGCCAGGCGGCCGACATCCTGGCGATGGCGCCGGTGACCAACATCGGCTCTTCCACGCCGATCAACCTCGGCGGCACGAACATCCAGAGCGACCTGCGGCGCAAGGTGGTCAACGACGCCGCCGCATCTCTCGTCGCCCTCGCAGCGTCACATCACCGGAACGCCGTCTGGGCCGCGCAGGCCGTGCGGGTCGCCTCGAACCTTCCTGCCCGCACCGCGCTCAGGAAGAACGTGATCGACGTCGTCTCTCCGAGCCTGCCGGCACTCCTGAACACGATCGACGGCCGGAAGACGATCCCGAAGGGCATCGTCATGCACACGGCTGGAGCCGAGGTCACGACCGTGGAGATGGGGCTCTGGCGGCGCGTGCTCGACTTCCTGATCGACCCGAACCTGATCTCGCTGATGCTCTCGCTGGGCGTGCTCGGGCTCGTCGTCGAGCTGTGGCACCCCGGTCTGATCTTCCCGGCCACGTTCGGGATCCTCTGCCTGGCGATCGCGTTCTTCGGACTGGACGTGCTGCCCGTGAACTGGGCGGGGCTGATCCTGATCGCCGCCGCGTTCGCCTTCTGGATCGCCGAGCTCTTCGTCGTCTTCAGCCACGGCGCGCTCACGGTGGCAGGCGCAGCCTGCTTCGTCTTCGGTTCGTTACTCCTGTTCCAGCCGGCCGGCTCCGGCTACCAGGTCTCGCTCGGCGTCCCGCTGGCGATCGCGGTCACCTTCTCGCTGTTCTTCGCCTTCGTGCTCGCCAAGGTGATCCAGATCCGGCGTCGCCCGGCGTCGGTCGGACCGCAGACGATCGTCGGCACGCACGGGCAGGTCGGCCGGGACGGGCTCGTCGCGGTGCGGGGCGAGCTGTGGAAGGCACGGGAGACCGAGGGCGAGCGGCTGACCCGCGGCGAGGACGTCGAGGTGGTGGGGATCGACGGCATGGAGCTCGTCGTCCGCCGTACCGAGGCCGATTCCCCCCTCTCGGGGTCTACGCCCGCGGTGACGTAAGCGAACTCCGCGGCCGTCACTCCTGGTCTTGGCAGTTCCCGGCGCGGACACGCGAGCGGCCGGGCTTCGCCCGGCCTGCGAAGCGATCGAACGAGTAGGGTGCTGACATGACCGCGGCCATCATCGTCGTCGTCATCGTCCTGATCCTCGTCCTGCTGTTCCTGTTCGCGGCGGTCAAGGTCGCGCGGGAGTACGAGCGCGGGATCATCTTCCGTCTCGGCCGGCTCCTCGCCGAGCCGAAGGGGCCCGGCCTGTTCCTGCTGATCCCGATCGTCGACCGGATGGTCAAGGTCGACCTGCGCACGATCACGCTGAACATCCCGCCGCAGGAGGTGATCACGAAGGACAACGTCCCGGCGCGGGTGAACGCGGTCGCCTACTTCCGGATCGTGGCGCCGAAGGACGCGATCGTGCAGGTCGAGAACTTCATGGTCGCGACGTCGCAGATCGCACAGACGACGTTGCGCTCGGTGCTCGGCCAGCACCTCCTCGACGAGCTCCTCTCGGAGCGCGACAAGATCAACGCGATCCTCCAGGAGATCATCGACCAGCAGACCGCGCCCTGGGGGATCAAGGTCTCGGTCGTCGAGGTCAAGGACGTCGAGATCCCGTCGGGGATGCAGCGGGCGATGGCCCGCCAGGCCGAAGCCGAGCGTGAGCGCCGCGCGAAGGTGATCAACGCGGAGGGCGAGTTCCAGGCCTCCGAGCGGCTGCGTGACGCCGCGGCGGTGATGGCGTCGGAGCCGATCGCGATCCAGCTCCGCTACCTGCAGACGCTGCTCGAGATCGGAGCGTCGAACTCGTCGACGATCGTGTTCCCCGCGCCGATCGACCTGATTCAGCCGCTGCTGGAGCGGGCAGTCGGCCCGCCCAAGAGCGACGGCGACGCGCAGAAGAGCTAGGCGCGCGGCGTATCCGTCAGAGCTCTGACCCAAAGGGGCAGAGGTCGCCGTTCGCGCCCTCAGTGGAGGCGGTTCTGCTCGCGGAACCGCTGGGCCGCGTCGATCGCGGCGCCGAGGTTGAGGCCCTTGTCCTTCGCCTGCTTGATCAGCATCACGGTCTCGACCGCGTCCATGTCGTAGATCCGCTGCTTGCGCCCCTTGGTCGGAATCTGGGCCTTGTTCGTCCAGTAGTCGAGCTGCATCTTGGAGATTCCGGCCATCTGGCACACCTGGCCGAGATACAGCTCGAGCTTGTCCAGATGCTCCGCGAGATCTACCGGTTCGAGGAAGTCCACCTGCCCGCTGAACGCCATACCAGCATCCCTTTCGATCGGCACGCCGTCACCCGCGGGCGCTTGTCTATCACGTTCGCCGCCGCATGGGAAGAGCATCGGTGCCAGAGCTTGCTCTGGCTTGGATTCCGTCTCCCGACTACTCGGAGGGCTGTTCGGCCGGACCGGCAGCGGCTTCGGCCCCGTCGTCCGGTTCGGCAACCGGCTCGGCAAGGTCGTCCACGTCGGCAACGTCCTCCGACTCGGCGACCGGGGCGAGGCTCGACACCTTCTCGCCGTCCCGCAGCCGGACGACGATCACACCCTGGGTCGCGCGGCCGAGCCGCTTGATCTCGTCGACCGACATCCGGATGACAGTTCCGCCGGTCGAGATCAACATCAGCTGGTAACCGTCGCGGACGACGCGCGCGCCGGCGAGCTTGCCCTTGGCGTCGGTGAGCTGGATCGTCTTCACGCCGAGGCCGCCGCGCCCCTTGCGTGGATATTCGTGCACCGGCGTGCGCTTGCCGTAGCCCTGTTCGGTGACGACGAGCAGATCGTCCGTGTCACCGGCGACGGCGAGCTCGATCACCTCGTCGTCCTTGCGCAGCCGCATGCCCTGCACACCCGCGGTCGCGCGGCCCATCGGCCGGGCTGCCTGCTCGTGGAAGCGGATCGCCTGGCCGCTGCGCGAAACCATCAGTACGTCGTCCTCGCCGGTCGAGTGGCGGACACCGATCAGCTCGTCGTTCTCGCGCAGGTTGATCGCGATGATCCCGTCGGCCTTCAGCGGCGTGTTGTACTCGGCCAGCCTCGTCTTCTTCACCATGCCCTTCTTGGTTGCGAAGACGAGGAACTCGGACTCACCGAAGTCGCGTGTCTGGACGACTGCCCGGATCTGCTCGTCCTGACGAAACGGGAGCAGGTTGACCGCTGCGCGCCCCTTCGACTGGCGCGAGCCGAGCGGCAACTCGTGCACCTTCAGCCGGTAGACCTTGCCGACCGACGTGAAGAAGAGCAGGTAGTCGTGGGTGGAGGCGACGAACAGGTGCTCGATGTAGTCGTCCTCCTTCAGGTCCATCCCCATCACGCCGCGACCGCCGCGGCGCTGCTCGCGGTACGTCGTCACCGGCAGGCGCTTGATGTAACCAGAGCGCGTGATCGCAATCACCATGTCCTCTTCCGCAATCAGATCCTCGAGGTCGAGCTCACCCTCCGCCGCGACGATCTCGGTCCGGCGGCTGTCGTTCTTGCCGTAGATCTCCTTGAGCTCGAGCAGCTCTTCGCGGATCAGCGCCATGACGCGGGACTCGTCGCCGAGGATCGCGCGGAGCTCGGTGATCCGCTCGCGCAGGTCGGCGTGCTCCTGCTCGACACGCTTCCGCTCCAGGGCGGTCAACGCGCGCAGGCGCAGATCGAGGATTGCCTGGGCCTGGATCTCCGAGAGGTCGAACTTGTTCATCAGCCCCTCGCGCGCCGCGTCGGTGTCCTCGGCCGCGCGGATGAGTGCGATCACCTCGTCGAGGTTGTCGAGTGCAATCAGGTAGCCCTGGAGCACATGGGCCCGCTCCTCCGCCTTGCGCAGCTCGTACTTCGACCGGCGCACGACGACCGTCCGCTGGAACTCGAGGTAGTGGCGGATGAGCTCGAGGAGCGACAACGTCTTCGGCACGCCGTCGACGAGAGCGACCGCGTTGTAGCCGAACGTCGTCTGGAGCGACGTGTGCTTGAAGAGCTTGTTGAGGACGACCTGCGCGATCGCGTCGCGCTTCAGCTCGACGACGATGCGCATGCCCGACTTGTCCGACAGGTCACGAAGCCGAGAAATCTCTGACAGGACGCCCGTCTTGACGAGCTCCGCCATCTTCGCGATCACACCCTCGTCGCCGCCCTTCTTGACGCCGTACGGGAGCTCGCTGATCACGATCGCCATGCGTCCGCCGCGCTGCTCCTCGGCATGCGCGCGGGCGCGCATGACCACGCGGCCACGGCCCGAGCGGTAGGCCTCCTTGATGCCCTCGCGGCCGACGATGATCGCGCCGGTCGGGAAATCGGGACCCTTGATGTACTTGGACAGCTTCTCGACGTCGGCGGCCGGGTCGTCGATCATCGCGACGATCGCGTCTACCACTTCGCCGAGGTTGTGGGGCGGAATGTTCGTCGCCATCCCGACGGCGATGCCGGTTGAGCCGTTGACGAGCAGGTTCGGGAATCGCGACGGGAGCACCTCCGGCTCCTTGCGCGACTCGTCGTAGTTCGGGCCGAAGTCGACCGTGTCCGCGTCGATGTCGCGGAGGAGCTCGCTCGCCATCTTCGCGAGCCGACACTCCGTGTAGCGCTGGGCGGCAGCGGGGTAGCCGTCGATGTTGCCGAAATTCCCCTGCCCGTCGACGAGCGGGTAGCGCAGCGAGAACGGCTGCGCAAGACGGACCAGCGTGTCGTAGATCGCGGCGTCGCCGTGCGGGTGGTAGTTACCCATCACCTCACCGACGACGCGAGCGCACTTGACGCGCGGGCGGCCCGGCTGGAGCCCGAGCTCGGCCATCGCGTAGAGGATCCGCCGGTGTACCGGCTTCAAGCCGTCGCGCACATCGGGAAGGGCACGCGCGACGATCGTGCTCATCGCGTAGTCGAGGAAGCTCGAGCGCATCTCCGCCTCGAGCTCGCGCGACTCGATGCGGCCGGCGCCTAACGGTTCGACGACGTCAGACAGCGCTGCCCCCCCGCCCGCGACCTGGGCTCCTATACATCGAGGAACTTCACGTCCTTGGCGTTCTGCTCGATGAACAGCCGCCGCGGCTCGACCTGGTCGCCCATCAGCGTCGAGAAGATCAGGTCGGCGGTGGCGGCATCTTCGACGTCGACGCGAACGAGTAGCCGCTTCGCGGGATCCATCGTCGTCGCCGCAAGCTCCTCCGCGTCCATTTCGCCGAGGCCCTTGAATCGGCTGACCTGGATCCCTTCCTTGGCCAGGTCAATCGCGCGCGAGCGCAGCGCCTCGTACGTGTCCGCCGACGCCTGCTTCTTGCCGAGAGCGATCGTGAACGGCGGCGTCCCCATCGTCTCCTGCAGACGTGCGTAGCTCTTGCGGAGCCCTGCGTAGATCGGCGAGGCGAGGAGCGCGGCCGGAACGACGATGTGCTCGGCCGAGCTCGTCTCGCGCTCGACCACCTTCACGCGGACGGCGGCGCCGTCTGTGTCGATCACCGAGACCTCGAAGCCGTTCGGCTCGATCGTGGCGAGCGCCTTCTCCATACCGGCAACGTCCTCGGCGTCGGTCTCGACCAGGCGGTGCTCGACCACGAAGCTCGCGGCCGGTCCCCCGAAGTCGGTGCGCAACCGCGTCGACCAACCCTCGAAATCGTGGAGCGCGCGCGTGAACCGCCCGTACTTCGCCTCGGAGAGCTTCTGCGACTTCCCGGAGCGGTCCGTGACCTCCATGTTCTTGATCCGCTCGCGGACGAGGAGATCCTCGAACTGCGACTCCTTCTCCACGTACTGCTCCCGACCGCCGAGCTTGACGCGGTAGAGCGGCGGCACAGCGATGAACACGTGGCCGCGCTCGACGAGCTCCGGCATCTGACGGAAGAGAAAGGTGAGGATCAGCGTGCGGATGTGCGAACCGTCCACGTCGGCGTCGGTCATGACGATGATCCGGTGGTAGCGGAGCTTCGAGATGTCGAACTCGTCGGCGATCCCGGTCCCGATCGCAGTCACCATCGACTGGATCTCCGTGTTCGAGAGCACCTTGTTGATCCGGTTCTTCTCGGCGTTGATCACCTTGCCGCGGAGCGGCAGGATCGCCTGAAAGAGGCGATCGCGTGCGTCGACGGCCGAGCCGCCGGCCGAGTTTCCCTCGACGAGGAAGAGCTCCGCCGCCTCGGGATCGCCGATCTCGCAGTCGGCGAGCTTGCCCGGAAGCGACGCGCCCTCGAGTGCCGATTTGCGGCGGGTCAGCTCGCGCGCCTTCCGCGCGGCCTGGCGCGCCCGTGACGCGTCGATCGCCTTCTGGATGATCTGCTTCGCGTCCTGCGGGTTCTCCTCGAAGTACTGAGCAAGCTTCTGGTTGACGACCTGCTTGACGAGGCCTTCCATCCCGGGGTTCCCGAGCTTCGTCTTCGTCTGACCTTCGAACTGCGGTTCGGCGAGCTTCACGGAGATCACCGCCGCCAGCCCCTCACGAACGTCGTCGCCCTCGAGGTTGTCCTCCTTCTCCTTGAGCAGGCTCCGGTCGCGCGCGACCCTGTTCAGGGTCGCGGTCAGGGCCGAGCGGAACCCGGACAGATGTGAGCCGCCCTCATGGGTGTTGACGTTGTTCGCGAACGTGAAGACCGACTCGGCGTAGGAGTTGTTCCACTGCATGGCGATCTCGACATACCCCTGCTCGCTCTCGCCCTCGAAGTAGACCGCGTGCTTGTGGATCGGCTCCTTCGCCTTGTTGATGTACGCGACGAAGTCGCGAATCCCGCCGGCGTAGTGGAATTCCTCGCGCTGCTCGTTTTCACGCTCGTCGACGAGGATGATGCGCAGGCCCTTCGTCAGGAACGCGGTCTCGCGCAGGCGCTGGAGCAGCGTGTCGGCGTCCCACTCGGTCTCCTCGAAGATCTCGGCGTCGGGCTTGAAGCTGATCGTCGTGCCGGTGTTTTTGGTCGGCCCGATCGCCTTCATCTTCGTCGTCGGCTCCCCGCGTGCGAACTCCTGGCGCCAGGTCTTGCCGTCGCGCTGAACCTCGGCGACGAGCCACTCGGACAGCGCGTTGACGACGGAGACGCCCACGCCGTGCAGACCGCCGGACACCTTGTAGCCGCCCTGACCGAACTTGCCGCCTGCGTGCAACTTGGTCAGGACGACCGTCAGCGCAGGCAGCCCCTGGTCCTTCATCACGTCCACGGGAATCCCCGAGCCGTTGTCCCTGACGGTCATCGACTCGTCTGGGTGGATGATCACCTCGAGCAGATCGCAGCGCTCGGCCAGTGCCTCGTCGACCGAGTTCGCGACCACTTCGTAGGCAAGGTGGTGAAGGCCTCGAGAGCCCGTCGAGCCGATGTACATGCCCGGTCGTTTCCGGACCGGGTCAAGCCCCTCAAGGACCGTGATGTCCTTTGCGGTGTAAGCTGCCTCTGCCATTAAGAAAAGCCCTGCAAATTAGGTATTTGCGGGCTGGTAGAAGTGTATCAGAAAGAGCGGTCGGACGGGGCGCTCGAGAGCCCGAAAGCGGCCGCTCTTTGCATGCGATTCCGCAGCGCTTCGTCCTCGATTCCGGCAACGAGGTCGGCCGCCCGTTGCAGGGCTTCCGCGCTCGGCTCGGGAACGTCCGTTCGTGCTGCCTCCGGCGACGGCGGTGGAGGCTCCGGGAGATGGCCGACGGCGAATCGCAACGCTTTCGGCGCACTCTCGCCGAGCTTCTCCGAGAGCCGAGTGAGGATCTCGGGCGCGAGCTGCCCCAGCTCGAACGCCCAGGCCGACGACGAGGTGTTCGCGTGCAGGGTTCCGTCGCGCGCGATCCGGGCGGGCCAGGCGTTCGCAGCCACCATCGGCCCCACCGCCTCCGGCCAGGCGGCTAGGACCTCGGGCATTCCCGCCTGGGGCCCGAAGCGGGCCAGCACCTCGCGGATCTCACCGTCGAGCCCTTCCATCGCGCTAGCGGGCCACCACCGCCCCCGGAGAGACGTCGAGCAGTTGCGCCGGCTCGCCCGGCAGCGCATCCGCCGTGGTCGCCGTGATCAGCGTCTGCCCGCGACCTGCGACCTGCTCCAGCAGCACGCGGCGGCGCTGCGGATCCAGCTCCGAGAGCACGTCGTCGAGCAGCAGGAGCGGCGGATCGTTGCGGCGATCGGCCAGCAGCGAAGCCTCGGCGAGCAGCAGCGCGAGCACGGCCGTCCGCTGCTCACCCTGGGAGCCGAACGAGCGCAGGTCGCGGGACACCGAGACGATCGAGATGTCGTGAAGGTGTGGGCCCGCGCCTGTCGACCCGCGTTCCAGGTCGCGCTCCAGTCGGGCCTCCAGGTCGGCCTCGGTAGCCGGCTCGCCCTCGTACTCGAGCCTGGCTTCGGGCAGGCCTAGCTGCGTCGCCGCCTCCCCGAACGGCCCCCCGAGCAGGTCGAGCAGGCCGACACGGGCCTCGACGAGAGCCCCACCGAGGACAGCCAGCTGTGCCGTCCACGGCGCGATCGTTGACCGGTCGCCGAGCTTGAGGGCGGCGTTCCGTTGTGCGAGGGCGGCGGCGTAGTCGGCCGGCAGCTGAGACCGAGCGGGCAGGAGGCGTCCCAACGAGCGGTCGAAGTACGCGCGTCGCGTGGCCGGGCCCGCCTTGACGATCGCCAGCCGGTCCGGCGTGAAGACGAGCGTCGGCGTCTCGCCGCGCAGTTGCTCCGCTGCGCGGAGCCGGGCGCCGTCCAGCTCGGCCCGTTTCCCCTCGGTCGTCGACAGCCCGACGCCGATCCGGACCGAGGTCTGCCCCCGGCGGCCTTCGAGCCGGATGCGGGCCGTAGTCTCGCCGAAGCGGATCAGCTCCGCGTCGGATCGCGTTCGCGGCGAGAAACCTTGTGTGCCGACGTGCAGCGACTCGAGCAGATTCGTCTTGCCGGCGCCGTTCGGGCCGACGGCCAGCACGAGCCCGGGCTCGAGTGCGAGCTCCAGCCGCGCGTACGAGCGGAAGTTCGCCAGGAAGACCGACTCGACGATCAGCCGGCGAGGCGGATCGGCATGATCAGGTACCAGAAGTCGTCGTCCAGCCCTTGGATCAGGCCGGGGCGCAAGGGGTCGATCAGGCGCAGGCGCATGTCGTCGCCCTCGGCCGATTCGATCCCGTCGCGGAGGAAGTCGGCGTTGAACCCGATCTCGAGCGGCTCGCCGTCGAAGCGGATCGGCAGCGTCTCGCGGGCCTCGCCGACGTCCTGTGTCTGCGCCCAGACGGTCACTTCCCCCTCGGCGAAGCGCAGGCGAAGCGGCGAGTTGCGATGCGCCATCACCGACGTGCGGCGAACGACCTCGAGCAGCTCCTCGCGCGGCAGGACGACCTCGTGCTTGAACTCCTTCGGCCGCAACTCGTCGAACTTCGGGAACTGGCCCTCGATCCGGCGTGTGGTCAGCCACGTGCCGTCGACGCCGAACAGGACCTGGTTCTCCTGGACACCGAGCTCGAGCGTGTCCGCGGCCGTCGCCAGCCGGCGAACCTCCTCGAGCGCCCGCGCCGGCACGATCGCCTCGAGCTCCGGCACGTCGCCCTCGATCGGCGTCTCCTTGTACGACAGCCGGTACGAGTCCGTCGCAGCCATGACCAGCTTGCCCTCGCCGAACCGCACCAGGATGCCCGTGAGCACGGGTCGTGCCTCGTCGCGCGAGACCGCGCGTCCGACCGAGGCGACCGTCGCGAGCAGCGACGCGGCGTCGACCGTGTGTGTCGGCGTCGCCTCGGCGTCCGGCAGCCGCGGGAAGTCCTCGGCGCTGTAGGTGTTCAGGCGGTACTCGGCCGGGCCGCAGCGAACCTGCAGCACGTTCTCGTCCTGGCGGTACTCGAGCTCGACGTCGCCCTCCGGCAGCAACCGCGAGAGATCGGCGAACAGCTTCCCGGGGACGACGACAGCCCCGTCACCCGACACGGTCGCCTGGAGCGGCGTCCGCAGCGAGAGCTCCATATCGGTGGCGGCGAGCTCGACGCTGTCGCCGGCAGCACGCAGCAGGATCCCGCCCAGGATCTGCACGGCGGTGCGGGTAGACACCCCGCGGCTGACGAGCGAGAGCTTCTGCGCGAGCTCACCCCGGGACACGGTGACGGCGAGCTGACCCTCCAACGCAACCTCCTGACCGACTGAAGCTTCTATGTCACTCATGTTCTTTCAAAAACCTTTCGTAGTCATAGGTGGTGTGAATCACGTGGAGGACTGTCGAGTCCCGCTTGGACAAGCCGTTTCTAGTGTGGGTCCAGGATGGGGAGAACGACGCAGGATTCACAACGCCTACCCTGCAGGTCGCGCGAATCCACAGTTCACCGCACCTGTTTGACACGTGCAGTCAGCTCTTGCACAAGGTTGTACACAGTCCGGTCGGCTCGGATCATGTTCGTGATCTTCGTATTTGCGTGCAGGACGGTGGTGTGGTCGCGGTCTCCGAAGTGCTTGCCGATCTTCGGAAGCGACGAATCGGTCAGCTCGCGCGAGAGATACATCGCTACCTGGCGCGGATAGACGATGTTCTGCGAGCGCTTGTGGCTGCAGAGCTCGTCCAACGACAAAGAGAAGCGGTCACAGACGACCTCCTGGATCCGCTCGATCGTCACCTGGGCGACCTCGCCCTGTGGGAAGACGTCCTTGAGCACGTCCTGGGCGAGCTCGGCGGTCATCGGCCGGCCCGTCAGAGAGGCGAAGGCGACGACACGCGTGAGCGCGCCCTCGAGCTCGCGGATGTTCGTGGAGATGCGGCCGGCGATGAAGGTGAGGAGCTGCGGATCGGCGACGTGGATGCCGTCCGTCTTCACCTTCTTGCGCAGGATCGCGATCCGGGTCTCCAGGTCGGGCGGCTGGATGTCGGTGATCAGGCCCCATTCGAAGCGCGAGCGCAGCCTCGCCTCGAGGGTCGCGATCTCCTTCGGCGGGCGGTCCGACGACAGCACGATCTGGCTGCCCGACTCGTAGAGCGAGTTGAAGGTGTGGAAGAACTCCTCCTGGAAGCGCTCCTTGCCCTCGAAGAACTGGACGTCGTCGATCAACAGCAGGTCGTAGTTGCGGTAGCGCTGCTTGAAGCCCTCGATCCGCTTGTCGCGGAGGGAGTTGATGAAGTCGTTGACGAACGATTCGCTCGTCACGTACCGGACGGACATGTTCCCCGGGTGCTCCATCACGTACTGGGCGATCGCCTGGAGCAGGTGGGTCTTGCCGAGCCCGGTCGAGCCGTAGATGAAGAGCGGGTTGTAGGCCTGCGCGGGCGCCTCCGCGACCGCCAGCGCTGCCGCGTGCGCGAACCGGTTCGACGAGCCGATCACGAACAGGTCGAACGTGTACTTCGTGTTCAGCCCGGCTTCGCTGACGCGCTGCGCCGGCTTCGTCGTGTCGGGGACCGCGCCGGTCTCCGCGACCGTGAGCTGGATCCGGCGCTGCTGCCCCGTCGCATCGCGTACGGCGGCCCGCATCAGCTCGATGAAATGCCCCTCGATCCACTCGCGGGTGAAGTCGTTCGGGACCGCGAGGACGAACGTGTCATCCGACACTTCCAGCCCCTCCACCTCGCCGAACCAGGTCCGGTACGTCGAGTCGTTGAGCGCCCCCTTGAGCCGACCGGCCACCTCGGTCCAGAGCGTCTCTGCGGTCAGCTCAATCGGTTGATCCACCCGGGGGGCCCGCTCCTCCTCGACGACAGCGAGGGCCGAGCATAGCAACGTGCGACCGGCCCGACAATGGCCTTTCCGGCCCGCTGGGCCTTGGCCAAAAACAGGTGTTTTGCAGGGGATTCCCACGGTTCCACATCGCTCTCCACAGGTGTGGACAGGAGGTCCCGAAGGGGTGATTCGCGACGCGAAAAACACCCTCTCTGCTCGCCCTTTCCGCACCGCTGATTTCCACACCGCGCCTGTGGAGAACTCGCCGGCGAAATTCGTGGTTGCCCGTTGCCGGCCCGCGCGGCCGGGCCCGCGGCGCTCGTCTATACTGGCCTTCCGCGGCCAACGGGCCGCCGTTTTTCTTTCGTGTCAAGGACTCTCCGCGAAGTGAGCAGCCATCCGTGAAGCGGACCTACCAGCCCAACGTACGGCGCCGGAAGCGCAAGCACGGTTTCCGCGCGCGCATGTCCACCCGCGCCGGGCGCGCGATCATCAAGCGCCGCCGCGCGAAGGGCCGGAAGCGGCTCTCCGCCTGACGCCTGCTGGGAGCTCGCGCGGTCGTGCAGCGCCGGTATCGCCTCTCCCGGTCGCGGGACTTCGACGCCGTCTACCGCCACGGCCGTTCGGTCTCGACGCGCTTCCTCGTCCTCTACTGGTTTCCGCGCGACGATGACGGAGAGCCCCGGCTGGGTATCGCAGTCCCGAAGGGAGCGGGCAGTGCAGTGGAGCGGAACCGCGTGAAGCGCCGTCTGCGTGAGAGCTGGCGCGAGCGTGTCGAGCGAGTCCCGGCCGGCCGCGACTACGTGCTGATCGCGCGTCCTCCGCTCGGCGAGGCCCTCGCCGGCCACGACGCCGCCTGGCTCGGCGATCGCCTGGACGAGGTGCTCGGAAAGGCCTCCGCTTGAAGCATCTGAGCATCGCGCTCCGCGCCTTCTTCCCCTCGCCGGGCGTGGCCGGAGCGCCCACCTGCAAGTACCACCCGACCTGCTCCGAGTACGCGTCGCTCGCGTACCGCGAGCATGGCTTCGTGCGCGGAACCGCCAAGACGGCGTGGCGCCTGGCCCGCTGCAACCCCTGGAGCCGCGGCGGCGTCGACTATCCGGGGGCTCTTCGGTGATCGTCGCCGGGATCCTCAGCCCGATCGAGAACGCGCTCGCGTGGCTGCTCCAGCACTTGCACGACACCGTCGGGCTGTCGTGGGGCTGGTCGATCGTGGCGCTGACGATCATCGTCCGGATCTGCCTCGTCCCGATCATGGTCAAGCAGATCCACTCGATGCAGCGCATGCAGGCGCACCTGCCCGAGATGAAGGCGATCCAGCAGAAGTACAAGGGCGACCGCCAGCGCCTGAACGAGGAGCTGATGAAGTTCTACAAGGAGAAGGAGATCAACCCGGCCGCCTCGTGCCTGCCGATGCTCGTGCAGATCCCGGTCTTCTTCGCCCTCTACTTCGTCCTGAAGAACTTTACCAAGCACGTCACCGCGCTGCCCAGCGAGCTGCACTGGCTGATCGTCCCGAACATCACCGCCCACGTCACCGAACACTGGTCGGGCTACGTGCTGCTCGTCCTCTACCTCGGCAGCCAGGTCGGCTACGCCTACTTCGGAACGCCGCCGAACATCCCGAGGAGCCAACGGATCCTGTTCATGATCGTGCCCTTCTTCGTCCTCCCGTTCGTGAGCCGCTTCCCGGTCGGTCTGCTCATGTACTGGATGACGACGAACCTCTGGACCGTCGGCCAGGGGATCATCACGCGGCGGATGGTGCCGAAGCCGGCGCCGCCGCCCAAGCGCTCGTCGCGCACGCCGCCCAGGGAGGAAACGGCCCCGTCGGTCACGGACGGCTCGGCGGAGTCCCGCGCTCCGGCGCCGGCCGCGGTCGCCGCGTCCTCGACGCCGGGCCAGCCGCGCCGCGTGAAGCGCAAGAAGAAGAAAGGCGGGCGGTGAGCGAGGAGCACCGGGTCGACGGCCAGCACAGCGTCGAGGCGACCGGTGAGACCGTGGGCGAGGCCAAGTGGCAGGCCCTCCGCGAGCTCGAGCGGCTCGCGCCGGGGCTGGACAAGTCGGCGGTCCGCTTCGAGGTCGTCTCGGAGGGCGAGCGGGGCCTGCTCGGCGTGGGGTACGCGCCTGCACGGGTGGTCGCCAGCGTGGATACCGCCGCCGTCTCTTCTGCGGAGGCGGCCGGAGGAGGCGAGGGCTCCGAGCTCGCAACGGACCTGCGGGATCTGCTGGAGCGGGTCGCCACTGCGCTCCAGGTCGACTGCCGGGTCGACGTCGCCGAGGACGCCGAGGCGGTGACGGGAACGCTGAGCGGCGACGACCTCGGTCTGCTGATCGGCCGCCACGGCCAGACGATCGATGCGATCCAGTACCTGGCGAACGCCCTCGCCTACCGGGCGTACGGCGACGACCGCAAGGAGGTCGTGGTGGACGCGGCCGGCTACCGGGAGCGGCGACGGGAGACGCTCGAGACCCTGGCGATGCGCAGCGCCCAGCGAGCGGTCTCCACCGGCGAGCCCGTCGAGCTGGAGCCGATGTCCTCGATCGAGCGCCGGATCGTCCACCTGCGGCTGCAGGACGAGCCGGGAGTGAGCACGCGTAGCGAGGGCGATGAGCCTTACCGGTACGTCGTCGTCGAAGCCGATTGATGAGCACGGAGAGGGACAGGTCTGACAGACCTGGCCCGGTTCCCTCTCCTGTCCCCGGTTCCGTTGACGAGCGGCTCGAGCGCTGGCTCGGACGGCTGCTCGAGACGCCCGGCCTGACAGCGATCCGGGATCGAGCCGAGGCACGGCGGGTGCACCTCGAGGAAAGCCTCGCCGTAGCCCCGTTCGTGCGGCGCTACGAGGGCCCGGTGGTGGACGTCGGCTCCGGTGGGGGAGCTCCCGGGATCCCGCTGGCCGCCGCCTTCCCCGATCGCGAGGTCGTCCTGCTCGAGGCCACTCGGCGCAAGTGCGACTTCCTCGAGTCGGTCACGAGGGAGTTTCCCAACCTCCGGGTCGTCTGCGGCCGCGCGGAGGAGCAGCCGACCGGGCAGTTCGGCGTGGCGGTCGCGAAGGCCCTGGCCCCGCCTGCGGTCGCGGCCGAGTGGTGCCTGCCTCTGGTCGGCGTAGGCGGCGCCGCGATCCTGCTCGTGGGCCCCTCGGTGGATGCAGCCGCGGTTGCCCGCGTCTCGGCACAGCTCGGCGGCGGAGAGCCGGAGGAGCATCCCGGCGTGCTCGTGCTTGCGAAGACAGCCCCGACACCCGCCGGGTTTCCCCGCCGAGCAGGAATTGCCCGGAAGCGCCCGCTCGCATAGATCGCATCGCCATTGGCCGACCGATCCGCCGCTCAGGCGACCGAGCCTGAGCGCATGAAAGGAAGACCTCGTCCGCCGCCGAAGAAAGAATGTTCGGGTGCCCGGGCGGGTCTATGCAGTCGCGAACCAGAAAGGCGGGGTCGGGAAGACCACGACCGCGGTCAACCTCGCCGCCTGCCTCGCCGAGGCCGGCGAGAAGGCGCTGGTCATCGACCTCGACCCACAGGCGAACGCCACCTCGGGGCTCGGCGAGGCGGCGAACGGGACGTCGAGCTACGACCTGCTCGACGGCGCACCGCTGGAGCAGCTGGTCAGGCCGACCCGGTTCCAGAACCTCTGGCTCGTGCCCTCGAAGCCCGATCTGGCCGGCGCAGCCGTCGAGCTCGCCCGCCGCGACGACGGCGAACGGTTTCTCGCCGATTCGCTCGGGGACTCTGCGGACGGCTATTCGTTCGTCTTCCTCGATTGCCCGCCCTCGCTCGGCCCGCTGACCGTGAACGCGCTCGCGGCGGCCGATCGCGTGCTCGTGCCGGTGCAGGCCGAGTACTACGCGCTCGAGGGCCTCTCCCAGCTGTTGCGCTCGGTGGACATCATCAAGGCGCGTCTCAACCCGCGGCTCGCGATCGCCGGCGTCCTCCTGACGATGGTCGACGGCCGCACGCGGCTCTCGGCCGAGGTCGACCACGAGCTACGACGCCACCTCGGCGAGCTGGTGTTCAAGACGTCCGTGCCGCGGTCGGTGCGCCTCGCCGAGGCGCCGAGCCACGGTCTCCCTGCGATCGCCTACGACCGCCGGTCCGCCGGCGCCGAGGCCTACTGGAAGGTGGCGATGGAGCTTGTCGAGCGTTCCTGACGACGCGCGTCCTGCTCGGAGAGGTCTCGGTCGAGGCCTCGAGGTTCTGATCGGCGGTGCGACCCAGACGGAGCTCACCGAGCTTCCCGTCGAGACGATCCACCCGAACCCGCGCCAGCCGCGGAAACGCCACGACTCCGAGGCGGCGGCGGGCCTCGCCGATTCGGTGCGCTCCCAGGGCGTGATCCAGCCGGTCGTCGTGCGCCGGCGTGCAGCGGGCGGCTTCGAGCTGATCGCCGGCGAGCGGCGCTGGCGGGCCGCCCGGCATGCAGGCCTGCCGACCGTCCCGGCGGTCGTCCGCGACGCCGACGAGGGCGATTCGCTCCTGCTCGCACTGGTCGAGAACGTGGCGCGGGAGGACCTGTCACCGGTCGACGAGGCCCGGGCCTGCGCGCTCCTGATCGACGAGTTCGGGCTCTCGCTCGGCGAGGTCTCGGAGCGGGTCGGCCGCTCGAAACCGGCGGTGTCCAACCGGATGCGGCTGCTCGACCTCTCCGACGACGTGCTCGCGATGGTGGAGCGCGGCGAGCTCAGCGAGGGCCATGCTCGGGCGGTGCTCGCAGTCCCCGACCAGGAGGGGCGGCGGCGGCTCGCGCGGGAGATCGTGAAGAAGGGGATGTCGGTGCGCGCGGCTGAGCAGAGGGCGCGCTGGGCGGGTGCGCGGCAGAAGCCGAGGGTGAAGGGCGCGCCGATCGATCCTGCGCTGTCGGCCCGGGTCCGCGCTGCTGCGGAGCGGCTGACCGGCAAGCCGGTGCGGCTGACGCGAGGCCGGCTCGAGATCCAGTTCGCCGACGAGTACGAACTGGCGGAGCTGGCCGAGGCGCTCGAACGCCACGCCCCGCCCGCGGGCTAGTCCAGCGCCTTCCAGAACACCGTCGTGTCACACGGCCGACCGTCGGGGTAGAGCGCGAAGTTCGGGATCACGCCGACCTTCGTCCAGCCCATCCGCTCGTAGAGCCGCTCGGCCGGGTCGCCGGTGACGGTGTCGAGGACGAGCAGCGTCCAACCCTGGTTGCGAGCCTCGACCTCCGCCCGCGCCATCAGGCGCTGCCCGATGCCCCGTTTCCTGGCCGAGCGGCGGACGAGCAGCTTGGTCACGTCGGCACGGTGCGGCTGGTTGGGCGGCCACGCGGCGACGACCTGGACGGTGCCGACGAGCTCGTCCTCCAGGAAGGCGGCGAGCAGGACCCGCGAGCCTGCTGCCACCTCGGGCTCCACCGACTCGAAGTAGTCACGCGCCTGCCCGAGCGAGAACGGCGCCATGAAGCTGACGGACGCTCCGCCGTCGACGCAGTCGGTCAGGACGGCCGCGAGCGCGTCCCGGTGGTCTCTGGCAGCGCCCGCGTCCAGCCGCTCGACGGCGACGGTGGGTTCCATCGCCGCAGCGTATGCGGCCGGAGTGCATGGGCGATCGTGGATTCGAACCACGGACCTCCGCCTTATCAGAGCGGCGCTCTAACCAACTGAGCTAATCGCCCGCGACGCGGAAGTGTAGCGATGGGCACGTGGTGGCGGGCACATCCGGTTCGGCTCTGAAGGGCTGGGCTAAGATCAGGTCGAGGCCTCGGGTCGATGCACGAGATGCACATCTACGGCGTCAGCTTCGACATCGTCGGCAAGCAGCCGATCGTCCTTCTGAAGACAGCCGACGGCAACAAGTTCCTGCCGATCTGGATCGGACATTCCGAGGCGGCCGCGATCCTGATGAAGCTCCAGGGCGCGAGCACGCCACGGCCTCTCACTCACGACCTGGTCACCTCGATGCTGGCCGAGCTCGAGGCTCGCGTAACCCGGATCACGGTCACCGAGCTCCGGGACAACACCTTCTACGCGAGCATCACCATCCAGCAGGACGGCTCCGAGATCGAGGTCGACTCACGCCCGTCCGACGCGATCGCGCTCGCGGTGCGTGCGGAGGCGCCGATCTTCGCCGACGACCGCGTGATCGAGGAGTCGGCGATCGAGTTCGAGGGCGAAGAGGTGAACGAGGAGGAGATCGTCGACGAGTTCCGGAAGTTCCTCGACCAGGTCACGCCCGACGAGTTCGCCGTGGAGGAAGAGGACAGCTAGCCGGCGAAGCCGGCGTATCGGTCAGGGCTCTGACCCGAAGGGGCAGAGGCCCGCCCTCGAGCGCCGACCTTACGAGAGCTCCCGCTTCGTCAGTTCGAGGACGCTTCTCAGCAGCTCCTCGACGCCCCGGTCCGATAGCGGCCCCCGGTTGGCGGCTGTGAGCTCGCGGAGCATCGACTGCTCGCGGGCCTGGTCGAGGAAGTCGATCCCGCGTGCTTCCTTGTGCTCCTTGATCCGTGCGACCAGCTCCAGGCGGGCGTTGACCGCGTCGAGGATCGCCCGGTCGGCGGCCGAGATCTGCTCGCGGAGCTCGCGCAGGACGGGGTCGTCGGAGGTGCTCACGGGCGGCCCTGCCACTGTACGTATACGCGCTTCGACGTGGCCGGAATGGTGATCAGCCGGTACGGCGAGGTCAGCTTCGGCACGACGCGGGTGCTCAGGGACGGGGTCTTCTCCCGGGCGAGCACGTCGATGGTGCTGCGGCGCTCGGTGATCCGGACGATCTCGACGCCGTAGCCGGTGCTCGACCGAGGCCCGGCGGCGACGAGGATCAGCCGGCGGCGGGCGAAGTCGAACCGCGGCACCTCCGGCGCCCCGAGCGGGAACGTGCGAGCCAGATAGCGCGTCACCTGCCGCCGCCGCCAGAACGACCGCGAGACGGACTTCGGCCACAGCGCAGGGCCCATCCGGGCTGTGACGTCCTGCCAGACGAGTTGCTTCTCAGGCCCCCGCTCGACAACCTGCGTCCAGACCACACCGCCGGCGATCAGCAGGGCGACGACAGCGACCGCGAAGATCATCACGCGCACGGGGAGGCAACCCTAGTTGCCTGGCCGTGCCCCTAGGAGTAGACGTAAACCGTTTCGCCGTACGGCTCCGAGGCGAAGAGCCGGGAGATCACGAAGTCCGGGACCCGTACGCAGCCGTGCGAGGCCGGGTAGGGCGGTACCGGGTCGCCCCCGTGGATTGCGTAGCCGCCCACGAAGTACATCGGGTTCCAGAGGACGCCGAGCGGGCTCGTGTCCCACCCCGCCCGTTTGTCGTAGATGGCGAACTTTCCTTCCGGTGTGTAGTAACCGGCAATTCCGGCAGTGGCGACCGGCGAGATCATCGTGATCTGCCCGTCCCGGACGAGGTAGAGCACCTGGCGGGTCTTGTCGACCTCGATGTGGTCGGCCGGGCTCGTGTACCTGGCCGCCGGGATCCGCGGGCTCTCCAGCTTCGACCAGAAGGCAGCGTCGACCGATCCGGTCCGCTCGAGCCCCTGCACCTTCTGGAAGGCGTAGACGCTCTCGATGAAGTCGTAGCTGAACGTCGAGGAGAACGAGGGCACGGCGTAGTGCAGCGCTGCGAGCCGGTGTGCGAGCTCGGCCACCGTCGCGCTCGTCGTGCCCACGGAGAGGTACGGCGGCCGGAGCGTGGTGGTCAGCTCGCGGCTGACGGGATCGAAGCCGGGGCGGGGCAGGGTCGTGAGCCGTACCCGCAGCGTTCCCGTCTCCCGGGTGCCGAGCGCGACGCGCGCGCCGCCGGGGAAGCTCCGGTCGAAGCCGACCTCGCCGCCGCGAATCACCTGGACGCGCACACGGCCTGCAGCAGAGGGGTCGAGCGTCGCGGCGAGCTTCAGGGACGCCCCCACGACCGGCGTGCCGACGAGCGAGGCGCGAAGCCGCGGCCTGATCCGGATGGTCACGTCGTTCGACCGGGCGGACAACCAGGCGACG
>Ga0207661_10000410_pt1 | contig 27651 bp, 32 predicted proteins | sample KBSC713LmetaG_FD_184337 | JGI IMG/M metagenome (GOLD analysis project Ga0207661, IMG submission 184337) | Corn rhizosphere microbial communities from Kellogg Biological Station, Michigan, USA - KBS C7.1-3L metaG (SPAdes) (version 2) | ecosystem: Host-associated > Plants > Roots > Rhizosphere ...
GCCCAGCGCCAAAGCTATCGCCGCCGCAAGCAGCGCGGCCCTTTCCGATCGCTCAATGCGATGGCGCGACACCGCGGTGTGCGCCCTCGCTCTGCCGGAAGCCATCACGTCCCCAATTCCAACCTCGTAAGGGGTACCCAACCCCCGCGAAGGTTTCTTCGACCAGCCGAAGCAATTATGAGAGCCAAAACTACGGCATAATCGAGACGACCGCCATGCCTTGTCCACCGGCTCGGGGGCAGGAATGAAACGTTAGGCAAATCTCGCGCCAGCCTCCTAAAAGCGTAGCCGGTTGGCGAAAAATCACCACAATCGCCCTCGGAAATGCTGCCGCTTTCACGGAAAAAAGGGACCCAAGATGCGGATCGCAGGCGTGATCTTTGTCGGTTCTGTGGCAGCGATGGTGATAGCCGGCCCGGCCTTCGCCAAGCATCCAGAAGCCCAGAAACCGAGCGACAGGGAATCGACCTCCTCCTCCTGCCATGCCTATCAACAGGCGGCGGACGGATCATGGACGCAGTTGCCGTGCGAGGAGGCCGGCAACGGTCAGACCCAGCACAGGCCGGTCGCCAAGAGCGGTGAGGAAGAGCCGCGCTGAGCGCGTCTCTTACCCCGCAAAGCCGACGAAGCGCACGAAATCGTCGACCGGCTGCTTCGGTTATGCGCGTCGCGACCTGGCGAGCGTCTGCGATGGCGTTTCGCCGAACTGGAGACGATAGCTCCCGGAAAAGTCGCCAAGGTGCCAGAAACCAAAGGCGAGCGCCGTCGCCTTGACGCTTTCGGCGCCGACCAGGAGCTGCTTGCGCACCAGCCAGAGCCGCCTCAGGCGCAAATAGCGGTGCAGGCTCATGCCGCGGTAGCGCAGGATCGCATCGTGCATGGAGCGCACCGATATGCCGACTTGCCGGGCAAGCTCTTCGCTGTAGATCGGCTTACTAATGCTGCCTGCCAGCACCGCCCGGACGTCCTGAAAGGTCCGGAATTGCCGGGTCGAATTGGCATGCGAGGCCCATTTGGTCGGAATCACATCGGCGAACACGCCGTCGATGCACGCCAGCAGCGATTCCTTGATGGCGGCCGCGGTCTCCCTGACATTGACGCTGTCGCCGAATTGAGGGGCAGCCGCCAGGATCTCGATGACGAGCTCGCGCAATCGGTTCTGCCCGGCCGGGCTGGTCTCGAACATGTTGAAGTTCGTCCCCGCCTGTGGCCAGCCGCGTCCCTGGACCGAGGGGGTGAACACGACCGAGGCGTAGCGCCGCGGCACGCGTTCGACCGCGGTGTAGGTGGCGCCGTTGCTGCCGATCACGACGACCGACTTGTCCCGGTCGACCCCATTGAAGCGGATGGGAATACCATCATCGAGCGTAAAGCCGACGGCGGTGCAGTCCGGCAGGAGCTGCGCATCGACGATGCGCGGGAAAGACCGCGTAACGTTGAGGTCGCAGCCGCCAAAATTGAAGATGATCTGCTCGGCGGAGATCGTCCGCACCAGCGGCGTGAAATCCACGTTGACCGAGCGCACCGAGCTCCGAAACTGGTCGATATCACTAAACCGATAGATCTTCGGCGTCAGGCTCGGCTCGAGACCATTGTCGCTCATCCCGTCCCTGCAAGAATTTCGATGCGGTGCAACTCAACCGCCCCGTGTCCCAATTCCGTTTAGCGGCGTTTCTCCGTCGAGCAGGATGCGACATCCCGGCTGCCGAATTTCGATAACTATTCAAGTCAGTAAAGCAGGTAGCGCGGCATCAAAAGGCGCTCATGAATAGGGAGATGTTAACAACCTGCGCGTGAACTTCCAACTGAAGAACAGAATGTTTTCACAATGGAATTGTGACCGGCCATGAATGCCCATGCACCGGCCGAATTGATTTCCGAGCTTGAGGTGGCCGCCAGAGACGGCACGCCTGAGCGCCGCACGCGCATGTTGCGGTGCGCAACGGAGCTTTTCGTTTCCGCTGCAACGCGGCTTAGTCCTGGACAAATCGAAGTTTTCGACAACGTCCTGGTCCGCCTCATGGATCGCGTGGATGCCCGCGCGCAGGCAGAGTTGAGTGCCGCGCTCGCCGATGTTTCGCCGGCGCCTCCTGCGACGATCCGCCGCCTCGCCCGCCACGAAAACCCGTCGGTGGCGGCTCCGGTACTTTCCAGATGTCGCCTGGTGACGGACGCCGACCTCATCGAAGTCGCCGGCCACCGCAGCCAGCAGCATCTCATGGCGATTTCGGGCCGGCAGCCTCTCGGCGAGGCAGTCACCGACGTCCTCCTCAAGCATGCCGGCAAGGATACGTCCCGGACCCTCGCGAGAAATCCGGCCGCCCGATTCAACTCGCTGGGGTACAGGGCTTTGCTGATCGCGGCCGAACGCGACGACAATCTGGCGGAAGCCCTGGGATCCCGGCCGGACCTTCCACCCGAGACGCTGCAAAATCTCCTGCTGCGCACCACTGACACCGTGCGCGCCCGCCTCCTCAAGTCGGCTCCTGCGCAAGTACGCGAGAAAGTGCAGGCGGCCTTGAAGAGTGTCCCTGCCAAGGCGATTCCAGCGACGCCAGCCTCGAACGACTACGCCGAAGCCAAGACCGCGGTGGTTGTCCTCAACAAGACCGGCAAGCTGAACGACTCTTCCGTCAACCGCTTCGCCATTCGGCGCGAATATCCAAACGTCATCGCGGCGTTGTCCCTGCTCTCGGGCGGCGCCGTCGAGGTGATTGCCGCCCTCATGGAGGAGGAGAGCGGCAACGGCCTGATCATTGCCTGTCGCGGCTCTCGCCTGAATTGGCAGACCACCGCGGCAGTCCTCAACAATCGGCGCGTGCCGCCGCTTTCGAGGAACCTGCTGGACCAGGCGAAGGAAGTATTCGAGATGCTCTACGTCTCGTCGGCCCAATACACCATACGATTTGAACCGCCGGAATATGCTGCAAGGAAATTAGCCGCCAGCGATGTCAAGGTCGCGGCCGGAGGTCACCGATGAACGGAGAAAACCGCAAGGCTAACCGCGTTCAATTTGAGCACAAGCACCCCGTCAACCTCATGGGGGTCGACGGCACATGGCGGCGCAGCTGCGTCCTGCTCGACGTTTCGCAGAGCGGCGCAAAGCTCGAGGTGGATGGTTCGCCCGACGTGCTGAGGGCGCGCGAATTTTTCCTGCTGCTGTCCTCGACCGGTCTTGCATTTCGGCGCTGCGAGCTGGTTTGGGTCGACGGGACCCAGGTCGGCGTCAAATTCACCGCCGCGGACAAAGGCAAGAAGGCACGCAATCACCATTCGAAATAGTGGTTCTTGATGACGGTTCATGTCATAGCCGACTCGTCCGCCAAGCTTGCCGGCATCCGCGCCGTGCTCGAGCGCAAGCACGTCGTGACATCCGAATTGCTGCGCGGCTTGAGCGTTCAGCGCAGCAACATCGATGCGCTCGTCGTCAAGGTCGACTTGCGCGGCATCGAAAATATCTGCGTGCTCAAGAATATCCTCTGTAGCTTGACGCAGGTCGAAAAGCGCATCTTCCTGGTGGAAGACTGCGCGCATCTGTCGGTCTCCCAGGCCTACGCCTTGGGCGCCACGTCAGTGCTGACCGGTCCGCTCGATCAGGCCAGATTGCTGAAGGAGGTTGGCGACATGATGCCAGCCGACCTGCCCAGGGAGGACGGATCGTCGGCAGCCGCGGCTTGTTCCGGCGAGGTCGCGCTGGCCTCGATGTTCACCGCGGCCGCAGCCTGCACGCCGATCGATGTGCTGGGGGCCAAGGCGGCCGGCGCGAAGATCGCCGCCGCCATCGAGGAGCACGGACTTTCGGATTGGTTGAAGACGGTGCGGCGCCATCATGAAGGCACCTATCAGCATTGCCTTCTGGTCACCGGCGTTGCCGTCGATTTTGGCTTGAACCTTGGCGTCCCCAAGGCCGACATCGAGCGGCTCTATTCGTCGGCTATGTTTCACGATGTGGGCAAGGCGACGATCCCGCTCACCGTCCTCGACAAGCCTGGCCGGCTCGATCCCGAGGAGCGGGCCCTGATCGAGACGCATCCGGGCGCGGGCTATGACATCCTCAAGGACAACGAGAACATCTCCCCCGAAATTCTCGATGCGGTTCGCCACCACCACGAGTATCTCGACGGCAGCGGTTATCCGGACGCACTTTGCGCCGAGAACATTTCTGATCTCGTTCGCGTGCTGACCGTTTCCGACATCTTTGCCGCTCTGATCGAGCAGCGGCCCTACAAGACGACAATATCTCGCGCCGAGGCCTACGACATCCTCTGCGGCATGGATGGCAAGCTGGAAAAGCCGCTGGTGAATGCGTTCAAGGCGGTCGCACTCAGCCGCTAGTTTGGCGCGGTTGCGGGGCACGCGGGCAAAATCTATGCTGATCTGAAATCAGCAAGAAGAAGCCCAAGGAAGCCCCATGCCTGCCCCACTCGATCCCGTGATCGCGCAGATTCTTCCCCTAATGCCCTTGCGCGATGCCAAGACCATGACCCCGCAGAGCTGCCGTGAAGCCCTGAGCTCGCTCGCGGCCTCGCGCGCGGAGGCCAGCCCGCCCCCACCAGTCGACAGCGTCAAGAACATCACGGTCAAGGGCGCGGCCGGACCGCTTCGGGCCCGCGTCTATCGCGTCGGAGAGGGAAAGTCGGCGACGGTAGTTTTCTTCCATGGCGGCGGCTGGGTTGCCGGCGACCTCGACACCCATGACCGGCAGGCGCGCTACCTCGCGATCGAGACCGGCGCGGTCGTGATCTCGGTCGATTACCGCCGTCCGCCGGAAACGCGCTTTCCCGGCGCGTTCGAGGACGCTTTTGCAGCCGTGCGCGACGTTGCTCAACGCATTGACGAGTTCGGCGGCGACGCCAATCGGCTCGGCGTCGCCGGCGACAGCGCCGGCGGTAATCTGGCCGCCACGACCGCGATCGCCTGCCGCGACGCGGACGTCAGGCTCGCCGCCCAGCTCCTGGTCTATCCCGTGATCGACGCGTTCGGAAATTACGGCGACGCCAAGGAGAATGCGCGCTATCCTTCGCGCATCGAGAATGCCGACGGCTATTTCCTGACGCGCGAAGTCATGGAATGGTTTTGCGGTCATTATCTCGCCGACAAGAGTCAGGGCGCCGATTGGCGCGTGTCACCGCTGCGCGTCAAGGATCATGCGGGCCTCGCGCCGGCCATCATCTGCACGGCCTGGTTCGATCCGCTGCGCGACGAAGGCGCTGCCTATGCCGCGGCACTCGACAGCGCCGATGTCCCCTCCAGGCACTACGCCGGCGAAGGCCTGATCCACGGCTTCTTCAGCATGGGCGAGACCTCCGAGATCGCCCGCGCCGAGGCGCAGCGGGCGCGAGCCGATTTCAAGGCGTTGTTGAACCGACGGGCGTGATCCTGACTGGACGATGAACGCGACAGCGCTTTTGACGGAATTTATTCCCGCCGATTTGGCGGCGAAGAGCTTGCTCGAACCGAAATTCCAAGCTCCAATCGGTCCACTTTTCCTGAAGGGAGACACCCCATGAAGCGGATTATTCTGGCTGCCGTCATCGCCACCTTCGCGGCCGGCACGGCCTTCGCCCAAGACGCATCCTGCGACGCCAAGGCGGTCGGCAAGGATGGCAAGCCGCTGGCCGGCGCTGCGAAAACCTCGTTCATGAAGAAGTGCAACCACGATGCCTGCGAAGCCAAGGCCGTCGGCTCCGACGGCAAGAAGCTTGCAGGCGCCGCCAAGACCAGCTTCATGAAAAAGTGCGAGGCCGGCGGCTAGAGCATGATCCGGAAAACTGGAAACCGGTTTTCCGAAAAGATCATGCTCACACAACAGATGAGACCATGATGCGATTTCGCCTAATCGCATCATGATCTAAGCGCCCGCCCACCATGCTCAAACAAAAGGCGGCCAACCGGCCGCCTTTTGTTTTTTCACGCGGCTCACGCCTTGCCGGTGTGGCCCCAGGCCTCGTCCCAGTCCTGCCCGTTGGCGTCGATGACGCAACCGTGGGCCTCGAAGAACTTGTTCGGCACGTACGGGGCGGTCAGGTTCCGATGCGCAAGGGTGCATGCAGCTTGCGAAGACAGGCGATTACCGAGAGCGCGGTGATCCGGCCGGTCTTGGGATTTTCCGACGGGATGTTCTCGATCCCCATCGAGAACCGTGCCGAATCCGCATCTACTTCGATCCGGTGCGTGTTCCGCGTCAGTGCAGGATCGGCCCAGATCTCAACCGTGGTGCGGTCCGGTCCGATCCCGGCCAATGACAGCGCCACGGCGACATTGAGGTTGGCCGGAAAGCCCTTCGCCGCCTCCCGCGCGCTGCCCTCGAAGATTTTAAGCGGCTTGGTGATCCCCTCGATGTCGATCTTGTGCTCGACCAGGTGCGGCGCGCCGAGCAGCCCGGCCACCGGCTTGCGCGTCACCATCCGCACCGAATGAATGGTGCCGACGGCCGCCGCCGTCATGGCATCGAGCCCGATCAGCGCACCGGTCGGTACCACGATCTGCCCGCCATGGGTTTTGGCGAGCGCGATCAGGTCCTCGTTCGCCAGCAGCGCGCCGACGCTGAGCACAATCGCCATTTTCCCACGCGAGACCGCCGGCGCCACAATTGAGCGCACGAGCTTGCTCGGCGCGCATTCGATGACGATGTCGGCCGCATCCGCCAGCGCCTCGATCGGCAGCGTGGCTGGCGCCTTATGCAGCCGGTCGAGCCATGGCTTGTGCTTCTCGATATTGGCCGCCGACACCGCGGCGAGTTCCAGCCCGTCGATGCCGGCATCGAGGGCCTTGGCGACCGTGGTTCCAATCGCGCCCAGGCCGGCGATCGCGACCTTTGTTCTCGTGCCTGCGCTGTTTCTCATTGCCTTGCTACTCCCATTTAACCCCGCCTGAAGCGATAATCGAAACGATCGCCGTCCGCCTTGATCAAGCCTGCGGTCGGACGCGGGAAATGGATCGGCAGGATCAGCGTATCGGTGTCGGCGACGGAGGCAAAGAATTTCTTCCGCGACACCGCCGATTGTTTCGGATCCCAGTCCGGCCGCGCCGACCAGTCCGGCTCGCGGCACTGGATCTGATGATGCATGAGGTCGCCGGCGACCACCGCGCGCTGGCCCTTTGAGAAGATGTTGACGCAGCAGTGGCAGGGTGAATGTCCCGGCGTCGGCGTCAGCGTGATGGTGTCGTCGAGCGCATAATCGTCGTCGACCAGCAGCGCCTGCCCAGCCTCGACGATCGGTAGGCAGTTGTCGCGGAACACGGTGCCCGGCGGATTATGGCCCTTCTTGTGCTCCTCCTCCCAGGCCGCGTATTCGCGCTTGTGGAAGACGTATTTCGCGTTCGGAAACGTCGGCACCCAGCGGCCATCGCGCAAAACCGTGTTCCAGCCGGTGTGGTCGATATGCAGGTGAGTGCAGAAGACATAGTCGATCTTTTCGTAGGAGATACCCAGCGCGAACAGCTCATTGCGCCAGCGCTCCTTGCCGGGAAAATCGAACGGCGGCGGATGGCCCTTGTCCTCGCCGGTGCAGGTATCGACCAAGATGGTGTAGCGCGGTGTGCGCACCACGAAGGTCTGGTAAGTGATCACCATCTTGCCGGATGCCGCATCGAACACCTCCGGTTCCATGCCCGAGAGATGATGCTTGAAAACAGCGTCGTCATACGCCGGGAAGAAGTCCTGCGGCCGGCGCCACGGTCCCTCGCGTTCGATCACCGCGTCGATGGTGATGTCGCCGATCCTGAGCTGCTTCATTAATTTTCTCCGGGTTTTGAGGCACCGTAGCGGGAGGGCGATGCGCGTTCAAGCGAGAGACTTGCAGCTCAGCTGCGCAGGCCCGGCGCCTCTTGGCCCGTGCGCGCGACATATTCGGTGTAGCCGCCGCCATAGCGATGCACCCCTTCCGGCGTCAGCTCCAGCACCCGGTTCGACAGTGCGGAAAGGAAACGACGGTCGTGCGACACGAACAGCATGGTGCCTTCGAACTCTGATAGCGCGGAGATCAACATCTCCTTGGTCGCGAGATCGAGATGATTGGTCGGCTCGTCCAGCACCAGGAAATTGGGCGGATCGTAGAGCATCCTGGCCATCACCAGCCGCGCCTTCTCGCCGCCCGACAACACCCGGCATCGCTTTTCGACATCGTCGCCGGAGAAGCCGAAACAGCCGGCGAGCGCCCGAAGCGAGCCCTGACCGGCTTGCGGAAACGCATCCTCCAGCGATTGAAACACGGTGCGTTCGCCCTCGAGCAGGTCCATGGCGTGCTGGGCGAAATAGCCCATCTTGACGCTGCCGCCGATCGTCACCGACCCGTCATCCGGCTCGGTCGAGCCCGTGACCAGCTTCAGAAGCGTCGACTTGCCGGCGCCGTTGACGCCGAGCACGCACCAGCGCTCCCGGCGCCGAACCATGAAGTCGAGCCCCTCATAGATCGCCCGGCCGCCATAGCTCTTGTGAATATTCTTCAGGCTCGCGACGTCCTCGCCCGAGCGCGGCGCCGGCTGGAAATCGAAGGCAATGGTCTGGCGCCGTCGTGGCGGCTCGACGCGCTCGATCTTTTCGAGCTTCTTGACCCGGCTCTGCACCTGCGCGGCGTGCGAGGCGCGTGCCTTGAAGCGCTCGATGAACTTGATCTCCTTGGCGAGCATCGCCTGCTGGCGCTCGAACTGCGCCTGCTGCTGCTTCTCGTTCAGCGCGCGCTGCTGCTCGTAGAACTCGTAGTTGCCCGAGTAGGTCGTGAGCGAGCCGCCATCGATCTCGACCACCTTGGTGATGATGCGGTTGATGAACTCGCGGTCGTGCGAGGTCATCATCAGGGCGCCGTCGTAGCCTCGCAGGAACTGCTCGAGCCAGATCAGGCTTTCGAGATCGAGATGGTTGCTCGGCTCGTCCAGCAGCATGACGTCCGGCCGCATCAGGAGGATGCGGGCCAATGCCACGCGCATCTTCCATCCGCCGGACAGGTTTCCGACATCGCCGTCCATCATCTCCTGGCTGAAGCTGAGGCCCGCGAGCACTTCTCTCGCCCGCGTCTCCAGCGCATAGCCATCGAGCTCCTCGAACCGCGCCTGCACCTCACCGTAGCGTGCGATGATCTCGTCCATCTCATCGGCGCGATCGGGATCGGCCATCGCGGCTTCCAGCTCCTTGAGCTCGACCGCCACGGCACTCACGGCACCCGCGCCGTCCATCACCTCGGCGACGGCGCTGCGGCCTGACATCTCGCCGACATCCTGGCTGAAATAGCCGATGGTGACGCCACGATCGACTGCGACCTGGCCTTCATCGGGCTGCTCCTGCCCGGTGATCATCCGGAACAGCGTGGTCTTGCCGGCGCCATTCGGTCCGACCAGACCGGCTTTCTCACCCTTCTGAAGCGCCGCGGAAGCTTCGATGAACAGAATCTGGTGGCCTTGCTGCTTGCTGATATTGTCGAGGCGGATCATGGGCACGCGAAAAAGAGAAATCGTCGCGACCGCTCTTAGGGCATCAGGCGCAGCAGGGGAAGTGTATTTCCCGCCCTAGCTTTCTAGCATGATCTTGTCGGAAAACCGCTGCACACCCCGCATCAAGTGCGGGGCAGGCCTTTCCGGATCATGCGCTAATGCCGCTTGAAATATTGCACGGCGCACTCGTGCTTCTCCGCTGCGGTGCGCGACTTGAAGGTGCCGAGATTGCGGCGCTTGCCGGTCTTCGGATTGACCTTGCGGGAATAGAGCCGGTATTGGCCGGATGATAGTTTTCGGATCATGGCAACACTCCGTCGACATCGTAGGGAAACTGCGAGCGCGTATCCTCGTTCCCGAAGCGCCCGCTTTCGTAGCCGAAGCCGGCCCGTTGCCGCTCGACGACGCCACGTTTGCGCTGTAGAGACAAATGTCTCGACTGGACGCGCCTGAAAGCCGCCCGACGCAAGAGGAAGCGCGTATCAATCGCGCGCTGTCGATGGAGGAAGTCGAACCATCATGGCCGAAGCTTGCTTTGCCGCTCCGGCAAATTCAAGGCTCCAGGCCCGACCCGCGCAACACCGGCGCGACTTCCGGCGAAGCGAGATATCGCAGGATCGCGTCCGCTTGCGCCACTTTTTGTGACGAGGCCATGCGGCCGGCGGTGAAAACCGCAGGCGTCTGCAGTTCGCGCGGGATCGGACCGACCACTTCGTTGCCCGCGACCTGTTTCAACTCGCTGAGCTGCTGCACGGCCAGATCAGCCTCACCGGTGTTGAGCCGTTCGGCAGTGAAGCCCGCGGTGATCGTGGCTTTGGCGTTGATCTCGGATGCGATGCCCATCTTCTCGATCAGCCCGGCAAAGTAGATGCCGCTGGCCCCGATCTTCGAATAGGCCACCGACCGCGCCGCCAACAGCGTTGCGCGAAGCGCAGCCACGTTCGAGATGTCGGGATGGGGTTGGCCTGCCTTCACCGCGATGCCGACCCAGGAGCGTGCGAGATCGACCTTGCTCGCCGCGACCACCGCGCCTTCGCCGACGAGTTCGTCCAGCCCCTCGCGCGTGAGGATCAACACATCGGCCTTCTCGCCCTCGCGCAGCCGCTTCAACAGGCCGACGGTCGGCGCAAAATCCGCATCCAGACGCACGCTGGCGGCCACCTGATATTGTCCTGCCAGCCTTTCCACCGCGCCTTTGAGGGCCAGCGTCGAAAGCAAGCGAACATCGTCGTCCATCATCACCTCGCTTAGGCCCGACGCATGACAGGCGTCTCCGGCGGCGCCCGCGTTATCTAGCGCGGTTCATAACGCCGGGAAAAGGATTGCAAACGCATGTCATAAAACAATGGTCCGCCAGAGCGGCAATGCTCTGGCGGACCACGTTGAGCCCGGGGCCCCCGCCCCCCTAGCCTATCGACTTACGCTGCGACCTTCCTTGGGCTTACGCCGCGGCCTTGGCGCTGGTCGGCACCGAGGAGACCGTCTTCAGGATCTGCGATGCGATCTGGTAGGGGTCGCCTTGCGAGTTCGGACGGCGGTCTTCCAGATAGCCCTTGTAGCCGTTGTTGACGAAGCTGTGGGGCACGCGGATGGAAGCGCCGCGGTCGGCAACACCGTAGGAGAAGGTATCGATCGAAGCAGTCTCGTGCTTGCCGGTCAGGCGCATGTGGTTGTCAGGGCCGTAGACGGCGATGTGATCGGCGCGCGCCGACTTGAAAGCTTCCATCAGCTTCTCGAAGTACTCCTTGCCGCCGACTTCGCGCATGTACTTGGTCGAGAAGTTGGCATGCATGCCCGAGCCGTTCCAGTCGGTATCGCCGAGCGGCTTGCAATGGAATTCGATATCGACGCCATACTTCTCGGTGAGACGCAGCATCAGATAGCGGGCCATCCACATCTGGTCGGCGGCTGTCCTGGAGCCCTTGCCGAAAATCTGAAACTCCCACTGGCCCTTGGCGACCTCGGCGTTGATGCCCTCGTGGTTGATGCCGGCATGCAGGCAAAGGTCGAGATGCTCTTCCACCATCTTGCGGGCGACGTCGCCGACATTCTTGTAGCCGACGCCGGTGTAGTACGGGCCTTGCGGCGCCGGATAACCCGAGGCCGGGAAGCCGAGCGGACGGCCGTCCTTGTAGAAGAAATATTCCTGCTCGAAGCCGAACCAGGCGCCGTCGTCATCGAGGATGGTCGCGCGCTTGTTGGAGGGATGCGGGGTCTTGCCGTCGGGCATCATGACCTCGCACATGACCAGCACGCCATTGCTCCGCGCGCCGTCGGGATAGACCGCAACCGGCTTGAGCACGCAGTCGGAGCTGTGGCCTTCGGCCTGCATGGTCGAGGAGCCGTCAAAACCCCACAGCGGAAGCTGATCCAGCGTCGGGAACGAGGCGAATTCCTTGATCTGGGTCTTGCCGCGCAAATTCGGTGTCGGCGTGTAACCGTCGAGCCAGATGTACTCGAGCCTGTATTTCGTCATTGAGCCTCTCTATTGATGATCTTTTGAAAGGTGGGAGACCGAAAGGACGCGTCCCCACGCATACCCGGCCATAGTCAGCCGTTTGTCATAAAGCATTTTGCGTGCCAGCCCCGCCGCGTTGCGGCGGCGCGCGCGAGTGCCAGAAGCCGCCTGCGCGGCTGCGCGATGGTTGTCGACAAGGGTGCGACATAGCGGCGCGGTCTCGGCCAGCCCGGCGTGGCGAAATGACAGCATTATTGCCCGATTCCCGCTCAATTCCGCGGCAGGCCGATCCTCTGCTCTCATTCCGGATTAAAGCCTTGGCAGTCGGTCGCGGTACGTGCCGAGGCGACCAGCCGACCATGGCAACCTTTGCCTCCGCCCTAGCGTTAGTCAGCGTGAACCCTGCCCCTCACGAGGCAAAGGCGGTAATGCTCACGAAACAGGCAGAAACTGATTTTCTTTTAATCACATTGCTTTGGCGAGGACGCGACCGATATCGAGGTTGGTAACCAGCAAAGAACGAGTGGGGCGCACCATCAGGGCAAAGCGCACCGACGCAGAGGAGTTATCGATGAGCAATCTGAACCAGGGATCCGCCAGGATCTATCAATTCCCGGCCGGGGGCCGCGCGGCTCTCGGCGGTCGTCCTTATGGCGAGACCACGCCGGCGATCGAGCAGCCGCGGGTGAACGAAGTGGTGTGCAGCGGCAGCTGGTACCATGAAGAGGCGATCCGGGAGGAAGTGCCTGGGTTCAAGTCGTCATGGGATCACTGATGTCGCCGAGGCATTCGAGGCATCATCGCCACGACTCGGCAGAGAACGAGAACTAGAAAAGGGTCGAAACGAAATCTTTTCGGCCCTTTTTCATTGGCGTCCGTCTTGCGAGAGTTCGCACGCCGTTTCCGGCCGTCTGGAGCGCCTGACCGTGGTGATCCCGGCCTTGCTGACTTTCAGGGTGACGCCGCTGCCCGAATAGCGCGAGCCCGATAGTGCGGGCCGCCTCCGAAGCGTGACCGGCCCGCCATCGATCTGCAGATAAATCTGGGAATCATAGGGATAGGAGGCGACGATGAAATCGGTGCCGTCGGCACAATGGTAATTCCTGAACGTCGTGGTTTGCGCAAACGCCGGCGAGAGGCCGACGACAAGACCGGCGAGCGCCGCGCCCACAACAATATTTCCGCTCCTGGTCATGTTCGCCCCCTGGAACCTCAAGTATAGAGCAGAGTTGAACCGCGCTGCCAATTACGCCGAACGTCATTTCTCTGCCGCACCGGATGGCTTAAACTCTGCCAATGACAGAACTCCCTTCCCGTCACCTCAATCTCGCCGGCGCCAGTAATTTCCGCGATCTCGGCGGCTATGCGGCCGGCAACGGCCGCAGGCTTCGCTGGCGGCAGCTTTTCCGCTCCAACCATCTCGGCCATCTCACGGAAGATGACATCAAGGTCGTGCGCGGTCTCGGCGTCAGAAGCGCGTTCGATTTCCGCGGAGTCCAGGAGCGCGTCGCGGCCGCCTGCGTGGTCGACGAAATCGCTGTGCATTCTTTGCCGATCGAGCCGACCGTCGTCGCATTGCTCCGCGCCAAGCTGCAGGCGCGCGCGCTGTCGTCGGCGGATGCGCTCGAGATCATGCGCGACTCCTATCGGGGTTACGTCCGCACCAATACGCATAGTTTCCGCGAGCTGTTTTCGCATCTGCTTGAGGATAAGGCGCCGCTGGTGATCCATTGCACCGCGGGCAAGGACCGCACCGGCTTTGCCTGCGCGCTGATCCTGCACGCACTCGGTGTGCCGGATCAGGTGATCTCGGAGGACTATCTCCTCACCAACCGCTTCTATCGCCGCGACCCCAATTCCGCGCCCGACCTGCCCGCCGATGTGCGGCAGGCGATCGGCTCGGTGGAATCTTCGTTCCTTGCCGCCGGCTTCGAAGCGGTCAGCGCCCAGTATCGCGATCTCGAAAGCTACTTCAGGGATGGCCTCGGGCTCGGCAAGCCAGAACGCAACGAACTGAAGGCGCGCTATCTGCAGGCCTGAACGTCCTGGGCTTCGCTCATAACTTCAGTTCGATCTTGATCCGCCGCATCGAGCCGCGCCGAATGCAAACAGGATGGTTTTGCGGCTCAGGCCGCCGCATCCATCTCCATTTCGGCATCGAGGTCGGCAATGACGTCCTCGAACGCCTGGATCGCCTGCTGGACCGCGGCGATCTGCATCAGCTCCCAGCCGCTCACCGGCCCGTTGCGGTTTTGCAAGGCGACGACGAGCTCGCGCCTTTGTTCCTTGAGCTGAACCAGCGGCAAGCCATGATCAGGCAGATTTCCCATCGTGAATCCCCTTGGATTGTCAGAGGGGCCAACCTAGCGGCGCCGTTCTGCCATCCACTTACAAAGAAGCGGAAAATTTTAGCGAAATTTGCCTGCAATCTGTGATCACGCCATCCTCTGAAAAGCCCTTTTGATCGCGTCACGCAGGGCCTGGGAGATCAGCATGGTGCTCCATTCGTTTTGATGAAGCTGATCCTGCTGATCCGCTGGATCGATCATGTCTGGCAGCGCAACGTCGTCGTAAACGTGCCAATGCCGCATCAGCGCCCAGCGGCGAAACAAATTGACCTTGGCCTCTTCGGCAGCGGCCGCGATCAGGGACACCATTTCCTCCGAGTCGTTTGCACACTCGTCTCGCAGCATGGCCGTGACGTATTGGGGGTCAATCAGCAGGACATCCAAATTCTTTTTGCTCAACTCCTTCAACCCATCGCGGATGGCCTTGGCCGTATCCTTGATTTGGTGGGTTTTTCGAAAAACCGCATTGGTCCCGACCTGCCAGATCACCAACGATGGCTTTTCGTCAAAAATATCATCGAACCGCTTCAACTCGTCGGGCGCCTCCTCGCCACCTACGCCGCGGTTGAGGACGTCCAGTTTCCGCTGTAGCGGAAACTTCGCTTGGAATTCCCAGCGCAGGTACATTTCGAGCCTCGCCGGATAAGGCACCACGTCATCTCCCCTGCCCGCCGTCGACGACGAACCCATCGCCACGATGCGTACAGGCGCGTCGCCATGAAGCGCTTTGAATAAATGCGGCAGATCGTATTTGAGAGTGAGAAAGCTGTCGGGAGTGTCGACCTTGGGTGGAGAGTGGGTCATCGCGCACACCATCTGACGTTGCAGGCTCATTTCGCCGCCAAACCAACACCATTGCAAGTCATTTTCGTGTGGCGCTAGTGTGCGCTCGCTGTCTCGCGGAGTGGTCCCCATGAATGGAAAAGTCATCATCATCACCGGCGCGCTCGGCGCCCTCGGCCGGGTAGTCGCGGAAATCGCGCAACAGCGCGGCGCTCGCGTTGCCGGCATCGATCATGCGCCTTCAACTGCTGCCGCTATGCCCGAGCACATCGAGCTCGGCGGTGTCGATTTATCCGATGCCGTGCAGGCCAAGCGCGCGGTCGATGCCGCGGCCGCGCATTTCGGCAGGCTCGACGCGCTGGTCAACATTGCCGGCGGCTTCGTCTTCGAGACCATCGCCGACGGCGACATCAAGAGCTGGCGGCGCATGTATGCGCTGAACGTAGAGACCGCGCTCAACGCCTCGCGCGCGGCGATCCCGCATCTTTCGGCCTCGTCCGCTGCGCGCATCGTCAATATCGGGGCGATGGGCGCGCTGCAGGCCGGCGCCGGCATGGGGCCGTATGCTGCATCCAAATCCGCCGTCCATCGCCTGACCGAGGCGCTCGCCGCCGAGCACAAGGGCAAGATCACCGTCAACGCGGTGCTGCCCTCAACCATCGATACCGCGGCCAATCGCGCGAGCATGCCGAAAGCGGATTTCTCCAAATGGGTCACGCCGCAGGAATTGGCGGAGGTGATCCTGTTCCTGGTGAGTGACGCTGCGAGTGCGGTGACCGGCGCGCTGATTCCGGTATCAGGCAGAGTTTGATGTGGTAGAGCCGTTCCTGATCGTCACTTTGGCGCGCCCTGCTCCGGTCGGCAGGCTAGCCGTCGCCGCTGCCGATCAAACATCAAACCCCCTCCGCCTTCGATCCTGTTAGACTCATGACAGTGAGTCGCAATCGGGGCACCTTTGGAAACCGCGCTTTACCTCCCCGTCAAACGCTTCCTCGAAAAGCTCGGCTTCACGGTCAAGGGCGAGATCGGCGGCTGCGATCTCGTCGCGCTCAGCGGCGACGAGCCGCCGATTGTGGTGATCGGTGAGCTGAAATTGTCCTTCAATCTCGAGCTGGTGCTGCAGGCAGTCGGCCGCGCCGGCGCTGCGGATGAGGTCTGGCTTGCGGCAAGGATGTCCGCTCGCGGCAAAGGCCGCGAGAGCGATGCGCGCTATCGCAATCTGTGCCGCAGGCTCGGCTTCGGCATGCTCGGGGTCACCGCCCGCGGCGAGGTCGAGGTGCTGGTCAAACCGCCGACGGCGGCGCCGCGCCGCGATCCCAAAAAGCGCTCGCGATTGGTGGCCGAGCACCGGCGCCGCATCGGCGATCCCGCGATCGGCGGCTCGACCCGCGCGCCCATCATGACCGCCTATCGCCAGCAGGCACTCGCCTGCGCGTCGGCATTGTCGCAGGGACCGCAAAAAGTGCGCGATCTGCGCAAGGACATACCCGATGCCGGAAAAATCCTGCTGCACAATGTCTATGGCTGGTTCGACCGCGCCGAGCGCGGCGTCTATGAGTTGACGGACGCCGGGCGCGCGGCGCTCAAACGCTGGCCGCAACACCCCGTGCAGCCGGCAGGCGCGAGTGATGCGGTGTCCTGAGCCAAGCGCGCAAGATGGAATTGTGAGGGTGCGACGCTAAGGCGCGCTCGAAGTCGTTGGTGCATAGCTGACCTGCCACATGAAATTCGTATTGCAATGCAACATGGTCGCTCCTAGGTATCGCGGGCGAAATGTGAGGCCCCAATGAGCGAAGACTGGAATACGAAGTATGGTCCGCGGCGCGTCCGGCGCGATCCGCCGACCCTGGACGAGGCGATTTTCGCCGCCGTGGGGATTACCGACGATCAGGAGCAGCAGGCCGAGATCGCGGCGTCGCTGATGGGCATGCCTTACGATGCGGTGCTCGCTGAAGTGAAGAAGCAGAGCCGCGTCAATGCGCGCGCCTCGACCCGCGTGATCGCGGGCGAGCAAGGCGCGCAACGCTCGATCGTGGTCGAACGCCGCGTAGTGCGGAGATTCGGCAACGACAAGCGCACCGGGACCTGACTCCCGCGTCCATCTTCATGGATCAAACTGTTTGGGCTGGGGCGCGGCTCACGCCCCGCGCCCGGTCTCTGCCATTTTGGCGAACAACTTCCAGCAGGCGCGATTGAAATTCATCACCGCGCGAGCCGCGCCAAGTGGCACATCGATCGCAAGCTTTGCGAATTCCGCCTGCGGCTGTGGCGAAAGATCGATCGTGCCGCTGGATTCGCCGTGCCGAAACTCCAGATGGGCGCCGAACTTGCTCGCGAGCGCCCGCATCGCCTCATTGCCCGCGCCCGTCGTGACGCGGAGCGTACGATAGCCCTTCCATTGCGCCTCCGAGATCAGCCGGCGAAACAGCAGGCTGCCGACGCCCTGGCGCCGCACGCATTTTTCGACGCTGAAGGCGATCTCCGGCAGCCCATCCTCCGATTGCGCCGGCGGATGCAACTCGGCTGCGCCGCGAACGACGCCGCTTTCCATGTAAGCGATGATGACCGTGCCATCGTCGGCGCATTTGGCGGCATAGCGCTCGATGAAACTGTCATCGATGAAACCGTGGAAACGATCGCGGCGGCTTTGGGGATCGAGCCGCAGCAGATGTTCGCGCAACAGCGGCAATTCTTCCTGCTGGCTCAGGGTCCGAACATAGCCAAAGCCCGGCCGCGGGCCGCGGGTATAGTCCTGTGACACGTCGAAAAACTCCTTCGAGAAGCCCTCGAAGAGGCGTTCGTATCCCTAGAGATCAGATATTGTGCAATGCAACAAAGATTTCAAGAGCGGGATCGAACCACCTGCAAACCCCTTGTTAATCGCTCTCGACGATCAAAGTACCATCTGGGTCTGCGTCACGATCGCCACCAGCTTGCCGTCCTCCGCCTCGATCCGCGTGGTCCAGACCTGGGTACGCCGGCCGCGATGCACCGGCGTTGCCGTCGCGGTGATCGTGGTTCCTTCCTTCGCGCCGCCGATGAAATTCGTCTTGCTCTCGAGCGTCGTCGTCCCCTTGGCGTCTTCGGGCAGATTGATCACCGCCGCCGCTGCGCCGACTGAATCCGCAAGGGCCATGATCGCGCCGCCGTGGATGGTGTTGTGAAGCGTGCAGAGGTCGGGTCGCACGAACATTCTTGCTACGACATGGTCCTTGTCGGCTTCGACGAAGGTGACGCCCTTCAACTCCGCAAAAGGCATTTTCATCGACTGGATCTTTTCTAGTGGAGTCATGGGTCCTCCCGGCGATTTCGCCCACAAGGATGGATCGGCTGGGTAAGGGAGGCAATGACCTCCGAGGTAATAGCGGCGGTGACGGCTCTAGAGCTTCTCTACCCCACACCATTCCGCGATGAACAGCGCCGTCGCCTTGGTCGACTTCTTGAGCGACTCCAGATCGACATACTCGTTGAAGCCGTGCATGGCCGCGCCGCTGGCACCGAAGCAGAGGCTCGGGATGTTGTAGTTCAGCCCGTAGAAGCGCGTATCGGTGAGCGCGGTGAAGGCACGATCCTGAACCACGCCGCCGTAGACGGCCTTGAATGCCTTGGCGAACGCCGCCTCGGGCTCGGCTGAATTGACGAGCTCATAGCCTTCCGAGAGGAAGCCGGACCATTCCACCTCGGGCGGATTGTTGGAAAGAAAGCGGTGATCGCGCGACGCCGCCGACACGCAGGCCAAAATCTCTTTCTGGCACTCGGCGATCGACCAGCCCGGCAGGATCGCGATGCGACAATCGACATTGCACCAGGCCGGCACGCTGGAAGCCCAGTCGCCGCCCTTGATGATCCCCGGATTGAAATTGAGGGGATGGTTGACCTCCTTGAAATGGCGATCGGCCTTGGCGCGCTCGTTCCACTCGGTCTCAAGCTTCTCGATCGCGTGGATCAGATGATAGGCCGCCATGATCGCATTGGAGCCGGATCCGGCATGCGAGACGTGCACGGGAATGCCGCGCACCTTCAGCCGAAACCAGATCACGCCGACCTGCGAACGGATCATCGCCTCGCCGGTCGGCTCCGGGATGAAGCACGCGTCCGCCCGATATCCGCGCTGCAGCGTCGAGAGCGCGCCGACGCCCGTGCTCTCCTCCTCGATCACGGACAGGAAATGAATCCGTGCTGTAGGCTTGAAGCCGGCGGCCTTGATCGCATCGAGCGCATAGAGCGCGCCGATCGTGCCCGACTTCATGTCGCAGGCGCCGCGGCCATACATCTTGCCGTCCTTGATGGTCGGCGAGAACGGCGGCGTCTCCCACATGTCGAGCGGGCCGGTCGGCACCACATCGCAATGACCCTGCAGGATCAGCGATTTTCCTGCGCTGGTCGCGGGCCGATAAGTGCCGACCACGGTGCGCGCCCTCGAGAAATCATGCTCGATCGGACCAAAGCCGCGCAAATCCTTGAGATCGTCGAGACCGATATGCCAATCGTCGACCTCATAGCCGCGCTCGCGCAGGAGATCGCCGATCATGTCCTGGCAGGGGCCTTCGGCGCCGCGCGTCGATGGGATTGCGACGAAGTCGCTGGTGGTCTTGAGCTGGGCGTCGAAGCCGGCATCGACGGCATCGAAAATTCTCTTGGTATCGCTGGCGTTCATGGTCGTGATGGTTCCCCTGTCGGACCGATCAAACCACACTTCGCGTCGAATGTGCGCGCGATCCGCCTTTCAGAATCGCAACCGTGTCCCTACATTCGCGACCATGAATCTCGCGCGCCCCCTCCTCTGTTGCCTCTTCCTGCCCGGCTCGGCGCTGCCTGCGTTCGCGCTGATCGATCATGTCGCGCGCGAACAGGACATCGGAACCTTGCGGCTCGGCCAGCGCGTGCTGGTTGATGACGGCACCTGCCAGGGCGGGATGATCAAGGAAGTATCGGGATCAAAGTTGACGGCAGGCGGCATCGTGCTGTCGCGCAAATGCGTCCCGCGCTCGGGCCCGAAGACGAAATGATTGCACCCTCGCACGCGATGCCGTTTCGCTGGCGCCCGGTGCCTTAATGCAATGAGGTTGCTGCTTCGGCCGGCTTACTTTGCCGGCTCGAACATGCATTGCAGGGTCGGCTTGGCGATCTTGCTGAAGGTCGGGCCGATCTCGGATTGCTTCGACGCCGGCACCCACTCGTTCTCGATGGTCGGCACGCCCGTCTCGCTGATGCCGCGCAGCAGCGCTTCGCGCAGGTCGTTGTCCTCGACGACGGCAGCCGCGTGATCATGCAGACAGCCGCAAACTTCCTCCGGGTGCGCCCAGCGGCCCAGCATATGGGGTGCGCATTGGCGCACGAAATCCGCGCGCGGATCACTCAGATGTATCGCCGCGCGAATTTGCAACGAAGCCTGAGCGTGGGCGGCCTGATTTACGGAGAGGATTGCGACGAACGCCGCAGCGCAAATGCGAAGATACATGATAGCCTTACAGGCAACTTTCACTGATCTGCTTCAAGCTGCGCGTTAGCGCGCGGCGACGACGAGGGCGTGCGAAGCCACAACCGGCGAACCATTGTAGGAGAAGGTGCCAACGCCCGGCAGACCATTTTCTGCGGACCCCGCCATCGACGAACCGGCCAGCACAAAGGCGAAGGCGAGAATGAAGTTCATGGTCCGCATTTGACTGTCTCCGGTGGTCCCTGTGGCGTTTGGCGCCGTATTTGTTGGTCGCTTGATAACCATGAGTGGTTTCCGGAGTTCTCCACCAAAAGCCCAAAATGGTTTCGTTGACGGGAGAATTGTTTCGTCGCTTGCAGTTCCGACGAAACAATTCCGATCATGGCGAGCTATTTCAAAGCCTTATCGAGGTCGTTCAGCGGCCCAAACCGTGCTGGCCGCTGGCCAAGTCGCTCGCTGCGGTGCTCGCAGGATGTGAAGGCGACAGCGGTCGAAACGGCTCTTTACATTTTTGTGGTGGAAAACCCGCCGGCGCCGGGCTCCGTCCTGAACCAGAGCCGCCTTGAGGCCGACTCACAAGAATCTAGCAACTTTCGGGACCGTTGCGCGTTAAGTCCAGCTTCGACAAGGGATGGTAGTCATGGGCAGTGGCGACATCACCAACCGGAAACCCTCGGTAGCGAGCAAAACTCTAACCGCGCGCGCCGCTGCGCCCGGGACCACTCCGGCCAGGGAAGGGCATTGTGGTGCGATGTCGCAACAGCGCGCTGACAGCGGCGCGTCGACGACGCCCCAGAAATTCGTGAGACTGGTCGGCTGTCACGATCAAAAGCCACGCCAGCCCGGCGGCCGCTAGCAATCCCTCCTACTGGATAAAATCGCCGCACTTCTGGACCGCGCTGTCGGCAGCGCCCCATGGCATGATGGGCACGGTCGAAGTCGAATTCTTCGGCGAACCATCCACGAGCTTGTCGGAATAAACCATATAGACCAGCGTGTTGCGCTTGGCGTCGCAGCCGCGAACGATCTGCATCTTCTTGAAGAACAGAGAGCGGCGCTGGCGAAACATGTCGTCGCCCTGTCCCATCTTGTCCTTGAAACGGATTGGACCGATCTGGCGGCAAGCCAGCGAAATATCCGAGACCTGCTCGGCAAGCCCGAGCCATCCCGTATACCCGCCCTTTTCGGGCACCGTGAAATGACAGGCGACACCCTCGATCTCGGGATCGTCGATGCCGTAGGTTGCAAGCTTGTCGTTCGGACTGAGCAGCTTGAACACGGTAGAGCGGCGGAAGATCAAATCTGGTTCATCGGCGGCCAAGGCCGGCTGCGAAATCGGCCACAAAAGCCACGCCATCAACAGGACAAAAATCCGCCTCTGCCGCGTGGTACACGGCCTTAGAGCTTGGGATGTCATGGAAATCTCCAGTCACGAGCGAGTTGCATTTAGGGGTGTGACTGCCCTTTTGGAAGCCTGGGGCCCTTTAACGAGATGTGAGGCTTTTTTGCTACTCTGACGCTGAAAACCTCTGGAATCAGAAGCGCTACGCTGGTTAACGCGTTTCGCGTCTGCGAGACTGAAGAAAAAGCGAATGACCGAGGATTTGGAAATGAATCGCGCCAACGCGCTGCGCTCGTCCGGCGCCATCGGCCCGTTGTTGCGCGTCGCCATGCTGACCACCGCTGGCGCCATCGGCGCCGCTTCAAGCGCGGATGCCCAAGGCTATTATTGGCGCGACTCGGAGCCGGGATATTACCAGCAGCAGGTAATTCAGCCGCCACCACGGCGACAGGTACAACATTCGCGCCGCGCGGCGCCGGGGAAGAAGGAGGTGGTGAAGGACACAGCGGTCCATCCGCAGATGCCGCTCATCATCAACGTCTCGATCGCCAGGCAAAGGGTGAGGGTCTACGACGCCAACGGCTTCTTCGCGGAAGCGCCGGTGTCGACCGGCATGCCCGGCCACCCCACCCCGATGGGCGTATTCAGCGTGATCCAGAAGGACCGCTACCACCACTCGAACATTTATAGCAACGCGCCGATGCCGTTCATGCAGCGCATCACCTGGGGTGGCGTGGCCTTGCACGCCGGCGTGCTGCCTGGCTATCCGGCCTCGCATGGCTGCATCCGCATGCCGGAATCGTTCGCCATCAAGATGTGGGGTTGGACCAAGATGGGCGCGCGGGTGATCGTCACGCCCGGCGAATTGTCGCCCGAAAGCTTCTCGCATCCGTTGCTGCCGATCATGAAGGTAGTGCCGCAGCCGGCGGTCGCCCAGCAGGTGGAGACCGACGAGCCGCTCGCCGTCAAGGCGGACAAGGGCGCGCCGGAGCTCAAGCCGATCGAGGCGAACCTTGAGCTGCGCACCACCGTCGGCCACAGCGACAACCTCAAGCCGGACGCTGAGGCTGCTCGCCCGAGCGAGCAGAGCCATACCGCGGATGCGAGCAGCGGTGACATCCAGGCAAAGCCGGATGCCGACAGCGCCAAGCCCAATGCCGGCAATGCGCCGCAGGCGGCATCCGAAGCCGTTGGCAGCGACACCGGGAGCACGAACGCCATCGATGCGGGGAAAGGCGAGCCTGGCGCAGTCGGTAAACCGGCCGCAGTCGCCGACGCCGCCGCACCCAACGACACCGCCGCCCACAAACCGACTGAGGATGCTGCAAAGCCGGCCGAAACTGCGAGCGCAAAGCCAGCGGATGCGGAGCATTCGGACGCCAAGCCTCAAACGGCCACGGTCGAGACTGCCAAGCCAGCCGCAATCAAGCCGGACACTGCAAAGCTCGGAACGGCAAAGGCCGACACGCCGGCTCCGAAGCCCGAGGCGGCCAAGACGGAGAGCACTTCTGCCGTGCCGGCTGCTGATGCCAAGAAGGACCAGACGCGCATCGTCGATATTCCCAAGCCCGCCATCAAGCCGCGCCGCGAGGGGCAGCTCGCAGTCTTCATCAGCCGCAAGGATTCCAAGCTCTACGTCCGCCAAAACTTCGCACCGCTGTTCGAGGTGCCGGTGACGATCGCGCCAAGCGACCGCCCGCTGGGTACCCATGTCTTCACCGCTACGGTCGACAAGAACGATTCCAACGCCGTGCATTGGACCGTGGTGACCGTGCCAATGTCAGCGCGCGCAGCCATGCGCGCCGGCGACGAGCCGCGCTCCTCCCGACACCATCACAAGGGCAAATCCGCTGCGCCCGTCGAAGCCAAGGCCCCGCCGCTGCCGGATAGCCCGACCGAAGCGCTGGACCGCATCGGGATCCCCGCGGATGTAATGGCGCGCATCTCCGAGACGCTCGCCACCGGCGACTCGATCGTCGTGTCCGATCAGGGCATCAATCAGGGCGAAACCGGCGAATACACCGACTTCATCGTTCGCACCTATTGATTCCTTGATTCCTCGTGATGGGCAGCGTGCTGCAAGCAGGCTCCGCGAGATCACGGCAAGGCGTAGCGTCTTCGAGGCGGGTCGGCTAAAAGCCGCCACATGACCGAAGCTGCGGTTCCGGCCGCCTCCAAATCCTCCTCATCGCGTGATGTCCTTGAGCGGCTGACATTTCTTGGCTGGTCCAGGGGGCTTGCCGCCATCGTCATCGGCCTTGCGGCGTCGTTCCTGCTGTTCGGCTATTTCGTCATCTATTGGCGTAACGCCGACATGGACTTCATGGTGATCTACAGCGCGCTCGCCATGAATGCCGGCAAGCCGCAGCAGTTCATGGATCACACCGCCTATTTGACCATTCTGACGCTCAAGTCCTGGTTCGCGCTGCTGCACGATTTCGGCCTGCTCAAGGCCTGGACCCTGCCCGCGATGCCGACGGATGCCGCCGCATTCGACGCGGCGATGACGGAGGCGGTGCGCACAGGGCGCGTGCTCGCGTTCCTGATCGCGACCGGCAGCGTTTTGATCTTCGCCGCGCTGTCGCGCCTGATCTTTCGCGACTGGCGCGTGGCGTGGCTTGCGACGCTCGCTTTCGCGTTGTCCGGTGGGATTGCGGTGCATTCGCGCGTCCTGCGGAGCGAGCTGGTTTCCGCTCTCCCCGTGATCTTTGCCCTGATGATCCTGATCGCGATCGGGCGCCGCGCCCACCTCGCCCGTCCGGTCGGCCTTGCTATTGCGGCCGCGCTCTGCGTGATCGGGCTGGAGAACAAGGTGCAGGCGATCCTCTTGATCGGCTTGCTGCCGCTGATGATCCTGCCATTCGGCAGCAAGGCAAGCGCAAGCGTCACCTTCTGGCGCGAGCCGAAGGGCTGGATCGCCGCTGCCATTGCCGGGCTGCTCGCCGTCGCCGCGTCCTGGGCGGCGTGGCCGCTGATTGCAACCGGACTGGACCGCGCGCTGCTCGATGCAGCGCAATTCCATCCCTTGCTGCTCAATCGTTACGGCGTCTATCAGATCGCACTGTTCGCACTGATCGTCTTGTCCATGATCGCCTTTGCCGCGATCTGGCGGATCAACGTCGCCGAGACTCTCGCTTCGATCTTCGCAGTCATCGCCGGCGCGGCACTTGCTCTCTTCATCCTCGATGTCGACTACAACACCAGCAATGCCATTGCGGTGCTCAATCCGCTCGAGAAGATGCTGACCTTCGCCGATGCCAGCACGACAAACGCGGCCAACGGATCGAACCCGTTCGCGATCCTGTTATTGCTGCTCGACGGACTGGCTTCCGTCTTCGCGCGCTATAGCTTTGTGCTGCATTCTTCGCCACGGCCGACGGTGTTCCTGACCTGGCTGATCCTGCCGGGCATCGTCTACGCTTGGCGACGCGGCGAGCGGCTGGCCGCGCTGCAGGCGCTTGCGCTGATGGCGGGCGCGATCGGCATCGATACGCTCGGCGTGCGGCGCGGCTTGAAGATCGAATATTTCATCTTTACCGATCCCCTGATCATCCTCGCCGGCGCGATCCTCCTGGAGCGGCTCGGCGAGTTGCGGCTGCACAAATGGGCATTTCCGATCGCCGCCACCTTGTTCGGCCTGCACATCGCGGTCGGCCAGGCCGAGCCGATCAAATACGCCTTCAGGCGCTCAGGTCCGCAGTCCATCTGCGAATGGAACCATTACTACATGCCGCTGATGCCGGTGCCCTGGTGTCGCTCCTGACGGCTTCTGCAGCACAAGCTGCGGATATCTTAGCCACAGTTCCCCGAAATTAACCGCGGCAGCGACAATTCACACCCTTTCTCCGCTCCTCGTTGCCTTGGCGCACCCTGCCCGGCTAGGCTAGTATCCGCTTTGGGGAGACGATGGCCGGGACGATGTCGGGAGCACCGCGCGCGGGCCGCAAAATCTGGGAAAATCGAGATGCGTGTCGCGGCAGGAATCTTCGTTGCGGTTGCACTGTGTATGCCTTCACTGGCCTGGTCGCAGGCCGCGGCCCCCAAGCCGGCTCCGGCCGCCGCTCCGGCGCCCGCTGCGGCAGCGCCTACCCAGCCGCCGCAGCCCGCGCGCGCCGCCTGCAACAACCCGAACGCGCTGGGCGTGGGCCGCACCGTCGAGATCGACACGACAGGCGGTCCCGGGTTCGGTTTTGAGCATTTCAAGGAACTGGACTTCCTCAAGGACCACGAAGTGGTGCTGACCTTCGACGACGGCCCGTGGACGGAGAACACGCCGGCGATCCTGAAGGCGTTGGCCGATCAATGCACCACCGGCATCTTCTTTGAAATCGGCAAGCACGCAACCTACTATCCTGAGATCGCCAAGCAGGTTTATGCCGCTGGCCACACCATCGGCACCCACACCTGGTCGCATGCCGACCTCACCAGCAAGAAGCTGAACGAGGACCAGCGCAAGGAGGAGATCGAGAAGGGCATCAGCGCGGTGAAATGGGCGCTCGGCGGTATCTCGCCCGCGCCGTTCTTCCGCGCCCCGGATTTGCGCCACCCGCCGGAGATTGTCACCTATCTCGGTACCCGCAACATTGCGATCTTCTCCTGCGACCTCGACTCCTTTGACTTCAAGGCTCGCAACGCCAAGCAGGTCGAGGACGTGATCTTCAAGAAGCTCGGAAAGCTGGGCAAGGGCATCATCCTGATGCACGACTTCCACAAGCACACCGCGGAAGCGCTGCCCACGATCCTCGCTCGCCTGAAGACCGAGGGCTACAAGGTCGTAGCGATGCGGGCGAAGGCGCCGGTGCAGTCGCTGCCGCAGTATGACGAGATGGTCCTCAAGGACGCCAAGCTGCCGACGCTGAGCCAGCGCCCGGTGTCGAGCGTGGTCACCGACGTGACGCAGTAAGCCGGGCCCGGCCGCTTGCCGACCGTGCCGGCGTTCCGCTTTGAAGGCTTTGTCATCGTCTCCGCCGAGGGGATGCTGGCCAATGCCACGCACGTCATGCCCGACGAGCTGCGGTTCGAGGGTGACAAGGAGTTCTTCACCGCCGCCCTCGACCGCGCCGACCTGATCGTGCACGGCCGGCATTCCGGCGAAGACCAGCCGAACTCGCCCAAGCGCAAGCGGATCGTCGTGACCGGGCGCATCACCGCCCTCGCCCGCGATCCCGCCAATCCGAACGGGACGCTGTGGAATCCAGCGGGCGCTTCCTTCGAAGCGGCCGCTGATTTTGCCGGCGTCCGCGGTGGGACCGTCGCCATCATCGGCGGCCCTGCCGTGTTCGAGCTGTTCATGGACCGCTACGACACATTTTGGCTCTCGCTGGCCCCGCGGGTGCGGATTCCCGACGGCGAGGGCTGTTTTCCCGGCGTCCCCGCACGGACGCCGCAACAAATCCTCAGCTCCCACGGCCTCAAGGCCGGCGAGCGCCGGATGCTCGATCCCACTGAGGAGGTCAGCGTCACACCCTGGCGGCGCGTGGCCGGCTAAACATCCCCATAGGCCGGCTCGGCGACGCGCGGTCCGCTGCTGCCATAGCCCGCGAGGATGAACAAGGCGCCGATCAGCGACAGGTTTTTCAGCGCATCCACCAGCGTCTTGCCGTTGTCCGGCGGCGTCTGGTTCCAGAAATCCAGGAAATAGAAGGTCACAAAGCCGAGATAGATGATCAGAAGGATCGCGAAGAACCGCACGGCGAAATTGAGCGCGATCATCAGCCCGGCGATGATCTCGAAGGCCCCGGAGGCGATCGCCAGCATCTGCGGCAGCGGGATCCCGAGGGCCGTCTCCAGCTGCGTGGTATATGGCGCGATCAGCGCGGGAACCACCACCTTGGCGGCGATGACATCGGCG
>Ga0207661_10000419_pt1 | contig 27497 bp, 29 predicted proteins | sample KBSC713LmetaG_FD_184337 | JGI IMG/M metagenome (GOLD analysis project Ga0207661, IMG submission 184337) | Corn rhizosphere microbial communities from Kellogg Biological Station, Michigan, USA - KBS C7.1-3L metaG (SPAdes) (version 2) | ecosystem: Host-associated > Plants > Roots > Rhizosphere ...
GTCGATCTCCGCACGCAGCGAGCCGGGATCGACGTCCTCGCCCCGGACGGCGGCGGTGACGACCTCCGGAAATGCGGACGCCAGCGCCGAAACCGCTCCGACCGCGCCGGCGGCCATCGCCGGCGCGATCAGCCCTTCGAAGCCGACGAAGACGTCGAGCCCGTCGATCAGGTACCCCTCGAGCTGCTCCCAGGTGCGATCGGAGACCTTCATTCCCGCGAGGTTCCCGGCGCGCTCCCGGAGCCGCGCGACGACCGCGGGCGGCACCGCGTAGCCGCTCGTGATCGCGAACTCGTACACGTAGAACGGCAGCGGCGCGCACGCCGTCGCAGCCGCCGCGAAGTGCTCGAGCTGCGACGCCTCGTCCAGCGCGAAGTACGGCGGCGCAATCACGGCAACCGCGTCTGCACCGATCTCGGCGGCGTGAGCGGCCAGCGCAGCGGTGTCGGCGGTCGACTGCGCGCCGGCGTGGACCGCGACCTGGAGGCGCCCGGCGGCGGCCTCGACGAAGAGCTCGGCTGCGCGCTTCCGCTCCGCGACCGACAGCAGGATCCCCTCGCCGTTCGTCCCGAGCGCGAGCAGGCCGTCCAGCCCGCCGGCGACGAGGAAGTCCGCCACCGGACCGAAGCCGTCCTCGTCGAGCGCCGCCCCACCTTGCGCAAGCGGCGTGACCGAGGCGGCGAGCACTCCCTTCAGCACGCCGGCGACTCTACCTCCCGTTGAACGAGAAGTGCTGGTAGTCCCGGACCGAGCCGCTCCAGCTGCCGCCCCAGCCCCAGCCGATCGAGCGGAAGGCTTCGACGAGCACGCCGCCCGCGTACGCGGTCCCACGACCGTGCCGCGACCGGTCGAGGTACGGACGGCTCGCCGGGTGCGAGGTCGTCCCGCCGCTGACGTACGGGTTCTCGATCGGGTTCACGTCGATGGCACGGCCGTAGGCGTGGTTCGACCAGCGCGTCGAGCCCGTGGCGGCGCGGCAGTTGAAGGACGAGGTGTTGTCGGCCTCGATCGAGCGGAAGTCGTCGCCGCCGTAGCGGTCGACCGGCTCCATGCGCCTGACCGGGAAGCGCGCCGCGTACAGCCGGCGGAAGACGGCCACGAGCACCGCGGCCGCGTCGCGGTTCGCGATCAGCCGCCCGGTGTGGTCGCGTCCGTCGAAGCCGCGGTACGCAAGCGTGATCAGGCGCAGGTCCGAGAGGCCGACGGGACAGCCCGGATGCCAGGACACGCCGGTCATCTGCGCTCGCATCGCCGCCGGGATCGGCTGGATGCGCGCGTGGTAGCCGGGCACGAGCGCCGCCGCGACGAGAAGTACAGCGAGACCCACATCGGGACGGCCCGATTCGAACGGGCGGCCTCTCGGCCCCAAACCGAGCGCTCTGACCAGGCTGAGCTACGTCCCGCCGGCCCCAGTGTAGGCGGATAACGTGCCGACTCCGTGACGGACGTCGCCTACATCCCGGCCGAAAGCGTCACGCGCGAGCGACAGCCGGCGATCGGCTACGCGATGGCGCTCGGCGCGGGGACGCTGTTCGCGATCAACGGCACCGTGTCGAAGGTGATCCTCGAGTCCGGGCTCTCGTCGCTGCGGCTGACCGAGGTCCGCAGCACGGGTGCGCTGATCGGGCTCTTCCTGATCATCCTCGCCACCCACCCGGAAGCTCTGCGGACGAACCGGCGCGAGCTGCTCTACCTGGCGGCCTTCGGCGTCTTCGGTGTGGCGTTCGTCCAGCTCTTCTACTTCCTGGCGATCCACCGGCTGCAGATCGGCGTGTCGCTGCTGATCCAGTACCTCGGCCCGCTGTTCGTCGCCCTGTTCGCCTTCTTCGTGCTGAAGGAGCACGTGCGGGGACGGATCTGGGTCGCGCTGGCGCTCGCGCTCGGTGGGCTGACGCTCGTGGTCGACCTGTGGCACGGCGTGTCGCTCGACGGGCTCGGCGTACTCTTCTCGCTCTGCTCCGCGGTGACGTTCGCCGGGTACATGCTGCTGGCCGAGCGGGCGGTCGGCCGTCGTGACCCGCTCTCGCTGCTCTGCTTCGGGTTCTTCTTCGCCACGCTCTTCTGGGCGATCGCGCAGCCGTGGTGGAGCTTCCCGTTCGACGTGCCCGGCCGGTCGGTGTCGCTGCTGGGCCACCTCTCCGACCTGCACCTTCCGATCTGGGTGCTGATGACCTGGATGATCGTGCTCGGGACGATCGTCCCGTTCTTCCTGATCGTCGGCTCGATGCGTCACATCACCGCCACTCGGGCGGGGATCCTGGCGATGGTGGAGCCGGTCGTCGCGAGCCTGGTCGCGTGGGCCTGGCTCGGCGAGACGCTGAACGGCACCACGCTCGTCGGCGGCGCGATCGTGCTCTGCGGGATCGTGCTCGCGCAGACTGCGCGCTGAGCCTCAGGCGTTGCAAAGATGGGCCGAACGGCCTATTGGCAGGGGCGCCGAGCGGGCATACTCTGGCAGCACTGGGCGATGCGAACTGCGGTCGGCCTCTGGTCGATATATCCGCGGTGAGCACTAGGAAAGGCCCGCTGCGCCGACCCCCCCGAGCAGCGGGCTTTTCCGTTTCTGGAGACGAGCACGGAGAGGACTGACCCGTCGAGTCTGTCCACGGTTCCGTTTCCCCTTCTCGAGAGTTGCGACGGACACCGGGTGTCCCGCCGACCGGAGCTACCATCAGGTCGGTGGTTGCGCGGCTGCTTCTTGCCTCGCCTCGTGGATACTGCGCTGGCGTCGAGCGGGCCGTGGAGACCGTGGAACGCGCGCTGGAGCTGCACGGGGCGCCGGTCTACGTCCGCCGTCAGATCGTCCACAACGCGCACGTCGTCCGGGAGCTCGAGCGTCGCGGCGCCGTCTTCGTCGAGAGCGAGGAGGAGCCGCCGGCAGGATCGCTCGTCGTGCTGTCGGCGCACGGGGTCGCGCCGGCCGTGCACGAGCGCGCGGCGGCGCGCCGGTTGCGCACGATCGACGCGGTCTGCCCGCTCGTCACCCGGGTGCACGCGGCCGTGCGTCGGTACGCCGGGGCGGGCTACTCGATCCTGCTCGTCGGGCACGCGGATCACGAGGAGGTGGTCGGCACGCGCGGGGAGGCGCCTGAGCGCGTGACGGTGGTCGAGAGCGTGGTCGACGCCGAGCGGGTGGTCGTGCCGGATCCCCTCCGGGTCGCGTACGCGACGCAGACGACGCTGTCGGTCGACGAGACCGCGTCGATCGTTGCCGTCTTGCGGCGCCGGTTTCCGGACATCGCCGGGCCCGACGAGGGCGACATCTGCTACGCGACCACGAACCGGCAGCAGGCCGTGAAGGAGCTGGCGGCGGAGGTCGACGTCGTGCTCGTGATCGGCTCGCGCAACAGCTCGAACTCGAACCGGCTCGTCGAGACCGCGCGCGCCGCGGGTGTCGCCGCCTACCTGATCGAGGATGAGAGCTCGATCGACGAGCACTGGCTCGAGGGCGCCGGTGCGGCCGGGCTGACCGCCGGCGCATCTGCGCCGGAGTACCTCGTCCGGCGCGTGTGCGACTGGTTCCGCGCACGAGGCGTCGAGATCGTCGGGGAGTCGAACCCGACCGCGGAGGACGTCGTGTTCCGGCTCCCCACGCAGGTGCGCCGTATCGTCCCCGCCGCCTGAGCCGGCCTCTCAACCGCCTGTGGGCGAATCGTTGCGCTCTCGTAGGGGGTCTGACCCCGCACGCAAACGCAACGAGTTCTCAACAGCCGTCCGTTTCGGCTACTCGACGAAGTCTCTGAACAGGGCAATCGCGGTCGATCGGTTCCTGGCGAAGAGGCCGAGTACCTCGTCTGCGGCAACGAATGGCCAGGGCTCGCCGAGTCCGACGAGACCGGGATAGCTGGACCAGCGCCAGTCGAGCGGAGAGTCGCACAGACCCGCCTCGACGGGGTTCCTGGCGAAGTAGCGAAGGCACCAGAGAAAGTGCCCTTGCTCCTCGACGAGACGGGAGCCGTAGCGGGCTCGGAACAAGTGGCCCGGACGAGCGTGGCGGCGGTTGAAATCGGTTGCGTACCGGCTGTTGAGCTCCTGCATCCCGGCGGCGATGTTCGCGTGCTTCGTCCGGAACAGCTGGTGGCCGTGCGTGCCCATGAGCACGAGGCCGTAGCACGTCCACTCGTACTTCTCGACGACGCCGGCGAGAATCGAGACGAAGTGCGCGCGATCGACGTCGTCCACGAAGAGATGCCAGCGATCGGTCGCGTTACCGGTGACGTGGTAGAGCGTGTCGGGCGCCTGCATGCGAAGCGGGCGGGGCATCAGCTCGACGGTAATCGGGCTTACGGGCCGAAGCCGGCGCCGCGCGTGAATCGGCGCACTCTTGGCGCACTTCTGTACGGGGTCTGACCCCGCCTGAAGCGCCGGACCGTCCGAACCGGCCGGGAGTGGCGCGGCCTCAGGCCTTCTCGATCTCGAGCGCAGCGCCGTCGACCTGCAGGTCGACGGCGAGCGTCTCCGCCTTGATCCAGTCGCCGTGCCGGTCGGCGAGGTCGGCGTCGGCGGACGGCAGCGTGACGACGATTCGGTCGGTCAGGTCCAGGCCGCGCTCCTTGCGCAGCGCGTTCAGTGCGTGGATCAGGTCGTACGCCCGACCCTCCTGCTCGAGCTCCGCGTCGACGTCGAGGTCGAGCCTGACGGAGAAGCGCTCCGAGTGCGCCCAGCCCCGTTCCTTCGCACGCTCCACCAGGAGCTCGTCGGGCCCCAGCTCCTGCCCCGCAGCCCGCACGCGACCGTCGCCGAGCTCCTCGAAGTCGCCGGTCTCGAGCGCAGCCTTCACCGCCGGGAGCCGCGGGCCGAGCCGCGGGCCGAGGACGCGAAGATTCGGCTTGTAGCTGAAGCGGACGGGCGCGCTGTCCAGGAGCTCCACCTCCTTGACCCGCAGCTCCTCCTTGATCTCGTCGACGTGGTGCCGCGCCGCCTCTGATCCGAACACGGACGCGCGGCGCAGGGGCTGCCGCAGCTTCACGTTCTCCTCTGCGCGGGCCTGCCGCCCCAGCTCGACCACCTCACGAAGCTCGGCGACCTCGGCCAGCAGCGCCGAGTCGACCTCCCCCGCCTCCGGCCAGCCGGCCAGGTGCACCGAGCCCGGCGCGCCCTCGCACGCCCCCGCGACGAGATTCCGCCACAGCTCGTCGGCGAGGAACGGCATCACCGGAGCGATCACGCGCAACCCCTGAGCGACCGCGTACCACAGCGTCCGGAACGCGGCCTCGTCGAACGAATAGAAGCGCCGCCGCGAGCGGCGGATGTACCAGTTGGAGAGATCGTCCACGAAGGCATCGAACGCACGTGTGACTGCCGGCGTCCAGTAGCGGTCGAAGCCCGCCGACGTCTCTGTCACCAGCTGCCCGACGCGGGCGACCAGCCAGCGGTCGAGCGGGTGCACCACCGGCGGCCCGCTGCGCAGATCGTCGTACGAGGGCGAGAAGTCCTCGATGTTGGCGTACGTGACGAAGAACGAGACCGAGTTCCAGAGCGTGAGCAGCCGCCGTTCGACCTCGCGGGCCGGGCCGTATCCGAACTTCAGGTTCTGTGCCGGCGGGGTCTCGCAGAACTGCCAGCGCATCACGTCGGCGCCCATCCGGTCGAACGCCTCGTTCGCGTCGATCGCGTTCCCCCACGAGCGGTGCATCTCGCGGCCCGTCTCGTCGAGGAGCTTCTCGTACGTCAGCACACGCCGGTACGGCGACCGCCCGACCAGCGTCACCGACATGAAGAACTGCGAGTAGAACCAGAGCCGGATCTGCTCGCGCATCTCGGAGATCCAGTCGGCGGGGAACCACCGCTCCCAGTAGGCGAGGTCGGGCAGATCGGCGCCGGTCAGCCCCCGCGCCGCTCCGGTCGCGTTCCCCCCGGGCACGTACGCGGGGCTCTCCCAGCCGAGCGTCGAGAACGGAACGATGCCCGCGTCGAGCCAGGCGTCGCCGACCTCCGGGATCCGCCGCACCTCGACGCCGCACGACTCGCAGCGGATCAGGACCTCGTCGATCCACGGGCGGTGCAGCTCCTGCAGCTGATCGAGCCCGCTCACCGCCCGCTCCTCCAGCTCGGCGCGCGAGCCGATCAGGTTCAGCTGTCCGCACGAGCACGGGTAGAAGGGCAGCGGCAGACCGAAGTAGCGCTTGCGCGAGATGTTCCAGTCGCCCATGTTGGCGAGCCAGTCGTCCATGCGCTTGCCGTATTGCGGCGGCGTCCACTCGACCCCACGGTTCTCCTCGCGCAGTTGCTCCCGCACCTCGTCGACGCCGATGAACCAGTCGTCGACCACCCGGAAGACGAGTGGCGTGCGGCAGCGCCAGCAGATCGGGTAGCGGTGGGTGATCCTCCCCGCCTCGACCAGCAGGCCGCGGTCGCGCAGCGACTCGATCACCGGCTCCTCGACCTCGCCGGTCGACATCCCGGCGAACGGGCCGTACTGCGGGTAGAAGCGTCCACCCTCGTCGATCGGGACGAGCACCGGTAGGTCGTGCGCCTTGGAGAGCTCGAAGTCCTCTGTGCCGGCGCCGGGGGCGATGTGGACGATCCCCGAGCCCTCGTCCAGTGCCACCTCGTCCCAGGGGATCACGCGGTGCACGACGCCGGCCTGCGGCTCGAGCTCGTCGAACGGCCCCTCGTACTCGAGGCCGACCAGCTCCTCGCCGCGCACGACGTGGTCGTACTCCTCGCCGGTCTCGGCCAGCCGCCAGCCGCCGTCGCGCAGCCCGTACTCGGCCTCCGGCCGGACGGCGGCGGCGACGTTCGCCGGCAGCGTCCACGGCGTCGTCGTCCAGACGACCAGCGCTTCGCCCGGCCGATCCTTCAGCGGGAACCGGACGTAGAGCGACGGGTGGTCGAGCTCCTCGTAGTTCCCCTCCCCTGCCTGCTCGTGCTGCGACAGCGACGTCCCGCAGCGCGGGCACCACTGTGTCGAGCGGTGCCCCTGGAAGAGCCAGCCGCGGCGGTGCACCTCCTTGAGGAACCGCCAGATGTACTCGATGTTCGTGTCCGAGAACGTGTAGTAGTCGTTGTCCCAGTCCATCCACATGCCCAGCCGGCGGGACTGCTGCGTGATCACTTCCGCGAACTCGGCGACACGCTCCCGGCAGCGGGCGGCGAACTCGGCGAGGCCGTAGTCCTCGATGTCGCGCTTCGAGTTCAGCCCCAGCGACTTCTCGACCTCGACCTCGACCCAGAGGCCCTGGCAGTCGAAGCCGTTCTGGTAGCGGAGCTCGTGGCCGCGGAGCGCCTGGTAGCGCTGGAAGACGTCCTTGAGCGTCCGGCCCCAGGCGTGGTGGACACCCATCGCGTTGTTCGCGGTGATCGGCCCGTCGACGAAGCTGAACCTCGGACCGCCCTGGTTCTGCTCGCGCAGCCGGTCGAAGGTGCGCTCGGCGTCCCAGCGCTCGAGCACGGCCAGCTCGAGTGCCGGGTGGTCCGGGACAGGGGGAAGCGGCGCGAACCTGCGTGCCATGCGTTCGATTCTAGAGCGGCTCGTCGGGCGGTTCGCGCGTCCCCGAAGGGAACATTCCAGCCGGTACGCTCGTTACCACTTGTGATTCCAGTCATTACGCAAGACCGAAAGGAAACGACTGAATGTCCAGCGCAGTGACCACGCAGACCTTCGAGGAAGAGGTTCTGCAGAGCGAGACGCCGGTGATCGTCGACTTCTGGGCCGAGTGGTGCGGGCCCTGCCACGCCGTCTCCCCCGTCCTCGACAAGATCGCCGAGGAGCGGGCAGGCGAGCTCAAGCTCGTCAAGATCAACGTGGACGAGGAGCAGGAGCTGATGATCCGCTACGGGGTGCAGTCGATCCCGACGATCGTCCTCTTCAAGGACGGCGCTCCGGCCGCCGCGGTGATCGGCGCGCAGCCCAAGGGCGCGATCGAGCGCGGGCTCGGATTGATCGAGGAAGCCGCCTAACCGCGGCCTCTGCCCCTCGGGGTCAGAGCCCTGACGGATGCGGCCCGCGACGCGGGCCGCGCTGCTCGGTTAGCCAGCGCTCGAGCGGCTCCGCCATCGCAATCTCGCGGAGCGGCGGCAGCTCGTCCAGCGCGAACCACTTCAGCTCGGTGACGTCGTCGGCGGCGCACGGTGTGCCGCCGACGACCCGAGACAGCCACACCAGATTCAGCACCGTCCGCGTCCCCGGCCCTTCGCCGTACGGCACGAGGAAGGCACCGAACCACTCGTACGGCTCGACCACCAGGCCGGTCTCCTCGAGCAGCTCGCGCCGGAGGGCGTCGAGCGGGTGCTCGTCCTCCCCGAGGAAGCCGCCGGGGAGATCCCACATGCCGGCGTACGGCTCCCAGCGCCGGCGGGTGAGCAGGACGCGTCCTTCGTGGTCCACGCAGAGGGCGCACGAGGCAGGCGCCGAGTTCGCGTAGGCGATATACCCGCACGCTGCGCACTCGGCGCGACCGTCGTCCGGCTCGATCCGGGCGCCGCAGCGCGGGCAGTGCCGCCAGTCGTCGAAGAGCCCCACTGCCAGGCAGTATGTGCGTCGATGCCGATCCGCGAGCACGAGTTCAGTCGCGTCGGCCTGCTCGCCGAGCTTCCGGGACAGACCCTCCGCAAGCTCTCCGAGCGGATGCGCCGCGATTCGATCGGGGCAGGCGCGGAGGTCGTCCGCGAGGGCGACCGGGGGAAGCGCTTCTACGTCGTGCTCTCGGGTGTCCTGACCGTGACCCAGGAAGCCCGCGGCGAGCGGAACATGCTGAAACCCGGCGACTACTTCGGCGAGGTCGCACTGACGATGGACATGCCCCGGACCGCTTCGGTGCGCGCGCTGACACCGTCGGTGGTCGCGAGCTGCGACCGCGAGACGTTCGACGAGTTCATCCGGCCGCTGTTCTGCGACTGAGCAGGCCGAGGACGCGGCTGCGCAGAGCCGGATCGAAGCCGCGGGCCGACACCAGCTCGACGACCGTCAGCCGGCGGCCTCCGGTGAGGAGATGGATCTCGGCGACGTCGCTGCCGGCGCCCGTCGCGCGCGGCACCTTGAGCCGCAGGCCGACCCCCGGTCCGTGCCCGACGGTCTCGCCGCGAAAGGCCCGCTCCAGCTGCCTCTGGTAGTCGTCGCCGGCACCGCGCCGCCGCGCCTCGGCGGCGTCCTTCGCGGTCGCGAAGGTCAAAGTCGACGTCCTGATCGCGTCGCCGCCCTTGACGAGCGCCTTCGTGTCGGCCCGACCGGTCACCGCGAGTCCGGACAGGTCGGGCGCCAGCTGCGAGATCCCTGGTGGATCGTCGACTGCGGCCCAGCCGGTGAGGTCGCCGGGACGCACCAGTGCAGCCGTCGTGGGTTTCTGCGTAGCCGTTCCGCAGGCCGTTAACAGCAGTGACAGGCTTAAGCCTGTCACTGCTGTTCGAGCTGCGCGACCGCTCACAGCTCGGCCAGCACGGCGTCGGACAGCGCCGGCCACGCCGTCACCGCCCAGTCGCCGAAGTCGCGGTCGGTCAGACAGCCGAGCGCGACTCCGACCTCCGGGTCGCCCCAGAGGAAGGTGCCGCTGCGGCCGAAGTGGCCGAACGTCCGGGGTGAGTTCCGAGCGCCGGTCCAGTGCGGCGACTTGGCGTCGCGCAGCTCGAAGCCGAGGCCCCAGTCGTTCGGCTCCTGCCGGCCGAAGCCGGGCAGCACGCCCACCAGCCCTGGGAACTGCACCGACGTCGCCTCGGCGAGCGTCTCCGGCGCGACCAGCGTCGGCGCGAGCAGCTCGCGGCCGAGCGCGAGCAGGTCGTCGAGCGAGCCGTACACGCCCGATCCCGGCCGGCCGTCGTAGCGCGCGCGGAGGCCGAGCGGGTCGATCACGGCCTCGCGGAGATAGTCCGCGAACGGCATTTCGGCATGCTCGGCCAGCGCGGCGCCGAGGACGTCGAAGCCGTGGTCGGAGTAGATTCGCCGCTCGCCCGGCCGAGCGATCGGGCTCCCGCCCTCGAGCGGCAGCCCGGAGGCGTGGGCGAGCAGATGCCGGAACGTCGAGCCCCGCGGGCCGGCCGCCGCGTCGAGGTCGATCGCGCCCTCCTCGGCCGCGACGAGACACGCCACCGCGGTCACCGGCTTCGTCACCGACGCCCAGCGGAACTCCCGTCCGGGGTCGCCGTGCACGGCCACGAGGCCCTGCGCGGAGACGAGACCGACCGCCACGTGCTCGGCAGGCCAACCCTCGACGGTTCGCAACGCGTCCACGGGGGTTGGATACTAGGGAGATGGAGCGGCAGCTCATCGCCTCCGGCTCGCCGTACGAGCCCGTGATGGGGTTCTCGCGGGCCGTGCGCGTCGGGCAGCACGTGTTCGTCGCCGGCACCGCCCCGGTCATGCCCGAGGGCGAGGCGCTTCCGCGGGACGCCTACGCCCAGGCGAAGCGGTGCCTCGAGATCATCGTCGCCGCGCTCGACGAGGCCGGCGCCCGCCCCGAGCACGTCGTCCGCACCCGGATCTTCGCCACCAGTGCCGACGACTTCGAGGAGATCGCCCGCGCCCACGGAGCCGTCTTCCGCGACGTGCGACCCGCCTGCACATACGTGGTCACGAGCCTGATCGACTCGCGCTGGCGGGTCGAGATCGAAGCCGAGGCGCTGATCGCGTGAAGCAGGCGTTCCCGCCGTCGATCACCGGCAAGGGCGCCGGATTCGCCGAGGGCGGAAGCGTGCTCGACCACAGCTTCGGCAAGGGCGACCCGTACACGCTCGGTGTCGAGGAGGAGTACATGCTCCTCGACGGCGAGACGTTCGATCTCGTCCAGCACGTCGACACCGTCCTGGCCGCGGTCGCCGGCCACGAGCTCGAGGAGCGGATCAACCCGGAGCTGATGCAGTCGGTGATCGAGATCACGACGCCGGTCTGCAGGACGCCCGCCGAAGTCGAACGGGAGCTGACCGCGCTCCGCAGCTACGTCACCTCCGTCGCCGCCGACAAGGGGCTCCGGGTCGGTTCCGCCGGGACCCACCCGTTCAGCCTGTTCGAGCGCCAGCGGATCACGGCGCGCGACCGGTACCACAACCTCGTCGACCAGATGCAGTACGTCGCGCGGCGCGAGCTGATCTTCGGGATGCACGTGCACGTGGCGGTCGACGGACCGGAGAAGGCGATCCAGGTGGTGAACGGCCTGCTCGCCCACCTCTCGCAGCTGCTCGCCCTCACCGCCAGCTCTCCGTTCTGGCGCGGCGAGCCGACCGGCCTCGCCTCCAGCCGGCAGATGGTCTTCGCGGCCTTCCCCCGCTCCGGGCCGCCGCCGCGCTTCCGGGACTACGCCGACTACGCCGAGGTGGTCGGCCAGCTCGAGCGCACGGGTTGCATCCCCGACTACACGCACATCTGGTGGGACATCCGGCTGCACCCGCGCCTGGGCACCGTGGAGATCCGAATCTGCGACGCGGTCACGCGCCTCGAGGACGCGGTCGTCGTCGCCGCGTTCTGCCAGTCGCTGGTCAAGCTCTACTCCGAGCAGTTCGACCGTGGAGCGGAGATCCCGTCCTACCACCGCATCCTCACTGCCGAGAACAAATGGCTGGCCGCCCGCTACGGGCTGGAGGCGCCGGTGATCGATCTCGCCACCGGCCGGCGCAACCGCGTCCCGGTCGCGCAGCTCGTCCGGCGCACGCTCCGCGACCTCGAGCCGCACGCGCGCGAGCTGGGGTGCGAGCGCGAGCTCGAGGGCATCCGCACGATCGTCGGCCGGGGCTCGAGCGCCGACCGCCAGCTGCGGATCTACAACGCGAACCGCGACATCGTCGAAGTCGTGAGAGAGATCGCGGACACGACCGAGGCCGTCCCCGCCGCAGCGTAGGGTTCGGGCGTGCTCCGGCTCCTGATCGTCTGGGCCGCCGTCGCGGCCCAGCCGGTGATCCTCCTGCCGCGACCGGCGTTTCACGCGCCGGCCGGCGGCGCCGGCAGCGGCACGGTCCGGTTCGAGGTCGTCTCCTCCGCGCCCGCCGATCCCGCCCGTGACGTCCGTTCGCCGTCCTCACGGCCGCTTCGCCTCGAAGCGCCCGACGGCAGCACGCAGCACGCCGTCGTTTCACCCGGCCGGTACGCCTACGACTTCCGGCGCTTCGCGCTCCCGCCGAGAGTCGCCCCGGGCGAGCGGGAGTTCGTCTACGAGGAGGTCGTGTTCGCCAGGGAGGCGGCGGGCCTGCTCTTCGTCGAGACCGCCCACTCGACGTACGCGAAGTCGTCGTACGGCCGGAACGCCTACCTCAACGCCGTCGACCTGAAGACGAAGAAGCTCCGCTGGCGGAGCCCCGCGCTCGTCGCCAACGCCGGCAACTTCGTCCTGCTCGGAGACACGCTGATCTCCGGCTACGGGTTCACGTCGGAGCCGGACTACCTGTACGCGATCGACCGCCGTACCGGCCGCGTGCAGGGCCGTCTGCTGCTCCCCAGCTCGCCGGAGCGGATCACCCGCCACGGGAACGTCCTCACGGTCGACACGTACGACCACCGGCTCCTGGTTCGGGTGGCGGGCGCCTGATGCTCGCGATCGGCGACCGCATTCCCGAGGCGGCCGTCTGGGTCGGCCCCCGCGAGCGGCACACGATCGCGGAGATCGTCGAGGACGGGCCGGTCCTGCTGCTCTTCTACCTGTTCGACTGGACCTCGACGTGAACGAACGAGCTGGAGCTCCTGCGTGACAGGAGCGCCGAGTTCGAGGCGGCGGGCGTGCGCACCCTGGGGATCTCGCGCGACTCGCCCTGGACGCACATCGCCTGGATGCAGGCGCTCGACCTCACGGTCGGCCTGCTCTCCGACTGGAACGGCGAGGCGGTGCGCGGGTTCGGCGTGGCCCAGGACTACAGGGGCATGCGGGACGTCGCCCGGCGGACCGCGTTCCTGATCGATCGCGAAGGAGAGGTGCGGGGCGCGTGGAGCTACGAGAACGACGCGGTGCCGGACTTCGACGAGCTCCTGGCCGCCGCGCAGTCCTTGTAGCCTGCGCGGTCCTGGCGGTCGCGGCCGTCGCCGCGACCGAGCCGGCGATCGCCCACGTCGCGACGCAGTTCATGGCCGGCGGCGCGCCGGGCAACGGCGAGGCGGCACCGGGCGACCACCTGCAGTCCGACTACCGGCTCTGGCTCGCCGGCCATCAGCTCGAGCACGGCCGCGCGCCCTGGATCGACCCGTACACGTTCCAGCCGGAGGCGGGCTCACAGGTGAACGCCGCCTGGTGGCCGTTCGGGTTGCCGTACTGGCCGCTCGACCGGCTGCTCGGCTCCGTCGTCGCCTGGAACGTGTTCACCCTGCTTGCCCTGTTCGCCGCGGGTGTGCTGGCGATGCTCTGGCTGCTCGAGCTCGAGCTGTCGGTCCTGGCGGCGGCCGCCGGCGGGCTCGTCTTCGAGATCGCGCCGTACCGCGTGATGCAGAGCCGCGGCCACCTGCTCGGACCGACGTCGCTGCTCCTCCCCCTCGCGCTCTGGGCGTTCGAGCGAGCCCGGTCGACCGGACGCTGGTGGTGGTGGGCGATCTCGTGGCTGGCGCTCGCCTCGATCCCGCTCTCGGGCCAGGTCCACCTCGCGCTGGGGGCGATCCCGTTCTACCTCCTGTACGCGCTCAGCCGGTCGACCGCTCGGGGCGTTCTCGTCGGCACCGCCGTCGGCGTCGTCGCCGCCGTCCTCGCGGGGGTGTTGATCAGGCAAACGGTGATCGCCGGGTCAATCGACTCGGGCGGGCGCTCGCTCGCCGAGGTCCGCGTCTACTCGGCGACGGGGCTCGATTTCCTCTCGCGGCACACGCGCCACGGCGTCGAGGCGTTCGTCTTCCTCGGCTGGTTGACGCCCCTGCTTGCCCTCGCCGGGCTGGTGCTCCTGGTCGTGGGGCGCGAGCTGCGGCTGGCGGTCGCACTCGGTATCGGCGCGGTCGTGCCGGTGCTGCTCGCGCTCGGCACGCACTTCCCGCTCTACACGCCGCTCTGGCACGCGTTCCCGCCGCTCCGCTATCCGCGGGTGCCCGAGCGGCTGATGCCGATCGCCTGTCTCTGCCTGGCCGGCCTGCTCGCGATCGCCCTCGATCGGCTCGTCCGCCGCCCGGAGGCGCGACGACTGCCGCCGCTCGCGCTGGCGGCAATCGTCGCGGTCGCCCTCTTCGCCGACCTGCACGTCCGCGCCTTCCACGGGTCCGCGGCGGACAGCTCGAATGCCGCCTACGCCGCGGTGAAGCGATCGGCTCCGGGGCGCCTGGTCGAGGTGCCGGTGTTCACGCCCGATATCCACTACGGCAGCGTCTACCTCTACTACGAGCAGCAAGTGCTGCGGGAACGACCGCTCGGCTACTCGACCACCGCGCCGCCGAAGGCCGACGTGGTCGCCCGCCACCTCGAGCCGCTCAACTGCGGGGACTGGACGACGGGCGTCGCCGACCGGCTGCGGATCCTGAAAGTCTCCGCGATCACGCTCCACCGCGGGCTCTTCGTCGACAACCCGATCGTCGCCGACACGGCCTGGATGGCGTGGCGTGGGCTGGTCGCGAACGGCTGGCGGCCGACCACGACCGACGGTGCCGTAACCGCGTTCGTGCTCGGCCGGTCGAACGCCGCGCCGCCGTTCCCCGAGCCGCGCCGTGACGACGCGATCTTCTGCTCCGGCTGGTTTCCCCAGGACGAGCTCGGTCACCAGATGAGCTCGTCCCACGCGACCGTCTGGGTCTACGGTGCAGGGCAGCTCTCGCTCTTCCTCGGCTCGCCGGAGCCGCTGACGGTGCGGATCGCGGTCGACGGACAGCCGCGCTCGACGCACGTGCTGCGGAAGCTCCTGCCCCAGGAGCCGACGCGGGTCGAGCTCGCCGGCGCACGCTGGCATCTGGTCGCGCTGGAGACGGACCGCCTGCCGATCGTTCGCGGCAAGCCCCGCGGCGCGCGCATCGTCGGCTACGCGCTGCCGTAAAGGTAGGTTCCCGGTGACGCGACGGAAGAGGACGCGATGCTTCTCCACACCGACATACCGACCCGCGCTCAACTGGGTCGGCTGCTCGCAGCCCGCGACCCCGCGAGCGTCTCCATCTACCTTCCGACCGAACCGGCGTCGCGTGGCGAAGCAGAGCGGATCGAGCTCAAGAACCTCGCAGCCGAGGCGTCCAGGCAGCTCGAGCAGGCCGGCGCAGGCCGAGGCGCGATCGGGGCGATCGAGGAAGAGCTCGCCGACCTCCACGACGATGACGAGCTCTGGCGGTACCCCGCGCGCAGCCTGGCCGTGTTCACCACCCCGACGGGCCTGACGACGTTCAGGCTCGCCAACCGCCTCCTCGGCATCGTCGAGGTGTCCGACCGCTTCCATCTCAAGCCTCTCCTGCGCGCGGTCACCTTCCCCCAGACGGCATTCGTGCTCGCGCTCTCCCAGGGCTCGGTTCGCGTGCTGGAGATCGCGCCGGACCTCGAGCCCGCCCGCATCGACGTCCCCGAGCTTCCCGAGGACGTCGCGAGCGCTGTCGGCCAGGCGTCGATCCGCGACCGCGCCCCGAGCCGGAAGCTGCAGGGGTCGGAAGGCCAGAAGGTTCGGATCCGCCAGTACGCACGTCGGGTCGACCAGGCGCTTCGGCCGCTGCTGAACGGTCTCGACCTGCCGTTGATCCTGGCCGCGGGCGAGCCGATCGACGCAATCTTCCGGTCGGTGAACAGCTACCCGCATCTGGTCGAGACGACGATCGCGGGGAACCCCGACGACGTTCCCGACGCGGTGCTCGCGACCCGCGCCCGCGACGTTCTCGACGAGCTGTACGCGGCCGAGCTCGCAGCGCTCCACGAGCTCTACGCGCTCCGATCCTCCCAGCGCCGCGCCTCGGCCGACGTCGCCGACGTCGCCCGCGCCGCCACGTACGGCCTGGTCGGCACCGTCCTCGTGGACATCGACGAGGCCCTTCCGGGCTTCATCGACGAGGAAACGGGCGCCGTCACGTTCGACGAGAGCGACGACGCGGTCAACTACGGGGTCGTCGACGAGATCGCGAGGCGCGTCTGGCTGAACGGCGGCCGCGTGCTGGCCGTGCGCTCGGACGACATCCCCGGCGGCGCCTCGCTCGCGGCGATCCTGCGTTACGCGTTGCCCTGACCGGGCATCCTGGTAGATTCCCGCGCCCATGCCGCTGGCGCTCACCTGGTACGACTGGTTCAAGACCGGGCACGTGCTCGCGGCCGTCCTCTGGGTCGGCGGCGGCGCGACGCTGACGGTCTACGCGCTCCTGACCGTACGGAAGGACACTCCCGAGGAGCAGGCGAGCATGGCCCGGAAGATCGGCCTGCTCGGCGAGCGCTTCTACGCGCCGCTCTCGCTGCTCGTCCTCGGCTTCGGGTTCGGGCTGATGGAGAACAGCCAGAGCCCCTGGAGCTACGACCAGTTCTTCGTGATCTTCGCACTCGCCGGCTGGGCCTTCTCGTTCGTGACCGGAGCCTTCTTCCTCGGCCCGGAGTCGAAGCGGCTCGGGCAGCTGATGTCGGCGCGGTCGCCGGAGGATCCCGAGGTGCAGCACCGGATCCGCCGGATCCTCATGGTCGCCCGTCTCGACGTCGCCCTGTTGATCGCGATCGTCTTCGTGATGACCGCGAAGCCCTGGCTCTAGCTACATCCCGATCGCGTGGTACCCGGAGTCGACGTACAGCGTCGTCGCCGTCACGTTCTTGGCGTCCTCGGAGAGGAGATAGGCGGCGGCCGCGCCGACGTCGTCCGCGTCGATCGGCCGGTGGAGCGGCGAGCGTTCCTCGACGATCGCCTCCATCGTCGGGAAGCCCGCGATCGACCGGGCAGCCAGCGTGCGCACCGGCCCGGCCGACACGGCGTTGACGCGGATGTTCTTCTGGCCGAGGTCCCAGGCGAGGTACTGGACGGAGGAGTCGAGCGCCGCCTTCGCCACGCCCATCACGTTGTAGTGCGGCACGGCGCGCTCGCCGCCGAGGTAGGTCATCGTCACGATCGCGCCGCCGCCGGCGGCCTCCATCAGCGGCTCCGCCGCGCGTGCGCAGGCGACCAGCGAGTAGGCGGAGATGTCGAGCGCCATCCAGAAGCGGTCGCGAGGCGTGTCGGTGAAGCGGCCCTCGAGATCCTCCGCGGCCGCGAACGCGACCGAATGGACGAGCAGGTCGAGGCTCCCGCCGAACGCCTCCCCCACCTCGTCGAAGACCCGGCGGACGTCGTCGTCCGAGCGCACGTCGCACTCGGTGACGAGCGGGCTTCCGACCGAATCGGCCAGCTCACGGACGGCTCCCTCGATCCGCTCGCCCTGATAGGTGAACGCCAGCTGCGCTCCTCCGTCCGCGAGGCGGCGGGCGATCGCCCAGGCGATCGATCGCTTGTTGGCTACTCCCAGAACGAGACCGCGCTTGCCCGCGAACGTCGACATGAGCGCGAGTCTAGAGTCTGGCGATGCCTTCGTCTTCAGTCGCCGTCGTCACGGGCGGGTCGAGCGGGATCGGGGCCCAGGTCGCCCGGCTGCTCAGCGCCGACGGCTGGCGCTGCGTCCTCGTCGCACGGGGCGAGGAGCGGCTGCGCGCGCTCGCCGGGGAGCTCGGCGCGGAGGTCGAGGTGTGCGACGTCGGCGACCGTGCCGCGGTCGACGCCCTCGCCGCCCGCGTCGCCGAGCGCCATCCGCAGATCAAGCTCCTGATCAACAACGCCGGCGTCCCGGGCAAGGCGGATTTCGTCACCGGCGATCCCGAGCGGATCGAGAACGTGATGCGGATCAACTACTTCGGCGGGATCTGGTGTCTACGGGCATTTCTCCCGGCGCTCGAGGCTGCCGCCCCGGCCGACGTCGTCAACGTCGTCTCCGTGGCCGGAACGGTCGTCCTGCCGCAATCGGGACCGTACGCGGCCTCCAAGCACGCGCAGCTCGCATTCTCCCGGGCGGTCGCCGCCCAGCTCCGACCGCGCGGAATCCGGGTCCACACGATCCTGCCGGGATTCTCCCCCACCGCCGGCTTCCCGGAGCCGAGCGTGCTGCCGAAGGCGCTCGAGTGGACGGTGATCCAGCCTGAGCGGATCGCGCGGACGATCGTCGGGTCGGTCGCCCACGACCGGCGGGAGAGCTTCGTCCCCTGGTGGTTCCGGAGCATGGCGGTGCTCCAGGGGTCGGCACCGAGCACGTTCTCCCGCGGGCTGACCTGGTTCAGCCGCCGCTTCGGCCGTTAGCAGGGGGAAACCCTGGTTCCCCCGCTCAGCCCGGCTCCGGCGGCCATTGGATCTGCCCCGATTCGGTTGCGCTAGAGCTGCCAGCTGCCGTCGCGAAGGACCGGCACCCGCTCGCCCTCCCGCGTGATGCCGGTCACCGCGACGTCGTCGCCGCCGATCATGAAGTCGATGTGGATCGAGCTGCGGTTGCGGCGCGGCTGGTCCTCCGCGGATAGGCCCTGGTCGAAGCCGTCGCCAAGGGCGATGTGGCTCGCCGCGTTCTCGTCGAGGAGGGTGTCGAAGAAGACGGTGCCGAGCCGGCCGATGCGGCCTTCGCGGTCGACGAGCGCAACCTCGCCGAGGCGAGCGGCGCCGTCGTCGAATGCGGCCCGGCCGCGCATGACCGCGGCACCCTGCTCGGCGTCGATCGCCACCGCACGGCCGCCCTCGAACCGCACCTCCAGGCCGCGGATGACCGTCCCGTCGGCGAGGACGAGGGGCTTCGTCGACCGCACGACGCCCTCGGTCCGCTCGGGATCCGGAGTGGCGTAGACCTCCTCCGTGGGCAGGTTGGCGAGATGGACGATCCCGTCGACCGTCTCGTCGCGCGCGCCGTGGAAGACGGAGCTCGCAAGCAGGCCGACGGTCAGGTCGGTCCCCGGCCCCTCGAAGTGCAGTGCGTCGAAACGGCGCTCGTTCATCCGCGCGGCCGCGACCTCGAGCGTGTCGGCCCGCTCGTCCCAGGCTGCAACCGGGTCCGGCTCGTCGAGCCGGCAGACGTGCGCGATCTCGTGCCACAACCGGTCGAGCGCCTCCTCGGTCGGGAGGTCCGGATGGGCGAGCTTCGCCCAGGCCGTGCTCGGACAGGGAATGACCGTCCAGTTGGTCGTCCGCTCGTTGATCACGTCCAGGATCTCCCTGACGAACGGCAGCTGGTCGCGGCCGGCCCGCTCCGGATCGAGGTCGTCGAGCAAACCGGTCACGCTCGGACCGGAGAGGGAGACTCTCGCCGCCCGCTCGGTGCCGAGTGCCAGCATCCGCTGGCTGAACCAGGACGGGACGAACTCGAGGCTGTCATCGGCCGCATACGCGATCCGCGCCCGCTTCACATAGGGGTCGAAGTACTGGACGTCGACGAAGCGCGCGCCGTGCTTGTAGGCGCTCTCGGAGACTGCGCGGGCCAGATCGAACTGCCCGTGGTCGGCGGCCACGGTGACGATCTGGCCCGGCTGGACGTTGGCGCCGACCGTGACCGCGAGGTCGGCCAGGCGCGCCAGCAGGAGGTCCCGGTCCACCGGCGGAGTCTAGGTGCCCGGCTGCGGCCTGACCGCGAGATACCAGCCGACGTTGGCGGTCGGCGACGAAGGCGCCAGATCTTGCGCCCGCTCGCGTTCGTCCCCCTGGCAGTCGGCCAGGTCGAGGTACCACGCGAGGTCGCGCTGCTCCTCGGTGAACCTCGTCCGCACGACGACCAGCCCGTTCGCCTCGAGCAAGGAACGGACGTCCGAGTCGGGAAGGAGGCGCTGGTGCTCCGGGTTGCGCGCCCGCTCGAACCGGTCGACCTCGAGCGCGACCAGCGGGTCGGCAGGCGCGATCTGGTCGATCACCACCACCTGGCCGCCGAACCGCACCGCCCGGGCAAGGGAGGCGACGACCATCTCCGGGCGCGGCACGTGGTGGAGCACGCGGGAACATCCACCGAGGTCGAAGCTGCCGCGCCGGACGTCGAGCTGGGTCGCGTCCCCCTCCACGAAGGTGACGTTCGGGAACGCGGCGCCGCGTCGACGGCCCTCGTCGAGCAGCGCGGTGGACATGTCGACTGCGAGCACGTCAGCCACGTACGGCGCGAGGGCGAACGCGAGCGCCCCCGTCCCGGTGCCGAGATCGAGCGCGTGCTCGTCGCCTTGCGGCTGGACGAGCGCGCGGACGGCCTCTCCGAATGCCTCGCGCCGGCGCTCCTCGAGCTCGCCCAGGCGGGCTGCGGTTCTACTCCAGCGATCGTCGGACAAGCTGCAACGCCTCCTCTCTCGTCGAGATCGTGCCTGCTGCGCGTTCTTCGGCGATCAGCTCGAGGAGCCTGCCGACCTCGGGGCCGGGCGGGATCCCCAGCTCGTCGCCGCGCAGCAGCGGCTCGGCCGGCTGGCCGGCACGGGCCTGCTCGACCGCTCCGGCCAACTCACCCGCCCCCACATAGGCCAGCGCCTCGAGCGCGAACGGCTCGGTCACGCGGCGGAAACGGTGGATCGCGCGCGGCGATCCGTCGTCCGGCGGCTGTGCGCGGGCCAGGATGCCGACGAACCGCCGCAGGTCGCCCGGGATCGGGAGACGCTTCAGGCTCTCGCCGAACGTGACGGAGAGCCTGAACCACGGGGAGTCGAAGGCGCGCAGGCGCAGATCGACGCGGCCGCCGAGCGGCTCGAGGAGACCGAGCTCCGCGGCCCGTTCGATCCCGTCGGCGCTCAGCCGCCGCAGCTCCTCGAGGATCCGCTCGCCCGCGGCCAGGGTGATCAGCCCCGCCTTCGCCCGCGTCAGCTCCTCGGCGTGCAGGTCGAGCCGGAAGCCGAGCTCGTCCTCGAGCCGGACGCCGCGCAGCAATCTGAGCGGGTCGTGGTCGAACACGTCGGCGGAGACCGTTCGCAGGACGCTGCGCGCGGCGTCGTCGCGGCCGCCGAACGGGTCGACGTCCTCGCCGCCCGCGACGGGCCGCGCGATCGCGTTGACGGTGAAGTCGCGACCGGCGAGGTCGTCCTCGATCGAGCCGCCGCGGATCGGCGAGAAGTCGACCGTCCTGCTGCGGTCGAGCACCACCCGCCAGGCGCCGAACTCCTCGTTCAGCGGGAAGACGGCGTCGCCCGCGCGCGCGAGCAGCGCCCGGGCGGCGCGCTCGGGCTCGCGGCAGGCGACGTCGACGTCGAGCGCGGGCCGGCGGCCGAGCAGGTCGTCCCGCACGGCACCGCCCACCACCCAGGCGTCCTCCCCGGCGAAGACTTCGGCGATCACGTCGAGGCTAAGCATTCACGACCGAGCGCCGTGCCCGCAACGGACGCGAGCCGATTCCGCAGACCAGCTCGTAGGAGATCGTCCCGGCGACGCGGGCATGGTCGTCGGCGAGCACCCCGTCGCCGATCAGGGTCACCGGCGTCCCGACCGGCAGCTCGGCGGGGAGCTCGACCGCGAACGAGTCCATCGAGATCGCGCCGACCACCGTCCGCAGGTCGTCTCCGACACGCACCGAGGTGCCGGCCAGGGCCCGGCGAAACCCGTCCGCATAGCCGACGGGAACGATCCCGATCCACGTCGGCCGGTCGGCCACGAACCGCCGCCCGTAGCCGGTGCTCTCCCCGGCCTCGAGCCGCTTGACCTGGGCGAGCGCGCTCCGCCAGCCGAGCACGGGCTCGAGCCCGTCGTCGGCCGGATCACACGCGAACGGGGAGAGGCCGTAGAGCGCGATCCCGCAGCGCGCGGCGTCGAAGCGCGCGTCCGGCAGCCGTAGCGCCGCCGCGCTGTTCGCGACGTGCCGGGTGAGGTGCGAGTAGGCATGGGTCGCCTCCCGGAAGCGCTCGATCTGCCGCTCGGCGAACGCCGCGTCGGAGCCGGCCGTGGCGAGGTGCGACATCAGCCCGACCACCTGTCTCGAGGGTGCCGGCAGCTCCGACAGGCCCCAGCGGCCCATGCCGGTGTCGAGCTTCAGATGGAGCGGGATGTCCTCGGGCGGCGGGCGGTGGTCTGCGACCACCAGCTCGAGCCGCGCCTCGCGGGCCTGCGCGACCTCCTCGTCCCAGGCGGGGCCGATGACGACGATCCGCGCGCCGGGAAGGGCCGCCCTCAACGCGAGCGCCTCGCAGACCGTGGCGGCGCAGAGCGCGGTCGCGCCTGCCTCGAGGGCCGCGCCGGCGACGTCGACCGCGCCGTGCCCGTAGCCGTCGTCCTTGACCACCGCCCAGAGCTCCGCGCCGCCGAGCGCATCGAGCAGGCGGCGGGCGTTCCGGCGGACGGCGCCGAGGTCGATCGTGAGCTCGGATCGCGGCATCGTCACTCGAGCGCGGCCGGCAGCAGCCCCACCAGGTCCGACGCGATCAGACCGCGCGCGGGACCGAGGCGGGCCGCCACGTCGCAGGCGACGGCGCCGGCAGCCGCCGCCGTGCGGGCGTCCATCCCCTTCGCCAGGAACGCGCCGATCACGCCGGTGAGCACGTCGCCGGTGCCCGCCGTCGCCAGCGACGGCGGCCCCAGCGCGGCGACCAGGACCCCTTCGCCCGGCGCGGCGATCAGAGCATCGGCGCCCTTCAGGAGGCAGACGCAGCCGAAGCGCTCCGCCGCCTCGGTCACCGCCGCCAGCCGATGCGCGGCGATCCAGGACGACTCGCGGTCGAGCAACCGGCCGAGCTCGCCCTCGTGCGGGGTGAGCACCGTCGGCGCAGCGCGAGCCGGGAGCTCCAGCTCGAAGAGCGCATCGGCGTCGACGACCGCAGGCAGCTCGGTCTCCTCGAGCAGCCGACGGACGAGCGTGCGCTTCTCGTCCGACCGACCGAGGCCGGGCCCCACCGCCAGCGCGCCGTGGCGCGGGGCGGCTTCGAGTGCTTCGTGGAGCGGCCGCTTCACCGCCTCCAGCACCGGCGGCTCGACCTCCGAGCAGACGGTCACGTAACCGGCGTCAGCCCTGAAGGCGGCCGACGCGGTCAGGGTGACGGAGCCCGCCATTCCCGGCGACCCGCCGACCACCAGCAGCGCCCCCGCCGTGTACTTGTTGTCCGTTTCGCGCTTGCGCGGCACGAGCCCGAGCACGTCCCGGTCGACGAGCGCCGCCGCCGTCTCGCCGGGCTCGAGCCCGATGTCGACCACCACCACCTCGCCGGCGTGGAACCGGCCCGGGGCGACCTCGAGCCCGACCTTCCGGCCGTGCATGGTCACGGTCGCGTCAGCCTTCACCGCCACGCCGGCTACCTCGCCCGTGTCGGCGTCGACGCCCGAAGGAAGGTCGACCGCAACGACCGGCACGCCCGCCCCGTTCAGCTCCCCGATCAGGCGAGCCGCTTCGGGCCGCGGCTCGCCGTGGAACCCCGTGCCGAAGAGGGCGTCGATCAGCACCTCGCCCTCGGTGCCCTCCCTCGCCTCGCGGCCCGCGGCACGCAGGACCTCGAGCGCGATCCTCCCGTCGCCGCCGTTGGCGCCGCCGCCGCAGGCCGCCCCGAACGATCGGGCGTCCGGGTAGCGGCGGAGCGCCTCCTCGGCCACCGCGCGGCCGGCGCGCTCCATCAGCGTCGCGACGTCGTGCCCGGCCTCGGCCGCCTTCATCTCTTCGGCGGTGTAGAGCGGCTCGAGAAACCGAGTCGGTACCAGACTGAAGTCAGGCACCGACGCTGCCGTCGACCACACAAACAGCCGCCGCGAGCTCGCGCGAGTGCGTCATCGAAAGGTCGAGGCTCTCAGCCCCGACCCGCTCGGCCCACGCCGCCACGCGCCCGGACACCCGCACGTCGGGCTTGGGCCGGCCGACGATCTCGACGTCCCGCCAGGCGAACGCCCGTGCGACCCCGAAGCCGATCGCCTTGCCGACCGCCTCCTTGCCGGCGAAGCGGGCGGCGTAGTGCTGCGCGGGGTTCGGGCGTGAGTCGCAGTACGCGCGCTCGGCCTCGGTGAAGCAGCGCTCGCGAAAGGAGGGGTACCGCGCGAGGGCACGCCGGACCCGCTCGATCTCGATCAGGTCGACGCCCACGGTCACAACGACCGCTCCAACCATTCGGGCAGGTAGGCGACCGAGCTGATCACGGCGTCGGGCACGACCATCGAGCGGTTCAGCTCGTCGGGACGGAACTTCCCGGTGCGGACGAGCACGGTCTTCAGCCCGTAGCGCTGGGCACCCGCGACGTCGGAGTCGAGGTCGTCGCCGACCATCCAGGTCAGCTCCGGCTCGGCGTCGAGCGCCTCGAGCGCGGCCTCGAAGTAGGCGCGGCTCGGCTTGCCGAGCACGGTCGCCTCGACGCCGGAGGCGAACTCGAGGCCGGCGACGAACGCACCCGAGTCCAGCAGCGGGCCGCGTGAGGTCTGCCACCAGCGGTTCTTGTGCAGGCAGTACAACTCCGCACCGAGCTCGAGCTCGCCGAAGGCTCGGGCCAGGTTCATGTAGCTGAAGACCCGCCCGGTCTCGTCGGTCTCGTCCGCGCCGCCGAGCAGGACCGCGTCGGCCCCGTCGCCCACGAGCTCCATGGCGTCGAGATCGGCGACGAGCGCCGCCATCACCAGGGCGAGCACCCGCCGGCCGGCGAGGGCGCGGGCGGCGGCGGCAGCGGTGGTCTGGAGCTCGTCGTCGTCGAGCTCGATCCCGCAGGCCCGGAGCTCATCGGCCAGCGCGGCCCGCGGCCTGGTCGTGTTGTTCGTCACGAAACGCAGCCGATGACCGGCCCCCCGAAGCTCCCTGACAGCCTCCGGCGCCCCGGGGATGACCCTCCCGGAGACGTGCAGAACGCCGTCGACGTCGAGCAGAATGGCCGCCATGCCCGGCGAGTCTATGCGCGTCACCCGCTCCGTGATCCTTCCCCTGGACGAGATCGAGCTGCGGTTCTCCCGCTCGAGCGGGCCGGGCGGCCAGCACGCGCAACGGTCGGAGACGCGCGTGGAGGCGGTGTTCGACGTCGAGAGCTCCTCGGCGCTGACACCCGCGCAGAAGCGCCGGGTGGTCGCGCGGGCCGGCCCGGTGCTGCGAGCCATCGCGCAGGACGAACGCAGCCAGTGGCGAAACCGTGAGCTGGCGGTCGAGCGCCTGGTCGAGGCGCTCCGCGTTGCGCTGCGCGTCGAGCGACGGCGCCGACCGACCGCCCCCACCGCGGCATCCCGTGAACGCAGGCTCGAGCAGAAACGCCGCCGTTCCGCGACCAAGCGGCTCCGTCGGCCACCGACGTAAGCAGTGTGTAAGAACGGTCATGTCCTGGGAAAGGCCTCGCTAGTCTGTTTCGACCTTCCCCCGACCGAAGGGAGCATCTGCCCATGCGTTTGCGTCTGTTCCTCGTTGCCGCTGCCGTTTTAGCGACGACCGCCGCCTTCCCGATCGCCGCGTCGGCCCAGCCGCGCATGATGATCGGCTTCCAGGACGACCCCAGCCTTCGCTGGCGTGACGACCGGCTCAACGTCTTCGACCTCGGCGAGCAGGCGCACGCAGGCATCGTTCGGACGACGGTCTACTGGTCGAGGATCGCGCAGACGAGGCCCGCAAACGGTGCCAACCCCTTCGACCCGGCCTACCGCTTCGACGATCTCGACGAATTCGTCCGCAACGCGGGGCTGCACGGCATGGAGGTCATGCTGACGATCTGGGGGACGCCGGCCTGGGCGAACGGGGGCAAGGGCCAGAACTACGCGCCGACCAGCTACGCCACGCTCCAGAGCTTCGCGCGGGCACTGGCCTCGCGCTACTCGGGCCGCTACCAGGGCTATCCCTTCGTCCGCTACTACTCGGTCTGGAACGAGTCGAACCTCGGTCAGTTCCTCTCGCCGCAGTACGACTCGAAGGGCAAGCCGGCGGCGCCGGCGATCTACGCGAAGCTGTACCGCGCCGCCTACGCCGGCATCAAGGCGGGGAACTCCCGCGCGCTTGTCGGGATCGGCGAGACCTCGGCGCGCGGGCGCGATCGCTACCTGGGCAAGAAGGGGACGCAGGAGACGGAGTCGCCGGGGAAGTTCGCCGAGCTGCTCTCGAAGCAGCGGCCCGTGCTGCGCTTCGACGCCTGGTCGCATCACCCGTATCCGACGTCGATCAACGGCAAGCCGCTGGCGAAGACCCGCTGGCCGAATGTGACGCTCTCGAACCTGCCGCGGTTCGAGAACCAGCTCGGCCACTGGTTCAAGCGCAACGTGGTCATGTGGATCAGCGAGTACGGCCACGAGACGAAGCCGGAGGAGCCGAAGGGCGTCACCTACGCCCAGCAGGCCGCCTACCTGCGCACCGCGCTGCACTTCGCCGCCAACGACCCCAAGGTGTCGATCTTCATCTGGTTCATCCTGCGCGACGACCCGACGAGCGCCTGGCAGAGCGGCCTGGTCAAGCGTGACGGGTCGAAGAAGCCGGCGTTCTCCGCCTTCACGAGCCTGGCGACGCAGTACGACGGGCGCAACCCGCAGGTCTTCGTGAAGGGCGGCACCAGCAACCCGACCGTCAAGTTCGCCGCACTCGAGCTCTGGTCGCGGTCGGGCGCCGGGGCGAAGGTGGGGATGACGATCGCCATCTACGACGGCTCCAAGGTGCTCAAGACCGCGCAGCCGGTCTCGGTGATCGGCTACGACGGCTGGGTGACCTTCAAGGCCCCCTTCAAGGCGGTCAAGAACCACAACTACAACATCACGATCGCCGCGGTCGACGCGAACGGCAACCGGGTCGACCGGGAGGTCCTGGTCCGAGCTGTTTGAGGGTCTGACCCCGAAGGGGTCTGACCCTGTCGAAAGGGACAGTTCCCCTCGGGGGACTGTCCCTTATTCGACCGTGACCGTCTTCGCGAGGTTCCGCGGCTGGTCGACGTTCAGGCCGCGCAGCCGCGCGATCCGGTAGGCGAGCAGCTGGAGCGGGAGGACCGCCAGTGCCGCCTGAAGGAAGTTCGGCGTCTTCGGCACGTAGATCACGTCGTCGGCGTGGTGCTGGATGTCCTCGTTGCCGTCGGTCGCGATGGCGATCACGCTCGCGCCCCGGGCCCGCGTCTCCTGGATGTTGGAGACGATCTTGTCGTAGACGTGGATGTCGGTGGCGACGACGACCACGGGCGTACCGGGCTCGAGCAGCGCGATCGGACCGTGCTTCATCTCGCCGGCCGAGTACGCCTCGGTCGGGATGTACGAGATCTCCTTGAGCTTGAGCGCGCCCTCGAGCGCCACGGGCAGCCCGATATGCCGGCCGAGATAGAGGAAGAACGGCCGGTCGTAGAACCGCTGCGCGATCTCGTCGATCGGGTGGTCGCCGGCGAGGAACTCGGCCATCTTGTCGGGCAGCTCGTGCAGGCGGTCGAGGATGTAGTCGATCTGCGGTTGTGGCAGCGTCTTGCGAACCTCGGCGAGCTTGAGCGCGAGCAGCGACAGCAGCGCCACCTGCGCCGTGAACGTCTTCGAGGCTGCGACGCCGATCTCGAGGCCGCAGCGCGTGAAGAGGACGGCCTCTGCCTCGCGCGTGATCTGGGTGCCCATCAGATTCGTGATCGCCAGGGTCCTGGCGCCGCGGTCCCGGGCGAGCTTCATCGCGTTGACCGTGTCGCGGGTCTCCCCCGACTGCGAGATGCCGATCACGAGCGTGTCCTTCGTCAGCACGGGGTTGCGGTAGATCCACTCGCTGGCGATGTCGGGCTCGACCGGCAGGCGCGCCCACTCCTCGAGGATGTACCGGCCGACGACACCGGCGTGGTAGGCGGTGCCGCAGGCGACGATCACGATGCGGCGGAGGTTCTGGATCTCGA
>Ga0207661_10000421_pt1 | contig 27342 bp, 30 predicted proteins | sample KBSC713LmetaG_FD_184337 | JGI IMG/M metagenome (GOLD analysis project Ga0207661, IMG submission 184337) | Corn rhizosphere microbial communities from Kellogg Biological Station, Michigan, USA - KBS C7.1-3L metaG (SPAdes) (version 2) | ecosystem: Host-associated > Plants > Roots > Rhizosphere ...
AGGGAGAAACCGACCTCTTTGCCGACGGCTCTCCAAAATACCGCGCTCGCTTTCGCTCGCCTAGTTTCATCCAACGCGGGTCGGCGCCTTAACGCCGGTCCCAACTCGCAATGACGACCGTGGCCAGATCAATATCCCCGCGCGCGATCAACCAAATTCTCCAACTTCCCGCCCGCCTCGAACCGCTCGATCTGCCGCGCGACATATTTCGATATCTCGTCGGGATCGGTGTCGGCCGCATTGTGCGGCGTCAGCACGACTTTTGGATGCGTCCAGAACCGGCTGTCCGCGGGCAGGGGCTCCTGCGAAAACACGTCGAGCGAGGCGGCGCCGAGCGTGCCGTCGTCGAGGCAGGCGAGCAGGTCTATCTCGTTCTGCAGGCCGCCGCGGCCGGCATTGATAAGGACCGGCGCGCCCATCGGACCAGCCCGGTTGAGCTTTGCAAAGACCTCACGATTGAGAATGTGCCGGGTGTCCGGGGTCAGCGGCAGCAGGCACACCAGGATGTCGGTCCGCCGCAAAAACGCCTCCAGTCCGGCGTCTCCGTGATAGCATGCGACGCCATCGATCACTTTCTCGCTCCGGCTCCAGCCCGCCACGCGAAAGCCGATCCGCCGCAACAGCTCGGCGGCATTGGCGCCCAACGTGCCCAATCCCATGAGCCCGACGGAGATCGCGCCCGCCGGCCACTGATATTTCGGCGCCCAGCGCTTCTCGCGCTGCGATTGCCGCAAATACAATTCCTGCCGGTGATGCATCAGCACATGCAGCACGACATATTCAGCCATGCGAGCGGTGAGATCGTCGACCGAAACCCGCACCAGCGGCACGTCGGGCAGGGTCTTGTCGGCCATGAGCGCGTCGACGCCGGCGCCGAGGTTGAAAATTACCTTCAGATTTGGAAATCCGGCCAGCTCGCCGGGAGAGGGCTTCCAGACCGCGGCATAGTGCACCTCCGCCGGATCGAACGCAGCGGCGGGCAGCTGCAGCACGCGACGATTACCGCAAACCTCGTCGAATCGGGCCTTCCAGCGTTCCGGCGACCAGTTCTCGGTTCCGCCATGGATCAACAGCGCCAAAGCGCCCTTATTCATCACCGGTCCCCCGACACTCAACGTGACGTCCACCACAGTACAGTTCGCCACGCGGGTCCAGTCTTCCCGTCACCGAACACGGAGACCTCCCATGCGCAAACTGATTCTGATTTCCGCCCTGCTGCTCGCCTCGGCCTCCGCCCAGGCCGGCCCGAGCGCCGGTCCGCTGCTGGCCGCCGCCGAAGATACGCCGGCTGCCACCACGACCGATACACCCCAACCGCTGCCGCCGGTCAGTCAGACCGACGCGCCGAAGCCGGCAGTGAGTGAACCCGCAAAGCCCGTCGCGTCCACGCCGCACGTTCACGCCCGCCGCTTCGAAAGCGATGAGGCGAAGGCGCGCCGGATCGCCGCGCGATACGGCATCTCCTGGTAAGCCGCGACCCGGACCTCCTCAAAGGAAGGCGATTTGAACATGACAAATGTCAAATGCGTCCTTCTGGTGCTCTGCCTGTTCAGCCTGAGCGCAAAGATCGCCGCCCAAACCGGTAAGCATTTGCATGCACAGCCGCCGGTCCTGACCCGTTTCTGAAGTCCGCGGCGCAGGGGAACTGACCCTGTAAAATTTCTTACTCCCGCTGTCGGCTCCGGGCATACTCGTTCGTCCTGAAGATAACGGGAAGCCCACGCAATGCTCTATGCCATCCTTTGCTACCATGATGAAGACTTTGTCGGTTCCTGGACCAAGGAGCAGGACGAAGCCGTCATGAAGAAACTTGCCGTGGTGCAGGACAAGCTCACCAAGCAGGGCCGCCTCGGCCCGGTGGCCCGGCTGTTGCCGACCACGGCCGCGACTACGCTGCGCAAGGACGATCCACCGCTGGTGCTCGATGGCCCCTATGCCGAAACCAAGGAACAACTGCTCGGCTTCTATATCGTCGATTGCAACAATCTCGACGAGGCGCTCGACGTCGCCCGCGATCTCGGCGCTGCCAATCCGGGCGGCGCCTATGAGATCCGTCCCGTCGGGTTGTTCGCGCCTGGGAAGTCCGGGAAGGTTCCTGCATGACGACGATCGACACCGCCTGGATCGATGCCGCGCTGACGTCGGCGCGGCCCCAGGCGGTCGGCGCACTGCTCCGCTATTTCCGCGATCTCGACACCGCGGAGGAAGCGTTCCAGAACGCCTGCCTGCGAGCGCTGAAAACCTGGCCGCAGAACGGCCCGCCGCGCGACGCCGCGGCCTGGCTGATCATGGTCGGGCGCAATGTCGCGATCGACGAGGTCCGCCGCAATCGCCGGCAGCAGCCGCTGCCCGAGGACGACCAGGCGATCTCCGATCTCGATGACGCCGAGGGGGAGATCGCCGAGCGGCTCGACGGCTCGCATTATCGCGACGACATTCTGCGGCTGCTCTTCATCTGCTGCCACAAGGAGCTGCCGGCGACGCAGCAGATCGCGCTCGCGCTGCGGATCGTTTCCGGGCTTTCGGTCAAGCAGATCGCGCGCGCCTTCCTGGTGAGTGAAGCGGCGATGGAGCAGCGCATCACCCGCGCGAAAGCGCGCGTGGCCGAGGCCAATGTGCCGTTCGAGACGCCGGGCGCGGTCGAGCGCTCCGAGCGGCTCGCTGCCGTCGCCGCGATGATCTATCTGATCTTCAACGAAGGCTATTCGGCGAGCGGCGATACCGCCGAAATCCGCAAGCCCTTATGCGAAGAGGCGATCCGGCTGGCGCGGCTGCTGCTCCGACTGTTCCAGAGCGAGCCGGAAATCATGGGGCTGACGTCGCTCCTGCTGTTGCAGCACGCGCGCAGCGAGGCGCGTTTCGATGCCGATGGTTCCCTCATCCTGCTCGACGACCAGGATCGTTCGAAGTGGAATCAGAAGTTGATCGCGGAGGGCGTCGCGCTGATCGACAAGGCGGTGCGCCATCGCAAAAGCGGACCCTACCAAATCCAGGCCGCGATCGCGGCGTTGCATTCGCGCGCCGAAAAGCCCGAGGATACCGACTGGAAGCAGATTGATCTGCTCTATGGCGCGCTCGAACTGGTCCAGCCCTCGCCGGTGGTCACGCTGAACCGCGCGGTCGCGGTTTCCAAGGTGCGTGGAGCCGAAGCGGCGCTGGAAATGATCGAGCCGCTCGCGCCGCGGCTTGCCAACTATTTTCATTTCTTCGGCGTGCGCGGCGCATTCCTGATGCAACTCGGCCGCAAGGACGAGGCGCGCGTCGCCTTCGATCGCGCAATCGCGCTCGCCAATACCTCGGCGGAAGCTGCCCACATCCGCATGCATCTCGATCGCCTGATGCGCGAGAGCCAGGCCGCGGGCTCGAAGGCCGGGAAGTAGAGGCGCTGCCTCGACCTCGTCATGGCCGGGCTTGACCCGCCTGCGGGGTCGAAGCCCCTTCGGCGCGGCGAAGGCCCGGGCATCCATCAACAGTCCCGTCATTGCGAGCGAAGCGAAGCAATCCAGACTGTCGCCGCGGATACAATCTGGATTGCTTCGTCGCTTCGCTCCTCGCAATGACGACGTGGATGGCGGGTCGAGCCCGGACATGACGAGTGAAAAAAATTGCGAGCCCCCCTGTCGGATCGCATCTCCTCCGTTCGTCTATTGGGCAGAGCATCAATGACGCATGACGAATTTGGGAGCAAGCCATGTCGACCTACGCGCTGTGCGAGCCGGGCTCGATACGAATGTTTCTTCTGGGGCGCGTTCTCGGCGGACTGGTGATCCTGTTTCTGCTGCTGGATGGCGTGAACCGGCTGGTGCCGTGGCCGGTCGTCACCGATACGCTGGACCGGATGGGATATGGCTCAAGCGACGCGTTGGCGCGGGCGCTTGGAGCGATCAGTGTCGCCGGCATGGCGCTCACCACGATCCCGCCGACCTCGATCGTGGGCGCAATCCTGTGGACCGGCTATCTCGGCAACCTCGTCGTCACCCATTTTCCAATCGCTTAACTCTGACGGAGCCACCCATGTTCGAGACCCTTGTTGTCATCGTCATCGTGCTCGCACTCGTCATCGCGGCCGTGCTGATCCTGGCGGCGACCAAGCCCGACAGGTTTCGCATCGAGCGGGCGGCCACGCTGAAGGCGCCCGCGGATAAAATCTTTCCGCTGATCGCCGATTTCCATCAGTGGCTGAACTGGTCGCCCTGGGAGGGGCGCGATCCTCAGCTAAAGCGCACTTATTCTGGCGCCGAGCGCGGCAAGGGCGCGGTCTATGCCTGGGACGGCGACAAGAATGTCGGCTCCGGCCGCATGGAAATCCTCGACGCGATCGCGTCTTCAAAAATCGTGATCAAGCTCGACTTCCTCAAACCGTTCGAGGCGCACAACACCGCCGAATTCACAATGCTGCCGCAGGGCGGTGCGACCAATGTCATTTGGGTGATGCATGGTCCCGTTCCCTTCATGTCGAAGGTGATGCAGGTGTTCATGAACATGGACCGCATGATCGGCAAGGATTTCGAGATCGGCCTCGCCAACCTGAAGACGATTACCGAATAATAACCGCTATCCCCGCCTTCATTCACCAAGGAGCCTAGCGATGCTCAATCCCTACCTGTTCTACAACGGCAACTGCGAAGCGGCGTTCAAGTATTATGAGAAGGTGCTGGGCGGCAAGATCGAGTTCATGCTGCGCGCCGACCAAGGTCCTGCGGATATGAAGCCGGAGCCCGGCTGGGAGAAAAAGATCATGCATGCGCGCATGTCGATCAACGGCCAGGTCCTCATGGCTTCCGATGCGCCTCCCGGTCATCACAAGCAGCCGCAGGGATTCTCGGTGTCGCTGACCGTTCCCGATCTCGGCGAGGCCGAGAAGAAGTTCAAGGCGCTGGCGCAGGGCGGAGCCGAGAACATGCCGTTCGGCAAGACCTTCTTCTCCAAGGGCTTTGGCATGTGCGTCGATCAGTTCGGCCAGCCTTGGATGGTCAACTGCCCGCTCGAGGGCATGGGCTAGCGCACAATGAATGGTGCGTAGGGTGGGCAAAGGCGCGTCAGCGCCGTGCCCACCATCTGATTTTCCGCGATAATGAATGGTGGGCACGCGGAGCCTGTCATCGGGCCGCGCAATCGCGCGGACCCGTTGGCTTTGCCCACCCTACAATTCATTACCGGCACCGGTGGTAGATCGCGGCGAGTTCCCTGCCCCGCAACAGCAACAGGTGCGACGTCAATCCGCCACGGCGGATGATCCAGTTCCGGACTGGGCCGGGATAGGCGTCGAGCACGAGCTGCGAGGCTTCCGGCTCGGCATAGATTCTGCCGCGGCGATCGACCGAGCGAGCGGCGTGAAAGCCGAGCACCGCCCGCCGCGTCACGCAGATGCGGTCGCTCGGCACCATGCTCAGCACCAACGTGCAGGCCGAAAGGCAGGGACCGTCGATCACGACGCGCTCGCCGGAGGCGCGCACCTTGTCGAACAGCTCGATGAACGGGCCGACCTCTCCGCCGGGGCTGGCGAGGATGCGTACCTCGGCGCGCGCGAGCATGGTGGTGAAGAACCACAGCGCGACCGCGAGCAGGAGGATGAAGACGATACGCATCAGGCTCATCTGCGTCACCCGTTTCTGCGCTGGCCCCGCAGCGTCGGCAAGCCGATGCCAGCGGCGTCGAAGCCGCCGTCGACCGCGAGGATCTGGCCGGTAATGTAGCTCGCGCGGTCGCTGCTGAGAAAGAAAATGGCCTCCGCCAGCTCCTCTTCAAGACCGTAACGATTGAGCGGGATCGCATCGTGATAATCGGCGCGGATTTCGGGTGTGTGCACCGCTTTCGCCATCGCGGTATCGACGGGGCCGGGCGCCACGCCGTTGACGCGGATGCCGAGCGAGGCGAGCTCGACCGCGAGCTGCTTGGTGAGATGCGCGAGCCCTGCCTTGCTGGTGCCGTAGGCCGAGCGCAGCGTCGAGGCGCGCACCGCCGAAATCGAGGTGATGTTGACCACCGCGCCGCCGCCGTGCTCGCGCATCAAGGGCGCCGCCGCCTTGGTGCACAGGAAGGGACCGGTGAGATTGACCGACAGGATCCGGCTCCAGTCGGCCTCCGAGGTTTCGAGCAGCGGCGCAAACACCGCCACGCCCGCGTTGTTGACCAGCGCATCGAGCCGGCCGAAGCGCCTTGCAACTTGATCGATCGCGGCACTCACAGCGCTGGCGTCGGACACATCGCAGATCAGCGCCAGCGTGCCGTCGGGTTGCGCCAGTTCCGCGACCGCCCGGGCGAGCAACTCGCCCTCGATATCGAGCAGCGCCACGCGCCAGCCGTCGGTGAGAAAGCGTTTGGCGGTCGCAAGCCCGATGCCGCGCGCGGCTCCCGTGACAAGGACGACTTTTGGCTGGGAAGGCGACGTCATGTGAAATCCTGGTCACGAAAACCCTGGCAGGGCGGCGGGCGGTCTGGTTTTACTTCGCTGGCCCACGGCCAAGCGAGAGGTTTGTGATGAAAGTCAGCGATCCCGAGGCGAGCGCGGCGGAACTGTGGCGGCCAGGCGTCGAGACCCGCATGCGGATCTCGGCAGAAAATGGCGCGAGCGAGCTCTGCATCTTCGAGCAATGGGTCGCGCCCGGCCATGGCGCGCCGACGCATTCGCATCCCGTGGAAGAGGTGCTGACCGTGCAGGGCGGCGAGGCGGACATGTGGATCGACGACAGCCATGTCACCGTGTCGGCGGGGCAGTCGCTGTTGATCCCCGCCGGGCGGCTACACGGTTTCCGCAACAGTGGAACCGGCACGCTGCATATTCATGCGGTGCTGGCCTCACCGATATTTGAATCGCTGCCGGAAGGTGCGAGCGAGCCGGTTCGGCGCTGGATGGCCGGGCCGAAATAAAGTTTGCGGGAATGTCGCATAGCCGGCGTCTTGTTCGTCGTTCTGCCGTCGGCCCGAATAACGTTCCTCGCGGAGTTTCCATGGCACTGACCCTGCACTTCCATCCCCTGGCATCCTTTTGCTGGAAGGCCCTGATCGCCCTGTACGAGAACGACACACCGTTCAGGCCCAATGAAGTCAATCTCGGCGATCCAACGGAGCGTGCGGCGCTCCTGAAGCTATGGCCGATCGGCAAGTTTCCGGTGCTGTCCGATGACGCACGCAAGGAGACGGTGCCGGAATCGACTGTGATCATCGAGTATCTGGATCGCCACTATCCCGGACCGACGTGTTTTCTCTCCGCCGATCCGGACGTCGCCCTCAAGACGCGGCTGCGCGATCGCTTCCTCGATCTCTACGTTCATCTGCCCATGCAGAAGATCGTCGGCGACCGGCTGCGCCCGGCCGGCGCCAAGGATCCGCATGGCGTCGCGGAGGCGAGGGCGCAGCTGCGAACGTCCTATGCGATGATCGAAACGCAGATGGCGGGAGGGGGCTGGGCGATGGGAGGCGATTTCAGTCTCGCCGATTGCGCGGCGTCGCCGTCTCTGTTCTATGGCAATCAGGTCGAGCCATTCAGCGAATTCAAGAATGTCAGCGCCTATCTGGAGCGGCTGAAAGCGAGGCCCTCTTTCGCGCGCGTGCTGAAGGAGGCGGAACCCTATTTCCAATTCTTCCCCAGGGAATCCGAATAGAGGAAACCGATTGGAGGAATCCGATCGGCCGGCGGCGCGCCGCAATTACCTCGGAAATAATTCAAGCCGCGCTGTCGGTGCCGCAAAACGCCCTTCGTCTTCATGACGAGTGCCGGTTTGCAAAAGCAGGTGCCAGAGACAATCGAACGGAGAGACCTGATGCGATTCATGATGCTGATGATCCCGCAAGGCTATGAGGCGGCTGCCCCCGGTACCGTGCCGCCGGCGGAAGCGGTGGCTGCGATGATGAAATACAACGAGGCGCTGAAAGAGGCCGGCGTGCTGATCACGCTGGACGGGCTGCACCCACCGTCGATGGGAGCCCGCGTCTCGTTTGCCGGCGGTAAACCTGTCGTGACCGATGGGCCCTTCACCGAGGCCAAGGAGGTGCTGGGCGGCTACTGGATGATCGACGTGAAATCGAGGGAGGAGGCGATCGAATGGGCCAGGAAGTGCCCGGCTTCCAACAACGAGATCATCGAGATCCGCCAGGTGCAGGAGATGGCGGATTTCCCTGCGGATGTTCAGGAAGCCGCCCGCGGCTTCGACGAACTGCAGAAGAGCGCGGCCAAGCGTTGACTTTCAAGCGTTAACCTTCATGAACGGGGCGATCCTCGGCTAGTGCTTTTTGCGCACGGTTCATGTAAAAGTCCTTTACATGAACTGGCGCAAAGACAGGGACAAGGACCAGCGCCGCGAGCGCGGCTATCACCACGGCAACTTGAGGGAAGCGCTGCTGCAGGCCGCGCTCGACCTGATCGGGCAGAAGGGTGCGGCCGGTTTCACCTTTGCCGATGCCGCGCGCATGGCCGGCGTCAGTCCCGCGGCGCCCTACCGCCATTTTCGCGACCGCGACGAATTGCTTTCCAGCATCGCGCAGCGCGGCTTCGAGCAGTTCGAGGTGGCGCTGAGCGAAGCCTGGGACGATGGCCGTCCCGACACGGTCACCGCGTTCGAGCGCGTCGGCAGAGCCTATCTGAATTTTGCGCGTGAAAACCCCGCGTTCTACTCCGCGATGTTCGAATCGAGCATCCCGCTCGACTCGAATCCAACTCTGCTCGCCGCCAACGAGCGCGCGTTCGCGATCATCCGTGCCGCGGCCGAGCGTCTTGCGGCGCTCGCGCCGCCCGGCGTGCCGCGCCCGCCCGCGCTGATGATGGCACTGCATATCTGGGCGATGTCGCATGGCGTGGCATCGCTGTTCGCACGCGCCGATGGCGCGCGTCGCAGGCTGCCGATGACGGCCGATGAATTGCTGGAAGCCGAGGTGCTGATCTATTTGCGCGGGCTCGGCTTCCCCACCGACCGCCGTCCGTCCGAGGCGAAGCCGCCGCCGCTCGACGAAAAGTCGGGTCCCTGGGGCAAGCCGAAATAAAGTTCCAGGAACAAATCGCAAAAATAATTCCCGGGCCGCGACGCCTCGTCCGCTTGACAAAAATGAGGGATGAGATAGGTATGTAAATGTTATTTACATTCACAACGGCGTGATGCCGTGGATGGAGATGGTAAATGGCCTACACCTCAGATCTCAACCGATGGCGCGGCCCCGTGGAGGAGCCTTACCGCCCCCACATGATCGAGAGCCCATGGCACCCCGGCTGGATTGCCGTGACCATCCTCGGCTTCCTGGTCTGGTGGCCGATCGGACTTGCCCTTCTCTTTTTCACACTCGGGAGCAGAAAAATGGGTTGTTGGAGTCATGACGGCCGCGATCGCTGGCAGAACAAGATGGAGCGGATGCAGTGGAAGATGGAGCGCATGAAGAACCGCATGGAGCGGCATGGCTTCGGCTTCGGCCCGCCGTCGAGCGGCAACCGTGCCTTCGATGAATACCGCCAGGAGACGCTGCGTCGCCTGGAGGAGGAGCAGCAGGAGTTCAAGGAATTCCTGACCCGCTTGAAGCACGCCAAGGACAAGGAAGAGTTCGACGCGTTCATGGCGCAGCATCGCAACCGGCCGACGCCGCCGAACGATCAGCCGCCGCAGAACTAAGCATTCGAAGCACAGCCGTCAGGCGTAATGCCTCCAAAAGCCGGACGGCATAAAGAACCGCCCGCTTGCGCCGAACGCGCGAACGGGCGGTTTTTCGTGCCTTTTGCCGTGAATAGGCGGGTTCCGCAGGAGAATCGGCCGCATTTGACGCAGTTAAAATTCTCCTTTGGTAACTAGACGTTAACCCTGATTAGCGTTTGGTAAGCGCGGTAAAGCCGCGCACAAAGCCCTCGTTTTGACATGTTGGCAGGAGATTGCAGGCCTCACGGCTTCGGCGGGCCTCCCATGCGAGAAGACAGGGCTTTTTGCGCAGGCGTTACCGCCGCGCTGATGCCCGCGCGGGTGTGAGACCGGAATGCCGACTGGCTCCGTAAACTTGGGACACTTGCGTTGAGGGGATATCGCCCATGAATCCAGCCGACGTGGCTCAGGTGGCAATGCCGCTGCCATCCGCCGACGTATCGCTGATCGCGCTGTTCTGGCAAGCGCACTGGATCGTGAAATGCGTGATGCTGGGGCTGTTGTCCTGCTCGGTCTGGGTCTGGGCGATCGCGATCGACAAGATATTTTTGTACTCGCGCACGCGCCGCGCGATGGACCGCTTCGAGCAGGCGTTCTGGTCGGGCGAGTCGATCGAGGAGCTTTATCGCGCGCTCGCGGCGAAGCCGACGCAATCGATGGCGGCCTGCTTTGTCGCCGCGATGCGCGAGTGGAAGCGCTCGTTCGAGAGCCACGCGCGTTCCTTCGCCGGCTTGCAGATGCGCATCGAGAAAGTGATGAACGTGTCGATCGCCCGCGAGGTCGAGCGGCTGGAGCGGCGGCTCCTGGTGCTCGCCACCGTCGGGTCCGCCGGCCCCTTCGTCGGCCTGTTCGGCACGGTGTGGGGCATCATGTCGAGCTTCCAGTCGATCGCGGCCTCGAAGAACACCTCGCTCGCAGTGGTGGCGCCCGGCATCGCGGAGGCGCTGTTTGCCACCGCGATCGGCCTGATTGCCGCCATTCCGGCGACGATTTTCTACAATAAGTTCATCTCCGAGGTGAACCGGCAGGCGCAGCGGCTCGAGGGCTTTGCGGATGAATTTTCGGCCATCCTGTCGCGTCAGATCGACGAGCGGGCGTGACGCGCGGTATAGTGTGAGCGGACCGGTGAGCAGCAAAACATGGCGATGAACGTTGCAAGTTCGTCCGGCGGCGGTGGTCGCCGCGGCGGCCGGCGCAAGCCCGTGATGGCGGAGATCAACGTCACGCCGATGGTCGACGTGATGCTCGTGCTGCTGATCATCTTCATGGTCGCCGCACCGCTTCTCACCGTGAACATCCAGGTCGACCTGCCCCAGGCCAAGGGCGGCACCGCGAGCAACGCCGATACCACGCCGCTGGAAGTGACCGTGAAGAAGACCGGTGGCGGCAGCTGCGTCTCCAACGTCGACGTCTATGTCGGCGACACCCAGATCCCGATGGGCGATCTCGGCGCCAAGATCAAGGCGATCAAGGATTCGAAGGGCGGCGGCGAGCAGGTGGTGAAGATCCGCGGCGACCGCGACACCTGCTATTCCGACATGATGAAGGTGCTGGGGCTTGCGCGCGACGCCGGCTATCGCGCCAGCATCGTCGTGGTACCGGAGCAGGGCTCGTGACGGCGAGCGACCTCCTCCGCGTGTTGCGCGAGCGCAAGGGCACGGCGCTGTCCGTGACGCTGCACGTGCTCGTGATCGGATGGGGTCTCATGACCTTCTCGACGAGGTCGATGGAAGCGTTGCCGGAGGAAGACGTCATCCCCGTCGACATCTCGGTCGACCAGACGACGAAGATGACCGCCGGCGTCAAGAACGGCAAGAAGGAGAACCCCAAGCCGCTCGTGGAGAAGGTTGCCGAGGCCAAGCCTGTCGACGAGCCTGTCGGCAAGATCGACAAGAAAGAGGTGGTGACGTCGACGTCGACTCCCGATCCGCCACCGAAGCCGGTCGAGAAACCTATCGAGAAGAAGCCTGATCCGAAGCCGGAAGCCAAGAAGGAAGAGCCGAAGCAGGCTGAGAAGAAGCCGGATGAGAAGGCCAACGATCCGATTGCCGAGGCCTTGAAGAACGAGGCAAAGAAGCCGCCGAAGCAGGAGGCCAAGGCAGCGCCGCCGCAGCCGCCGAAGCCGAAGCAGGAGCGCGTGTTCGATCAGTCGAAGATCGCGGCACTGCTGGACAAGCGCGATCCGAGCCGGCAGGCGGTCACAGGCGACGTCATCAATCCCAACGCCGCGCTCGGGACCCGCACCGGAAACGCGAATGCGATGGTCGCCACCTGGCACAGCGCGTTCGTATCGGCGGTCAAGCGCTGCTTCAACTTTCCTTACAACGGACAGGACGCCGATCAGTTTGAGGTCGACATAGACGTTCAGATGCGGCCCGACGGAACCGTGGCCGCCCCGCCCGCGATCGTTGCCGTGCGGGGGCCGTCGAAAACCATCGGCACCGCCCTGGGAGAAAGCGCCCGGCGGGCCATTGAACAGTGTCAGTCTTATGCCTTCTTGCCGAAGGCGCAGTACGACAGCTGGAAGCTGATCCAGATGACGTTCGGCCTGAAAGACTTGTTGTGATTGCAGAGGTACCGATTCCGATGAGCAAGGTCCCAGTTGTAACGCGCCGCCGCTTCATGATGGCCACGGGATCGGCATTCGCCGCGCTGGGTGTTCGATCCGCGTGGGGACAGGGACGCCTGAAGATCAACCCCGACGAATTCCAGCCGATGCCGATCGCGATTCCCGCCTTCGTGCCGGGCACGCCGGCGGACGGCCAGGCCGGCGCCGATGTCGCGGGCGTCATCACCAACAATCTCAAGCGCAGCGGGCTGTTCGCGCCGATCGATCCGGCGGCTTTCATCGACCGCATCACCAACAGCGATGATCCGCCGCGCTTTGCGAACTGGAAGCAGATCAACGCGCAGGCGCTGGTGGTCGGCCGGGTGACGCGCCAGGGCGATGGGCGTCTCAAGGCGGAATTTCGTCTGTGGGACGTCGGCACCGGCCAGCAGCTGGACGGCCAGTCCTATGTCACCTCGCCGGAATATTGGCGGCGCATCTCGCACATCATCTCCGACCGGATCTACGAGCGGCTGACGGGCGAGAAGGGCTATTTCGACAGCCGCATCGTCTTCATCGACGAGAGCGGTTCGGCGGAGCGGCGCATCAAGCGGCTCGCGCTGATGGACCAGGACGGCGCCAATGTGCGCTATCTGACCAAGGGGGCCGATCTCGTGATCACGCCGCGCTTCTCGCCCTCGACCCAGGAAATCACTTACATGGAATTCGGCCAGGGCGATCCGCGCGTCTATCTCTACAATATCGAGACCGGACAGCGCGAGATCGTCGGCAACTTCCCGGGCATGTCGTTCGCGCCGCGCTTCTCGCCGGACGGCCAGCGCATCATCATGAGCCTGCAGCAGGGCGGCAACGCCAACCTGTTCGTGATGGATTTGCGCTCCAAATCGATGACGCGTCTCACCGACACGCCGGCGATCGACACCGCGCCGTCCTATGCGCCCGACGGCAGCCGCCTCTGCTTCGAGTCCGATCGCGGCGGCAAGCCGCAGATCTACGTCATGGCGGCGAATGGCGGAGCGGCGCAGCGCATCTCCTTCGGCGACGGCACCTATTCGACGCCGGTCTGGTCGCCGCGCGGCGACTACATCGCCTTCACCAAGCAGGCCGGCGGACAATTCGCGATCGGCATCATGAAGCCAGATGGAAGTGGCGAGCGCATCCTCACCTCCGGGTTCCACAATGAGGGGCCGACCTTTGCCCCGAACGGGCGGGTGGTGATGTTCTTCCGCGATCCCGGCGGCAACAGCGGGCCGTCGCTGTTCACGGTCGACGTCACCGGACGCAATGAGCAGCGCGAGCCGACGCCGGGCTATGCCTCCGATCCGGCGTGGTCGCCGCTTTTGTCCTGAAACCTCGGGATGAGTGGCCCGCAGGGTGATCGCTGAACGGGCGCCGTTTTCGGAGAACTTTGCGCGTTCTTTCATCACAATGGGATTTGTTTCCGACGTGCTCGGAAAATTTTTCCTACTGCATTGATTTAACAGCGAAATTTCGCCTCTGGGCAGGCCGAACAACTCGACTTTAACGATGTTCGCTCAGAAAGACTTCATCTCGCGCAGGTAAGAGTACGCGCTGGACAAGACGCGTACCAAACCCGATGCAGCTCGCAAACCAGGGTGGAGAGCCCGATCAGGAAGTCTCGCCGAAAATTTCGGCCGCGCTGATCGATTCGCTGTTCGAGGCCTCCGGTACGGTGATTACCGGCATCATTTTCTCGGCCTTCGCCGCAACCTTGACCGCGTTGAAGAGTGGACAAACTCTGATATGGGCATTTGTGCCGCTCCTCATCCTGGCCGGAGTTGTGCGGGCGATCGACCTGCGGCAGTACCAGGCCGGCAAATCGAGCATGACGACCGAAGAAGCTGCGCGGTGGCAGAAGCGCTATCAGATTGGCGCGATGGTCCAGGCGGCTGCGGTCGGGACTTGGTGCTCCGTCACTCTGTTGAGCACCGACGACGCCATCGTCCACATGATCAGTCTATCCGTCACCACCGGCATTGTGGCGGGAGGTGCGGGCAGGGCGCTGGGGCGGCAATCGATATTCCGTCTGCAGGCGCTGCTCATGTTCGGTCCGGCTGTGGTCGCATTGGCGCTACGCGCCACACCCTACTACATCGCGATGTCTGTCGTGTGCACTGCATTCCTTGTGGCAGTCGTACAAATCTCGGCCAATCTGCACAGGATATTCATGCGAGCCGTGGTGGCGCGCGAACGCGAGGCGGCACTGGCGGGCCAATTCGATACAGCGCTGAACAACATGCCGCACGGGCTCTGCATGTTTCGCGCCGATGGGCGGCTCGCGGTGATGAATCATCGCTTCGGCGACATGATGAACCTTCCCGAAGACATCGTGTATCGCCGAACGGATGCCGCCGACATTGTCGATGCCTGCGTGAATTCGGGGGCGATCTCGCTTGCGAGCGGCCGTATCATCCTCTCCGAAATCGAGAACGCGCAGGCGCACGACGTCATCACGACCGATCCGGACGAGAAGCGCGGACGTTCGCTGTCGTGGAAATTCCAGCCGATGGCCGGCGGCGGCACTGTCGTGTTGGTCGAGGACATTACCGAGCGGCGCAATGCCGAGGCCCGCATCAGCCATCTTGCGCGTTATGACGATCTGACCGCGCTTCCCAATCGTGTCAATTTCCGCGACGAGATCGAGCGGCTGCTCGCGGCGCCGCGCGGAGCCGACCAGCAATCGGCGCTGCTGTTCATCGATCTCGATCAGTTCAAGCAGGTCAACGACACGCTCGGCCATCCCTGCGGCGATCAGCTGCTCTGCGCGGTCGCCGAGCGGTTGCGCGACATGCTGCGGCCGGAGGATTTCGTGGCCCGCTTCGGCGGCGACGAGTTCGTGGTGTTCCAGCAGAACATCCACAGCGCCGATGACGCCGCGGGCCTGGCGCGCCGCATCGTCGATCATTTGAGCGAGCGCTACAAGATCGACAACCATCTGGTCGAGATCGGCGCCAGCGTCGGCATCGCGATGGCTACTCCCGGAGCCAGCGCCGACACGCTGCTCAAGAACGCCGACATGGCGTTGTACCGCGCCAAGGCGGACGGCCGCGGCACCTTCTGCTTCTTCCGCGAAGAGCTGGCGCAGACCGTCGAGTCGCGCCGTATCCTCGAGCTCGACCTGCGCAAGGCGCTGGCGAACGAGGAGTTCGAGCTGTTCTACCAGCCGCTGGTCAATCTCAAGTCGGGCAAGATCACGACCTGCGAGGCGCTGCTGCGCTGGAATCACCCGGTGCGCGGCACCGTCTCGCCGGTCGACATCATTCCGGTCGCCGAGGACATGGGCCTGATCGTCGACCTCGGCCGCTGGATCCTGCGCAAGGCCTGCATGGAATGCATGAAATGGCCGGAAGGCGTCCGTGTCGCCGTCAATTTCTCGCCGCAGCAATTCCATCAGCGCGACATGCTGAGCGAGGTTCGCTACGCGCTCGAGGTCTCCGGCCTGCCGGCGCACCGGCTCGAAGTCGAGATCACCGAGTCCTCGCTCCTCAGTAACACGCAACTGACCCACGACGTGCTGTCGCAATTGAGCGCGATCGGCGTACGCATCTCGCTGGACGATTTCGGCACCGGCTATTCCAGCCTGAGCTATCTGCACAATTTCCCGCTGCAGAAGGTGAAGATCGACCGCTCCTTCCTCGAGGGCATCGATACCGATCGCCCGCTGACGCTGCTGCGCGGCGTGGCGCGGCTGTCGGCCGATCTCGGCATGTCGGTCGTGGTTGAGGGCATCGAGACCAACGAGCAGCTCGAGCTGATCTCCGCCGACGGCACCGTCAGCGAGGCGCAGGGCTACCTATTCAGCCACCCGGTCCCGGCGGCGCGTATCCGCCAGCTGCTCAACGCCTCGCACGGCCGTCCCGTGCCCGACGATCGCATCTTCGCCGTCCCATCACGCTCGATCGCCTGACTCAAGAGAACCCTCCACCTTAAGTTTTGCCGGGCGGGACCGGGTTTTTACGGAGAGCGTAAAGTTAACCCTAACGTCTCCAATGCTTTGCAATTCTGTTAAGGAACCGTTAAGCTCGCTTACTCGCGGAAGTTGCTTGGAGAGTATTGAATGAAATCCGAAGCCGAATCGCTCGCTCGGCCCACTGTGCGGGGGGCAGGTCTCTTTGATCGCGTCGACTATCGGCTTATCGAAACTCCCGAGGAAAAAGACCTTGTCTATCTGATGCGTTACAGGGCCTATTTGCAGAGCGGATTGATTTTGCCGTTGGAGTCTCAGCGCGTCAGCGATTGTTACGACGATGCGCCCAACACGTGGACGTTCGGAATCTATGTTGACGGAAAACTTTGCAGTTCGCTTCGCATCCACGTCCTGACGTCAGAATGGCGGATGTCATATACGACCGTCGTGTTCGGCGACATTCTTCACCCGCGCCTCGATAAGGGCGAAGTATTCATTGATCCATGCCGTTTTGTTGCGGACCCCGAAAAAGCCAAACAGTTCCCAGAACTTCCCTATCTGACGGTTCGGTTGGGCTATATGGCGTGCGATCATTTCAATGCCAATACCGGGCTCACGATGGTGCGTACCGATCACCAGGCGTTCTATCGGCGTGTCTTCCTGTCCGAAATAGTGGCTGGGCCGCGTGCGTTCCCCGGCTGGCATTCGCAGAAGGCGGTCATGCTGGCCTCCGATTTCCCGAATGTCCGGGAAAAGATCCTGGCGCGCTTTCCCATCATGCGATCGAACGCCTTCGAGCGGCGGATGCTGTTCGACCGTGGCAGCCAGCGCCGAACGGCGTCGCGGCCGGTGCTGGTAGCGGCGCCGCTCAGTCCCGACGCTGCGGCAACTCTGGCCTGAGAGCACGATCCGGACCCGAAGGGCCGCGTCGGCGCAAAGTGTGAAGCGGCCTTCCGGAACGCCTCTGCTCGGGCTTGATCCGCGGGTCATGCTCAATCGAGAAACCCAGGGCGCGATGATGATTCGTCCTCATCTGCGCGCAAAGGGGCCGCCGGTTCCAACAGGCGGCCGCGTTCCCCGGCTCCGCTCGGCAACACACGGCGGAATTCGAGCAAAACCGGCGGTTCTGCCGCCTGCTGCGGCTTGCCTTCACCCTCGCGCCACATTTACAAACCATTAACTATCGCGGTCGCTTTTCGCCGTTCGGGGGCATTTGAACGGGTCCGGCAACACCCTATCAAGGTTGACGGAACGTTCGCTTAACCAACCCCCTGTAGACCGGATGACAGTACCAAGACGCGAGCGTGGAGGCTCCGGAATGAAATCATCTATGCGTTTCCTCCAGGGATTGAAGCTGGCCGCTGTGCTTGCGGTGGCGCTGTCGATGGGCGCTTGCGCCAACAAGAACCTAGGTATGGACGCCAATGCGAGCGCGGCGACGCCGGGCAGCCAGCAGGATTTCGTGGTCAATGTCGGTGACCGCGTGTTCTTCGAAAGCGACCAGACGGACCTGACCCCGCAAGCCGTCGCCACGCTGGATAAGCAGATCCAGTGGCTGCAGACCTATCCGCGCTACCAGTTCACCATCGAAGGCCACGCCGACGAGCGCGGCACCCGCGAATACAACATCGCGCTCGGTGCCCGCCGCGCACAATCGGTGAAGGCCTACATGACGGCGCATGGCATCGACCAGAGCCGCATGCGCACGATCTCTTACGGCAAGGAGCGCCCTGTCGCGGTCTGCAACGACATCTCCTGCTGGTCGCAGAACCGCCGTGCGGTCACGGTGCTGAACGCGAGCTCGTAAGCTCGGTGTAAGCTTCCTGAATTTCCGGCGCCTGCGGGCGCCGGTTTCATTTTGGGGCGGGTGACGAACTCGCGGATCACCGCCATCGCGCTCGTGGCCGGATAAGCCCGCACGCCGTCATCTAGAACGAGTCGGCTAGGGCGATCTCCGCCTTGAGTGCATCGATGCGGCGCACCGCTTCCTCAAAGCTGAGGTCGGCCGCGTACTTCTCGGGCTGATAGGCTTCCTCGGCGAGAGCTTTCAGTCGCAGCGCCTGGGCACGGGTCATCCGGCCGGCCATGGTTTCCGCTACGCCGCCATATTTCGTGGCTGTGGCTTTCATTTTTCGTCTCTGTCCATACATATACTTTTGACTCTATGTTCTCTTTTTGTTCCCACAAGCCATGGACAACAGAATTAATGAAATCCGGCGCAGCATGACCCTTCTCCGGGAAGAGATGACGCGCGTCGAGGCGATCATGCGCGACCAGATCAAGCGCGATCTGGATTGCTCGGAAGCGGCGTTGCGTCTCCTGAAGATGCGAACGGAAATGGCCGTCCTGGTTGCCGACTGGAGGGCGGCCGGAGGCAGCGAACGGCTCCCGACGGTTCGGGAGCGTCTGACCACAAACAGCCGATCGCCCAAGCCGAAGACGACCGGCCGTTGATGAAAGTGGTGGGCTCGAGAAGGGCCGCCCAAGCCTCCTTGGCAAGTCCGTTTGACTGGCCCGTGCTTTGGCGGGTTCGTCTCGGATACTTGTTTGTGCCAGTCACATTTTTGGCGTACTCCGTCTTCCTATGTGTCGGCTTGCCGATATCGGGCTGATTTCCTTTTCAGGGCAAAATGTCGTCCAGATTTCTCAAAATGACCGGCACCGCGGTGGTCGCCGCGGCTATTTCGCTGTCTTCGCAAGCCATGGCGCAATCGGATGATGGCGACGCCGAAATGCGCATCGAGAAGCTGGAGAACCAGCTGCGCCAGCTCACCGGGCAGAACGAGGAGCTGCAATACCGCAACCGCCAGCTCGAGGAGCGGCTGCGTCAGCTCGGTGCGAACCCGCCGGCAGGGCCGGGCCAGCCGGCCCAGCCCAATGTCGCGGCGGTGCCGCCGGCCCAGTCCGGCCCGAGCTATAACCAGCCGTCGTCCCAGGGCGGCTACCCCCAGCAACAATCGGGCTATCCGCAACAGCAGCCCCAGCCCGGCTATGGCCAGCAGCCCGGCTACGGCCAGCCGCAGCAGGCTTATCCCCAGCAGGCTTACCCGCAGCAGCAGATCGCAACTCCAGCCCCGATCGTTCAGGAGCCGGCGGGCTCGCGTGGGCGCCGCGGGGACGCCTTCGATCCCAACCAGAATCCGAATGCGCCCGGGGCGCCGCAGGCGCTTGGCGGCGGCCGGCTGCCGATGCCGGCAGATGGTTCCGTCGGCCCACCCGGCGGCCGCGCGCCCGGCGAGCCGCTCGACTTGTCCAACGGCGCCAACATCCCGCCTGCCGGCACGCAAGCGGGCCTGCCGCAGCAACCTGGCGTGCAGCCGGGCCTGCCGCCCCCGCCGTCGCGCAATCCGAACGGCACCGGGCTTGCCACCGCGCCGCCGTCGAACTCGCCGCGCGACGAATACGACCTCGGCATCGGCTACATGCAGCGCAAGGATTATGCGCTCGCCGAACAGACCATGAAGAATTTCGTGCAGAAATATCCGGGCGATCCGCTGGTCGGCGATTCCCAGTATTGGCTTGGCGAGAGCTACTTCCAGCGCCAGCAATATCGCGACGCCGCCGAGGTCTTCCTCAATGTCACCAGCAAATATGAGAAGGCGGCGAAGGCGCCCGATGCGCTGCTCAGGCTCGGTCAGTCGCTGGCGGCGCTGAAGGAGAAGGAAGCCGCCTGTGCCGCGTTCGGCGAGGTGACGCGCAAATATCCGCACGCTTCCTCCGGCGTCAAAGCCGCGGTCGACCGCGAGTTGAAGCGCGTGAAGTGTTGACGCCTTGCACCGGCCTCCGGTAGCGCCGCGCGCTTCCCGTGCTTAAGATAAGCGGGGCTTGAACGCCGCACCGCCATGCGAGACGAAGAACGATCTCCGATTTCTGCGAGTGACGCGAAGCAACTGCTCGCGGACTGGAAGCATGCGCCGGCGCTGTTGCTCGCGGTTTCCGGCGGGCCGGACTCGGTGGCGCTGATGTGGCTCGCCGCGCGCTGGCGCCGCGCTCTGTCGCGCGGCCCGAAGCTGATCGCGGTCACCATCGATCATGGTCTGCGGCCGGAGGCCGCGCGCGAAGCACGCGACGTCAAGGCGCTCGCGAAAAGCCTCGACGTCGAGCATCGCACGATGCGCTGGAACGGTGCCAAGCCAAAGACCGGCGTGCCGGCCGCGGCGAGGGCGGAGCGCTATCGCCTGCTCGCACAGGCCGCGCGCAGCGCCGGCGCCACCCACATCCTCACCGCGCATACCCGCGACGACCAGGCCGAGACGCTGTTGATGCGGCTGTTCCGCGGCAGCGGGCTTGCGGGCCTATCGGCGATGGCGCGCGAGAGCGAGCGCGATGGACTCATCCTTGCGCGGCCGCTGCTCTCGATCTCGAAATCGCGGCTGGTCGCGACGCTGCACAAGGCAAAGATCGGCTTTGCGGACGATCCGACCAACCGCGACACCGCGTTCACGCGGCCGCGGCTGCGCGAGCTGCTGCCGCTGCTTGCGGCCGAAGGTGGCGATGCCCGTTCTCTGGCCCGGCTCGCCGCGCGGCTGGCGCGGGCCAACGCCGCAGTCGAGGTGCTGGCCGATGGCGCCGAGCGCTATCTCGCGCTGAAGGGCAATGCGAGGCCGCACGAGGCAGCCAGGGAGCTCGATGCGACGGCGTTTGCGGCGCTGCCGGAGGAGATCCGGCTTCGCCTGTTGATGCGCGCGATCAACCGCTTCGGGCATGAGGGGCCCGCCGAGCTCGGCAAGGTCGAAGCTCTGCTCGCGCAACTCGACAGTTTTGCAAAATCGCCCGAAAAAAGCAGACCCAGGCATGCGCGGATCAGGCTAAAACAAACCTTGGCGGGTGCGCTGGTGAGCGTCAGCCAGGGCACGATCCGCATCGAGCCGGCGCCGCTTCGGCGGCGGTCCTAGGCAAATCGGCACATAACACCGGCGCCTTGCGTGATAATCCCTGTTGGAGTCTTAACCACCTCGCAAAAGGCCGCTTCCAGCGTCGTTTTTCACGGCGGAATTCGGCCAGGATGCGTTAAATAGTCCAGAGTGGTTCCCTTGGCATCACGGCGAGCGCCACCTAGATTGTAAATATATGGTCGAGGAGGGGCATCCCTCGTGGCTACCCAGGGTGTTCACAGGACACCCAAAAAGGACAAGAGGCCGCGATCCGCGCGACCACGAAGGAAAGTCGATGAACGCCAACCTGCGCAATTTCGCCCTCTGGGTCATCATTGTCCTGTTGCTGTTGGCGTTGTTCACGCTCTTCCAGAACCCCGGTCAGCGCACTTCCTCCCAGGACATCTCGTTCTCGCAGCTCTTAACTGAAGTCGATCAGGGCCATGTCCGCGACGTCGTGATCCAGGGGCCGGAGATTCACGGTACCTTCACCAATGGCTCGAGCTTCCAGACCTATGCGCCGAACGATCCGACGCTGGTCTCGCGACTCTATAACGGCAAGGTCCAGATCACCGCGAAGCCGCCGGGCGACAACGTGCCGTGGTTCGTCTCGCTGCTCGTCTCCTGGTTGCCGTTCATCGCGCTGATCGGCGTGTGGATATTCCTGTCGCGGCAGATGCAGGGCGGCGCCGGCAAAGCGATGGGCTTTGGCAAGTCGCGCGCCAAGATGCTGACCGAAGCGCATGGCCGCGTGACGTTCGAAGATGTCGCCGGCGTCGACGAGGCCAAGCAGGACCTGCAGGAGATCGTCGAGTTCCTGCGCGACCCCGGCAAATTCCAGCGGCTCGGCGGCCGCATTCCGCGCGGCGTGCTCCTGGTCGGTCCTCCCGGCACTGGCAAGACGCTGATCGCGCGTGCGGTCGCGGGCGAAGCCAATGTGCCGTTCTTCACCATTTCCGGTTCCGACTTCGTCGAGATGTTCGTCGGCGTCGGAGCCTCGCGTGTGCGCGACATGTTCGAGCAGGCCAAGAAGAACGCGCCCTGCATCATCTTCATCGACGAAATCGACGCGGTCGGCCGTCATCGCGGCGCCGGCCTCGGCGGTGGCAATGACGAGCGCGAGCAGACGCTGAACCAGTTGCTGGTCGAGATGGATGGTTTCGAGGCCAATGAAGGCGTGATCCTGATCGCGGCCACCAACCGGCCCGACGTGCTCGATCCCGCACTTATGCGGCCCGGCCGCTTCGACCGCCAGGTCGTGGTCTCCAACCCCGACATCGTCGGCCGCGAGCAGATCCTGAAGGTTCACGTGCGCAAGGTGCCGCTGGCGCCTGACGTCAACCTGAAGACCATCGCGCGCGGCACGCCCGGCTTCTCCGGCGCCGACCTGATGAACCTCGTCAACGAGGCGGCGCTGACCGCGGCGCGTCGCAACAAGCGCATGGTGACGCAGGCCGAGTTCGAAGAGGCCAAGGACAAGGTCATGATGGGCGCCGAGCGCAAGTCGCTGGTCATGACCGAAGAGGAAAAGCGCAACACCGCCTATCACGAGGCCGGCCACGCCATCGTGGCGCTGCACGTGCCGGGCTCCGATCCCGTGCACAAGGCGACCATCATTCCTCGCGGCCGCGCGCTCGGCATGGTGATGCAGCTGCCCGAGGGCGACCGCATCGGCTATACGCGTCAGTGGTGCGTGTCGCGGCTCGCGATCGCGCTCGGCGGACGCGAGGCCGAAATCCTCAATTCCGGTCCCGACAAGGTGACCAATGGCGCCTCCGGCGACATCCAGCAGGCGACCAATCTCGCGCGCGCCATGGTGATGGAATGGGGCATGTCCGACAAGCTCGGCCGTGTGCGTTACCAGAGCAACGAGCAGGAAGTCTTCCTTGGTCATTCGGTGGCGCGCTCGACCAACATCTCGGAAGACACCGCGCGCCTGATCGATGCGGAGATTCGCCATCTCGTCGAGGATGGCGAACAGGAAGCGCGCCGCATCCTGCTGGACTATCGCGGCGACTGGGAGAAGATCGCGCAGGGCCTGCTCGAGTTCGAGACGCTGTCCGGCGACGAGATCAAGGATCTTCTCAACGGCAAGAAGCCGAACCGCGAGTCCGTGCTGGAGCCGACCACGCCACGCGCCTCCGCGGTGCCGCCGGCCGGCAAGCCGCGTCCGCGGCCCGATCCGGACCCCGGCCTGGAGCCACAGCCGCAGGCATGACGACCATCGCACATGGCCGGATATTCCGGTAAACCGCTCTCGCAAAAGCTCGGCCTCAAGCCGGGCTTTTGCATTTTTGTCGATGGCGCGCCTGCTGATTGTCGCGACATGGTCGGACAATGGCCTGACGGCGCCAAGCTCGTCACCCAGCCGAAGTCGCCGCTCGACATGGTGCATTTGTTTGCGCGGCAAGCCAAAGGCCTCGCGACAAAACTCTCCCGCTACCGCAGCGCCATTGTACCTGATGGCATGATCTGGGTGTCATGGCCGAAGAAAGCGTCGGGTGTCGCGACCGACCTCAGCGACGTCGTTTGTGCGCGAGGTCGCGCTGCCGCTCGGCCTGGTCGACGTCAAGGTCTGCGCTATCGACGAGACCTGGTCCGGACTGAAGTTCGTGATCCCGAAGGCGCAGCGGCGTTGAGCTGAATCGGAGCCGCACTGGTGGTGCACCTCTCACAGGGGAGAGAAGGAATGGCGCCGTCGCGAACCGAGCAACGCCCTCACAACTTGCGCAGCAGCGCGACGAGGTCGGCCTGGTGGTGCGTGCCGGTCCGGGCAAAGATCGCCTTCAGATGAACGCGGACCGAGTCCGCATTGATTCCGAGCTCGCTCGCGATTTCCTGCGTCGATTTGCCTTCGCCAAGCAGGGCGGCGACCCGCGCCTGTGCCGGCGTCAGGGCGAGCATCTTGGCGATCAGGCGGGGATCGAGCGCGGAACGGCGATCGAGATCGTTGAGCACGAAAATGGCGCGCGCCCCGAGAAACGGACTTTTGGCGGCACCGTCCACGGCCAGCGCACGGATCAACAGCGGACGCTTGTTGTTGCGGGGAATCAGGATCGGGTCGGCATTCAGCGCCTGCGTATCTGAAGTCGTTCTGAGCCGTTCCAGAAATCGGTCCATCTCGGCGCGCGCGGCGAGTTCGCGGACAAAGATGCGTTGGTCCCTGACGCGGAAATCATCATCGAACAGCGCGGTCGCGCTGCGGTTGGCCTCTATGACATTGCCCATCCGGTTGACCGCGATCGCGGGCTCGCCCAAGAAGTCGAACGCATTCGAGATGCCGGTCAGCACCCGTCGGCCGACAGCCTTCGACAGAGTCGCGGTTTCCGTGAGTCGCGCGGCGAGCCGGGCCAGCGCGGCGGTCTCCTCTGCCTCGAAGGGCCCTTGCCGCGGACTGCGCTGGATCGATAGGCCCCACAGCGCATCGTCGGCCTTGAAGCCGACCACGGCAAACCATCTAAGGCCGGCTTTCTCGAGGCTTGCATAAAGCGCTTGCTTGCCAAACTCGCGTTCGCAAGCAAACAGGTCCTGGTCGACGACGACAGGCTTGCCGGCGAGCAAGAGCGGCACGCCGCGGATGGCCCGCACGTCATCGATGTGGAGGCCCTCGGCAAAATACTTGGCAAAATACTCGCGGACCGATGCGGTGAGGGGAACGTCGGGCGTTCTCACATCGCTCTGCAACAACGCGGCGCCGGTTGCGCCGACGCCCTGGCAGATGTCGTCCATCAGCACCGGCCACATGGCCGGATCGAGCACCGCCTCTCCCAGTCTTTTTTCGGCGGCTTCGAGAAGCCCCAGATCAAACATCCGTTTCCCCCGATCGAACCTGACATGTCGCCAGGTTCGCTCAACCGGCTTCTAGATGACTAGGAACCCGGAACATTAGCAAGCCTCGGCGAATTAACCTTGTGTAACAACCAGGGAACATCATCGTGCATGAACGTCCTCACATCGATCGGCCACGGATTGCGGCGATGTCGGCCGCGATTGCGCTGGTCTGCGTCGTCGTGCTGACGCTGCAGATCCGCGACCGCTGGCATTCGCCCGATGTCAAGCCGGCGGCTATAGCCGAACATACTACGACGGGAGAGGCCGCGCGCGAGGCGGGCGCAAGAGTTCAGCCGACCGATCCCAAGCTCGCGGTCGAGCCCCAGCCGGACGGACCGAAACCGGCGCAGCCCGCCAATCCGAATTGAGCCGGTATCACAGGCTCTGCAGCGGCAGCGGTTGATCTCCGAGCATCGCCTTGACCACGACCTGGCGCGCAACCGCAGGGTCGAGCGCATGCGCGGCGATCAGGTCGGAACACTCCTGCACGATCAGATCGGCATCCTGGGTGATCTTCAATTGCTTGTACTGGTCATGGCGGTGAAGGCCCATGCTCTGGCCGAGCACTTCCAGCACATTGAGAATGCGGAACGGTTGCTCGCGCTCGTGCGCGCAGAGCTCGCGATGTTCGGAATGGTAGATCGTGACCAGCGCGTCGATGCCGGCACGGCCTGCCGCCTCCAGCTCCGCGCGCTGCAGCTCGCGCTTGTAGTCGGGCAGCACCGCGAGGTTGGCGCTTTGCAGCCCGACTGAAGGCTGCGCGAGGTCGACGATCTCGACGCCGGGGACGGCCTGCAGCAGGTCGAGCACGGCCTCGACAATGCCGGCCACGCCGGAATGGCGATGCAGCGCGACGCGCAAGCGAACCGGCTCGCGCAGCAACGGCTCGAGCGCGTCGAGCCGGCCGCGCAGATAGCGCAGGAACGGCGTCATCTCGAACGGTTTTGACCCGCGCTGCTTCTCGATCGCCGGCAGCGTCGTCTCGCTGAGTTGCACATAGCAGCTCGGGCACCAGGACAGCACGCCCGATTTGCTGTTCGACATCTTGTCGACCGAGCTCGTGCCCATGCGGCCGGACGTTTCGGCATCCCCGGCACGCAATTGCGCGATGCCGCAGCAATGGCTGGGTCCGCCCATGACGGAGTAGGAGATACCGAGCGCGTCCATGATATCGAGCGCGAGAAGAGCGATGTGCGGCGTCCTCAGCACGTTGCAGCCGGTATAGAATATGAAATCCGGCACCTCGCCCGGTGCCGTCACGGCGGCCGCCCCCTGGCCGAGCCGCTCGAGCGTGGCAGAATCGAGCTGCATCCGCGCCAGCGCGGTGACGTCGCGACTGGTCTCGCGATATTTGCCCAGACCATTGCGGCGCCGCGTGGCGGAATCGGACTCCTTCCGCCGCATCGCGCCGCGCGCCATCGCCAACAGGAAGCGCGGGTTCACGCCATAGTCGCAGGCCTTGATGCAATCGCCGCTCAGCATGCAGGAGGAAGCCCATTTCCGCGAGGCTTCAGGGCCTTCCCCGGTGCGCAGCAAATCGATCACGCCCGTGATGACGGCGATGGGCGAGGCCTCGGCGATGTTGGCTGGCGCGACGCTCGGGCAGACCTCGACGCATTTGCCGCATTTGACGCAGGCTTCCAGCATGTCGCCGGTGCGATCGTTCAGCGCGTCCTCGAAGCTGAGATCGGTCATGGGTTGCCACTCCGCGTTTCCTGCGAGCACTTCAAAGATAGCGGCCGCGCGGCTTCCTGCCAATCGCTTTGCTTCACGGGGATTCATCATCCCGGCTTTCCCATCTTCAGTTTCCACCAGCGCCGAGCATTTCGGGGGCCGAGAGTAACTGCAAATCGCTTGCGCCGCCGTCAAACCTTAAGATTTCCTCAACGAGAGCCGGCCTATTGCTTCTTGGCGTGCGCCCGACTTCTCCCGCGTTCGGGCGCGATGAGGGTTTGCATGGCCGACAGCCTATCCGTCCCGAAGATCACGGCTGCGCCGAACGCCATCCCGCCCGCCTTCTTCAATATCTGCTTTGTGCTGGCCGTCATCAACGCGTCGTTCTTCCCGGCCGCCTACCTCGCGCATTGGTGGATCTATGACAAGAACGGGCTCGGCATCCCGACCGACTTCGTCAATGTCTGGGCCGCCGGCAAGATGGCGCTGGCCGGCCATCCGGCGCTCGCCTGGGATTGGGACCTGCAGAAGAAGATCGAGCTCGATCTGTTGGGGCAGGATTTTGTCGGCTATTTCGCCTGGCACTATCCGCCGCCGTTTTTGTTCGTCGCTTCCATTCTCGCGCAGTTTCCGTACGCCGCGGCCTTCATCGGCTGGGCCGCCGTCAGCTTCGTGCCTTATCTTGCCATGATGCGCGCGATCGTTGGCCGCAGCTTTGGTCTCGTGCTCGCACTCGCCTTTCCGACGGTGTTCAACAACGTACTCGTCGGCCAGAACGGCTTTCTGACCGCGGCGCTGATTGGCGGCACGCTCTATCTCTTGCCGATGCGCCCGATCCTGTCGGGCATC
>Ga0207661_10000424_pt1 | contig 27246 bp, 27 predicted proteins | sample KBSC713LmetaG_FD_184337 | JGI IMG/M metagenome (GOLD analysis project Ga0207661, IMG submission 184337) | Corn rhizosphere microbial communities from Kellogg Biological Station, Michigan, USA - KBS C7.1-3L metaG (SPAdes) (version 2) | ecosystem: Host-associated > Plants > Roots > Rhizosphere ...
CCTCTTTGCCGACGGCTCCCCAAAATACCGCGCTCGCTTCCGCTCGCCTAGTTTCATCCAACGCGGGTCGGCGCCTTAACGCCGGTCCCAACTCGCAATGACGATGTTGAGATGTCGCGCTAAAACAAAATAATCTTCCGATGGCGTGCCCGCGCCTGATCCCTATGTTTCCCTGAACAACAACCACTTCGGAACGCCGCCATGGCCCAACGTCAATTGAAACTCGGCGCGTTCATGCGCCCGGTCAGCCTGCACACCGGCGCGTGGCGCTATCCCGGCGCCTGGCCGGATGCGAATTTCAATTTCGGCCATCTCAAGACGATGATCCAGAAGCTGGAAGCGGGAAAATTCGACGCTTTCTTCATGGCGGACCATCTCGCCGTCCTCAACATGCCGACCAATGCGTTGAAGCGCAGCCACACGGTCACCTCGTTCGAGCCGTTTACGCTGCTCTCGGCGCTTGCGGGCGCCACCGAGCGCATCGGCCTGATTGCGACGGGATCGACCACCTTTGACGCGCCCTATCACGTCGCCCGCCGCTTTGCCTCGCTTGACCACATCTCCGGTGGACGTGCGGGGTGGAACATCGTCACGACCTCGAACCCAGACGCGGCGCTCAATTTCGGCCTCGACGACCACATGGAGCATGCCGAGCGCTACCAGCGGGCGCGCGAGTTCTTCGATGTGGTCACGGGCCTGTGGGATTCCTTTGCCGACGACGCCTTCGTGCGCGACGTCGCGCAGGGCGTCTATTTCGACCCCGCGCGCATGCATACCCTCGATCACAAGGGCAAGTATCTGAAGGTGCGCGGCCCCCTCAACATCGCGCGCCCCGTGCAGGGCTGGCCCGTGATCGTGCAGGCCGGCGCCTCCGACGACGGACGGCAGCTCGCGGCCGAGACGGCGGAAGCCGTCTTCACCGGCGGCAGTCCCCTGCCCGACAGCCAGAAGCTCTATGCCGACATCAAGGGCCGCATGGAGAAGGTCGGGCGCGATCCCGAGCATTGCAAGATCCTGCCCGGCGCCATGATCTTCGTCGGCGACAGCGTCGAGGAGGCCAAGGAGAAACGCGCGAAGCTCGACAGCCTCGTGCATTACGATAGTGGCATCGCCTCGCTTTCGATCGCGCTCGGCACCGATGCCTCCGGCTTCGATCCCGACGGGCAGTTGCCGGAAATCCCCGAATCCAACGCCAGCAGGACCAGCCGTCAGCGCCTGGTCGATGTCGCCGCCCGCGATCACCTCACGGTGCGCCAGCTCGCCCAGCGCGTCGGCGCCTTCTCCGGGCTCGCTTTCATGGGCCCGCCGAAACTGATCGCCGACCAGATGGAGGAATGGCTGATGAGCCGCGGTTGCGACGGCTTCAACATCATGTTCCCCTATCTGCCGGAGGGCCTGAACGATTTCGTCGACCGGGTGATCCCGGAGCTGCAGCGGCGCAACCTGTTCCGGAAGGAATATGAGGGTCGCACACTCCGGGAGAATCTCGGCCTGCCGCGGCCGAAAAACCGGTTCTTTGAGGGTTAAGGCGCCCAGCGCATAGGCCTATTCGCGCCGAAAACCTTGACTTTGGGCGCTTTGCCGCTAGGTTGCCGGCCAAATCCGCGCCCGGTTTGGCCGGCGCCCTATCCCGTTTCCAGAGGTTCCAAAATGGCCAAAGCGGTCACCATCAAGGTCAAACTCGTGTCCTCGGCCGACACCGGCTTCTATTACGTCGCCAAGAAAAACTCGCGCACCATGACCGACAAGCTGGTCAAGAAGAAATACGACCCGGTTGCGCGCAAGCACGTCGAATTCCGCGAAGCAAAGATCAAGTAATATCGCGGGACATTGTGACTGACGGGGCCCTCGTGGCCCCGTTTTTATTTGGCGCACCGCCGGCGGCCTATAGCTTGCATGCCTTTTCCCGCGGCAGGTTCGCATGATCGCACCCCTCGACGAAGGGAACGTCGGTGGCTATTCGGTCGCCTACAGCCGCGACGACACCTACTTTCCCGTTTACATCACCGCGGCGCTTGCCGCGATCTTCATCACGGCGAGCTGGATCGCGGGCGAAGCCTATTGGCTGGTGCCGGCACTCGCCGCCGCCGCCTTCACCTATTACAACATTCCGCTGCTCGAGACCGGGCGGCCGACCATCGGCGCCAACCAGTACGGCATCTTCCTGCAGGCGTTCGGGCTGATCCGCTGGCGCGCCATCGAGCGCATCGATCTCGCCGAGATCGCCGAGCGGGCGATGACGGTGCACGAGCTGCAGATCGTGCTCTCCGTCCCGCTCGGCAGTGCGCTGGTGGTCGACTGGCGCAAGCAGCCGCGCTGGCGACTGTTGATGCGATTGCCGTGGCGCATGAGCCACGACAACATGGTGCGGGTGAATCTCGAGCCGTTCGACCAGCCGCCCGATGTCATCCACCGCACGTTTTTGCGGATGTGGCGGTATTACCGGAGTTAATTCGCGAAACTGCGCAGGGTGGGCAAAGGCGCGCAAGCGCCGTGCCCACCATCAAGTGCGTCGCTTGCGATGGTGGGCACGCGGAGCCTGTCATCGGGCGCGCATTCGCGCGACCCGTTGGCTTTGCCCACCCTACAACTCTACGACATCACGTCCTCACCACCAGCTTGTCGTACGCCTCCGGCCTCAACCCGTAGGTCCAGGCCACCGCCTCGCGGGCCGTGCGCAAATGGGGCGGCACCTGCAGGAAGAAATGCTTTCGCGTGCCGTCGGGCTCGGGCGTGGCGTTGATCACCTCGACGACGGCCCAGGCATCCGCGGGCAGCCAGATCCGGCGCCACAACACCCCGGTCTCGTCCGCGGCAATGCGGACCGCGCCGCCGGAGGTCACATACCGCTCCGGCGTCATGATCTCGATCATGCAGCGGCGGACCTGCACATTTTCCTGCCTGTCGATCGCGGACAGCGTGATGCTGTCCGGCCGCTCGATCATCCAGCTCGGCACCTGGACGCCGCGCCAGACGCAGGCCGACCAGCCATCCCTGAATCGCAGCGCCGGGCCCTTGCTGTCATGCAGGCGATCGCTGGCGTCGCCATGCATCAATTCCGGCCGCTCCGAGAGAAAGCAGGTGTGTGCGTGCGCCTGTACCCAGCCGGCATTGGCCGCCACGAGCGACAGGCCCGCAAGCGGCTCGGTCTCCTCGACGAGGCCAAGCACGCGGCGCAGATAATCGCAGGTCGAAAGCCAGGAGAGGTCGCCGGCCCCGGCAGCGTCATAGCGGAATCCCACCCAGCCTATAAACGCCTGCAGGACGCTCGACCACGACAGCGCTTCGCCGCGGCGATAGCGGCTCAATAAGGCTGCATTGTCGTCCCCGATGGCCTGCGCCACCACTTCAGCGGTGGCGACCACCAGCGCATCCCCTGAATCCACCGCAGCCCCGACCTCTTTCATGAGCTTCCGGGACAGGCGCTGTCGCAGTCGCGCAAAAACGCGTCGGCGCGGCCGATCGATCAGCGCCGGCCGAACGTTGGGGCCATCGCCACGCGTGAGATGCCGGGCCCGCTCCGAGAGCTCGATCGGGCTATCGCACCACACGAGGCGCGCCGGCGGCGGCATGCCCGCGGCGCGATAGGCAAGCCGCACGCCCTGTTCCGCAACGTTGCGATCGGCAGGCGCCGTTGAGCGCCTGATCGCCAACCACCGGGCGCGAAAATTGGCGAGTTCCAACCGCTGCGCGGGCGTAAGCGACCTGTGCTCAATCGATGATGGCGCGCGCATCCTGCGGCCCGAGCTCGCGCTGGCGGCGCACCCGATAGGTCCCGCGCGGCAGCGTGAGCGGCGCATGCTCCTCATGCGTCACCCGTGCATAGGCGGAGGCGACCTGCAGATGCCCGATGTAGAGGCCCGCTGGAATGTCGCGGGCCAGCATGGCGTCGCGGAACATGGTCACGCGATCCCAGATCGCGTGGCGGTGGCCCGTGGTCTCGCCTTCGGCCAGCACCATGGCCACACCGTTCAGGTTTTCCTCGATGGTTCCGGACGGGGTGACATCGGCCACCCGTTCGAGCAACAAATCGCCTTGTGCGAAAATCTCGGTCATGGGCCATCTCCTCGTGCTCAAGCACCCGGCCTACGCCGGGCGCCCCCGCTTCTTCCCCATTATTGTTAGACCCCTGCTTCGTTTTTAACGCCGGCGCCGGAGGCGATCATTGACATATGTCATGTCACTGCACGATTTCGCCATGCAGCGCGAGATCGAGGCCTTCGCGCTCGGTGTCTTCCGAGACCCGCAAGCCCACGAACATCTTGACCACGAACAGGATGATCAGGCTGACCACGGCGTCGTAGACGAACACGGTCGCAACGCCGATGCACTGGTTGAGGAATTGGCCGGGATTGCCTTCGAGCAAGCCCGCCGTTCCGCCATATTGCTCGACCGCGAACACGCCGGTGAGCAGCGCGCCGACGATGCCACCGATCGCATGCACGCCGAAGCAATCGAGCGCGTCGTCATAGCTGAACATGTGCTTGAGGCCGGTGCAGCCCCAATAGCAGATGACGCCCGCCGCGATGCCGATGGCAAACGCCCCGACCGGCGCGACGAAGCCGGAGGCCGGCGTGATGGCCACCAGGCCTGCGACCGCGCCCGAGCAGATGCCGATCACGGTGGGCTTGCCCTTCAACGCCCACTCCACCAGCATCCAGGTGAAGGCGGCAACCGCGGTCGCAATCTGCGTCACCAGCATGGCCATGCCGGCCTGCATCCCGGCGCTGACGGCGGAGCCGGCGTTGAAGCCGAACCAGCCGACCCACAGCAGCGACGCGCCGATGAAGGTCAGCACCATGTTGTGCGCAGGACCCGTATCCTTGCGCCGGCCGAGCATGATCGCGCACATCAGGCCTGCCACACCGGCGTTGATATGCACGACGGTGCCGCCGGCGAAATCGAGCACTTTCACCCAGGCCGCATCGTTACCGGAGGAGAAGATGCCGTCCGGCCCCCAGACCCAGTGCGCGATCGGTGCGTAGACGAAGATCGCCCACAGCCCGATGAACCAGAGCATCGCCGAGAACTTCATGCGCTCGGCAAAGGCGCCCGCGATCAAGGCCGGCGTGATGATCGCGAAGGTCATCTGGAAGCAGATGTACACGGCTTCCGGAATGGTCGCGGCGAGCGGATTGGGATTGCCGATGCCGCCATGCCCGATGTCGCTCAGAATATCCTTGAGGAACACGCGGTCGAGCCCGCCGATGAAGGGGGAACCTGAGCGGAACGCCATGCTGTAGGTGCAGATCGCAAAGAGAATGGTGACGAGGCAGGTCACGGCGAAGCTGGTTATCACGGTGTCACCGACATTCTTCTTGCGCACCATGCCGCCATAGAACAGGCCAAGCCCTGGGATGGTCATCATCAGGACCAGCGCGACCGAGGTCAGCATCCATGCGGTGTCGCCGGAATTGGGCGTGCACTTTTCGAGGATCTTGCCACCGCAAGCCGGCGGACCCGCGTCCTCGGCAAAGGCCGCGCCCCCCAGCGCGAGCCAGAGCAGCGCGATCCCCAACACAGCAAGAGCAGATGTCCCGAGCCTTTGGCGCGCGTACGTACCTGTTTGCATTGTCTTCCTCCAAGTCCCAGGCGCTTCAATTCCAAGCGCTTCAAGTCAAAGTAAAATTCCAAACGATGATGGGGCGCGCGACGCCGTGGCCCGCAGGCGGTCGGTGAGCCTTGCGGTGTCCGACACAAATTTTCGGATGCTCGGCGCCGCATTGAAGCGGTCGAGTTCTGTCGGCTGAGGAGTGGCAGCAACGAACTCCATCCGTCTGCCTTCCCTGGCGTCCCAATCCAAGGGCGGGAAACGTCCGCGACGGTTCCCCATTCTTGTTCAGAGGAAATTCAAGATTCGTGCCATGGGAGAGATTGCGAAAGGCCGCTAAATCTCAGCGAATTCGCGGTGGGAAGCACGGCAATGATTCTGACCATTGCTACCAGAGTAGCAATGGTCGATGAAAAATTGGGCAGATGTTCTGATGCGCGAAAAACCTACGCGGTGCGCAACACGGGCGGCGCAGCCGTCGGCCTGAGCAGCGCGAACGTGACCTGGATGATGCCGGCGGACAGACCAACGGCGACGCCAATGCGCCAAGCCATGTTGTAGGAGCCGAGCGCGTCATAGATCAGCCCGCCGCCATAGGCGCCCAGGAAGCTGCCAATCTGGTGGCTCATGAAGGCAAGGCCCTGGATCATCGCCTGCCACTGCAGGCCGAACAATTCGGCGACCGCGCCCGCGACCAGCGGACCGACGCCGAGCCAGAGGAAGCCCATGAACGCGCCGAACACCAGCGTAGTCGCAGGTGTCGGCGGCATCATGAAATACAGCGCGAGCACCAGCGAGCGCGTGATGTAGATGCCGCCCAGCAGCGCGAGCTTGTTCCAGCGCCCGCCGGCCCAGCCAAAGAACAGGCTGCCGAGCACGTTGAAGCCGCCGATGACCCCGAGCGTCTCCGCGCTGAGCATCGGGTCCATGCCGCAGATCGCAAGGTACGTCGGCAGATGCGTGGTGATGAAGACGAGCTGCATGCCGCAGACGAAATAGGCGCAGGTCATCACCACGAAGGACGGATTGCCGAACGCCATCGAGACCGCCGTCCCCGCCGAGACATCGTCGATCTGGTCGCTCGACGGCTTTGGCAACGGGACCGCGTCGACGCGGCCTGCGAACCACGCCGCCGGAATCATCCCGAGCGCGAGCACGACAAAGCCGATCAGCCCGGCGCGCCAGCCGAGGTCTTGATTGAGCACCTGCCCGATCGGCGCTGAGAGCAGCGCGCCGAGCGAGCCTGCCGCCGAGACGATGCCGAGCACCGTGGAGCGTACCGTCTCCGGCACCGCGCGGGCGGCGACCGACATCGCGATCGCGGCCGCGGTGCAGGCGAGCGAGGTGCCGATCAGGACGCCGCCGCCGATCATCACGGCGAGCAAGCCGTGCGCCCCCGCCATCAGGATGAGGCCGGCGATATAGAACACCGCACCAACCACCATCACCGGGCGAAAGCCGTAGCGCACGGTCAAGCCGCCGGCGAGCGGCTGCAAAAATCCCCAGGCGAGGTTTTGCACGGCGATGGCGAGGGTGAACTCGGAGATGGAGATGCCGACGTCATGGGTCAGCGGCTGCATGAAAATGCCGAGCGATTGCCGCAGGCCCATGCTGAGCGTGAGCATGAGGGAGACGCCAATCAGGACGGGTAGCGTGGGCCGCAGCGTCTTGAGCAGGGGCATGGTTGTTATTCTCCCTTATCCCGGTTGTTTCGAAGCGAACTGCGTCAAACCCTCATGGTGAGGAGGCGCGCCAGCGCCGTCTTCGGACGATGCTTCGCATCGCCTAGAGAACCATGAGGCCCCGACGGGTGGCCTCATTCCTTCGAGACGCGGCGAAAACGCCGCTCCGCAGGATGAGGGCAGAAATAAACTACGCCGCAGCTTGATTACACAGGTCGGTGTAATTAGAATAAGAGGTGCCCGACTTGTCAAGGCAAAAATTACACAGGTCTGTGTACATGCCGTCCGCCGAAAAAACCGCCATGAAAGAGCGGATTCTCGCAACCGCCGACCGGCTGTTCTATCTCGAAGGCATTCGTGCCATCGGGGTCGACACCATCGCCGCCGAGATCGGGATTTCCAAGCGCACGCTCTACAATCACTTCCCCTCCAAGGACGCGCTGATCAAGGCCTATCTGGAGCGCCGCTTCGTCACGACGCGGCCGTCCCACAAATCGCCGGTCGAGCAGATCCTCGGTTATTTCGATGCGCTGGAGCGCCGGTTTTGCGCCAAGGATTTTCGCGGCTGCCCCTTCGTCAACGCGGTCGCCGAGCTCGGGCCGAAGGATCGTGCGGTGAAGAAGATCGCGATCGCCTTCAAGGAAAGCCGCAGGCAATGGTTTCGCGAGCTCCTGATCGAGCTCGGCGTGGCGGAGGCCGACGCGCTCTCGACCCAGCTTCAGCTTCTGATCGACGGCTCGATCACGCTCGATCTGGTGCGCGACGATCCCCTGATGGCACGCGCGGCGAAGGAGGCCGCGAAGGCGCTTCTGCAAAACGCCGGGGTCAAGATCGGCACGGCCTGAGATAACCTCGCTTGAGCCCTTAATCGTTCTGGCTACGCTTGCGATTGCTTCGTCAGCGCGGCAACGAATGCCGCTTCAACTCCTGGTTCTTGCTTGTTCGCATCACGCGCCGGTGGCAAAATTGCTTGTGGCCCGGACGAGAGAATCCCATGCGGAAAACCGCGGCGATGCCGCTTCCTTCGCTCAGCGTGCGCATTGACCTCGATACCGAGGGCCGGATCGGGCCGGGCAAGATCCAGCTGCTCGAAAATATCCGCGAGTTCGGCTCGATCTCGGCGGCCGGTCGCGCGATGGACATGTCCTACAAGCGTGCCTGGGACCTGGTCGACGAGATCAACCGCATCTGCGGCCGCAACGCGGTGGAGCGGCAAACCGGCGGCAAGAACGGCGGCGGCGCGGCGCTGACGCCGTTCGGCGCATCGCTGGTCGCGCGCTACCGCAAGATCGAGCGCGACGCCGCCAGCGCCGTCCGCAAGGAGCTCGCCGCGCTGCGCAGCGAAATCGGCAAAACGAAGAAGGCTGTCGTTCGGTAGAACAACGCGTCAACGAATTCGGTGTCGTCCCCGCGAAGGCAGGGACCCATAACCACAGGACGTGGTTTTTGCGCTAGGCTGGGACACCGGCGTGCCAGACGATCATGGCCGGTGGCTATGGGTCCCGGATCGACGCTCGCTAACGCTCGCTTGTCCGGGACGACAGTGTTCTAGCCATTCGCCATGTGCGATAGCGGTTCAGGCCGTCTTGACCCACACCGCCTTCACGTTGAGATACTCCTCGACGTGCTGCTTGCCGGACTCGCGGCCATAGCCGCTCATCTTGTAGCCGCCGAAGGGCACCGCGGGGTCCATCGTCTGGTAGCAATTGACCCAGACCGAGCCGGCGCGCAGCGCTTTCGCAACCTGATGCGCCTTGGAGACGTTGGTGGTCCACACGCCGGAGCCGAGGCCGAAGGTGGTGGCGTTGGCACGCTTGATCAGTTCCTCAGGGTCCTTGAACGAGATCGCGGAGATCACGGGTCCGAAGATTTCCTCCTGCGCGATCCGCATGTTGTCCTGAACGTTGGCGAACACGGTCGGCGGCACGAAATAGCCCTTCGACAGCGCGCCCTGGGTGAGCCGCGCGCCGCCGGCGAGCGCCTTCGCGCCTTCCTTCTGGCCGACGTCGAGATAGCTCGAGACCCGCTCCAGCTGCTGGGCCGATACCAGTGGTCCGATCTGCGTGTTCGGATCGAGGCCGTTGCCGACATTCAGCTTCTTGCCGAACTCGGCAACGCGACCGACGAACTCGTCATAGACCTTGCTCTCGACGAACAGCCGCGTTCCGGCAGAGCAGATCTGGCCCGAATTGGCGAACACCGCCATTGCCGCGCCCGGCACGGCGGCGTCGAGATCGGCGTCGGCGAACACGATGTTGGGCGATTTGCCGCCAAGCTCCAGCGACACCCGCTTGAGATTGCCCGCGGATGCCCGCACGATCGACTGGCCCGTGAGATGCGAGCCGGTGAAGGCGACCTTGTCGACGCCGGGATGCGAGGCGAGCGCCGCGCCCGCGGTCTCGCCATAACCCGGCACCACGTTGACGACGCCGGGCGGAATGCCGGCTTCGAGGCACAGCTCGGCGAGCCGGAGCGAGGTCAGCGGCGCCTCCTCGGCGGGCTTCAGGACCACGGTGCAGCCGGTCGCGATCGCGGGCCCGATCTTCCAGATGCTGGCCGTGAGCGGGCCATTCCAGGGAATGATGGCGCCAACGACGCCGACCGGCTCCTTCAGCGTGTAGGAGAAGACTTCGCCAGGCAGCGAGTTCTCGATAGTCTCGCCGTGGATCGCGGTTGCCTGCCCAGCATAATAGCGCAGCATGCCGAGCGCGCGCAGCTTGTTGCCGCGGGTGCGGCCGATCGGCGCGCCCATGTCGAGCGTGTCGAGCTGGGACAGCTCCTCGAAGTTCTTCTCGACGAGATCGGCGAGTTTCAGCAGCAGGTTCTGCCGCTCGAACGGCTTCACCCTGCTCCAAGGCCCCTCGAAGGCGCGGCGCGCGGCGGCAACGGCGCGATTGATGTCCTCGGCGTCACCTTCGGCGACGGTCGCGAGCACCTCGCCGGTGGCGGGATTGAGCGTCTCGAACTTCTTCCCCGAAACGGCGTCGACCCATTTGCCGTCGATCAGCATTTTCTTGTAGGAGCCATCCGCATAGGGATGACGCGCTATCGAAACTGCCTGTGTCACAGCCATGTTTGTTCTCCTTTTTGGTATCGACCGGTGTTTTGGATCGTTATATTCGGTAACTTACAGCGCTGACGCGTTCCCGTAGAGCGATGGCGCGGACGCGTTGGAACGAAGCTCGACAGGGAATGTCTCGGCACCCCATCATCAACGGTGCTGCGACGAGCGCGTCAGGATGATTTAATATCGGGATCGCGGAACCGCCACTTTCCCTCCTCTGGATGAAATGGAGCCCAGTCATGCTCAACGCTCAAGGCGACCTTGCCGCCCTCGTCTATGACGAGCATCAGGACCCTGACGCGGTGCTGCGCGACTTCGCAGCCGACCTGACCGCGCGCGGCTTTCGGCCGGTTGGCATGGTGCAGGCCGGCCAATGCGCAGATTCCAGCCTGTCGGCGGTGCTTCTCCCGAGCGGCGAGAAGCTGCTGCTGGCGCAGGACTTCGACCCGACGGCGCACGGCTGCCGCCTCGACCTCGGCCGTCTCCATAACGCCGGAGCGAGGGTCGCCGAAACGCTCGAAGCGGGCGCCGATCTTCTGATCGTCAACCGCTTCGGCAAGCGCGAGCGCGACGGCAAGGGCCTCGGCTTTCTGATCGAGCGCGCGCTCAAGGCCGACATTCCCGTGGTGATCGCGGTTTCAAGCGACCGCTTCGCCGATTGGGTCAAGTTCGCCGGCGGCATCAGCGTGAAGCTGACGTGCGACCGGCCTGCCCTCGACGCCTGGTGGAGCAATCTTTCGCGGGAGGACCCAAAACGACCAATGCAGACCGCCCAACGATCTGTGAACTCTTGAAGTGATCGCTCCGCGTTAGCCGATCGGCCTATACTCCCACCGAGACTGAGACTGCTTTTCGCACTTGGCCGGCTACGGCGCGAAGTGATACAGGTCGCGTTGTCTACGGACGCGGAGGCATTCGGCCGCGCCTTGCAGCTCAGACACGGATGAACGATTTCGCGCGCTCCATCGCCGCCGCGCTCGAGCTGATCGGCAGCCTCGATCCCGAGTTGCTCGGCATTGTCGGCCTCTCGCTCCGCGTCAGCCTGTCGGCGAGCGTCATCGCGCTTCTGATCGGCGCCCCGTTTGGCGCGTGGCTGGCCATCATGAGGTTTCCGGGACGTCACGCCATCATCGTCCTGACCAATGCGCTGCTCGGCCTGCCGCCGGTCGTGGTCGGTCTCGCGCTATATCTCCTGTTGTCGCGCTCCGGTCCGCTCGGCTCGGCCGGCCTGTTGTTCACGCCAACAGCCATGGTTATCGCGCAGACGCTGCTGGCGACGCCGATCGTCGTCGCCCTCGTGCATCGCCCCGCTTCGCTGTTATGGAGCGAATATGCCGATCTCGCCCGCACCGACGGCCTTTCGACCCTGCGCAGCATCGGCCTGTTGTTCGCGCTGGGCCGCGCCTCGCTGCTGACCGCATTTCTCGCCGCATTCGGCCGCGCCATCGCCGAGGTCGGCGCCATCATCATCGTCGGCGGCAACATAAGAGAGTTCACGCGCACCATGACAACCGCGATCGCGCTGGAAACCAGCAAGGGCGATCTGTCGCTCGCACTCGGCCTCGGATTGATCCTGCTCAGCCTGAGCGTGGCGGTCTCGATGATCGCCTTTTTGTTAGTGGGACGCGTTGGGGAAAAATAGCTGCTCGCCGCCAACCTTGTAGCCCGCGATCGTCTCCTGTCCCTTCTGCGAAATCAGCCAGTCGACAAAGGCCTGTCCGTCCTTCGCCTTCACGTTCGGATGCTTTTCCGGATTGACCAGCATCACGCCGTACTGGTTGAAGAGCCGCTTGTCGCCTTCGGTCAGAATAACGAGATCGCCCCTGTTCTTGAACGACAGCCAGGTGCCGCGGTCCGACAGCAAATAGGCGTTCGACGACGCAGCCATGTTCAGCGCGGGTCCCATGCCCTGCCCGATCTCGCGATACCAGTCGCCCTTGACGGCCGAAAGATCAATGCCCGCGATCTTCCAAAGCCTGAGCTCGGCCTCATACGTGCCGGAGCGATCGCCGCGCGAGATGAAGGGCGTTTTCGCCGCAGCGATCTTGCGCATGGCATCGGCGACGTCCTTGTCGCCGGCGATATGCGCCGGGTCTGCCTTCGGCCCGACGATGACGAAATCGTTATACATCACGTCGTAGCGCTTCACGCCCTGCCCCTCGGACATGAACTTGTCCTCGGCGGCCCGATCATGAACGAACACGACATCGGCATCGCCGCGCCGGCCGATGTCGAGCGCCTGACCGGTGCCAACCGCCACCACCTTCACGCCGATTCCGGTCGCCTCCTTAAAGCGTGGCAGGAGATAGCCGAACAGGCCGGACTGCTCGGTAGAGGTGGTCGAGGCGACCGTGATGGCGCGGTCCTGCGCGGATGCGCTGCCGCACCAGACGAGAATGGCGAGGACGAATGCAAAACGCTTCACGTGGGAGACCCCTTGTTTGTGTCATGCGCGGTACGCCTGATATTCGCTCAGGCGGCCGCTATCGATGCGCCAATGGGATGATCAAATGTGACACGCCTCATGCGGACGGTGGCCAGCCTTTGTCAGGACGCCAGCGCGATCCGAAGCATCCGCGCGAGATCGGAGCTGACGTAGGGCTTCGGCAGCAACAGCACGCCGGCATCGAGCCGCCCGTGATGCACGATCGCGTTCTCCGTATAGCCGGACGTATACAGCACCTTGAGCTGTGGACGCCGCTTCAGTGCCTCGGTCGCAAGCTGGCGGCCATTCATCCCTCCGGGCATGATGACGTCGGTGAACAACAGATCGATGCGTCCGGGACTGTCGATCATTTCCAGCGCCTCTGCGGCATTCCGGGCGGCAAGCGTCTCGTAGCCGAGCCGTTTGATCTGCGCCACCACATATTCACGGACCAGCGTGTCGTCCTCGACGATCAGGATCGATTCATCGCCGCGTTCGGCCACGCCAGCTTCACGCTCGACGGCTTGCGCGGCGTCCCGGGAGGCGTGTGGCAAATACAGCTTCACGGTCGTGCCGTGTCCCGGCTCGCTGTAGATTTTGATATGCCCGTTTGACTGCTTGACGAAGCCATAGACCATGCTCAGTCCAAGACCCGATCCCTTGCCGAGGCCTTTTGTGGTGAAGAACGGCTCAAACACCTTGTCGATCAGAATGGCGGGAATCCCTTCTCCCGTATCGCTTACGGCGACCATCACGTAGCTGCCCGGGCTCACCTCGGGATTCATCGCCGCGTAATCTTCATCGAGCACGACATTCCTTGTTTCGAGCGTCAGCTTGCCGCCGTTCGGCATGGCATCGCGCGCGTTCAGGGCAAGGTTGAGGATCGCGGTCGAGAGCTGGCTTGGGTCGATCAGCGCCGGCGCGGCATCGTGCGCCAGCATGGAATCGATTTCGATCTGTGCGCCCAGCGTCGGCCGCAACAACTGCGCCGCATCGACCACGAGGGCATTGACATCGGTGCTGCGCGGCTGCAGCGGCTGACGGCGGGCATATGCCAGGAGGTGCCGGGTCAGGTCGGCGCCCCTTGTTGCGGCGGAGCTGATCATGTCGGTCAGCTGGTTGAGATGCGGACGATCCTTGACGGCATCGCCGAGCATCTCGATGCATCCAATGATCACGGTGAGAATATTGTTGAAGTCATGCGCCACGCCCCCGGTGAGCTGGCCAATGGCCTCCATCTTCTGCGCCTGCCGGACCTGCATTTCGTTGGCTTCGATCTCCTGAAAACGCCTGACCATGGCCTCCGCCTCGCGGCGTTGCCTAGTCTCTTCCTCGAGCGCCGCATAGGCTTGCTGGAACTGGACGCGTGTCGGCATCGCCAGGAACCGCGGCAGCAGCAGCAACAGCCCCGCCACGATGCATGCCGAGATTGGTATCAGCGCGGCTTTGGCGGCGGCCTCCAAGTCGTAGGCCGGGACCCACAGGGTCAGGACCGCGAGCAGGCGGCTGGCCCCACAGAGGACTGCGAAGACGGCGAACGCCCAGAATGTCACGCGAAAAACCACCAGGATATCGTGGTGGCGCTGCCATGCGAACAGTGAGAGAACGAAGGCGACCGTAAAGAAGGCGTAGGCGAGCGTGGCGTCGGAAACAGCATTCAGCCAAACCAACTCCGGCTTCCACAGCATACTCGCGCCATGGGGAAGCAACGTCGACATGTCCAGGATATCTCCGCGAAAAACAGGGCGGGCGGGCGCGATTTTTTGACCCCGCCGGTGAACCGCCCGAATCATTCAGTTTTCCGGGTACGGCGCAAGGATGGCATTTGCGGGCTGTGCGAGGCCGAAGCCGGCCACATCGGCGCCGTCGGCAGCATCGCCCGCACCATCGGCTCCACGTTCGGTCAACCGCGTCGCCACGCTGCTGGGCATCCCAACTCGGTGCAGACGTCTGTGACTTAAATTGCTGCTGTGCAACTTAACCATCGAACCCCATTTCGCTGATCGCAAATCCCTGCTGTAATTCCCGCCTGCCGGTCGGAGCGGTCATCAAGCATGGAGGCAATCATGCGACGGCGCGAAGCTCTACGACTTCTGGCCTGCACTATCGCGATTGTCCCTACCGGCATTGCGGCGCAAACCACAGCAAAGATCTATCGGATCGGAATGCTGACCGTTGGACCGCCGATACCTCCTACCCAGGGCACCGGAAAGATGCTGGTCGAGGGCCTGGCTCGCCATGGATACAGACTGGGAGAAAACCTCGCCTATGAAGCGCGTGGTGCGGCGGGAAACATCCCGCAGATGCCGGACCTGATGCTGGAGTTGAAAGCCGCCAATGTCGACGTGGTGGTGACAATTGGATACCCCTCCGCTGCGGCCGCCAAAGCATCGGGCGTTCCAACCGTGATCGCGAGTGGCTCGGGCGATCCGGTCTCGACCGGGCTGGTTCAAAGCTTTGCGCATCCAGGCGGCAATGTGACGGGAATTGCGGACGATGCCGCTGCACTTTCCACCAAGCGCCTCGGATTGTTGAAGGCCGCCTTACCTCAGCTTCGCCGGGTCGCAATGCTCTGGAATAGAGACGACCGTGGAATGACACAACGTTATGATGCATCCGCAAAGGCTGCTGAGGAGCTTGGGGTCATTGTGCAGCCGCTCGGCGTTCGCGAGCCGGATGATTTCGACGAAGCCTTCGCCGTCATGAATCGCGAGATGCCGGACGCCATTCTGATGGTGACCGACTCACTTACACTTCTCAATCGCAAGCGCGTGTTCAATTTTGCCCTCGAACATAAACTTCCTGCCATCTATGAACAGGATTTCATGGCACGAGATGGCGGTCTGATGTCGTATGGCGCTGACGCGCGCGAGTCCTTCGATCGGGCCGCAGATCTAAGTGCGCGGATTTTCCAGGGCGCAAAACCGGCTGATCTGCCCGTCGAGATCCCGACGCGATACCTGTTCGTCGTCAATATGAAAACCGCAAAGGCAATGAATTTCACGGTACCCAACAACGTGCTCTCTCTGGCCGACGAGGTGATCGAATGAGGCGCCGATGTCGGTGAGTTTCGGAGGGAACGCGGACTTGTTGTGCTCACTCCGAGTTTTGTAGGGATTGACCCAAAGGGGCGTGACAAGGCTGTCGGAACTTACGTAATATCGAGCCAGCTGACCGCCGAGAGGGTGAGACGGCGGAGCACGACATGGGTTTCCATTCGAAGACATTTCAGCGATGACCATCGAATCGCTCTCTGCCGAATATGGCCCTTGGCATCCAGGGTTGGAATCCGAGATACCGCGAGAGCACCTTCCTCTCTCGACAATGTTCAGAATCGAAAACGTTTCGACGAGCATTTCAAAAGCGTACGAATTAAGTGACTACTGTGGCCTGCCGCCTACTGAACTAGTAGCATTTCGGGCCGAGCGATTGATCATACATGAACTGCTGGTACACGTGACTACCACCATTTCTGTCCCGGACGGCGGGGATTACGAGGATTTAGGCCGAAACTTTCGTGAGATAACCTCAACTATTCTCCAACGGTATATTGCCCCTCATCGAGCGGAATTGGCAGAACTTTTCGATCGCTTCAGACGGGCAGCGTCTGTCAGCATCGAGCGCGAGATCGCAAAGAGCTTCGCAGAGCCGAGATCGTCCGGTGAACGCCGATCAAGCCATTGGCTCCGCCGCCTATTTGACACCGACAAACAGCAAGGTCGGACCCGCTTTCCGGAGAATGATCCAGTGGAGCGCGACCGTTCGATAGCTTTCGGATGGCGGAAACAAGCAAAAGCGGCAACAGCTCCGTTGGATGCTGCCTGTTTCGATGCATTACACAGAATTGCAACGGGGATCATGGACCGACATGATCGGCTCGTGGGCGACAGGGCGCTGCTCGCCGAACTTGCTCTCACGTTGGTCTCCAATGGATATGGCAGCGAAGTTATTGGCGACGCAATCACCCCATTCATTCAAGAAGCGATTTCGCGGGAGGGTTACAGGCAACTGCCATGGCAACAACAACCGGTCGTCATGAACGTCAAGGGTGCATCTGCGTCAGGCAAAAGCACGATGCGTCCTTTACAGCGAACGCTTGCACGCAAGTTGAATTTTCGTTGGGAAGAGTTCGCCTTGATCAGTCCGGATATTTGGCGGAAATTTCTTCTGGACTACACGTCGCTGGGTAGCGCTTACAAATACGCGGCAATGCTAACAGGTCACGAACTCGAGGTCATTGATCAGAAGCTTGACCGTCGAATGAAGGCCAAAGCTGCCAGCGGGGAAATATCGCACTTGCTGATCGATCGGTTTCGCTTTGACAGTTTTGTACCTGAATTCGGGGGGAAAGGATCCGATCGGCTGCTGACGCGTTTCGGCAACCTGGTTTACATGTTTTTCCTGATCACGCCGCCAGAAATGACCGTCGAGCGCGCTTGGAAACGAGGATTGAAGGTCGGTAGATATAAAGCCGTCGAGGACCTCCTGGCGCACAATGTCGAAGCATTTACTGGTATGCCTGAATTGTTCTTTACCTGGGCACTGGCTGCCAGAAAGCGCGTTCACTACGAGTTTCTCGATAACAGCGTACCCGAGGGCCAGCCTCCGCGAACCGTTGCATTTGGTTGGGATGGCGAAATGACCATCCTCGATGTCAAGAGCATGTTGGATATTGAAAGGTTCAGAAAGGTAAACATCCGCGCTAAGGGACCAGCAGAAGTGTACCGTGGAGAGACTTTTGCACCTGAATGTAACGTCGATTTTTTGAGACGATGTGTTCGCTGGATTCCAGTTATCAATTTCGCCAGTCACAAGACAGGCGCGGTCTACGCGCGAGTGGAACATGGGAAGTGGGTATGGCGTGACGATCAATATCTTGCCTGCGCGCTGAATGATCCTGATACGCGAGCCGGCCTTGACGTAATCGCTCCAAAGATCAGTGACTTGGAGTCTAACGTGAAAGGGTATCCGATAGATCTGGAGCTTGAGAAAGTGCACACCATCGGCTCTTGGGCCGAGGCTAACGGCTCAACCGCAGGCGCGAGGTAGGTGCACCCTTGTGGACGCGCGGCGCACCGATGACGCAGTTTCCGTCGACATGCCAATCTGTTGCGTGAACAGATTTGCCCGCCGTCGGGCAAATCAGTTCGCTTATTCAGAAATCATGTCAAGCCCTCCCGTGAAAAATATTTCTCTTCCGCTTTTCGGAAAAATGTGATCATCTGGGCCCATCCTGATCCGGTGAGAGGGGCGTTTGGCCAATCGCCACAGACGTTGGAACAGGATGCGATGGACGTGCGGGTCGCGCCAGGCGAGCGTGACCGGTGCGGACGGCCAAGCCGTGTGGTCCCGATCCCCCGACGCTGGGATCAAGCTCGTGGACTTTTTTCGCGGGCGACGGTGGCTACAAAGCCCGGTACACCGGGGAGAGCGCGGAGCAGCCGTTAACACCATTGCGCAGGGAATGCCGGATGATTTGGCTGAACCTGTGGTACCTGCCGCCTGCGTTTTTTGTTGCAGGCGGGCCATGGGTGCGGCCTGCACCCGGCATTCCCTGCTCCCTCTGTCTTTCGAGGGACGATGTTGATGCAGAACTCGGGCAGATCATGCCGCGGGAACGATGAGTTACATCCCCTCCGCTGTCATGCCCCGCTTCAAGCGGGGCATCCAGTATTCCAGAGGCCTCTCGACTAAAGCACTGACGTCTCTGGAATCCTGGATCGCCCGGTCCCGTCTACGCCAAGGCTTCGACGCGGCCGCGAACTCAAGGGCGCGCCGGAGCTTTAGCGAAGGCGGCAAGCCGGGCGATGACACCGTTTACTTGTTGGAAATTAGAATCCGAAACCAGCGGCTCACGCCGCCTGCGAGACCACGCGGTTGCGGCCGTCGTGCTTGGCGCGGTAGAGGGCGTTGTCGGCGCGCTTCAGGACATCGGCGACCGCCTCGCCTTTCTTCTCGAGCGTGGAGATGCCGATCGAGAGCGTGACGTCGATGCGCTTGGTGCCCTTGTGGATCGCAAACGGCTCACCGGCGATCGAGCGGCGCAGGCGCTCGGCGACCATGCCGGCGACATGCAGATCGGTCTCCGGCATCACGATCACGAATTCCTCGCCGCCATAGCGGCAGGCGAGATCGATGCCGCGGATCGACTTGCGGATCCGAACGGCGAATTCGCGCAGCACGTCGTCGCCGGCGTCGTGGCCGTAATTGTCGTTGATCGACTTGAAATAGTCGATGTCGAGCATCATCAGCGCCAGCGGCTTGCCGCGCGTGGAGGCCTGCTCGGCAAGCGTCGCCAGATGGCTCTCCATGTACCGGCGGTTGTGCAGGCCGGTCAGCGCGTCCGTGATCGCCATCTCGATCGAGTGCTGCACATTGTCGCGGAGATCGTCGGCATAGCGGCGCCGCTTGATCTGGGTGCGGGCGCGCGCCAAGAGCTCGTTCTTGTCGACCGGGCGCGGCAGATAGTCGTTGACGCCGATCTCGAGCCCGCGCAAGAGGCGCGCGTTGTTCTCGACGTCGGCGATCGCGAGGATCGGCACATGGCGCGTGCGCTCCAGCGAGCGCGCCTGGCTGCACAGCCGCAAGCCATCGAAATTGTCGAGATCGAGCGCGACGATCAACAAGTCGTAATTGCCTTCGGCGGCGTGAAACAACGCTTCGGCCGGGTTGGTCTCGACGTCCACATGGTGCTCGGCGGCCAGGGTCGGCCCCAGCCGCTCGTAGGACGATTGCCGGTCGTCGACCAGGAGGATGCGGCCGCCCTTGCCGGTATCATTGACGGCGCTGCGCTCGGGCGCCTGCACGCCGATCTCGAGCGAGGTGAGCGCGCGCATGCGGAGCTCATCGGTCATCATTTTGAGGCGAGTAAGAGAACGCACGCGCGCGATCAGCACGAGGTCAGAGACGGGCTTCGTCAGGAAATCGTCGGCGCCGGCCTCGAGCCCGCGCACGCGATCGGCGGGGCTGTCGAGCGCGGTCACCATCACGACCGGAATGAAATGCGTCGTCGGGCTGGATTTCAGGCGGCGGCAGACTTCAAAGCCGTCCATGTCGGGCATCATCACATCGAGCAGGATGATGTCGCATTCGGCGCGCTGGCAGATCTGCAGCGCCTCGGCGCCGCTCGCCGCCGTCAGCACGTCGAAATATTCGGCCGACAGCCGGGCTTCCAGAAGCTTCACATTGGCAGGGACGTCGTCGACAACCAGGATACGCGCAGACACAGATACTCACTCCTACCCAATAAAGCGACGAACGGTCTCAATGAACTTGCCGACGGAAATCGGTTTGGACAAATAGGCTTCGCAGCCGCCTTCGCGGATGCGTTCTTCGTCGCCCTTCATGGCAAAGGCTGTCACGGCGACCACGGGAATGGCACGCAATTCGGGATCGTCCTTGATCCAGCGCGTCACTTCGAGGCCACTGACCTGCGGCAACTGGATGTCCATCAGGATCAGGTCGGGACGCATCTTGCGGACAAGGTTGAGCGCCTCGTGGCCGTTGGAGGTGCCAGAGGTTTTATAGCCGTGCGCTTCCAACAGGTCGCGAAACAGCTTCATATTGAGCTCGTTGTCCTCGACGATCAGGACGGTCTTTGCCATCCCGTCCCTCCCATCTCTTGTGCTACAGGCCGGCTTGAAGGTGCTTTTCAGAGGCGCCCATTTGCGCGCCAAAAGGTAAATTCAAACTAGCGGCAGATTCGCTCTAACCCGTTAAAGGGGAGCTTCCAACTCCGCGAACTGGTTTCCGCTTGCTTGAACCCATTCGAAAGACTCGGGCATGATAGTTTGCAAATTAGAGACCATAAGTTAAGGGAAAGGCAAATCGGGCGTTGAAAAAGCCTGTTCAAAACCCCCGGGAAGTCGCTGAATTCGTTGCGATTCAGGCTCTGAGCTTCATTGCCGGCGATCCTGAGCGTTTAGGCCTGTTCCTGGCCGAAACCGGGATCGGTCCGGATACGTTGCGGAAATCGGCGGCCAACCCGAAATTTCTGGCGAGTGTGCTGGATTTCGTGCTCCGGGATGACGCGACCGTGAAGGCGTTCGCGACCTCCGTCGATCTGCATCCGACCAATGTGGCTGCGGCCCGCGAGGTACTGGGCGATCCCAAATGGGAGCGCGACGTGCCGTGAGCGCCCCGCCGCCGGCTGCCGCGACCTGCTTCTGCCGGGATTGCCTCGGCGATCTCGATTTCAGGGCGCGCCGCTGCAGTCAATGCGGCTCCCCTCGCCTGGTGCGGCATCCCGTGCTTTCGAAGCTTGCGCTCGCGCATATCGATTGCGACGCGTTCTATGCCACCGTCGAGAAGCGCGACAACCCCGAGATATCAGACAAGCCTGTCATCATCGGTGGCGGCAAGCGCGGCGTGGTATCGGCGGCCTGTTACATCGCGCGGACTTTCGGCGTGCGCTCCGCCATGCCGATGTTCAAGGCGCTGGATTTGTGCCCGCACGCGACCGTGATTCCGCCCGACATGGCGAAATATGTGCGGGTCGGCCGAGAGGTGCGTCAGGCCATGCAGGCGCTGACGCCGCTGGTCGAGCCGCTGTCGATCGACGAGGCGTTTCTCGATCTTTCGGGCACCGAGCGCGTGCACGGCATGATCCCGGCCAAGGTACTGGCGAAGTTCGCGCGCGAGGTCGAGGCCAAGATCGGGATCACGGTTTCGGTCGGGCTATCCGTGAACAAGTTTTTGGCAAAGATCGCTTCCGACCTCGACAAGCCCCGCGGGTTCGCCGCGCTCGACCAGGACGAGGCGCGCGCGATGCTTGCGGAGAAGCCGGTCGGCTTCATCTTCGGCGTCGGGCCGGCCACGCAGGAACGGCTGGTCCAGCGCGGCTTCCGCACCATCGGCGATCTGCAGCGCGCCGACGAAATCGAGCTGATGAAGCAGCTTCCGAGCGACGGCCGCAGGCTGTGGCGCCTCGCCCGCGGCATCGATGACCGGGCAGTCGTGGCGGATCGCGGCGCGAAGACCATATCGAGCGAAACGACGTTCGAGACCGACATCCGCGATTTCGCGACGCTGGAGAAATTGTTGTGGCGGCTGTCGGAGAAGGTTTCGGCGCGACTGAAGGCCGGCGACCTTTCCGGCTGCACCATCACGCTGAAGCTGAAGACCTCAGATTTCCGCCAGCGCACCCGCTCGCAATCGATCGTGGCGCCGACGCAACTCGCGGCCAAGATTTTCGCGGTCTCGCGCGAGATGCTTTCCCGCGAGATCGACGGCACCGCTTTTCGCCTGATGGGTACCGGCGTCAGCGCACTACGCCCGGGCTCGCAGGCCGACCATACCGACATGCTCGACCGCCGCGCCGCGCATGCCGAACGCGCGATGGACGATCTGCGCAAGAAATTCGGCAAGGCCGCAGTGATCCGCGGCATTGCCTACGATGGTCCGGAGAAGGAGGAGTGAGTACTTCTCTGGTGCAAACCACGGGCGCGCGGAAAGCGCAAACCCGTTGGTTTGGAAAGCGACGATCAATAGGCCGCGCCGGTTCCGGGCTGGCATGGAACATCGTTGGTCCAGGGATCGCCGGCGAACGAGCCGACGCGAGGCGCCGGGACGCAGCGATAGCCGTAGCCGCCGTATCCAGTGGCGGCATAGGCCGCGTCTGGCGTGGCCGCATATGGCGCGGGATCGGCAGCATAGGCGTCGGCCGCGGAATGACGCGTCACATGATAGTCACGGGCCATGGCGGGCGCAGCCATCACGGCCGCAGCGAAAAGAGCGGCCGACAGAAGTTTGAGCTGGGTCATTCGGTTTCTCCGTTATTGGTTCGAAGCCGATGCAAGCGGCTTCACAACGGAGATGAGAAGGGCTTTGGCGATTTACAGAGGGATGCTCCCTCACATTATTTCAACGACCCGCGAGAACGCGTGACGTCAAACGGAACAAATCAAACGGGACCGACGCCGTCACTTGCAGGGCTTCGCATCCTTCACGTCGAACTTGCCGAGCGCGCCGGAGATCACGAAATCGTTGTAGTCCAGCACCAGCGCACGGGAAACGCCGTTCTCGTAGAGCTCGAACGACATCGAATAGACCGGGGTCTGCTCGCCCTCCTTCTTCCGCGCGTCGCGGTCGTAATAGCTCACCGTGACCGGCCAGCGCGTCAGCGACTTCATGTGCTCGTCGGTGGTGGACGGATCGGGAGAGGCGACCTGCTTGTCACCGGGAATCGGCTGGCCGATCACCGAGAGCGTGTTGTAGACCTTCTCGCCATTGTCGGAGCCATCATACACGCTGAGCTCCAGCAGCGACTTGCCTTCCCTGGCGGCGGCGATGATGCGCTGGATCTGCTCGGTCGGAAACACGATCGAGCCGTCGAGCGTGAAGGTCTTGACCTCCGGCTGCTTGAGCTTGACGGTGATGTGGTCGCCGCTCCGCTCGGCGATACCATCGACGGGGCTCGAATCGTTGTCGTTGGTGCGGGAGTCGATCTTGAAACGATAACTCTTGCCATCGGCGTCCTCCCAGGAGGACGAGCGCAGATCGCTCAGCATCATCTTGCCCTCACCGATCTCGAGCTCGGAGACCTGGCGGAATTCGCTGCTGTAGCCCTCGCAGGCGTTGCCGGAGAAATCGTAGAGGATGCGGCCGCGCGCACTGTTGACGGTGTTGGAGCCGCGCGATTTGACCAGGCTCAGATCGTACAGCGCCTGATGCGGCAGGAACGATACCGCGGCGGCCTTCACCGGGGCGCAGGCGACTGCAACAAGAGCCAGCAAGGCGAACCAAGTCCGCAGCGATCGATCCATGGCAGTCCCTTGGGTGAAGGAGATTCGGCACATTACTGACCGCGCCATTGCCCCGCAACTGGGGCCGCTTCACGGAAAAGTGCTAATTTTGAGTGCCGGCGCGCGAAACTCGGACTCCGCTCGCTCGCTTGCAAGAGCCGGCGCGATGCGCGAAAGAAGCGGACCTGAACAGAAGTTGATCAATACCAAAAAAGGGGCCGGACATGGCAGGCACGATCGAGCAGAAACTGGCATCACTGGGCATCAATCTGCACGCGGCGCCCGCCCCTGTTGCGAACTACGTCGGCTTCGTTCGAACCGGCAATCTGCTGTTCATCTCCGGCCAGCTCTGCTTCGATCCCTTGGGCAAGCCGATTGCCAAGGGCAAGTTAGGTGCTGGCGTGAGCATCGAGCAGGGCCAGGCCGCGGCGCGCGGCTGTGGCATCAATCTTCTGGCGCAGGTCAAGGCCGCGCTTGGCGATCTCGACAAGGTCGTGCGCGTGGTGCGGCTCGGCGGCTTCATCAATTCGGCGCCGGACTTCCTCGACGGGCCGAAGGTGTTGAACGCCGCCTCCGACCTGATGGTCGAGGTGTTCGGTGACAAGGGCCGCCACGCCCGCACCACCGTTGGCGTCGCCTCTCTGCCGGCGGATGCCGCGGTCGAGGTCGAGGGATTGTTCGAGGTGTCCTGAGGCAAACCCACGTGCGCGCACCTGATTGGCTGACGGCGCAGCCGGTCGCTCATCGCGGCCTGCATGATGCCGCCCGAGGCATCATCGAGAACATGCCGGCCGCGGCGGAAGCTGCGGTAGCAGGTAATTTCGCCATCGAATGCGACATCCAGCTCACCGCGGATGGCGAGGCAATGGTGCATCATGACGACGAGCTCGGCCGCCTCACCGAGGGCAGCGGTACGCTGCTGACCAAGACCGCGGCGGAGCTGAAGGCGGTGCACTTCAAGGCAACCAGTGAGCGGATGATGACGCTCGCCGAGCTCTGCGATCTCGTCGCCGGCCGCGTACCGCTCGTGATCGAGGTGAAGAGCCATTTTGACGGTGATCGCAAGCTTGTGAAACGCTTGGCCGAGGTGTTGTCGGCCTACAACGGTCCCGCGGTCGGCATGTCCTTCGATCCCGATCAGGTGATCGCCTTGCGCGAGCTTTTGCCATCGCGCCCACGTGGCATTGTTGCCGAGCACGAGTATACTGCAGAGGATTGGCCGGAGGCCTCAGCGGAACAGCGTCACGGCATGACGCAGCTGCGCCACTTCTTCCGTACCCAACCCGATTTCGTCGCCTACTGGGTCAACGAGCTTCCCTCCGCCGCGCCCTGGCTTGCGCGCAACGTGTTCCGCTGCCCGCTATTGACCTGGACGGTGCGTACACCGGAACAGCGCGCGCGCGCCGCGCGACATGCCGATCAGATGATCTTTGAAGGCTTTGTGCCGGGAAGCTGATCCTCGCTCTGCGCACTTGAACTCTGTGCTGCAATGCATGATCTTGGGGCGGACGATTAAAGAGCCTCGATGGATTCTTCCGAAATCACGCTCGAAGCCGTTCCCTCCGTCGGCGACGTTTTGCCTGACGAATGGAATGCGTGCGCGAGTCCGACGCTGGATCCGAATAGCCTGAACGGGTTGGATACGCTGGCGAGTTCCTGCACGGGATCAAAACCCTATTACAACCCGTTTGTTTCGCATGCGTTTTTCTCGGCGGTCGAAAACTCGGGATCGGCGACTGCGCGAACCGGTTGGGGACCGCGGCATCTGATTGCAAGGCTTGACGGCGGGATCGCGGGCATCGCGCCCTGCTATCTGAAATCGCATTCGCAAGGCGAATACGTGTTCGACCGCGGCTGGGCCGACGCCTATGAGCGCGCGGGCGGTCGCTACTATCCGAAACTGCAATGCTCGGTCCCCTTCACGCCGGCGACCGGCCCCAGGCTTCTGATCCGCGGTGACGTCGATCGCGAGCAGATTGCAGTTGCGCTCGCGAGCGGCCTGGTCGCACTGACCGGTGTCAGCAAGGCATCCTCCGCGCACGTGACCTTCGCGCGCGAAGCCGAATGGAAGTTTCTCGCCAAGCACGGCTTCCTGCAGCGCACCGACCAGCAGTTTCACTGGCACAATCAGGGTTTTGCGACCTTTGACGATTTTCTCGCCAGCCTCAATTCGCGCCACCGCAAGGCGATCAAGCGCGAGCGGCGCGAGGCCATCGCCGCCGGCATCAGCATTCACTGGCTCACCGGCAAGGACATCACCGAGGACGCCTGGGATGCCTTCTTCGCCTTCTACATGGAGACCGGCTCGCGCAAATGGGGCCGGCCATACCTCACCCGCTCGTTCTTCTCGCTGATCGGCGAGAGCATGGGCGAGGACGTGCTGCTGGTGATGGCGAAGCGCAACGGCCGATGGATCGCAGGCGCGATCAATTTCATCGGCTCGGACACGCTGTTCGGCCGCAACTGGGGCGCGATCGAGCACCACAACTTCCTGCATTTCGAGGTCTGCTACTACCAGGCCATCGATTTCGCGATCCAGCGCAAGCTCAAGGTCGTCGAAGCCGGCGCGCAGGGCGAGCACAAGCTTGCGCGCGGGTATCTGCCGCACACCACCTACTCCGCACACTACATCGCCGACCCCGATCTGCGCCGCGCGATCGCCGATTATCTCAAGCGCGAGCGCGCCTATGTCGCCGAAACGGGCCGCGAACTCACCGAGATGGGGCCGTTCCGCAAGGTTCAGGACGAGGCGCCTTGACGACCACACCTTCGCGGTGTGAGTAGGAGAAAAGTCCGGAGCCCTTGCCATGACCGCCTATGACCCCAACAACGTGTTCGCCAAAATCCTGCGCGGCGAGTATCCCTGTTACAAGGTCTACGAGGACGAGCACGTGCTGGCCTTCCTCGACATCATGCCGCGCTCGCCCGGCCACACGCTGGTGATCCCGAAGGCCCCTGCCCGCAACATCCTCGACATCAAGATCGAGGATTTCCTGCATGTCGCGCGCGCCACCCACAAGATCGCGGCCGCGGCGAAAAAGCTGTTCGACGCCGACGGCATCACCATCCAGCAGTTCAACGAGACCGCCGGCGGACAGGTGGTGTTTCACCTGCATATGCATGTGATGCCGCGCCATAATGGCGTGGCTCTATTGCCGCCTGCGAGCCGCAAGGAAGACGCGAAAGTGCTGGAGGACCACGCGACGAAGCTCGCCGCGGCGTTGAAGGCGACGTGACGCCAGGCGCCGCCATTGCGAGCGAAGCGAAGCAATCCACTGCTACCCAACGGACGAAAGAACACAGCTACTCCGTCTCGAAATCACCCGTTTGCGGCGTAGCGAGCGGTGTGAATTCGCAGCGATCGGGCTTGATATCGAGCAGCGGCGTCCCGTCGAGGCAGTCGAGCCCGCGCACCAGCACAGTGTTGCCCTCGATCCCGACGAACTTCACGATCGAGGTCGCGATCGGGTTCGGCCGCACCGGCGAGCGCAGCGAAAAGGTGCCTCGTGTGTTCCCGTTGTTCTTCGGGCTTTGCAGCACGAGATCGCGGCGCGACTGGTCCAGCCAGTAGATCACCTCGAGGTTGGAATAGAAATCGACGCCCTTGATGGCGGGGACCCAGGGCTCGAAAACCTCGAGCCGGCAGATCGGCCCGTCGTGACGGCCCTGCCGCGGGGTTGCGAGCCGCGAGGTCCAGGGCGTACGGATGCGGCCGATAAAGACGAGCCCTGCGTCGTTGGCCGGCGGCGCCTCGACGGCGACCTCACCCTCGCGAAGTTCAT
>Ga0207661_10000425_pt1 | contig 27239 bp, 20 predicted proteins | sample KBSC713LmetaG_FD_184337 | JGI IMG/M metagenome (GOLD analysis project Ga0207661, IMG submission 184337) | Corn rhizosphere microbial communities from Kellogg Biological Station, Michigan, USA - KBS C7.1-3L metaG (SPAdes) (version 2) | ecosystem: Host-associated > Plants > Roots > Rhizosphere ...
GCACGACTTCATCGCCAGCGCGGTCTCCGCTGTTCCTGACATCCACCGACACCGTGACCGGCTCCCCGGCTCTTATGCTCGACGACGAGAGGCGCAGGTTGGAGTAGGCGAAGGTCGTGTAGCTCAATCCGTATCCGAACGGGAACTGCGGCGTCCACGGCAGATCCAGATACTTCGACGTGTAGTGGTTCGCGGAGTCCGCCGGCCGCCCGGTGTTGCGATGGTTGTAGTAGATCGGGATCTGCCCAGTCGCGCGCGGAAACGTCACCGGCAGCTTGCCGCCGGGATTGTACGCGCCGAACAGGACGTCGGCGACGGCGTTGCCGTGCTGACTGCCGAGGAACCACGTCTCGAGAATTGCTGGCGCTTCCTCAGCGAGCTCCGGAATCGCGAGCGCGCGTCCATTCATCAAGACCGCGACCACCGGTTTCGCACCGCTGGTGGATTGTCTCGCCGCTCTAATAACCGCCAGCGCGAGATCCCGCTGTGATCCAGGCAGCTCTATCGACGCGCGGCTCGATGCTTCGCCGCTCATGTCGGCGCGCTCGCCGATCACCAGCACCACCGCATCCGCCTCGGAAACGGCGCGCCGCGCCAGCGCAAATCCGGTAGTGTCGGCAGTGTCGACGGGAGAGCCGCGCACCGAGATGATCCGCACCGAGGGGCCGAGTGCGGCACGAATGCCGGCAGCGACGGAAACTGCCTCAGCCGGTTTTCCCTCTGCCGCCCACCCGCCGAGCACCGCCGCACTGTCGTCGGCGAGGGGGCCGATCAGCGCAATGGTGCGGAGATCGCGACGCAGCGGAAGCGTCCTGTTGTCATTCTTGAGCAGCACGATCGATTCGCGGGCCGCCATCCGCGCCGCGGCGACGTGCTCGGGCGCGAGGGTGTAGCGCCGCTCCCTCGCCGCATCGCTGAAGCGGTATGGATCGCTGAACAATCCAAGGGCGTACTTGAGAATGAGTACGTGCCTGACCGCCGAGTCGACCAACGGCTGCGGCACCCGACCGCTCCGCACGAGGGCGGCGAGGCTGTCTGCATACACGGCGTCGGACATGTCGATATCGACTCCGGCCCGTATTCCCAGCGCAGCCGCTTCACCCCGGTTTGCAGCGACGCCGTGCGGGATCAGCTCCGAGATACCACCCCAATCGCTGATCACGAGTCCGCGAAATCCCCACCGGCTGCGAAGCACATCACGCAGCAGCCAGTCGCTCGAGTGCGCTGGCGTGCCGCCGATGTCGTTGAACGAAGCCATCACGGTAGCCGCTCCAGCCTTGACTCCAGCTTCGTAGGGCGGGAGGTACGTCTCCCACAGAGTGCGCTCCGACAACTCCACCGTATTGTAGTCGCGCCCGCCCTCGGCGCCGCCATAGCCGGCGAAGTGCTTGACCGTCGCGAGCAGGGCATCGCTGGAGCCCAACCCCAGTGCTCCGGCGCCATGTTGAAAACCACGCACCTGCGCTGCCGCCATCACGCCGCCGAGATACGGATCCTCGCCGGCGCCCTCGACAATTCGGCCCCACCGTGGATCGCGCGCGATGTCGACCATCGGCGCAAAAGTCCAGGTCACGCCGTGAGCCGTGGCCTCCACCGCGGCGTCGCGCGCCGACATCTCTACACGCGCGGAGTCGAAGCTCGCCGCCTGAGCGAGTGGAACCGGGAAGATGGTGCGAAAACCGTGGATCACGTCGAGGCCGAACAGCAGCGGAATCCTGAGACGTGATTCCTGGCTGGCGATACGCTGCAGCTCCCGGGTGTAGTCGGCACCGAAAATTCCGAGGAACGATCCGATGCGGCCCGAGCGCACCAGCGCCTCACCGCCCTGCGGAACGCGTGGACCGGTCTGGGTTCCGGAGCCGGGTAATTGGTTCAGCTGACCGACTTTTTCCTCGAGAGTCATCAGGCGGAGGATCGAGTCGGCAACTTGCGCCGCGCGCGCTGATTCGAACGGCGATTCCGTCCGGGCTTGTCCGTCTGCGCCCGCCCATGGTGTCAGAAGGAGGAGCACGACCGAAAAGAAGCCCAGTGAGCGCGTGCGCATGGATTATCCGGGAAGGAATTTGGCCGCCGGCTCCGGCGCCATTGTGGCCGTCGTATCGACCGATGCCGTCGCGAGATCCTTGGCGAGCCTCACTCCGGTCTGCTCGTAGCCGTGATCCTTATAGAACTGGTGTGCCCGCTGCCGGCGCGTCGCCGACGTCAGAGAGATCTTGTGCGCCCCGTGCTGGATTGCCCATCGCTCCGCGTACTCGACGATCGCGGCGCCGACGCCCTGGCCGCGGGCGTTCTCCTCGACGACTACGGCGGTGAGCCACGCCGTCGGCTCGTTGGTGTGCAAAGCCTGAAAAAGGTGCACCGTGACTGCGGCGACCACCTCGCCATCCGCGGCCTCTGCCACCAGAACGGTACTGCCCGGCCGCGCGTAGAGTTTTTCCAGTCGTGCCGGGATATCCCGGACATCACTCGGATATCCGAGCTGGCCGAGCAGGAGACTCAACGCGGCAGCATCCCCGGCGTCGGCGGATCTGATCGTGATGGAGTCCATGAGCCAATTATCCGGCACCAGAGAGATTCACACAAGCGGCAAACGAACGAACAGCATTGCGGCGGTGAACACGGGAATTGCAGTGTAATTGGTCTCGGTATTGTGCCTGATGGAAAGTCACTCTAGGGTAAAGCATCGGAGGAATTGTCATGACGTCACCAAACCAGAGTAGCGACATCGAAACACGAAGAGTTCCAACGGATCAACTGGAACAGCTCTTCACGCATTTCACCCGGAATTTTCTGATCCGCCAGTCGACCAATAGCGTCGACGTCGAGGTCCTGGGGGCCGATTCCGGCGATCAGTTCGAGGCGGAAGGCGCGAGAATTTTCGGCATCACCTTCGATCCAAAGGAAAATTCGGTCGAGTTCGAGCTCGACGGAGGCGACCACCGGATCATCAATCCGAAGGAAGTCTGGGTAGCCGAAGAGCCGGACGGCTTCATCAAGGCCATCGAAGTAGTGCGCGACGATGGAACGCGCGAAGTCGCGCGCGTCAAGCGTGGCGGCATTGCGCCGGCATCGCCGGGTGGCGCGAGCTCGACCGATTCCGCGCGGGAACAACGATCGAGCTAGCGTCCGCTGTTCGGCTGTGGGACCGGCGAGACGGGCAGCGACCTCAATGAGACCGGAAAGACTCAGCGCCTTCAGCGACGGCGTCATGGCGATCATCATCACGATCATGGTGCTCGAGCTGAAGGTCCCGCACGTTGCGACGCTTCAGGCGCTCATGCCGCTCGTGCCCGTGTTCCTCGCCTATTTACTCAGCTTCATCATCCTCGGCATTTACTGGAACAATCACCACCACATGTTCGCCCTCACCGAGCGCATCACCGGCGGTGTGCTTTGGGCGAACCTGCACCTCCTGTTCTGGCTGTCGCTGATGCCCTTCGTGACGGGCTGGATGGGGGAGAATCACTTCGCGCCGCTGCCGACGGCACTGTATGGCGCGGTGATGGCGCTGGCGGGTATCGCGTACTACATCCTCGAGGCGACCATCATCCATAGTCAGGGCGTGAATTCCCGACTGAAAGCGGCGGTGGGCGGAGAGGCAAAAGGCAGGATCTCGGTGGTGCTCTACGTCGCGGCGATCCCGCTCGCTTTTGTGAACGCGCTCATCTCGGACGCGATCTATGTCCTCGTCGCGCTGATGTGGCTGGTGCCGGACCGGCGCATCGAGACGTTGTTCGAGGAGAGCATGGGGGATGCCGCATGACCGACGCGCCTTCTGCCGAGTGGGAGAGCGCGACCCGCGACCTCTACACGCGGCTCCTCGATGCGTGGGACAAGCGCAACGCTCGCGACTTCGCGCTGCTGTTCGCATCGGACGGCAGCCTCGTCGGCTTCGATGGCTCGCAAGTAAACGGACAGCTGGAGATCGGCGCTCACCTGAGTGAGATCTTCAGTCACCACCAGACGCCGCGCTACGTCGGGATCGTGCGCGAAGTCAGGCAATTGTCGGCCGACACGGCACTGTTACGTGCCAACTCCGGGCTCGTTCCGGCGGGGAAGGACGACATCGAGCCGAAGCTCAACGCGGTTCAATCGATGGTCGCCGTGCATAAGAGCGGTGGGTGGAAAGTCGCGCACTTTCACAACACCCCGGCGACGTTCGACCAGCACCCCGAGCTGGCGAAGACGCTGACCGAGGAGCTGCGCGCCAGGCTCAGGACACAGTCGGCGCGGGCGTGACGCGGTGACTGGGTCCCAGAGTCTGGATGGCTCCAAAAACAGAACGGGGACGTCTTTCGACGTCCCCGTTCCCGCTAACAGGCGCTGAGTGTGGCTAATCAGCTGCAGACGATCGCGCCGGTCGAGTTGTCGCAGGTCTTCGCCGACTGCGAGTGCGAAGCAGTCGCGGTCCAGGTCTGCGGCGGGCCGGCAACAACAGTCGCCGTCACCGTCACGTTCTGCGACGGAGTAAAGCCCTGTGCGCTGCCGTCGCCGGCGAAATAGGCGCCGTTGTTGTCAGCAGCATACTGCTCTTCATAGGTCGCAAGGTTGCGCAGGTCCGACTTCATCGCCGCGACGTACGCCTTGTCCTTGGTGTTGGCGAACTTCGGGATCGCGATCGCGGCAAGAATGCCGATGATGACCACGACGATCAGCAGCTCGATCAGGGTAAAACCCTTCTTATTGCTCAGCATTTTCAGCCTCCTCGGTACAATTGAAATCGACCCGGCGGATCAGGAATCCGGGCGATGATTGAAGGCCCCGGCAACGGGGCGCCCGCAGATAAAGCAACGCCTGGTCCACGCACCGCTCTTTTTGTAAGTCTAGCAATAACAATGAGTTATGGCGGTGTGGGGGGATTCCACCCGGGCCAGGATCGGCAGCGTTTTGCAAATCCTTGGCAGGATGCATAGGTCGGTACCGACGCATTTGTTCGGCGGCCGTCGGGTGGGATCCCGCATCGGCCGGACTCATCGCGGTGATCCCGGCTGTCCCGGCTGCGTCGCGGCGATATGTTATTGCGTCATCAACCCAGACGGAGATCGAAGTGGACGACGAATTAGTGGAGCAGTCGGTTGTCTCGAGACGGGAATTCGTCGTTCGCGCCGGGCAAGCGGGCATTGCGCTGTCGCTGTTTCCGCCGCACCTGCGTGGCCTGCTGCGTGAGCGCGTCAGCGGCGATCGGCAGGCGGCACTCGCGCACGGGATCCTCACTGGGCCGGCATCGCCGGACCTTTTTTCCGGTCTGCGCTGGAGAACGATCGGACCGTTTCGCGGCGGGCGGGTTGCAGCGGCGACAGGAGTGCCGGGCCGGCCCAACGAGTTCTACTTCGGCGCGGTGAACGGTGGCGTCTGGAAAAGCATCGACGGAGGTCGGATCTGGCTTCCCGTTTTTGATGGCCAGTCGACTTCCTCGATCGGAGCGATCACCGTAGCTCCGTCAGATCCCAACACCATCTATGTCGGGAGCGGCGAGTCGACTTTGCGCGACTCCGTCGGATTCGGTAACGGCGTGTACAAATCGGTCGACGCCGGAAAGACGTGGACGCATCTCGGACTCGATGAGACCCATCACATCGGCAAGATCGCCGTCGATCCGCGCAACCCGAACAACGTGTTCGTCGCGGCAATCGGAAAACTTTACGCCGCCAACAAGGAGCGGGGAATATTTCATTCCGCCGACGGCGGACGCACCTGGCGTAAAGTCCTCGGTGACGACAACGTCGGCGCCGTCGAAGTCGTAATCGATCCGTCGAACTCGCAGATCGTCTACGCGGGACTCTGGAACACCCGCCGTCCACCCTGGTTCACCTACGCGCCCACCAATGGTCCGGGCGGCGGAATCTTCAAATCGACCGACGGCGGTAACAACTGGAGCAGGCTGACCCGCGGATTGCCGAATGAAGGAATCGGCCGGACGGGCATCGCAGTGTCGCCGACAAATCCAAATCGAGTCTACGCGATCGTCGATTGCCTGGTGCCCGAGAGTGGTCCCCAGGTCGAGCCTCCGCTCGGCACGCCGGCGCCGCAACCCTCGCCAGCGGGAGCGCGTCCTTCGAGTCCGCCGCCGGGGCAGGGCGGATTCTTTCGCTCCGACGATGCCGGCGCGACGTGGACCCGGGTGTCCGACGATCCGGCGCTCTGGGGCCGCGGCTGGTACTTCGAGAAACTCGCCGTCGACCCGACCGATCCCGACACGGTTTATGTGCCCAACGTCGCCGTGAATCGAACGCGCGACGGCGGCAAGACCTGGGTTGTGCTGCGCGGATCTCCAGGCGGAGACGATTACCATCAGCCGTGGATCAGCGCATCGGATCCCAACACCATGATCGTTGCCAGCGACCAGGGCGCCGTGATCACCAGGAACGCGCGCGCCGACGATCCGCGTGACGTGACGTGGACGTCGTGGCTCAATCAGCCCACGGCGCAGATCTACCATTTGTCCGTCGATTATCGGTTCCCGTACTGGGTGACCGGGGCACAGCAGGACTCCGGCGCGATCGCGGTGCGGTCGCGGGGCAAGTTCGCCGAGATATCGATGCACGACTGGGAGCCGATCGCGCCGGGTGGCGAAAGCGGCTACACCGCCGGTGATCAGCTCAATCCGGGAGTCGTGTACGGCGGCGACGGCCAGCGCTGGAATCTCGATGCCAACATTCCCGTCGAGGGCACGACCAGCCCGAAAGCGGCTGAGACCGCGCGCAGCGACTGGACCCAGCCGCTCGTCTTCTCAAAGGCGGACAAGAAGGATCTCTACTACGCGAATCAGTTCGTGTTCAAGACGAATGACGGCGCGAAGACCTGGCGTCAGGTGAGCCCCGACCTCACGAGAGCCGAGATCGTGATTCCGCCGAATCTCGACGCGGCGGCCGCAGCTGCCACCGACCGCAACGGCAAGCGCGGAGTCGTCTACACCATCGCGCCGTCACCTATCCGCGGCCCGCTGGTCTGGGTTGGAACCGACGACGGTCTGATTCATGTCACGCTCGATGAAGGGAAGACGTGGAAGAACGTCACGCCGTCGGCGATCACACCGTGGAGCAGAATCACCATGATCGACGCGTCGCATTTCGATCAGGGGACCGCGTACGCCAGCGTCGATCGCCACCAGCTCCAGGACTTCGCGCCGTACATCTATCGCACCCGCGACGGAGGCCGGTCGTGGCAGCGCATCACCAACGGCCTTCCCGCCGACGCCTACGTTCACGTGGTGAAGGAAGATCCGATGCGCCGTGGCTTGCTCGTCGCCGGTACCGAGCGCGGGATTCACATCTCCTTCGACGACGGTGACAACTGGCAGTCGTTCCAGCTCAATGTCCCGGTGACATCGATGCGCGACTTCGAGTTCTATGGTAATGATCTGATCCTCGCGACCCATGGGCGCGGATTCTGGATCCTCGATGACATCGGGTCGCTTCGGCAGCTGAGTGACAACGTGACGCGCGACGACGCGTACCTGTTCAAGCCCTCCGACGCGATCAACTACATCGAGGGCGGCGACAACGGCACGCCGCTCCAGAAAGACGAGCCCCACGCGGAAAACCCGCCCAACGGAGCGGCGATCGACTACTACCTGAAGCGAGCACCAGCGGGTCCGGTTGCGATCGACATTCTGGATTCGAACGGCGCGGTGGTGGCGAGCTTCAGCAGTGAAGGACCACCGCGGCAGGCGGGCCGTCGGCGCGTGCCGCCTTCGTCGACCGGTTTGCCCCGCGTGTCTCCGCTCTGGCAAAGGTCGGCGGAGCCGCTATCGACCGCGCCCGGAATGCATCGCGTCGTCTGGAACGCGCTGCGCGACAGACCGCGGGGCGCACCGAGCGCCGACGACGGCGGTCCACCGGATTCGCGCTACGCCGGAAACTTCACCGCGCGGATGTCGGTCGACGGGAAGACTTTCACGCAGCCTTTCGTCGTGAGGCCGGATCCGCGGGCGATGGCCCGCGGCTGATCGACTGGCTCGACGGGCACAGCGCTTGCCCGATTACAGGTATCCCACGCGCGAGGGTAGGCTGATGGCGGAAGTGCTGGTCAAATTCGACACGCCGGTGACGGATCCGTCGGGCCGGCGGTACTTCCCGCAAGCGATGGGGCGCGAGCGGAGCGACGGACTCTGGGAGGGCTGGATCGAGTTCGCTGGCGCGGACGGATCCCGCTCGATCGAATCCGGCCGCGAGACGACCCAACCCAACCGCACCGATCTCGCGTATTGGGCTCAGGGTCTCAGCCTCGCCTACCTCCAGGGCGCACTCGGCCGCGCGCAATCCCCCACCGAAGCAATCCGTCGCGATCGCATCGAGCGCGGGGCTCCGCGGGCCGGCTAGTCAATCCGGACGCCGATCTCATCGGCAAAATGGCCGGGGTGAGGGGTGGGGACGCCGCTCCTGAAACTGCCGCCGCCCGCAGGCCGTATTCCTCGCGAGTGTTAGTCTATTGACATAGTGTCAACCCATTGACATTATGTCGGTGCGGCGGTGTTCAGCGTCGCAAAGACTGCGAGGGCAAAATGAAAAAGACGGGACTCGAGCATCTCGGTCGTCGCGAGCGACAGATCATGGAGATCATATATCGACGCGGCCGAGCCAATGCTGCGGAGGTGCTGGCCGATTTACCGGATCCGCCCACGTATACGGCGGTGCGTGGAATGCTCCGCCTGCTGGAAAGCAAAGGATACCTGCGCCACGACCAGGAAGGCGCACGCTACGTCTACTTCCCGACTGCCGATCCCGGACGCATCGGAAAATCGGCAGTCCGACATCTCGTCAGAACTTTCTTCGATAACTCCGCCAGCTCCGCGGTCGCGGCGATGGTCGGCCTGTACGAAGATGACCTGACCGATGCCGATATCGACAAACTCGAAAAGCTCATTGACCGGGCCAGAAGCAAAGGAGGCGCATCATGACCGCGTTCGTTCCATCGCTGCTCGCCAAGCTCACCATTCTTCTGGCCCTCGGCCTCGTCGTCACGATTTTTTTGCGCGGCTTCAGTCCGTCGCTTCGACACGTCGCGCTGTTGGCGACTCTGTGTGCAGCAATTGCGCTTCCCGCCCTAACGCTGGTGTCGCCGGAATGGCGAGTCGCTTTGTTGCCCGCGCAATCAAAGTCCGCGTCGGCGACGGCCGTCGGCGCGGAAGATCCAATGAATCCGGCGAACCTTACCGACGCCGCGCTCGGTACGCTGGCGAGTCCGCAACGGACTGCAAGTGGCGAAGTCGGCGCGGTCGGGGCGATCGGCAGAGCCGCAGAGCCAATTGCGACACCGTCACGCGCATTCGCCGGCTTTCCCGACCTCTCGTTCCTACAGCTGCTGTGGCTGACGGGATTCGTCGCGGTTATCGCCTGGCTGGCCATCGGCCGCTGGCGCCTTCGGCACATTACCCGGACGGCGTGGGCGCTCATCGATGCCGATTGGCAAGTGGTTCTCGATGAGGAGAGGGACGCCGCGGGTGTATCGAAGGTCGTGCGACTGCTCTCGAGTCCGGCGGTGAGCACGCCGGTGACCTGGGGCTGGCGGGCGCCTGTCATTCTCCTGCCCGAGGACGCACCTGACTGGGAGGAAGCCCATCGCCGCATCGTGCTACGCCACGAGCTCGCGCATGTGGCTCGCGCAGATTCGCTCTCTCAGCTCACCGCCGGTGTTACCTGCGCGATGTATTGGTTCCATCCCCTGGTCTGGATGGTCGAGCGTCGGTTGCGCGCCGAATGCGAGCGCGCGTGCGATGACACCGTGGTGTCGCACGGCACGCCGCCGGCCGAATATGCGGCGCACTTGTTGGAGGTCGCCCGATCGGCGCGCGGATTCGGAGCGGCAGGATTCCTGTCAGTTGCCATGGCGCGGCCGTCGCAGCTCGAGGGCCGCCTGTTGTCCGTCCTGAACGAATCCAGGCGTCGGATGGCGCTCTCGCCCGTGGCGCGGATGGTCGCGCTATTGCTTGCGATTCTGTTGCTGGTACCGCTCGCTGCATTCCGACCGGTCGCTCGCGCCGAGGCGAAAGGCGCGGACCGTGGTCAATACGCGGTGTCAAAGCCTGGCGCTTCAAAACGAGTTGCGCCTGAATCGAAGGCGAAGTCTGCGAAGCTTAAAAAGCGTCAGGCTGCGGATACGACTTTCCGACTCTCGGTTCCGGCAAAGAGTGGTGGAACCCTGTCACTCGATCTGAGCACGGGCGGGCAAGTGATCATCGCCAGCTGGGACCGGTCGGAGATCGGTGTGCAAGCTTCACTCAGCGGTCGCGACTGGAAGAATACCCGGGTCAGCCTCAAGCCGACCGCCACCGGCGCCGAGCTGGAGAGTGCATACGCTGCATCGAGCGGCTCGCACAGCTCACGCAACGTTTTCGAGATCAACGTGCCGCGGAAGTACAACGTACAGCTCAGATCCGCGGGAGGATCGCTGTCACTCACTGGTCTCAACGGCACCTTCAGTGGCCACACGGGTGGGGGAGACATCACCATCTCACGAACGACCGGCGAAGCCGACATCAAGACCGGCGGCGGCGAAATCCACGTCACCGATTCGCATTTGAACGGGACCGTCAGCACCGGTGGAGGAACCGTGAGGATTGAAGGAGTGACCGGCGACTTCAAGGGCTACTCCGGGGGCGGGCCCGTGATAGTGAGTAAGGGAGGCGGCACCACCGTCACGCGCGCCGGCGGGGTGAACATCATCGCGATGGGCAGCGGGTCGGGCAGCGGTAGCGGCTTGGGGGCGACGGCGGTGAGCGCGGTGTCCAGCAACCGCGCATCTACCGCGAGCGCAAGTCCGGGCGGCGCCGTCACCGTCAGCACCGCGGGCGGCGCGTTGTCGATCCCGGCTGCGCCGTCTGGCGCGCGCATCACCACCGGCGGTGGACCAGTCACGGTCGGTCCGTCGGCTGGAAATCTTTACGTTTCGACTGGGGGCGGCCGCATCGACGTCGGCCCCGCGTCAGGATCGGTGAGTGCCAACACTGGCGCCGGCGACGTAACCATCGAGCTGCAGGGCCCGGCACGCCATAGCGTCGGCGTGTCTTCCGGCAATGGCAAGGTGACCCTGCTCGTTCCCGCCAACCTCAGTGCGCAGCTGGATCTGGAAACCGCGTACACCAACAATCTCGGCCACAAAACCCGGATCATCAGCGACTTTCCTGTCCAGATCACCGAGACGCCAACCTGGGACAATCGCCAGGGCACCCCGCGGAAATACGTGAGGGTGCGCCAGTCGGTCGGCCAGGGTGGAGGGGTGATCCGCGTACGGACCGTCAACGGGGACATCGTACTCCAGCGCAAAGACTGACCGCTCCCCAGCCCCGTTAGGCCGGCCTCCAAAAACCGGCTATTGACAAACGATGGGTTCTGTTGAATTTTCAGCACGGTTGATTTTTCAACACCTTTTCCAGGCCCGAGCCGCGGGCGACCCATGGCTGCCACCGTGATGCCGAAACAATCAGATCAAAAACCAGCGACCTCCGCGCTCTCCCGGCGCGAGAGACAAGTGATGGACATCCTCCACCGCCGCTCGGGCGCTACTGTCGCCGAGATCATGGCGGATTTGCCCGATCCGCCCACCTATTCGGCGGTGAGATCGGTGCTCCGCATCCTCGGCGAGAAGGAGCTGATCAAGCACCGCGAGGACGGGCCGCGCTACATCTACTATCCCGCCAAGCCGACCGAGACCGCGCGCGAGGATGTGCTCGCTCACGTTGTCCGGACCTATTTCGGTGACAGCACCGAGCAGGCGGTGACGGCCCTCCTCCGGATGTCCGACGTCGATCTGAGCGAGGCCGACGTCAAGCGCCTCCGCAACAGCATCCGCCGCGCGCGGCAAAGTGGGAGATAGCGCTATGACATCGACGATTTTTTCAACGATTGCCGCGTCGCTCAGCGGCCCGAACACTTCGATGATCCTGCTACTGGTGAAGGCGACGCTCATCCTCCTTGTCGGAATCGGTATCACGCTTACCATGCAGCGGACTTCTGCAGGCGCGCGGCACCTGGTATGGCTGGTGACGCTGTCGGCCCTGCTACTCGTACCTGCGCTGGCCGCCTGGGCACCGATCTCGCTGCGAATTCTGCCGCCGATCGCGACGGCAGCGGCGAGTGATAATGTCGCTGCAATCACCGCCCCGGTTGAACTCCGCGCCGGGTCACATCAAAGCGCCGCGGTTCCCGTATCGAACGGCACGTCTGCCAACGTTAGCGAAGTCGCGTCTGGCCTAACGGGGGAACCCGCCGTGAGCTCGCGTCTGCTCAGTGGACTGTCGATTCTTTTTCTCGTCTGGGCCGCGGTCATGCTGATCATCGCCGGGTGGCTCGGATACGCCGCAATGCTGGTGAAGCGGATCGTCAATCGCTCGCGTCCGCTCGATAGCGAAGACTGGCTGACGCCGCTCTGGGAAGTCTCGGACAGGTTGTCGCTCGAGGAGCCGCCAAGGTTGCTCCGCAGCGAGGACGCCAAGATGCCGTTTGCCTGCGGAGTTTTCACCCCCACGATCGTGCTGCCGGCCGAGTGTGATACGTGGTCGCTGGACCGCCGTCGCGCGGTTCTGCTCCATGAGCTCGCGCACGTGCGTCGTCACGATCTCGTCGGACATACGCTTGGCCGCCTGGCCTGCGCTTTCTACTGGTTCCACCCGCTGGTGTGGACTGCCGCGAAACAGCTTCGCTCGGAGAGCGAGCGCGCGTGCGACGATCTGGCATTGGCGTGTGGCGCGCGGGCAACTGACTACGCCGAGCATCTGCTCGACATCGTTACGAGTGTCCGCAGGGATGCCACGCCTTCGGTCGCACTGGCGATGGCGCGGCGCAAGGAATTCGAGGGCCGTATGCTCGCCATTCTCGATCCGGAGCTTCGTCACGTGAGTCCTAGCCGGAAGCAGTCCCTGAGCTTGATCGGGTCGCTGGCGATGATCGCCATTGTCGTGGGCGCTGCAGCTCCGGCGCCGCGCGCCCCCGTCGCCCAGAAATCAGAAGTCGCGAGCGCCCCCGCTGCACCGACAGCGCCCGTCGACAGTGTAGAGCTCGCGTCGTCGCAGAAGGTAGCCGTCGCGAAGGGTTATCCCGATTCGCGTGAGATCATCGGCGGATCGAAGACCCACGAGTCCGTAGAGACGTCGACGTTCCAGCGTACGGTGCAAAAGACGATCACCAACACCCTGCAGCACACCGTCCCGGACTATCTACAGGGCGTGATCGCCCAGGCGTCGACGGCAGTGGCGCCGACCGTAATTCTGGATGCATTGGCCAAAGGCGGCAAGAAAGCCCAACGTGGTAACGACGAGCGTCCGGCATTGTTGGCGAAAATTCTTGCCACCGATACGAGCGCCGAGCTCCGCCGCATCGCCGCGTGGGGATTGGCGGAGTACGCCGACCAGCAGGTCGCGGTCGACGCGCTCGCCAATGCGCTACGCCGCGATTCAAATGTCGACGTTCGCGAGATGGCCGCGTGGGCGCTGGCCGAGGGTGACCGTTCTTCCGTGGGAGAACAGGCGCTCGCGGCAGCTTTGCGGGGCGACGCGAGCACTGAAGTGCGGGCACGGGCCGCGTGGGCACTTGGCAATGTTGGCGATCGCTCAGCCGCCGATGCGCTGGCAGCCGCTCTGTCCGACAAGAGCGTCGAAGTGAGAAAGCGCGCGGCGTGGGCGCTCGGCAATACCGATGTGAGGCAGGCGCCGCCGGCCCTGATCAATCTGCTGAACGACCAGGATCCGGAGATGCGAGAGCTCGCCGCATGGGCGCTATTTCAGATCGAAGATCCGGCCGCCATTCCCGGTCTCGAGGCAGCGCTAAAGCGCGAACCGGACAAGGATCTGCAGGTGGCGTACATCAGGGCGCTCGCCGCGGTTGGTGAAAAATCCGTCGATGCTCTGAAAGGCCTGCTGGAGTCGAACAATCCGGAGATCAGGACAATCGCGGTGCGCGCGCTGGCTGGTGGACAAGCGACCGGCCCCTGGCCGCGTCCCTGGCCCGAGCCGCGCCCGTTCCCGAACTAGCAACCGGAGAGGGCGCTCCGACGAGCGCCCTCTCTTTTGAGATGTAGTGCTGATTTTTCAACTTACCCGCGCGAGGCGGGAACCATGAACGGAGCAACGATGCAACGACTGATAGGAATGACGCTGGCGACTTTCGCGTTTTCGTCGCTGGGTGGTGCGCCATTGGGAACGCGTTCCGGCGAGTTGGCTGGTCGTGTCGACACGCGGAGTGTCGATGTCAGATCGGCCGCCGCGCCGATCGATGTCACGGCGCTGTTGACCGCCGCACGTGGTGCGCCGCCGATGATCTGCTCCCTGGCATCGAGGGCGGTGAACAACTGGGGTTGGGGAAACGGCAGCGATGCGCCAGTCACCCCTCTGGCCCCGGCAGTGACCACAACCGACGATCGTCGCTTCCGCGACGCGCTGTCGCCCGCCGACATCCAGAAGCTATTCGAGGGAATCGGGTCGGACGACGCATGCGTGCGTGAGCTTTCCGTTCGATTGATCGGCACCCAGAAGGCCGAAACGGTCGGCGGCGATCTCGTCACCCGCCTCGGTTCGTCGGACGCGGCCATGAGGACTGTCGCTGCCCTCGGACTCGGTCTCGTCGAGGCTCCGAACGGAGTCGATCCGCTCATTCGCACTCTCCGCGATCAGTCCACCGACGTTCGCGCCAACTCGGCGTGGGCGCTCGGCCGCATCGAAAACGGCCGCGCGTTGAATCCGCTGATCAACCTCTTTAGCGACGACGCCGAGAAAGTCCGCGAGGCGGCGGTCGCGGCGGTCGGTCACATGGAATCGACGGCGGCGGTCGGTGCTCTGATAAAAGTCGTTCGCGAGGACAACGCCGCGTCGGTGCGCCGGGTTGCCGCTTGGGCGCTCGGGAATCTGGAGGCGCGTGAAGGTGTGGATGCGCTTACCGCCGTGCTCGCACACGACGCCGACGCGAGGGTCAGAGAGATGAGCGCGTGGGCACTCGGCAACATCCAGGACCGGCGCGCTGTTCCGGCGCTTAGCGCGGCTCTCCGTGGCGATGCAGACGAGCGGGTCCGTGAGACCGCGGTTTGGTCGATCGGCAATCTCGAGGACCGCTCTTCACTCGACGTTCTTGCCGCGGCGACCGCGGACCGCAATCCGAGCGTGCGCGGTACGGCTGCGTGGGCCATCGGTCAGCTGGACGAGAACGTCAAGGCGCCGCCGGGGCTGCTGCGTTTGCTAGCCGACGACAACACCGACGTTCGTCTCAAGTCGGCGTGGGCGCTGGGGCAGCTCGAGGATGCGTCCGCCCTGCCCGCGATACGTGATGCGCTCAAAGTGGAGAAGAACGATCGGGTCAGGCGCGCGCTCATTCGCGCGCTGACGAAATCGGGGGAGAGCTCGCAGGAGACTCTGACCCAGCTACTCAGCTCCAGCGATCCAGCCGTTCGGGAAGCGGCGGTACGTGGCATCGCCGGCGCTCGCTCCTTCGATCCATGGCCGTGGCCGTGGCCGCGTCCGCGCCCCTTTCCGTGAGATCGACGATGCCAATGATACGCGCAGCACTGGCGCTGGTCGCACTGGCGTGCGCCGAGCCGACGGCAGTGGCGACCAGCGGCGCGAACGCGACGGTGCCTGAATCGCCGAGCGTCAGCAGCTCGTTCTCGATCAACCGCACAACGGGCACGGTGTACGTGCACCTTGTCGCGCCCGGCCCGGCCGACGCGGAAGCTCCTCGCGGGTTCATGCGACGGATGTTCGCCAGCGCTGACGCCGCCGGCACGCGCCTGATGGTGGTCGATGTGCGCGATGTCACGGGAACCGATGCACGGCTCGCCGTGCCGCTGGTGCACGGGATCGTCACCCGCGATCGGTTCGCGCGCGCGGGCGGACTGATCGTCGTCACCGGGTCGAACACGTTTTCCGCTCTGCAGGCAACGGCGACACTGCTGGGGCAGTATGCGGCGCCGCGATTCGTCTCCGACTATCCGGCACTCTAGCGGCCGGCGCTCTAGCCGCTATTTCAGGGCTCGGCGAAGCACTACGCCGTCGATCTTCTCATCTGGTTTTACGCCGGCAATCGCGGCGAGGGTGGGCGCCAGATCGACGGTGCGGACGAATTCGGTGTAGCGACCGGGCGCGAACCACGGTCCGCTGAAAACGAGCGGAACGTTTGAGTCGTAGTTGTAAGGCGATCCGTGGGTCGCCACGATTCCACCGAAGATGCTGAATGGCGTGAGAGTGATGACCATCTCGACGTTGCCGTTGGCGGGGAGCTGGTGCACCCACCGGCGGGCAATCGGATCGTTGATGGTGTCACCGCGCAACAGATCCTTGAGCCAATCGACGCGCGCGACTCCCGGCAGCGCCCTCACCTGCGTTGCGAAGACCGTCAGCGCGCTGTCCACGCCGGCGCGGCGACTCCTGGCGAGGGAAGGGTCGACAATCACCATGTGCTGATCGAGACCGATGAGGGTGGTGTCGAGGTTTGCGAGTGCGGCGATTCCCATCAAGCCATCGGCGAGGGCAGCGGCGTTGACCCGTGTCGGGGTAGGGCGCACCGATTTGGGTACGAGCTCGGGGATGGTGCCGCTGCCGTGATCTCCGCTCAGAGCGATGGCGACCCGCGTTGAATCTCGCAGCTTGAACAACGAATCCAGAAATACGCCGAGGTTGCGATCGAGTCGGAGGATGTTGTCGTGCATCTCGCGCGAATCAGGCCCATAGCTGTGGCCGATGACGTCAGTCGCCGACAGCGAGATCGCGAGCACATCGGTGTGCGGTCCTTTGCCGAGTTGGAGTGCGTTCACGCCGGCCAGCGCGAAGTCGAGGGTCACCACATCCATCCACGGCGACCGCCTGATCTGATTGGCCGTCAGATCGCCCTCGGCGGGGAGAGCGTGAGGAAACGCTATATCCCGGCCGCCCATCTCGATGCTGACGCTATCCGGCTCGTGATAAGCGCTGTCGGCGAGAAGTAATGTCCAGCTCTTACCGGCGAAGCTTTGTGGCAGGCGTCGCGCGTTGAATGCGTTGACCCAGTCTGGGAGGGTGTCGCGGTAGTAAGTGCTGGTGGTGAAGCGACCGTCCGGGTAGTACCAGTAGACATCGGAGCGCGACCGGCCAATCGGCAGGATTGCGGCGCGGTCCTTCATCGACACCGAGAGCGCGCGCGACTGCGGGTCCCTCGAGCGCAGCCAATCGACGAGAGTCGTTCCGTGGAATCTCCGCGGCGACGCGCCGGCGCCTTTTGGGGCGCCGATCAGCGGCGCCGTCGAGTCTTCGACCCCCGACCAGTTGGCGACGATCCCGGTCGAGCGCGGGAAGCGTCCGGAGAGCAGGGTTGCGTGTCCGGGAGCGGTCTCGGTCAGGGCGTGATCGTGGTGGGCGTTGGTGAACCACGCGCCGCGTGACAGCCGCGCCAGCCCGCCCTGCAGCTGGGGCCCGAACCGATCGATGTAGTCGCCGCGGAACTGATCGACGCTGATCAGGACGATCAGCGAAGGTGGGGGCGGTGCTTTCGTCTGGCAGGACGCGCGTTGCGCCAACAAGGCGACCGCCATCAAAACCGGAATGAGTCGTCGCATCCGGCAATCATACCCGCCGGGCGGCACAAGGCAACTATGGCGCGTTTCGATCAGCGCCACGATATTCGAGCGCCCCTTACGGAGGAGTCCCCTGGCGACTGATACTCCTCGACCGAAGCGCGCGCCCGTAGCAAAGGCGCTGACCAAGGTCGCCCTGTACTATGCGATTCTCATCGCACTCGGCTTCGTGCTGTGGGATGTCCTGCCGCGCTCGGGCGGGTTCGGCGAAAGCTTCGATCTTCTCAGCGGAAACGCAGCGCCTCCCAACGCCACCGCGCGGGTGCCGAGCGTTCGGGTCGGAGAGCTGAATCTCGCTTTGACAGTCGCCCTCGCGATGATCTCGGCGATCGTGCTCGCGCTCCCGGTGGCGTGGGTCTACGTCCTGACGCGTGCCAAGCGCGGATATCAGCAGTCGGTGGTGCATCTGCTCATCGTGCTGCCGCTGGTAGTGTCGGGAATCGTCGTGCTGGTACAGTACAGTCTGGCGCTGGCGTTCAGCCTCGCCGGAATCGTCGCGGCGGTTCGCTTTCGGAATACCCTCGATGACAGCAAGGACGCCGTCTATGTCTTTCTTGCCACCGCGATCGGACTTTCGGCGGCGGTGAACGTTCCTGTCGCCGCCGTGATCTCCATTTTGTTCAACGCCACCGTGGTCACGCTCTGGTACTCCGATTTCGCGCACTCGCCGGTGGAGCTGGAGGGAGCGATCGCCGAGAAGCGGCTGAAGCGCGCGAGGCAGCTGGCGCGCACCGGGACCTTCGTCGCCCGCATCGACGACGAAGTCTTTCGCAACATGAACCGGGAGCAGCTGGAGGGTGTCGCCGAGCGCGCGTGGCGCCGCGCGCACGAGGCGCCCGGTGAACCGCCGGTGGAAGGCGATGGCGAGCAGCGCGTGCGGGTGCGGACCCGCGATCTCGCCGCGCTGCGACGCAGCCTCGAGCCCCGGCTCGAGGGCCATGTGAAGGGGTGGCGGCTGACGAGCCTCGCGCCGAAGCCCGACGGATCCGAAGTCGCGGAGTACGTCGTTCAGCTGAAGAAGAAAACGACTCCGGAGGATCTTCTCACTCTCGTGCGTGCTGCCGGCGCGCCGCACATCACGGAGGCGGAACTGGTATGAGAACGAAATCGATTTCGATCTTCATCACCGCGGTTGTGGTGAGCTTGCCACTTGGCGCGCAGGACTCGGTGAAGGTCGCGAGCGCGGCGGTGGGCAAAGGGCATGCTCAGGATTCGACAAAAAAGACGCCATCACCCCCGGCGTTGTTCCGATCCGAGCAGCCGCTGGAGGTCACGTTCACTACCAACATCGGCAAGATTCGCGGTGACAAGCGCGCCGATCCGCCCTGGCGTCCGGCGACTCTCTCGTACAAGGGTGATGATGGCAGTGCCGTGACGGTGCCACTCGAGGCGCGCACGCGCGGAATCTGGCGTCTCAAGATGTGCGACTTCCCGCCGCTCCGTCTCAACTTCAAGAGCGAGACGACGAAGGGCACGATCTTCCACAAGCTCGACAAGCCGAAGCTGGTGAGCTACTGCCAGGATACCGATACCTACGAGCAGTACGTACTCCAGGAGTATCAGCTCTATCGCATCTACGGCCTGCTCACTCCAATGAGCCACAGAGTGCGGCTGCTCAAGTTCAATTATGCCGACAGCGGCAGCGGAAAGATTCGCGCAAAGCGCTACGCGTTCATTATGGAGGAGGCGAACGCGCTGGGTGAGCGTCTGCACGGAAAAGTGCTGGAGCAGAAGGGCGCGGTGCCGTCGGATCTGGATCCGTTTCAGGACGCTCTGTTCGGCGTATTCCAGTATTTCATCGGCAACACCGATTTCTCGGTGAATCAGCTCCACAATGTCGAGCTCTTCTTCGCCGACGCGGGTACGATCTCGCCGGTGGCGTACGATTTCGATTTCTCGGGCGTGATCAACGCGCGCTACGCGACACCGGATCCGAGTCTGAACATCCAGAACGTGCGGCAGCGGCTATTTCGCGGGTACTGCACCGATCCGGCGGAGTATGAGAAGGTCTTCGCGTTGTTCAACGAGAAGAAGTCTGCGATCTACGCGCTGTACAGCGATTCGGTGGGGAAGCTGATCGATCACGGCGCGGTGACATCCACGCTCCGCTACTTCGACGATTTCTACAAGACCATCAACGATCGACGTGCAGCGAAGCGCGCGATCCTCGAGCCTTGCCTGGGGCGTGGCTACTAGCTGGCGCTGCGGGAGCCGAGCGGCGGGCGTTTAGCCGAAACGATTCGGACTAAACGCCACGCTCGCTGGATCGATTCGTTACTCGACCTGCGGGGTGCTGTTGTTGGTGCCCGCCTTGATGACTTCGTCGATATAGAAGCGGACTGCGTTCGGGTAGCCTGAGTCGCACGGCTTGAGGCCGGCGAATTCACCGTCAGCGCCTGTAAGCTTGGTGATCTCGGCGATGACCGCACTGCGTGACATCGTGAGCTTCCTGCCGGCTTGTGCACGCAGATACGCGTTTGCGACAGCGGGAGCCGCGGAACAGCTCTGCTGGACGGCGACTGTTGGGCTGGCGTTAGGGGCCGCGCCGCCGACGGTGGCGAATCCTGCGAGTGCTGTAGCGACTGCGGCGAGTTTGATCCGGTTCATACGTTTATCCTCGGTTGCGGTAGTGAACTCGCCCCCATTTCGCAAAAACCGCACACCCAGCGCCGAATTCGGGTACCACTCGACCGCTGTTTGAGCCGACGGTGTCGCGGCCGCGCCTACTTAGGCGCGGGGCAAGTTACAATCACCTCCGCGGCAGGCGCGCCCGCCGCTGTGTGCGCTTCCCTGATGTTCTCCTCGCACTTGACGGGCTGTGTGTTGGTTGAGGAAGTGGAGGGTGGCGTCAGAGGGGAGCCCAGTAGTACTTGCAGCGTGTCGGTGAACTTCACTGCGTAAATGTCGGACCCGCCGTGAGCAACCGAGTCCATTGCAAGGCTGGTGTTGGCATTCAGAGCGAGATCGCCGTTCGAACAGGCCGCCATCGCAATCGCGCCCACGATGCCGCAAGCAAGTTTGATCATACTTCCTCCTGAGGGTGTGGAACTTCGACTTACCTAGTTGGGGGAACGCCTCCGAGGGCTTCGAGCTGGCGGCGCGCGAAAAGGTAAGAGAGTCCGCGCAGGGCAAAGTGGCCTGGCGGCAGACGTGCGGGTCTCAACATGAGATCGAGGTAGCGAGCGCTGGAGTCCCGATTGCCCAGCTCGCTATAGGCGTCGGCAACGACCAGGCGTTGAAGAAAACTGTCGGGCCGATCCAGAATTGTCGGGTCCTGCTCTCCCGTAAGCGCGATCGAGCCCAATCGATCGACGATGGCATGCCAGCGCCTACCCTTTGCATCGACGAAGCTTTGGATGAGCAGCGGCGCCGTTCCGACAATCGCGGCATCGCGCCTCGACAGATTTTGTGTGAGTCCCAGCGCCGCCTTGCCGGTGATGGTGTCACCCGCCGCCGCCGCCCACATCCCGCGCAGCATCTTCGCGGCAACTGTAGTGTCCGCTGGGACGATGTCCGAGCGCAGCGGCGGCGCTTGCGGGCTGGCGAGTGCCAGCAGCAACCGGGCGCGCTCATACCATCTGGCGGTCGAGCCCTTTGAGGAGCTGACGCCATCTCGCAGCACACTGTCGGCGCCCCGCACCTCGCCGAGCGCGGCAAGCGCGCCCGCGCGCGAGGTGATCGCATTGACGCGGAAAACGCCTTGGGTTTCGGGCTTCGCTAACGCCGCAGTTGCGAGACTGTCGGCCTGCCGCCACTGGCTTTGTGCGGTTGCCAGCATCACCCTCAGGTACCCATCGAACGGCGGCGTGAGTTGCTTCGCCGTTTCGAGAGCTTCGGCATTCTTTCCGAGCACGACCTGAATCGCACCAAGGTTCAGGAGCGTCGGTTGAATCAGGCCTCGGCCAAACGGGTTCAGATTCACCGCTTCTTCGAGGTCGGCGAGCGCCTTGTCGTATTCGCCGAGGGCGCTCCAGTAGAGAGCGCGATTGCTGCGTCCTGTTCGAGAGTCGGGACGCTCGCTGAGATACAAGTCGTACCACTTGATGGCGGCGGGGACATCATGATCGAGGACGTACGCAACGTCGCCTTTCAGCCTGTACTCCTCGGCGCGCGAGAGCCGGTTGGGCAGGGATAGAGCCCGGTCGAATGCGTAGCGCGCGGAGTCGATCTGACGCTCAGTGATGTAATTCGAAGCTTCCAGCGCCCACGCAGAGGCAAAGCCGGAATCGAGAGCGGTTGCTTTGGCCAGCAGTGCGTTGCTCCCGGCGTAGTCGCCGTGCATCACAGTTCGGTCGACGGCGGAGGAGTAGTAGCGATAGGCGTCGAACGACGGCGTGGCCACGTCGCGTAGCGGTCGGTTTTCAGCGATGGCGTCGCGTCGCTCACCGAGCTGCGAGCGAAGCTGCTTCACCTCCGTCTCGGCGGCGTCGACGAGCGCGCGATCCCGGTCGGCGCCGGGTGCGGTGCTCGCGGCGGATGCAAGAGCCCTTCCGCTCTCGGCGCTAACAACGTGGGCCACGACTGAGTACCCGGTTCCGAGCGGCTCGATGCCACCTACCAGGACTGCGCGCACCGCTCCGCGTTGGGCCAGCTGACGACCGAGGTCGAGATCCACATGCGTCGTCTCTGGAATGCCGGCCTGCCGCATAATCTCGTTCAGCTGCCGCCGGTCCATGATTCGGACGAAGCGCGATTGCTGCAACGCGGTGGTTACCAGATCGCGGTAAGCGTTCGCGATGTCGGGATCGTTGGAGGGCCCATCAAAATCAGCGACCAGAACCCAATCGTTCTCGTTGAGCGATCCGGCGAAGATCTTCGTCGCGACTGCGAGAATCCCGCCGGCGCCGATGACGATAGCGGCGGCGATCGCGGCGATCCTGCGTTTGCCACGCAACCTGAACCGCGTCTTCTTGCTCCCATACGATCTGAGCGCGTGTGCAAGCGCGGCTGCCGATGCAAACCGCGCTGCCGGAACCTTGCCCAGCGCCTTCTTGACGATGTTCTCGATTGCTTCCGGCACATCGGGGCGCACCAGGCGCAGCGATGGGATTTCGGCGGCGGCGTGCCGCGCCACGATCGCCTGCACAGTGCGCCCGGTGTACGGCGGCTCGCCGACCAGCATCTCGTACAGCACGCATCCGACGGAGTAGATGTCGCTGCGCAGGCCGATCTCGCTCTCCCCGAGGCCCTGCTCGGGACTCATGTACTGCGCGGTGCCGATCACCACGCCGCTGGACGTCAGCGACTCCTTGGCCGATGCCGTCACCGCGCGGGCGATTCCGAAATCGGCGACGATCGCGTGCCCGCTCTGCAGCAGTATGTTCTCGGGCTTTATGTCGCGGTGCACGATGTTGTGCTCGTGCGCGTACTGGAGGCCGTCGGCGATGTCGCACGCAACGCTGATCGCGTCCTCGAGCGGGAGCTGCCGTTCACGCAGCAGACGAGCGCGCAGCGTCTCGCCTTCGATGAAGGGCATGACGTAGTAGAGAAATCCGGCGACCTCACCGGAATCGTGCAGTGGCAGGAGATTGGGGTGGGTGAGCTGCGCGGAGATCTCGATCTCGCGGAGGAAGCGCGCTGCGCCGAGGGCGAGCGCGATCTCCGGCTTGAGGACCTTGATCGCGACGCGACGGTGATGCTTCAGGTCTTCGGCGAGAAAGACCGTCGCCATTCCGCCGCGACCGAGCTCACGGTCGAATCGGTACCGGTCGGCCAGCGCATCTTTCAGCGCGGCCAGCGGGTCGCCGTGCCCTTCCTGCATGCAGGTCCCCCGTGCGCAACGGCCTAACATGGGAACAGGCAGGGGGTTGCGCCAGAGTAAATACTGAGGACTAACCGAAGACTGCCGGCAGGAGGCCGTGGGCCGCACGGCTCGAGGCCACGGGCTACGACGAGAACTCTTCCGATTCAAGCCCCCGGCCTCCAGGCGGCCCGCCCACGGCCGCCCGCCGGTAGTCTTCAGTTGCAGTTGCCGTCTGGGGTCAACGCAACCGCCATCCGATCCGTACTCCGGATAGAGACCCAGATCACGGTCGCAATGGCAAAGCACGGCTCGGAAACTCTTCGCAGCTCAGTCAGGCGCTACAGCGTCGCAGTCGCGGCAACCGGCGTCGCGCTCGTTGCAACCCTCATCCTGCGACGCTACGGGCCAGCGCCGAGCTTCCTCTTCTTCGTCCCGGCGGTAGCGCTTTCGGCGTGGTACGGCGGTGTCGGACCCAGCGCCGTCGCCACCATCGTCTCGCTACTCCTCATCGATCTCAATTTCTTTGCGCCCGGAGGGTCACTCAGCATTGACCGCGTCGAGGGAACCGAGATCATCGCATTCCTGATCGTCGCCGCCACCATCACAGCTACCATGGCGGCGCTACACCACTCGCGGGCACTCGCCGAGTCGCGCGCCCGCGAGCTCAAGCGCCTCAATGAAGAGGTTGGTCGAAGCTACGATGCCGAACGCGAGCGTCGCCACGTAGCCGAGCTCGTGGCGCAGGCGCGCGAGGAAGTCCTCGGCGTCGTCGCTCACGATCTGCGCAATCCGCTCAACGTCATCATCTCCAGTACTGATCTTCTTCTGAACGAGGACCTGGACCGCGCGCGCAGGACCGAGCTGCTCGAAGTCGCTTTGCGCGCGGGACGCCGGATGAACCGCCTGATCGGAGATCTCCTGGATACAGTTCGACTGCATGCGGGGAAGCTCGCGCTCGATCTGGAGGATGTCCCCGTCGCGACCATCTTCAAGGATGCCGACGACATGTTCAGGCCGCTGGCGCAGAAGCGTCAGATCAGGATCGAGATTGCGGCCGCCCCGGACGGGCTGGCGGTCCGCGCCGATCCGCTCCGCGTGTCGCAGGTGCTGGGCAACATCCTCGGGAACGCCCTCAAGTTCACGCCCGAGCGCGGCAGGATCGAGCTTCGCGCGAGCTCCAACGGTCATGAGGTCGAGTTCGACGTGTGCGACAGCGGACCAGGAATCAACGCGGCCGACCTCGCGCACCTGTTCGACAACTTCTGGCAGGCGCAGCGCAACGACAACCGCGGTGTCGGGCTCGGCCTGGCGATCGCGAAGAGCGTCGTCGAAGCACACGGCGGCCGGATCTGGTGCGAGAGCACGCCGGGCAAGGGGACGACATTTTCGTTCACGCTGCCAATCACGACGTTGAAGACCGTCGCCAATCTGCACGCCGTCGCTTGACCGCTGGGTGACCGCGCCTTTGCTTTGAGGCCAATGCTCAAGGCAAGAATTCGGGCCACGCTGTTCGGCGTAGTGTTGATTTCCGTCGCCGGTTGTCGCGGGGAGCAGGCATCGGTGGAGGACCTCTACACCACCCGCATGCTCGGCCTCAGCTATTTGCAGCGAAATCAGCTGCCGCAGGCCGAGTCGGCATTCACCAAGCTGACGAAGCTCGCGCCCGACGATCCACTCGGCTACGCGAATCTCGGGCTGACACATCTCCAGGCGGGCCGCTTCAAGGATGCTGAAGACGAGCTGCTGCGCGCGCAAAAGCTCGATCCGCGCAACGCCGAAATCGGACTCGCACTCGCGCGGCTGTACTCGCTGACCGATCGAGTCGCGGAAGCGCGGACGACGCTCGAGAAGCTGCGTCAGGATAGCACCACCAATCCACACGTCCTGTATGCGCTCGCCGAGCTGGAGTCACAGCAGCACGACGACGGATCGCGGCAGCGTTACGAGGCGCGGCTGAGAGATGTGCTGGCGGTGGCGCCCGCGAATCTGGTGGCCCGACTAAAGCTGGTGGATGCATTGGTGAGCGATGGCGCGGCCGACAGCGCAGTGCACCAGCTGGAAGAGGTGAGACGCATTCCGCCCGAGCTGCCGCAACAGGCAAGGACGTATCTGGACAGCACGATCCAGCTGCTGCGCGCGGGAAAGGTCGGTGATGCGCGACCGGTGCTCGATCGATTCCTCGATGTTGTGCAAGTCACCGCGCAGTATCAGGCGTCGATGGAAGATGTGAAGTGGACGGAGGGCCCGATTGCCGGACGGCCGATACTGACCTTCGCGCCAAAAACGTTCATCACGGTTCACGGCGTGCGGGACAAGCCGACAGTGGACATGGCAAAGTTCGCCGATGTAACCGACGAGGCCGGTGTTGGCGACGGATCGGCGGCGGCAACCGCGAACACCGCGTCACGGAGCGCGGCGGGCGCAGCTGGCCCGACCGTCGGCGCGCTCGCCGTCGGAGATGTCGACGGTGATGGCACCGATGATCTATTCGTTTCCCGCGATCGAGCCGCGCGGTTGTATCGCGTTCAGGGCGGCTTCGTTCGTGATGCGACCCAGCGCGCCAGGCTTCCCGGCCTGGCAGCCTCCTTTGCGACGTTCGCCGATTTTGACAACGACGGCTGGCTCGATCTCTTTGCGATCGGAACCGATGGGCGCGGCCGGCTGTTCCGCAATCGTGGCGACGGGACCTTTGACGATGCGACCGCGAAAGCGGGAATCTCGGCCGTGCGTGGCTCGACAAAGGCGACCTTCGTCGACCTGGATCACGATGGCGATCTCGATCTGCTGCTGACCGGCGGTGCCCAGCCAATCGTGTTTCGCAACAACCTCGATGGCACCTTCACCGACGCGACCGCGATGTTCGGCATTACGAGCGGAGTAGCTCGCGATGCCGCCTACGCCGATTTCGACGGCGACGGACGAGTCGATCTCGTGCTCGCTACCGACAGTCATGGCCTCATGCTGCTGCACAACGGAGGTGCGCAGCGATTCAGCGCGGTTCTCAGTCCGAGCGGGCTGCCGGGTACAGGCGGTTTCGGCGCGCTCGCCGTGGGTGATTACAACAACGACGGGTTTCTGGACATCTTCGCGAGCGAGAAGGACGGAGGCACCTCCCTTTGGCGGAACAAGGGTGACGGAACTTTCAGTCGCGACGATCGCTCTGACGCAGTGAAGACCATCGGCGGCAGTGGTGCATCGACGGCGCTCTTTCTCGACTACGACAACGACGGCTGGCTCGACCTGGTGGTGGGGAGCGCAGCCGGCGGGAAGGCGGGAGTCGTTCTGCTCCGCAATGACGGAACCGGAAAATTCGTCGACCGCACGAGCGTGCTGCCCCCAGCAATACGAGGGACTGGCGCTGCTGCTATCGTCGCCACCGACATCGACGAGGACGGCGATGAGGACCTCTTTCTGACCGACGCGGCTGGCGCGCCGCACCTGCTTCGCAACGACTTCGGCAACAACAACCTCGCCGTGAATGTCGAGCTGAAAGGGCTGAGAAACGGCAGCGGCAAGAACAACGCGCTGGGAATCGGCGCCAGGCTGGAGCTGCGTGCGGGGAACATCTACCAGACCCGCGTCGCTACAGGACGAGTCACGCACTTCGGGCTCGGCCCGCACCTCAAGGCCGACGTACTGCGCATCGAATGGCCCAACGGCGTCCCGCAGACGGTTTACTTCCCCGGATCCGATCAGGATGTGGTGGAGCGCGAGATGCTCAAGGGATCGTGCGCGCTCGCGTACACCTGGGACGGAAAGCAATTCCGGTTCGTGACGGATGCGATGTGGCGCAGCGCGCTCGGCATGCCGTTGGGATTGATGGCTGGCACCGGAGCCAGCGCCTTCGCGCCGGCCGGCGCGTCGCAGGAGTATCTGCGCATTCCGGGCGATGCGCTCGTGCCACGCGACGGACGTTATCTGCTGCAGCTCACCGAGGAGCTGTGGGAGACGGCGTACGTCGATCAGG
>Ga0207661_10000426_pt1 | contig 27229 bp, 45 predicted proteins | sample KBSC713LmetaG_FD_184337 | JGI IMG/M metagenome (GOLD analysis project Ga0207661, IMG submission 184337) | Corn rhizosphere microbial communities from Kellogg Biological Station, Michigan, USA - KBS C7.1-3L metaG (SPAdes) (version 2) | ecosystem: Host-associated > Plants > Roots > Rhizosphere ...
GCTCAAAAAGATAGGCCGCCGTTGGTTGACGCTTGCGCATGCAGAATGCCTTGCGGCGCGGTCGTACCAATGCCGACGTTCCCGGCGTTCGTAATCCGCATGCGCTCGGCCGGCACGCTGGACGCCGCGGGAAAGGTCGAAAAACTCACCACATCTTGTGTGAGCTGAATCAGGCTGGCCGCGCGGGCGGTCAATTGCTGCCAGCCGGTACCGTCAAATTGGCGATTGGTGCCAAAGAAAATGTAGCTGTTTGTGCCGTCGTTAAAGCCCTGCACCGTTCCGTAGCTCGTGCCGCTGGTTGCGAATCGCAGCCCGGTTCCCGTCGTGCCGCTGGTTGCGGGAATCTCGAGACGATCCTCGAGTACGACCGCGCCGGCCTGGCCTTTCAAATACTTCAAATTGTCGCGCACATGGGTATTCATCTTCGATGCTAAGACGACTTCAGAAACGCTCCATGTTGCGGGCGCCGTCCATGCCATGTCAGTATCCTAGCTTCGTCGTGCTGTCCAGCACGCTATAGGTCGTGCTATCCAGCACCCAAAACGCGCCGCCGGCGGTTCCCTCAGCCGACGATAATCCAAACGTCGTGCGCCAGAATGTCCCGTCTTCTGTCGCCGTGACCTCGTGCGCGATCGATTCAATGAAACAATCGGTCGATATTTGTACTGCGGTCGGCGACGGCGCTTGCAGAATCGTAATGCGCTGACTGATAGCCAGGCCGAGCATATATGGCCAGAGCGCATCGACCATGTTGCCGTCCAGCGTGACCGATGTATAGCGAAAGATCGGGTTGGCGTACACGCCTACGAGGTATTGAGCGAGACTCAGCGCTTCCGTATCGCTCAGCATCGGCAGCGAACGTGTCAACGTGCGCGTAAAATAGGCGGCCTGGCTGGCCGCGTCGGTCGCAACTTGCTCCGTACCGCCCGTCCGGGTTACGCGCACTTCGTTCCAGATCTGCGCGTCGTCATACGTGCTCATGGTGCTGAGAAACGGCAGTGTCGCGCCGGCCGCGTCGTCAAATGTCGCCGCGCTTGTCAGGCTATTGGTCATGCGGTAGTACCGATTCTGGAATGTCGCTTTCCCGTCGGCGCCCATGAAAAACAGCCCGCTTTCGACATCGGCCACGTTTTGAAAATGGCTAAGCGCCTGCGTATTCACGAACGTGCCGGCCTGGATCTGGCTACTGGCGCTGGCCAGCGTGCGATCGGCCGCCGGCCAGCCGATATTGGTAAGCCATGTATCGATTGACCAGTTACAAAACTCATTCGAGTACGCGCCATTTAATTTGACCGATGCGAAAAAAGTAAAAGCATCCACGCATTGGATCGTTGTGGTCACGCTCAGCCCGCCCGATGAGTCGGGCGGCCAGCTGCTGACATGGCCGACGAACAGATCGTACACGACGGCGCTATACGTCGCGCGAATACGGATCTTCACCATCGGCACGACATCCGGCGCATAGGCGCCGACCGCATAGGCTGGATTGAAGCGCCGATCCTGATTGTCTAAGACCAGCGTGGCGCTGCCGGCCTCCATGCGTGAAAGCGCATCGGCCCGGCCGCGGCGCGTCGTAAAGCTAATGACATACGATGTAATATCCGTCCATGCATTGCTGGCCAGCGGCGTCAAGGGCGGATCGCCAAACGCGATCGAAATGTCGAGCGTTGGCCATGCCATTACGGTGTCACGTTCGGGCTAAAGATGCTGACATTCCGCGCCCCGAGCTGGTTTAAGCCGTTGCGGATCGCGACGATTAAATCCTGTTCTGTTTTGACGCTGCCTTGCACAATGACATTCCCTGTCCAGACAATGCCGCCGCCGCCCGCGGCCGATGTCGCAGGAAGGGTCGGCAGCGCCCCGCCCCCTGTCGGCTGAACCGCATCCACGGCGCCGCCGGCGCTTTCGGCCGCCGCGCCGATGTCACTGAACCAATTGGCTAAGGGCGGCGGGCTATGCCCTTGCAGCCAGGATGGTATTTTAATGCTCGGCAGACTATCACTGATTTTAACAAACCAGTCATAGGCATCGCTGGCCGCGCCCGTTACGGCATTCCAGCCGCGCACGATCGGATCGATATACCCCGTCTTAAAGTCGCTTAACGCTTGCTTCATCGTGTTCCAGGCGGTCACGACGCGATCGATCCCGCGCGGTAAATCTTCACTCAGCGCGCGGCCTAATTCTGCGATGATCGGGCCGAGTATCGGCGCCAGAAAATTATACAGATCGGTCAATGCCGGAATGAGCGTATCCGTAACGAACGTCGCCGCGACTTCGATCCCGCGCGCGAAACGCTCTGCAAACACGCCGATCGCCTGTTGCACTTCCGGACTGTTCAGCCAGGCGCCGAACTTATCCAGCACGGGTAACAGTCTCGATCCCATCGTTTCGAACGCCTCACCCATGCCGGCCTTAAATTGCGTCATGCCGCCGGCGGCCTTTGCGGCGGCCGCAGCCTGCCCGGCATAGGTTGTCGCCAGCTGATCCATGATCAATGTTTGCGCGCCGGCCGCGTCGCCGGCTGCCTTGAAGTCTTTCAGTTGCTGTTGCTGCGATGCGCTCAGATTAATACCTTGTTTCTCGAGGCGATTCGCGGCATTGAACGGATCTTGTAATGCCAGGCCGAGTTGCTTTGCGGCGTCGGCGGGCGCCGTGCCAAGCGTCTCGGCCATGTCGATCGCGGTCTGGGTTAAGCTGTCCATCTCGATATTGACATCTTTAAACCGCAAGAGCACATTTTCGGCGCCCTGGATCTGATCGTCGCCAAACATGCTCTGGCCAGCCGCATCCGACATGCTGGACGCAAGATCTGCGACTTCTTGCGCGCTTACGCCGGCGGCGTTGCCCGTATTCGTGATGATCTGCTCAGTCTCAGCCATGAGACGGCGCGACTCTTGCGCGTCGGATACGCCCCCTGCGAGGGCCGCGCCAAACGCCACGACGCCGGCCAGCGCAGCGCCGCCCGCAACCATGCCGACATTCCCCAGGCCGCTGGAAAGCGACGATAGCCCGCTACTGGCTTCGTCTTTCATGGTTACGAGTAATTCAAGCGCGGCTTGACTCATGCCCATGATCTAACTCACGATCGCGCGTTCCGATCCGCGATATCTTGCTCGGCCAGCATGCGTGCGAATAATTCCTCTACAAAGTCAGGGTCTAATCTTCCGACCTGTTCAGGCGTCCATCCAAAGCGGATCGCAAAGGTGATTTCTGCGTCATAGTCGCCAATTGTAGACTGAGACTTGGTTGGTCGCTGGCCTGGCTTGCGATCGAGCCGGCCGCGCCATTTTTCCCTGATGTGCTGCCGGCGACTGGTTTTGGGTTGGGGCTGTCCGGGCGCTTATTGCGGCGCGCGATTTCGTCTAAGACCAAGACAAGGTGCGGCTCAGTCGGATCGAGCGCGCGGATCTGCTCCGGCGTGCATGGCACGCTTGCCAGATCCGGCCCGTCCCATCTGACAATATTGTGAATCAGCAGCGCCAGCTGGTAGAGGCCGATATGGCGCTCGATCGTCTTATCGTCGGCGCCGATCTTAACCACATCGGCCTTGACTTTCGCATCAGTCGCTACGTCCATTTTCGCCCGAATATAGATCACGTTCGGCGGCGTCTCGCTCAGCACTTCAGCCGGATCGAACTCATAGACGGGTACGGGCGGATCGGTTACGAAGTATCTACTCATAGCGTTGTTCTCGTATTCTGCGCCGACAGCACGAAGCCGGCGCCGGCCGTGCTGTCATACTGCGCCGTAACGGTGTAGCGCATCGTGACGTTGGTATCCTCCACCGATCCCCATTCAAAGGCGTCCAGCGGCCCGTAGATGTCAAGATTCAAATATGAATAATAGTCCGGCGTCACACTCTCGATCAGCGCGCCGTTCAGCCGGATGCGCATCTTCACGATCGTATCCGCCTCGTATGTCAGGTATTCCTTACCGACGCCGATCGACGCGGTATTTAATTCGACTTCGATCGTCGCCTCTGCGGCGCGCGGCTTGCGGCCGGTGGTGGTAAAGTTCAGCCCGCCGCTCGGCCCGTTGGCGTAGTTCTTATACGTGACTCCCGTCGGGATCGTCCAGTCGGTCTTGATAAACCGACCTGTTACCTCAGTCGTGCCGATCGCAGAGCTGGTGTCCATCCACAGCTGCATGGCGCCCGGCATGAGCAGATCGCCGGGGATCGCGGCCGGAAAGACCGGCGCAGAGACGCGGGTTGGAAAGCGCCCCATGCCCTTCATGGCCCATGTCGCGCCGTCTTCGCTGGTGGCGTCGGCGCTCACAGTCAGCTCATCCCCCATACAATAGGCCGCTTGCCAGATCTGGACGTTCGGATCGCCGGCGTACAATGTGCCGCTCTTAATGTCATCAGATGTCAGGGTCGGCAGATACGTCCAGAGGCGCGTCAATACGCCGTTGGTCGGCGTGCTGGGAGATGTAACCGCTTTCATAAACATATTAAAGACGATCGGCGCATAGTTCGGATCGGCCAGACTGTCCGGTATCTCCCAATTACAGCCGGTGCGAACCGTCTTCGATCGGTAGTACTGCTCGAGCGTGCCGCGCGCCTCTTCCGGGCGGTACTTGGTACGAAACGGCGTCAACGTGCCGGCGAATGGCAGTAAGTGACTCGGAGGTGTAACTACAGTCCCCCTGGTACTTTCCAAAGCTAATCCGAAGACCGACAAGGGAATCTCGGCACTAGGCATTTATGGCCTCCTGATGCGCTAAACTGTGGTATAATGAAAGTAACGGAAAGCCACGCGATGCTTGTAACATCCGTGGCGCGGCCAATCGCTTAGGGAGATTGACATGGATACTATACCATCCCCTTGCCCCAAGTGCGGCGGCCCGCGCTATCACGATGGAAAGACAGTGCGCTGCCGGCCATGCCGAAACGCAGCAAAGCGACTTCCGCCCGATCGTGAAAAGAAACCTCGGAAGCCACGCCCATACCCACCAACAACACACTGTACGAAATGCGGCATCCTGAAAACGGCTCAGAATACTGGTAAATCGAGCTATTCTCGTGATGGATTGCGCGAATGTTGCAAGGCATGTAGAGGGCCAGACAACGCCGCATATATGCGCCAAAAGCGCGCCGCAGATCCAGCACGCGCCCGCAAGCAATCGCGTGAAAATATGCGCCGGCAGCGCGCGACCGCTGAAGGCGCAGCGCGGGCGCGTGCCGCAAATAAGCGTTGGAGGAATCGTAATCCTGAGAAAATGCAAGCGCATAATAAGCGCGTCAAGGCTATTCGTAGAAGTATCCCCGGCGCTCACACGCTGGCCGAATGGCAAGCGCTCAAGGCGCACTATCAGTATCGCTGCTTGCGCTGCGGAAAATATGAGCCTGACATTGTGCTGACTGAGGATCATGTGATTCCTGTGAGCAAAGGCGGCACGAATAATATAGACAATATTCAACCGCTTTGTTTGGCTTGCAACGCCTCCAAAGGCAATCGGCACACTACGGACTATCGCTAGCCTTAGCCGCTTTCAGCGGCGTTTTACGGTACATCGGGTGTGCGTCGATCGATGCTTGCAGCCAGGCTGGATAGCTGTCAAATTCGGCCTGGCTAATGTCGCGCAGCGGCACGCCCGGCAATAGCCCGCTTTCGGGATTCTTGCTTTCGTCATAGTAGCGCCCGATCGGCTCATCCATCGCTTTGCCTCTTATCGATAACTTCAACCGTGTAATCTACGACGCGGTAGAGCACGCCGCCGATCGTCGCGAATCCGCTCACGCCGCTGGCGCAGTACGCCATGCCGCTGTCTACGCGCCCGCCGAGCTTTGGATCGCGGTCAATGCTGTCGGGGATCGCGTCCAGCAACGTTAAGAGCTGCATTTCGGCGTTGGCGTTATCTACCCATCGGATGACTAAACGGCATGCAAAAACGTGATGCATGCCGGTCATGTTGCGCGCCGGCGGGCTATTCCGGAGCGGGCGCGTAAATTCCTGATACGCGCCATAGATCGCCGGCAGATCCAGATCGCCACTAGGTTCCCCGAGCGTGATACCGCGCAGACCGCCGATCGTTCGGAAGGCCGCTTCTAGGCCTTGCCAGGCGGTTAAGGCTGACATATACCTGTTCCTAATGCGCTAAATGTGGTATAATAGGAACAGACATGCGAAAGCCCCGCGCGTGCTGAAACACGCCGGGGAACGGCCAATCTGGTTAGGAGATTGACATGGATAGTATACCTCAGAAGCCGTGCTGTAGCTGCGGCGCGATCAAGCCCCTCACTGATTACCACGTGAATAGAACGCGCCCTGATGGACATGCCAGCACATGCAAGGCGTGTATCTCCGCGCGGGATATCCGCGATCGGAAAGAGCGCGGGATCGTTCCCCGCCCATGTGCGATGTGCGGATGCCCGATATTGATTCAGCGCAAGCGGTATTGCCCTGCGTGCGCGTCGATCCGCGTTCGCGAATATAACCAGAAGTATTATCAAGACAACCGCGAATCCGCACAGGTATCTGCCAGGAAGCAAACCAAACGCCGCTACCACGAAAGCGCTGCTGTCCGCGCACGCGTGAAACAGCGTGCGAAAGAATGGAACAAGCGGAATCCTGCGAAAACAAACGCGCAGATTCGTGCCCGCCGCAAAGCAAATCCAGATCAAGCAATTGCCTATAAACAGAATCGTCGTGCGCGTGTACGAGGGAATGGCGGACATTTCACGGCGAAAGAATGGCGCGATCTTAAGACATACTATGATTACCACTGCCTGTGCTGTGGAAAGCGTGAGCCGTTGATTAAGCTGACTCCCGATCATGTCATCCCTCTTAATCATGGAGGATCGAGCGATATCGCCAATATTCAGCCGCTTTGCGGACCATGTAATTCGAGTAAAGGTCACTGGCGCATCACCGATTACCGCGCAATCTGGCTGAAGTAATCGTCGCCGGCATCAGTCAACAACCGCTGTATATCCGGCGTGGCCTCTTCGATCCCTTGCTGGAAAAATGGCACGCGCGCATGCACGAAGGGCGCATAGACCACATTCGATCCAATCCAGCCGCGCAGCCCGCCCGTTTCAACCCGCGTCGTTTCCGACCTTCTCAGCGTGCCGGTATCTACCGGCGTTAAGGGCTGACTGGCGCGCAGGGCTAAGAGCGTGGCCTTTTGCATGAGCGGCTCGATCGTAGAAGAGAACGGGTGTGCGCGCATGCGCCCCGTAATATCCTCCGGCGTCGTGCCTGTCCACGTTATCTGCGGTTCGCTCATCGTAGTACGCTGGCCATAAACATAAACAGCATCAGAAAAAACAAGAGCCAGATCAGGAACAGCAGCGGCAGCGGCGGGCGCCTCATGGCGTGCTAATCCGGACAAGCATGACATGCGTCGGCGCGGTATTCCCGGCCGTAATGCCGGCGGTCACGAACACGGTTCCAGGGTTTGGCAGCGCGCCGAATGTTTGAGTCGCCACGACGATCGTATTCTGTGAGCCGGCGCCCAATGCCGGCGCGATCCCCCAGCCGCCGCGCGTGCCGTCGCCGCGCCAGCTCCGGAGCGTACACGTGCCGTCGGCGTTCAGCGCCGTAATGTAGCGACCGGGCGCGAGGGTCGCATTGACCGTGATAGACACGGCGACGGCCGCCGCGGCCGAGACGGTTCCGCCATCCACGACGGGCGCCCCGACGGGTTGCCAGTCCGTATCCGCGGCGTAGATACCCATCCGGAGCAGCGTAGCGGTTCCCGTCGCGCTGATCTCAGCTACTAAGGCATCGATCGCGATCGGCGTGTCCGTAATGAATCCGTTATAGCGCACCTGATTCGCTACGATCGCCTGGGTGCTATTCGACTGCCATTGCGCGCCCGGTATGCCAGGGTGCGCTACGCCGCTGGCCTTGAGACGGCCGATTGCGACTCTTGGCGGCGGCGTTAGCTTCATTACGCTACCTCGAGAATACGCAGATCGCCGGTTCCGCTACTCACGATCCCCCACCATGCATCCGATGTGCGGTCATCCTCGATCGCCGATCCCGGCAAAAGCGGGAATCCGTTCGCCGTCGTGACGGTATTATCCTTGCCGAGATACACGGTCTGTGCGCCGTTGTTATAGATCAGCGCCCGCTCACGATCGGCGTTGGCGGCCAGCACAGAGGCCGCCGCATTCGTCGGCGCGGCCGTGCTGAACGTCTTTGTATTCTGGCTTTGGGATGTCGGCATGGCTATACCCCGATCGCGATCAATTGATCGCGCTCTGCGATCAGTATCTGCTGCTGCAAGTTCGTGAGGCCGGCTATATGCTTCGTCGCGCCACTCCCATCCACGCCGACCGTATCCACAAATCCGCCCCGATCGCGCGTGCGCCAGATGTTGACGGCCAGCTCTAACGTGACTTCGACGATCGCATTGGGCGGCGTTGGCCCGTATCCCCAAACGGCTGTTACCTGGTAGCGCGTGTCTACGCCGGTCCACCAGCCGCTTGCGCGGTATAAACGCCCGTCGCCGGTTTCCTCCCATTCGTAGGCCGGCAGCGCCGTGTACGCGCTCGGGTTGCTGCCGCTCTGGTACGCCACGATCGTGACGCTGGACGGCTGATAGCTCGGCAGCCGCAGATACCGGCTATCGATCCCGCGCACGATCTTGGTTGCGGCCGAGCTATAGGCCAGATAATCAAACGTCGGATCGGCCAGCAAGGATCGCATGGTCGATCGGATCGTATCAGTCGCCCGGTCTAAGCAATCCTGTAATACATCGTCAGTCGCTGGCGCGACGGTCGCATTCGTCGCCGTCATGAGCGCGGCGTCATTGGCCAGCGTGCCCTGAAAGCTGGCCGTATACGGGCCGCCCGGCTTCCCGCGCACGTTCACGCCGGATGAGCCGATCGCCGTAATCGCGCGCAATGCCGTTTGCACCGTCGTGGCCGTGGCCGAGCTAGCCAGGTTGCCCGTAGACACGCCGTCATAGCTGAGCGTGAACGGCGTGCCGGACACCGTGATCAGCTGCTGTCCGTATTCGCTCACTTGCGGCAGATAGCTTCGCAGATCGGCTATGGTTGCGTAACTGGTCACGTCGTCTTATTCGGCGGCGGTTCTTTCGCCTTATTCGCCGGAGCGGCTTTCGCTTTCGCATCCTTATTCAACCCCCACTTTTCCGCCTCTTCGTCGCTCAGCTGGCCGCCGCTAGCCACCAGCAAAAACGACGCGCGCGGATCGCCCTCCGGCACAACGGCTTGTTGTTTGGCGTCCAGATACAGGCTCGGCCCGTCATTGATCCACATGGCGCGATCCTCCTTTTGGAATGTGAGCGGCATTACACGATTGACCCGCGGGCGCGCACGGTCATGGCGCCGGTCGGCGTGGCCACCGTCGTGCGCGCCCGGAAGGCGTTCATCGGCCGCGCGTATTCCAGAAAATACAATCCATTCGCCGTCGCCGTCGCCGTGCGAACGCCGCTCGGATTCGAGAGCGTATTCAGCGCGATCGGCCACCACGTAACGCCGCTGTCGATCGAGGCCTCGAAATTGGCCGTAATGCCGGTATACGTGCCGCTCAGCTCCACAATCGCGCTGGCCGAGTCGGTAATGTCGATCATGGCGCCATTCGCGGCCCCGCCGGCGGCGTTTTGCAGCACGATAATCGCGCTCAGCCGTGTTGAAACAGGCATGGCCGATCCTTACGTTTGCGTGCCGACCACTGTCCATGTTGGCGCAACCGCTGTGCCGGTATTGATGTACAGTTTCAAGTTCGTCGTATCGATCAACAGCCCGCCGGCCGCCGCGCCTCTGGCCGTCACATCCACGCCCGGCGTCGTCTCGGCTATTGCCAGGGTCGGCAGCGTGCCGGTTAGGCTACTCGTAGCGGTCATGAGATTGACCGCGCGTTTCGCCAGCGGCGCACCGCTGAACGTCAATAAGATCGTACCAATGCCGGCGGTTAATGTGCCGGCCGTCGCGACGATCGCCGACGCTGCGCCATTCGGCAGCGCGTTTAATGCGGTATTGATGCTGGCTAGGAGCGTGGCGTTGACATTCACCCATGTAATCGCGGCCGTGGTGAATCCATCATAGGTAAGCGTGAACGTGCCGCCGGTCGGCGTGCCGCCGATCGTGAGCGTTTGCACTTCGTTTGTACCGGCGACGGGCGCCCCGGCGTTCGATAGCGGATCGCCTAGGCCGCCGCCTTCGATGACTGGCATAGTTGTATCCTCCGATCGTGCGCCTGGTCCTGCAGGACCAGGCGCAACCGCGTATCAGATTCCGGTTATCATGCAGAATGCGGCCGCCCGATAAATTTCGAGCGAGAGTCTCTCTTCCGCCCTGATGGTCTGTTTGTTTTCGATGAATTGCGTGCCGACGTACCCGACATCTACGCGGATGCCCATGCGGCGCGAGATGTGCGCGTATAACATGAAGTCGCCGACCAGCCCCGTGCCCTCTGTCTCTGCGGTTGTGAGAATCACCGGCAGCCCCCAGATCCGCTCTGGCCCGGCCTCGCTTGGGTTGCCCCAGATATAGATCCCGTCCGTTGTTCTGAGCAAGCGGATATCTTGCCAGTCGTTCGGATGGAATACCGCGCCGGAGGGCTCTGCGAATCCGGTGAATCGCACCTTGGTCATGGCCTTATACACGCTATCAGGCGTCGGGTCGGCGCCTTTGGCCTGCGTTTGAACGCCGGTCTTGGTTAAGATGCCTTGCAAGTGCGGGCTAACGCCGCTGCCGGTCAACAGCTCGACTTCTTCCGTTAGCTCGAGCATGAGGGTGAGGCGATCGTCAATCACGCTGGCGATCTGCGGCACGTCGTCAAGCTGCTCATCTGTGACAGGGAGTGTCACAGCGATCTTCTCGACCATTTGCGACCGCTCCGTAAAGACCAGCGCGGCCTCTGGTTTCGTGCCGCCCTCAGAGACTGACGCCGCGTTATTGGTAAACGTCGTCTCTTCCATGTACTTAATCACGCTGGCCGTTGTCGTGGATTGCGGAATCAGATCCGCAACGACCGGCCGGCGCTGCGCCGACAGGATGACGATCGGGCCGCGGGGATTCGGCGCGCTGAAGCCGGCGGTCGTACTCATGAGAGTCTTCCGATCGCGCCGGTCTTGCGTCTCATCGAAGTTTTCAAAGATGATCGAAAACTGGCGCTTCGATCGGCCCGCATGCTCTTTGCTCAGCCGGTGCTCTGCGAATTGCATGCCGAGCGTGCGCGCCGGCGCGGGCAGTCCGGACGGCGTGCGATCGTCCATCTGGCGCCCGTTATTCTTGGCAGCGTCGGCTATTAACTCCATTTCGCGCACCTGATCGAAGTCGCGCCCTAAGTCGCTTAACTCCTGATTAAGATTGCGGATGAACGCTACTTTTTCTTCGGATGTGCCGTCGATCGCTTTCACCTGCGCCATGTCATAGTCTGGCCCGGCCTCGCGAAAGATCGTCGCCAGCTGATCGCGCTTGGCGTCCAGCAACTGGCCGATCTCGTATTTCTTTTTCACAGCTTCACTCCCTGTAAGCGCGCCATGATGCGTTGACTTTCCAGATACAGCCGCATGGCGTCGTTGCTATTTTCCGATCGCGGTTCGCTGTCTTTCAGCATTTGTTTCAGATCGGCCGCCGCTTTCGCTAAGTCGTCTGCAATGCTGCCGATGCGGTTGGTATTGGCCTGGCTAAAGGTTCTACCGGCTTTCGCGCGGCGATCTTTCAGCTCGGCCAGCCGGCTAGCAAACGTCGCGATCGCATCTTCCAACGCGGCCGCGTGATCAGACAGCGGGCGATCTTTCCAGGCCGCTTTGCTGCCGACCGTTGCGCCGTTCATGCCCCATGCCACATCTGAGTAATCAAAGATTTCGACTTTCCGCAAATTGCGAACCGTCTTGCCGTTTATCTCTTCAAAGTCGTATTGAGTTGGCACATACGCATAGCTCATCTCATGCAGCGCCCCGGCCGTGATGCTCGTGAGTATCTCATTCCCGCGCGGCGTATCCAGATACGTTCTGGATATTTCGACGCCGCCGGTTGCGTCGGGCGCATAGCCCAAAACTTTGGGCGGCAGATCGGCGGCGCGTATCTCGCGCACGTAGTTAATGGCGGCGGTCGGCGGCTGCATGCTGTCATGCATCCAGAGGAATACCGCCCGATCGCGCCCGTCTACGCTTGGATCGGCAAAACTGCCGGGCCAGCTCTTATCGCCCCCATCGTCAACGTTGCCGTGGACAGCCACGATCCCCACCACGGTGCGCCCGTCGATCGCTTTCGTCGCGTGGCGCAGATGCTTGTACTCTGGTTCCATAGCGTTTACTCCGCGATAACGGGGCTAAGCACGCATGTGCAATTCGGATGCGCCGGCGGGCCGCTGATACCGCCCGCAAAGTCTTTCCCCAGGTCGGCGATCTGGCCGTTCAGGTTTTGGCAGATGTCGCAGCTATCTGGCCCCATGAGCCATTCCACGCCGCTCACAACGCCCGACTCCTGATAGGCCGCGATCGAACCGCCCGTATAGCCCGCGGCGCTTTCAGTCCGGCTGATCGCCAGGCTGCGCGACTTACTCAGGTCGGCGCCGGCCTTGCGTATCTCGCGCGCCAGCTGCTGAGCGCCCCATCCCTGATCGGCGGCCTCTGCGGTTAAGCGTCGGATGTCGTCTTTCGTGGTATCGGTCACGCCGCGCACGTTTTTGGCCAGCCGGTCTATGACTTTTTGTACATAGGGGTTATCGAGACTAAAGCTGATGTCAATCCCATCGATCGCGTTGGCGTCGTCAAACGCCAGTTTCGACAGCTGCGCGTAGAACGGCCGCATGAGGCGCGCGATCTTGTCGCCGTCGTCTAAGACGGCCATCGGATCGGGTTTCTTCTTATGCCCGTTCAGCGAAACGTTCATGGCGAAAAAGGAAAAGCGCGGCAGCTGCATCTCCCTCAAGATGCAACCACCGCGCTTTCACAAGTGCAGCGTAGATTATGATCAGTATAGCACTGGACGCAAGCCTACGAATCTTATCGGCGTTCATCTGTCCGGCTATCGGCGGTTCACGCGCCTACGGGTCAATAGTCGGATATGAGACGCGCGCTTGCCGCCGCTCGGCCCGGCTCGGCAGCGTGCGCGGCATATTTAAGGCGTCTTCGATCGCGCCTAGCGCCATGAGCAGCGCGGCCCGCAGGGTTAAGAGCAGCTGGCGCGTGCGATCGTCCATCATGCCACCGCCGCCGCCGCCGCTTCATACTCGGCAGCTAAGTATGCTTGTGTCGCCTTCTCGATCTTGCGCTCGATCGCCGCGCGGCTGGCCTTCGTCTCGCGTACTTTCGCGGCGCGTGCCTTTGTCGGCGTAGCGGCTGGCGCGGCGGCCGGGATCGCGTGGTAATACGCTTCGTCGCCGCCCTCAGTCGCATCGTACCCGAGCGCGGCGCGCGCTTCGTTTTGGCTGATGATCTGCGCTTGGTAATTGGCCCGCGCACGATTACTCAAATCGTTCACGTCGTCTTGCAGCGCGGCGACGGTCGACATATCATAGGCCAGCTTAATGCGTTCGCTGCGGATCGTCGCTTCGTCTTCAAACTCAGTCAGCAATTGCCATGTCCAGAAGTCGCGCCATTCCTTGAACGCCGGCGACATGGTAGCATCCCAGAATCCCGCCCATGCCTCTTTCAAGTTACTATACGTCGCTCTGAGCAATCCGACATACGCATAGACGATCAGCGGCGGCACGCCAAAGACCATGCAGATCCGCGACTCAGAGACGCTTCTCAGCGTTTGCGAGGCCAGCTGATCTAATTTGCTGCCGACCTCCACAAGGCTACTCTTGCTGTCCAGTATGCCGATGTCGCCGGAGTTGCCGACGCCGCCATACACCGATCGCCACTTTGCGCGAATCTCATCGCGCATGGGATCGTTCAGCGGCTGATCGTATTTCAAAAAGATCGGCGGTATGCCGCCATTCTGAAAGTATGCCAGGATCGTACCCGTTTGCGCCGTATCGGCCGCCACGCTGCCGAGCGCGGATGCTAAGGGCGGCGGGTCGTACCATGCCGGCGCGCTTCTGATCAGCAGCTCATCTAACGAGTAATCGCGCTTCTGCCGATCGGCCTGCCAGGTATAGCCGATCAGCGCGCGATCGGCCGAGCTGCTATAGCGCGGCGTCATGCACGCGGGATTCAGCGGCCATAGCTCAGTGAGCCGGCCGTTCTTATAGACCTTCTCGCAAAAGAACCGCCGCGGGCTGGATATATCCCATGAGACGATCGCCGCTTGCATCAAATCGCCCTCAGTCATCATGGGGTTGGGATGCATAAACAGCTGCCGGAACGGATGCCCCGAGACTTCTTCATAGCTGATCTTGCCGGCCTTGTTGACCTGTTGTTGCACGATTAAGCGCGGATCGCGCGCCGATGTCGCGCGGATCTGAATACAGGCATAGACTAGCTCATTCTGCTGCATGGTCGCTTGCAGCGCGGCGGTATCGGCGTAGGGCGACTGGCCACTTCCGCGCACGATCCGAGTCTCTATTTCATTCACGAATCCGCCCGGCGCCAGGCTGATTGAAAGCGCTTTGGCCTCGTGCGCTGCGGCCTGCTCCGGCGTCATTTTCCCTCTGAGCATGTCGAGGAATGTGAGTCTGCTCATAGTCCGGGCGTCCCTCTCCCAGTCACATGCGCCGCAAAGATCGCCAGTGACATGATCTCATCCGCCGTATGCTCATTATCCCATGAACAGCCGACCAGCGCGGCCCGTTCACGCGCGTCCCATGTCGCGCAGATGTCGTGCTGTTCAAACAACAGCTGCAGCGCCTGTAAGGCTTGCAGCTTCGATCGCGCGGTCGTCAAAAACGGCGTTGCGAACACATCCAGATTTTCTATCAGTGGATCGCCGACGCCGTTACTTTCTATCACCAGCTGGCCCGGCCACGCCCGCGCCTGGTCTGCGATGCGCTGCTGAATGAGCGGATACGGCACGCGTTCCAAGCGCTCGAATGCCACGCGCCTGTAGGGCGTGCAACTCACATCGAAGGTATTGATCACCGTCGCATCTCTGCGGCGGCCGACATCCACGGTGGTCAACCACTGGCCAGTGGTAGGCGGATCGTAGGGATGACTGGCGCGATCGATGTCTTCGATCGTAAAGAGGGTCAACCCATCTTCAACAAACAGCGCCTGCCATTCTTGCTCATAGACCGATCGCGCCACACGATCGCGCGCCAGCTCGGCCGCGCGTTTGATGCGCGGGTTGGGGTTGGCCGCTGACGGCGCGTTCCATGATTTTACCTGACTATTCGGATGTTGACCCTTCTGCCATTCTTGCCAGAACCAATTCCGCCCGCGCGGCGTTGAGATCAGCATCGCGCGCCCGTCGTAATCTGCTAAGGTGGGGAGCAGCGTCTCTGTCCAGACCGACTCATCCATGCGCGCGGCCTCATCGGCAATAATCAAATGGAACGCCTCGCCTAAGATGCTGGTGGGATTATCGGCGCTGTAAATGCTGACAAACCCCCCGCTTGGGAACTCAATCACGCGCTCGCTCCGGTTCACTTGGACGCCGGCTTTGCGGAGCGGGTTAACCGTCGCCTCAGCCCAGCGCCAGAGCGGGCGCCCGTTCTTATAGGTCGGCACTACCCATGCGACGTGCGCGCCGGCGGCAGCGCATGCCACGCTGATCGCGCCGCCCATGGTGGACTTACCCCACCGCCGGCCCATCGCTAGCACTTGCGTCTTCGCCGGGTGGGTCGCTATCCTCGCCTGATCGGGCCGCAATCGCGGCAATCGCAGTATTGTAGTCATAGACTTCCGTACGGATTGGGCTGCCGCCTGGCCCGCTGATCTCAGTGCGATCGATAAATAGTCCGTGATGTTTCCCCAGCAGCGCCAGCGCGGCCTGTGCGTCGTATAGCTCCAGCGCGATCCGCTCCTCGGTTACATCGTCTTTCATCGTGCGCGTCGTAATGCTGAGCTTATGGAGTAGCTGTAACGGTTTATCATCGCTCAGATCGAATCCACGCAGATCGCCGCCGGGCGTAACGCGAATGAATGGCGCGATGCTGCCGCGCGCATGGTCGCTGAGTCTGGTCAACACCTCGTCCGCGCTCATTTTCAGCTCAGCCAAGCGCGCTTGGATCGCGGATTGAACGTTAGCATTTGTTAACATCCGCGATGCTTGCTCACGCGCCGTATGCGCCGAATAGCCCGCAAGTCGCGCAGATTCGGCACCATTCCATGTTTGTAAATAATGCTCGATGAATGCCTGTTGTTTCGCCGATAAGGCCATATTTACGCCCGATATAGCGTCCCATCGCCCGCAAAACGGCTCCCATGACCTCATGCGCGCCATTCTGCGCTATTCCCTAAACAAGCCAGGCAATGATCAGCAGCAACAGGCAGATCACCGCCGCCGCGCCCGCGATGCGCCCGGCCGGCCATTGCACGGCCATATGCACGAGCGCCCATCCGAGGCCGACAAGGATGCCGATCGCGATCAGCGTAAAGACGGCGTGCGCGCTTCTGATGGTGTCTGGCATAGTCATCTCCCTTTAGAGCGTGCCGCCGGCGTACAGATACGGCAGCGCGCGATCTGGCAGCGCGTAGGACTCTTGGTCTTGGTCGATCGGGCGGTCGCAGTAATGATACCAACACGCCGCCGCTACCTGACTCGGCAAGTCTGCATGCAAGGCGGCATAGCGGGTCGCTTTCGTCTCGGCCACGGTCGCCGCGTCGTTAATGCCGTACTCAGTGAGTATCCATGGCTTGTTCGGAAAGAACAGCGCCAGATCGGCCAGCGCGCGTGAGAGCTGCCCGGTATCATCCGCGTCGTGGTAGGCGTAAGCATGGAATCCGATCGCATCGGCGGTTTCAAACGCATCCTGACAAATAGCCCACCACTCGCTTTGGCGATCCTCGATCAGCCCCGGCGCGATAATCCGCGCCATAGGGAATGAGACGCGCACGGCCGCGGCGGTTTCCAGAAACCAATAGCGGAACGTCCATGCCGCGTCGTCTGAACTGTCATAGCCGTTCGGTTCATTCCCTAGTTCAAAGCTGAGCGAGGCGCGGCATGCGTACCACGGATCGATCTCGTTTAGTATCGCGCCCGGGTCGCACCAGATCGCGCTCTGTCCCTCCGGCGGGCCGCGCGTGCCGTCGCCGCTGACTGTCCTCACAATCAGCTCCGGCATACTGGCGCACACCTCTGCGCGGCTCACGGCGTCCCATGCATACCCCCAGCCGGTCACGACTTTCAGCAGCGGAATGTGATTCCCGCGCACGGCCGAGAGTAGACCGCCGATCGAAGTGCAATCGGTTAGGACGATGCCTTGCATAGCGCCTCGATCATGCCAATGCCATGACTTCTTGCTGTAACCCGAGCGCGGCCGTTTCGCAGTACGCTTCAACCAGCTCACAGCCGATATAGCGGTAGCCAAGTTGCTTGCACGCCTTTGCGATCGGGCCGCTCCCCATGTACGGATCGTACACGAGCGCGCCGGGCGCAAGTTTGGCGCGCGCCAGACACCAGCGCATGAGCGCGACGGGCTTCTGAGTAGGATGTAGCACGAGTTGACCGACCTCCGACGCGCGGCACACGCCGCGCCAGAGGTGTGCGAATAGGCGCGCGGGCGCGTCTATGTTCGTCCAGGCTAATTCGCAATCGGCATTGTCATCCGATGCTATGCCGTCGCGCTTATCCCAAACCAGCCAACAGCGCGCGGGCGGCAGCTTGTCGGCGTAGTAATTCGCGCCCCAAAGGATTGTTTTCGTCTTAAGCGCCAAAAGGTGCGCCGGATCGAATGCTTCATCGTCGCCAGCAACCGGCGCATGATCTTTGCTTCGTGCTATACCGCCTTGCAATTTAGGACGAACGCCGCGCCCTTTACTCGCGCGGTCGGTTCGCTCATTCGCGCCATAGGGCGGATCGGTCAGCACGAGCGCGGGCCGCTCCGGCAGCGTGAGCGCGCGGCAGTCGCCGTGATAGATCGTAATGCCGTTGCTATTGTAGTACGGTATCATAGCCGCTCGGCATAGCTGGCCGGCACGAAGCCAATGCCAGGCGGGTTAAACTCATCATCGCTTATCCAGAGCCATCCATTCTCCGGCTGCGCCTCGCCGTTCACGATGTCGCCAACGTCCAGCCATGTTTGCCCGTTGTCCGGGCCCGCGGCCGGCGGCGCATCGCCAGATCTGGCGTTCAGCACGGCGCATGGGCTGGTTATGACGTAGCGGATGATCGTCGGCGTGTAGAGGCCGGCGATCCAGGCCTTAAAGTCGCTATCAGGCCAATCGGTCGGATCGATCTTCCGATCGGGCGCAACCCAGCGATGCGCCGCGATATTCACCTCTTCGATCGGATAGGCGTCGATCAGCTTGCGGCAGAGACTAGCAAGCATATCATGCTGGCCAGCTGGCCACGCATCGCCCTGCATGTGTGAGACTTCGACGCCGATCGAGAAGTTATTCCAGTTCGATCGGCCGCCATAGCTGGACGTACCGGCATGCCACGCGCGCCGACCGTCAGGCACGAGCCGGTACACGATCGATCCCGTCGGCGGTATGACGTAGTGACACGAGACGCCGGCGTCGGGGTTGCAGAGCCATTCGGCATCGCTCGGCCAGCGGCCCTCTGTGGTGTGAATCACGATCGCGTCAACAACCGTTCCCGATGGACGGTTATCATAGTTCGGACTCTTATAGCGCTGTGAATCGAGGGTATAGGGCATGGCGCGCTCGTGAGCGCCGGAGGTGTGGCAGCTATAGTCTATCATAATCGTCAATGCGTATATGATAAACTATGCCTATCAGGCCGGGCATGCGCCGGAGGTGTGGTTGCACCGGCGTAGCAGCTCGGGTCTGGACGCACGAACGCCGATCCGTAATTGGATCGGCGTTCGTGCATGCGCGGTACGGGGCTAGTATAGCACTATCTACCGTATGGGCGCCAGCGCGGCACTTCCGGAAGGCCAGCCTTTGACCAGAGCAGTAGTTCATGTTCACGTAATTGCGCGGTCAACATCCGACGCATTGTATGAATCGGTCTATGGATGTCCTCGCCAAACATATTGGCGGCGTCCAGCTGTTGCTCGAGCGTATCCAGCGTAATGAGCGCGGCGCGGATTGCGTCGGTTTCGGATTCCATTCGTTACCCCTTACTCTTACAATAGCTGTTATCACCCATCTTGGCAGGGCAGTAGAATGTGCCCGGCCGCTTGCTCGATTCCTTCATCGGCCCGTGAAACTCGCACACCGGCGCGCTGCGCTCTTTCTCCGCTTCGACGGCCGCGCGGGCCGCTTGCGTCGGCGGTACGGCGCCAAGATCGCGCAAGCGCTGGACGGTTGCGGCCAGCTGATCGGCCGTACCGCTGAACGAGACTTCAAACGGAAAATCATCCATCAGGGCGTGAACGGTGAACGTCGCCAGCGGCCGAGCCGGCGGCGCCGGCGGCGGCGTCGGCTCGGGAAAGAGCGGCGCATCCTGCGGCGCGTTCAGCGCTGCCGCCGCGCGGGCCGCGCGATCGGCGATCAGCTTCTTTGCGGCCGGCGTCAGCTCGTGTTTGTTGCCGGAGGGTGCGGGCTGGGTTGGGGTGATCATGGTGTGTCTCGCTTTCGTTGTTGCTTGCTATTCTACCGTGAAAAAATTCAATTCCAATACTCGTCGTGACTCTGCGAACCGCGCCAGCTGCGCTAGTTCGCCGGCGCGCTCTAACGCCGCCGCCTTAAGCGCTGCGACCGTCGCCGCCCGGCTGGCCTGGCTGGCCGTGAAGCGCTGCGCTTCGTGCGCGGCTTCGATGCGGGCGATGGTTGCGGCTTGGTTGCGGGTCATGATTGTGTGTCCTTGCGTTCCATATCTCTTTGTTGCGTTAAGTATACCACTATTACGCCCAATGTCAAGGGTTATATCGTAAAAAGACGATGATCGGCTTGACAACAATAGGTGATAAGCGTATACTACGCGAAATGTAAGCGAGGAGGTTTTTCGATGGAGCAAGAGTATTACACGATCCCCGAAGCGGCTGAGAAGCTGCGCTGCACACCAGCTGCGATCCGGAAGTGGATTGCTCAGGGGAAAATGGATGTCGTTTATGTGGGATCGGATCGGCGCATCACCAGCGAGGAGTTGGATGCGTTTGTGCGGCGCAGCACGGCAGCGCGCAAGGTTGCGGGGAGTGATACAATCGACACGCAAATAAGCACGTCCAGCCCCGTCGCCGCACTTGCAGGCTAACGACGAGTCTGGACGTGCTTATTGTTTTGGCTCACTGAACCTCTGTCAAGAAAACCAGTGAACCTATGGCATGTGCCACCTGAGAGCAGCACGTTACCAACCGAATAAACGAACCAACAACGCGCTTCGTCGCGCGAATCCGCCGCGCGTGATCCGCAGAGGCACGAATCGCGCCGCAATCAAGGGTTTCTGGCTAGAGAACCGCGATTAGGACTCCAGAACATCAGGATACGTCTTGGCTGGGGAACAGGGATTAGGTCGTCAGAACCGATCGGGTAGTCGGTCGATCGCCCGTTTTTTGTCATCGAAGTCTAATGCAAGGTAGCGCTGCGTCGTCTCGAGACTCGCATGGCCGAGCAAGGTCTGGATCGTGCGAATATCAGACCCCGCGCGCAGCAGGTTTACGGCAAACGAATGCCGGAGCATGTGCGCGCTGATCTTGAGTCCAAACGCCCCGAGATAGCGATCGCTGAATATGTGCGGCATGGACGTTGCGCTGATCGGCCGCCCGTTCGCTTTGCCGCAGACCGCGCCGAATTGCCGATCCTCCGGCGTCTCGGCCAGATTACGCAGCACGCGGCCATGAAGAGCGATGCTGCGATCCTTGCCGCCCTTGGCGTCTCTGACGATCAATGTCGCCTCATCCAGATCGACATCGCGCCAGTCAAGACTGGGAACCTCGCTTATCCGCAGACCGCAATACAGCATGAGCAGGATCGCGCGGTTATGGCGCTGCCGCACATGCCGCGTTTTGACATCCAGTATCGGCAGCGGCGTATCTAGAATCTGATCGAGCATCCGCAATTCGCGCGCTTTCAGGGCGCGCGGGATCGGCGCCGTCTTTTTCGGCCATTCGATTTCCAGCGTCGGATCGTCGCCTCTGAGTTTGACCCGCAGACACCAGCGGCAATAGCTCCGGATGCCGGATAAGTCTTTCGCGATCGTCGCCGCCGCCAGCTGGCCGCGCGCGATCTGATAACGCCCGATCGACTCGGGCGTGATGTCGGCGATCGTTGACTCTGCTCCGAGATGGCGCCCGAACGCCGTCACGACTTTCGCATACGTCTCGATCGTGCGCGGCCGGGTCTTGCGCCCCCCGAGATACGCCGCGAAACTCGGCAGCGTGGCCGCAATGGCTGGCGACTCGGCCAGCCGGGTTTCAACCCCTGTTTTGGTCTGAACGTTAGGCACAACCCCTCCCATAGCTTCACAGCGATCTGCTGCTGTGGAGTGTACGCGACGACTCGGGCGCTTGCGCTGTATCGAACACGGATACAACGCAGCCGCGCGGGCTTTTCGCGGCTTGCGTAGAAATGCGAGGTTTGTGTGAAGTGGTGATCTGACAATTGAACCCGGGCGCCGCGCGGAGTACGTGCGCGGCGCCCAAACAGCAGGAGACAACGATGCATTCTACCACAGAGGTGCAATATGCCGCGTAAGAAAAAAGAGCCTGTGCAGGGCTTTAACGTGTTTCAATGTCAGCTCTGCACAGATCATCCGCAGTTCGAAGCCGGCATCGGCAGCCCGTTCCGTGTCCATATGACCGATGTGCATGGGATGGACATGACACAGAAATTCCAAAAAAGCACACTGAGTCATATCGACGCCGCCGACTGGTACGAGTGGGCTTATGAATGGAAACACGAAGGCGTAATATTCGCGCTTCAGAGCATTCGCGCGCCGCGCGCACGCGCCGATCGCGAGTATCGGAGGGCCGAATAGATGAGCACGCTTGAAGATGTGTTACGCGATCGGGTAGAGCGCGGCATGGGCGGTATTCTGTTCGACATCTACTGCGCCGGGTACTGCGCCGGCGCCGGCGTGCCGGATGCGACGCCGCACTCGGCCAGCATGCGATCGTTAATCTGGCTTCTGGCCGATCGGCATCGTGCCGAATGCCCGCCCGTGCTGGCGGATGAGATTCCGGGTTGGCTGCTCAGCCTCAGCCGGCAGGTAGACGCGATCGAGCCGCCGCCGGCGCAAGGCTGGCCGGTATGAACGCCTATGACCCGCCGCCTCCGTCGCCGGGCGGGAATCCGATCCCTGGGGATGAAGAGTACGAGGACTAGCGCGCCCATGTTTGGCGCAAAGCGCCGGCCTCGTATGCCGGCATTTTCTCTTGGATACGTAATCAGCCGCCCAAAGCGTTCGTGGCGCGGGCGGCTGATAGCGCAAAGGAATCCTACCAATGGAATCATACCATAACACGAATAGCCTGTCTAGTGGCGGATATCCTGACATGTCCGTCAGGAATACGACCGCGCCGCGTGATGCGCGCCCGCTGAAAGCTTACGAGTTTATCAGCACGCCGCCGATTCAATTAATCTTGGACGCGATCGCAGCGCACTGCGGCGTTGGCGGCACGATCCGACCCGGCGTGCGCCGACTGGCCGCATGGGCGAACTATGCCAGCGCCGGGCGCGTTAGTCCATTACTTGATCAGCTGGCCAGCGATGGATGGATCGCCTACGATCCTGCGACTGGCCTGATCACCTTGCTTGAAGATCCGAGCGGGCCAGCGATCACGGAGCGTGATCACTCGATTGCGGATACTGACAATTCCGAGGCGATCACGGAGCGTGATCGCGACGAAGCGCTTTCCGATGCGGAGTACGAAGCGATCACGGAGCGTGATCGATCGGCGCAATGCATGGTAGATCATGTCTTAGTAGCAGCAACAGAGACTCTAGACTCTGCTGCTGCTAAAACTAAGATACCATGCGGCGCCGAAATGATCACGGAGCGTGATCACCGCGCCGTGCTGCTTTCGGAATTGGGCGCCGACGCAAAGATTATCGCCGATGCGCTGGCCGCTCGGCCCGATCTGACGCTCGCTCAGGTTCGCGCGTCGTGGTCGCATTTCGAGCCGCGCATCAGGGCTGGCCGATGCACCGCCGGCGCGTTCTTTGCGGCGATTCGGCGCGGCCAGCTGCATGCGCCGCCGCCCGAAGATCGGCTCTACGGCGCTGCCGACGTTGACCAGCTGAACGCCAAGTATGGCGATCTGTTCCGGCTCGGCAGCGACATGACCGGCCTGGCGCCGCCGGCGTGCGCCCCGCCGCTAGCGCCTGACGACGCCGACGAAACCCCGAGCCAGGCCGCGCGCCGCTTGCTGCCGCACGGCGCGCCGACCGACGATCTGACATTCGTGATGTGCCGCCTGGCATGCGGCGACGATGAGTCGACCGCGCTGGCCGAACTGGCGGCGCATCGGAGGCGCCGATGACCGCAATCTATCGCGGCGAAACGGTTAAAATCGTTCGCATCGAAGCGTACCGCGCGTACATCGTCTGGCGCGGCTGCATCCGGCGGGTGAACAAGCGCGATCTTGAGGTGCAAGCATGAGCCTCGCGAACCTCTACACCGAACTCCACCGCCGGGCGCGCGACAGCGGCGAAGACCGATCCATGGAGCTAAAAGGCGGCGCGCGGCTGGCCGTGCGCGTGCTGGACGGCGTGACGACGCTCACGATCAGCCGCAAGGGCAAGCGATTGGGAGATGTGGAGATTGTGACATTCCAGCATCAGTGTGCGATCCCGTCCGACGCGGCGCGCTATCCGCCAGAAGGGCTACAGCGCACGATCGAGCGCGACGGCGCGACGTGGCACGCGATTACGTACAGATGGAGGGACGGCGAATGATCACATTGCCTGATGCTGCCGATTCCGCGCCCGAACGGCCGCCGGATTTCGCGATCGTCCAGCATCGGCTGGCCGCGCACGGCGCCGTATTGATCACATGCGTGCATGGAGCGCAACGTTATTTTGTGCTGAGCCAAAAGGGCATGGATGGACTAGCAACAGATGACTGGTCTGACATTATCGATCGGCTGGCGAAAGTGAACGAACTATGATCATGCTGGCCTATAACACGCCGATCGGCCTCGCTGAGTATATCGGCGGCAGCGGCCTCACGGGCGAGCCGCGGTACACGCTCAGCGGGCGCACGCTCAGCCATGCGGCCGTGCTGGCGCTGGCCAGTCGAAAGAATAGACGCGGGCGCAGAGTACCAACCGCCGATGCCGGAGCGATGAACGCCGATAAGGGGGAATGGCATGAAAATAACAATAGCACAATACCCCGGGCTGGTGCAAAACATCGAAACGCTCGGTCAGGTCGATCTCTCAGACAACGACCAAGCCATGCTCATCCGGCTGGCGCAGCTGCTAGAACGTGCGCGCGCGAACGTCGAAAAAGCGATCGACGCGCAGTTATCGGCGAACGCGGCGCGCTACGAACGCGAACACGGCGAACCGCCATTCTAAAGGGCGCCCGCGGCGGCCTGTCGCCGCCCGATCAGCGCGCCGGCCGAGTGCATGCCACGCCCGGCCGGCGCTTACGCTGAACTGCATTAGGTGAGTAATGCAGCGTGCCAATTGTAGCACGCTGCTCTTCAGGAACAGGAGTGCTGCTATGACACGTTACACCCGCATGCCCGCCCGCTCGTCGCCCGCTGCCGTCGCGATCGGCTGGATTGCAAACCTGCTCACGATCGCCTTCATCCTGATGCTGGGCTATCTGCTCTGGCCGTACGCGGTCAAGCAATGGCAGAGCGGCCCGCTCATGCAAGCGACCGCGCAGCCCGCGCTTATTGCGCCTACGCTGGCCGCACAGCCGCCGTACGCGCCGATCCCAGTCATTGTACCCAACCCGCCGATCGTCGTGCAGCAGGCGCCCGCTGGTGAGGCTCCACAACCCGTCCAGTTTCAGCCCGTCGCCGCGCCGGCCGATAGCGCGCCCGATGCGGAGCCGCAAGCGCGCCCGCTGATCATCGTTCAGCACGTCGACGATAGCGGCCATCAGGTGATCACCGGCAGCGGCGCGTGCGCGGTCGCGCGCGGCGCCAGGCGGTGCGGGAAATGAGCAACGTTCGCAGCGAGCCGCTGAAAAGCGCCGCGCCGCCGGCGCAGAGCAAGCCCCGCGGCGGTCTGTTTGCGCTGGCGATCGTCCTGTTCGTGTTTGGCGCGATCGGCTGGATCGCCGGCGGCAAGTACACCGTAGAGGGTTGGATCGTCGCGCTCAATATGTTCGGGCGCTGGATCGGCGTTGACGCCGCGATCCCCGTCCCGCGCGGATGGGTATTGGTCGGCGCAGTGCTGATCTCCGGCGTCGTCTATTCGCGCGTCGAATTGCTGGCGCTCCGGAACACCGTCCATCGCATGCCGTCGTTTTGGATCAGCTGGACGCTGATCTTTTTGACCGATGTTGGATCGACATTTTTCGGCGTCGTGACACCGACCGCTGACGCCGCGCCGATCTTTCATCAGCTTGCGTCCACATGGCCGCTGGCCGCCCTCTGGGCGCTGATCTTGACAGTCATGCCGGAATACTTGATACTCAGTGGGATTCGACTCTTCAAGAGGTGACACGATGGACAAGATCGATCTGGCATTCTTTGGCTACATTGGCACGGCGACTCTGCTCACTGCGATTACGATCGTTCTCGTGACCAATCGCGACTCGTGGATGCCGATCGCGCGTCAGGTTATGTCACGTCTTTTGGCGGCCGTTCCGGAGCGGCGGCCGCGCGCATCGGAACGCCGTTCCCATGCGGCGGGACAGCATGGGAACGGCGTGGAACGGTCGCAGGGAACGGCGTTCCGTTCCGTGATCATGTACTTGGAACAGTGCGACGATGATCTATTGCTGGACATTCTAGCGCAGTTAACGACCGTGGATGGCGACTATCGTTTCGCGGAAAGTCGAGTCGCGAAGTTCATTCCTGGCCGAGTAGAGGATCGCTTGTCTGCCGTGCGCGCCGTCCGTGATACCGCGCCGCCGCCGCCATCTGTACGGCTGCTGCGCGTGCGTGACGCCGACGGTGAACGCATGATCCCGATCGACGCGTAACAGCCCGCGCGCCCCAAGCCTCGCAGCTCGGGGCGCTATTCGTTCGGCCAGCGTTCGTACACGATCCCGTCACGACTGACCCGCAGATTGCCGCTGGCGGCCACGTCCAGTAGCCAGGGGGCGCCCGTCGCCGCGTACAGATACAGCATGGCCCCGTCTACCGTATTCCGCGCCGGAATACTCACGATCGGCCCGGTCATGGTCGGCGGCAGCTGCGCGATCGTGCGTTCCAGCGCGGCGATCTGACTTTGCAACGCGTCAATCTCAGCTTCAAGCGCGCTCGTGTCGCCGCCCTTGGCTAGTGGCGTCCAGCCCGGCAACGCGCCTTTGTGATGCGTCGATCCCTCCCATGCGATCCACCAGCCGTCATCATCGATCGACCCGCGGCCGGATACGCGCGGTGATAATGGCACGTTCTGGCCGTTCTTAAAGGCGTAGAAACCAAAATAGCCGTCTGATTGCTGGCGCGCGCAACATGCGATCCACTCGGCGCCTGCGCCGTCCACGCGCCGCGTAATCGTCGCGCCGCCGTATCCCTCATAACCCGCAACAAACTGCGCAACCGTCGGATGAAAGAACCGCCGAATACGCCAGAGCAGACGATCGAGCGCAGCCCAAAAGCTCTGCATACTTACTCCCTCACGTCTAGCGCAGACACGTGCGCGCCGTTCAGCGGCGCCGTCTCTGAGAGCAGCGCGTCTAATTCTTGTAGCCCGCCTTGCATGGCGCAGAGCTGGCGATCGAGCGCGTGTAAGGTCTGCTCTAATTCGTTGTACTGTGCTTGCGCCTCGGCCAGCATTGCGGCCAGCGCGTTTCTGCGCGCTTTGATGCGTTCGATCATTTGTAGATCACCAGCATTTGAATCTCATGCGTGCTGGCCGAGCCGGTGGTGCGTTGCACCGTGATTGCGCCGCCGGCCGTAACCGCAACCGTAATCGTATCGCCGTTAATATAGGTATTATTGCTTGCAAGCGCAATGCGCCCGAGCGTCGTGAAAATATTACTCGCGCCGCCGGTGTTGGCGTAATCGTGAACGGCGATAACGCCGATCGAGGCTGCGACCGTACCGGCGACGGCCAGCGTCTGTACCGTGTTATTCACCGCTGCCGCGCTCAAAAAGATAAGGCCGCCGTTGGTTGACGCTTGCGCATGCAGAATGCCTTGCGGCGCGGTCGTACCAATGCCGACGTTCCCGGCGTTCGTAATCCGCATGCGCTCGGCCGGCACGCTGGACGCCGCGGGAAAGGTC
>Ga0207661_10000429_pt1 | contig 27131 bp, 19 predicted proteins | sample KBSC713LmetaG_FD_184337 | JGI IMG/M metagenome (GOLD analysis project Ga0207661, IMG submission 184337) | Corn rhizosphere microbial communities from Kellogg Biological Station, Michigan, USA - KBS C7.1-3L metaG (SPAdes) (version 2) | ecosystem: Host-associated > Plants > Roots > Rhizosphere ...
TTGGAGCCGATGGTCCGACGGCACCTACTTCACCGGCGACGGCGCACGACTTGACGATGACGGCTTCTACTGGCTTCTCGGCCGCGTGGACGATGTGTTGAACGTGGCGGGACACCGGCTCGGCACAATGGAAGTCGAGAGCGCGCTGGTCGATCACCCACAGGTCGCCGAAGCGGCAGTCGTGGGCAAGCCACACGAAATCAAGGGGCAGGCAGTCGCGGCGTTCGTCACGGTGAAAGAAGGGGTCAAAGCCAGCCCGGAACTCGCGGATCAATTGAAGGAACACGTGGTCCACAAGATCGGAGCGATTGCGAAACCGGATCAGATTCTCTTTGCCGCGGATTTGCCCAAGACGCGGTCGGGCAAGATCATGCGCCGCCTGTTGCGGGACATCGCCGAAGGAAAGGCGCTGGGAGACACGACGACGCTCGCGGATCCGGCGGTTGTTGCCAGGTTGAAGACAGAGTACGAGGAAAAGGAGTAATGTTCGGGGCCGAAACAGTCGGCAGAAAACCATGGCGAGCGCCACGGGCATCGAAGTTTGTTCAGACTCGTGTCTCCTTGCGGGAATCCGTCCTCTCGGCGGAGGCGACGCGGAGATCTTCGCCTTCCGAAGCCTGGAGGGGCCGTATTGGCCGACTCGAGCCGAGGGCATCGTCCAATCGCTTCGAGTAATACGGCAGGAATCCCGGCTTCCAAAACGTGCGGTTGTCGTTGCCTGGGAGTTCGACGACGGCCGTACCAGGGGGGCAGACCCCGGAAACGTGGGGTCAGACTCCAGTGATAGCCCTCGTCATCCTCCGAGACCAGACGTCCTCAATTCCATCGAGGCCGCAGGGTTCCAGGTTGACTCGGTACTGACGCCTCCCGAGGCGCTGCTGCGCCTCGCGATCATCCGCGGGCGCACGGTCGATACGCCGGTCGTCTGGCTTGTTCTCAACAAATGCGGCGCCTCCATCGCGATAGTCCGCGGTCGAGATCTGCTCTTCTCACGCAGCTTTCCCTGGACGTACCGGGATGGCCTGAAAGCCGGCCGAGCGCAGGCGCTGCAGCGCTACTCGCTCGTTGCGCATCTCGCGCCGGAGATCACGCACGGCGTGGAAGTCGTCCGAGCGGAGCACGGCCTCTCCGTCGGGTTGATCGTCACCTGCGGAGATCTTCCCGATTTGCGGTCCCTCACGATGCCGCTCATCGAGGAATTGGATCTCGAAGTCGAGACGCTGGATTCGACGGATGGACTTCGCTTCACGGGCGCGCTCACTGACGATGCACCCGCAGAAACCGCGCCGGCACTTAGGCTGACTACCGCGGCCGCGATCGCGTCCACCGAGGAATCACTGCTGCCATCGCTCGTGTCGGTGCGTGCCGCGTCCGTCGCAGTCATCGCCCTGCTTCTGCTGGTTGGTCCCTACCTGTACTTCAGCAACCGGGCAGACAGATCGCCGGCTTCGCCCGGGACGGTTCGCGACTCGACGCCACAGCCGATTGCCACGCAGGGCAGGCGTGAGCCAAACCGCGCAACGACTCCGGAGTCCAGTCCGCCTGACGCGCCTTCTCAACAGTCGGAAAGTTCACCGACCGATAAGCCAACAGGCATCGCACCGCCCGCGCAACAGCCGCCACCGCCGCCACTCAGGGAACCGTTGCCGCGAATCGACACGGTCCTCATCGATCAGGACCGTCGCCTTGCGCTCGTCGACGGAGGGGTTGTCGCGGTAGGCGACGCGATTGGATCGCGCGTCGTGGTCGGCATCGAGCGTGACGCGATCGTGTTGCGCGAACCATCCGGCCGCACGGTGAAAGTTCGCGTGCGTTCGGGCATGAAGTCGTGAAGGCGTCGTTCATAGAGAGAGGAAGAGTTCGACTGCGTGCGCAAGAAGATCGGCGAATGCCTCATTCAGTCCGGCCTCATTACCGAACAGGATCTGCAGGTCGCTCTCGCCGAGCACGAGCGGACCGGTGAGCGTGTCGGCGCGGTAGTCGTCCGTCTCAAGTTCGCGACGGAAAAGCAGGTCACCAAAGCGCTCGCCTATCAGCTCGGGTTTCCCTACGTCAGCTTGTCGGACGATCCGCCCGAGCGATCGGCGATCGTTCTCATCCCCAAAGATGTCGCACGGAAGCGTGTCTGCATCGCCGTCCGGCTCGAGAAGAATCTCCTGACCGTGGCGATGTCCGATCCGCTGCTCTACAGCCTCGTGCAGGATCTGGAATTCCAGACCGGCTACCAGATCAAACAGGTCGTGGCTACGCGGTCCGACATTCTGGACTCGATCGAGAGCGGGTATACCGAAACGGCGATCGCGCGGCACTCGGGCCGCGGGGTAACCAGCGGCCTGGCGGTTCAGGCGCCGGCCGTTGGCAATCGATCATCTCGATCGGTCGACGTCGTGGATGGCACGGTGAGCTATCCGGCCGACGACGACGTCGCAGACCAGCCGCTATCGCACCAACCTCCCGCCGACGTCAGCCCATCGGCGCCGATCATCGAGATGGTGGATCTTGTCGTCAAGGGCGCGATCGCCGGCCGTGCGAGCGATGTTCACATCGAGCCGGTGGAGAAAGGCGTCCTCGTCCGGCACCGTCTCGACGGGTTGCTGAAAGAAGTCATGGATCTGCCGAAGTGGGTCCACGACGGGTTCGTCGACCGGATCAAAACCATATCGGGCATGGACATCGACGAAAAGCGCCTGCCGCAGGAGGGCCGTCTGCGCGTCAAGTCGGACGACGGTTGGGACGTGGAATTCCGTGTCTCCACGCTGCGTACGCTCTTCGGCGAAAAGATCGCGCTTCGGGTTCTCGATCACCGCAAGTGCCCGCCCCCGCTCGAGGAACTCGGCTTGTCGGCCACAGCCATGGAGGATGTGCGCGAGCTCCTCCGCTACCCGCACGGAATGATCCTCGTCGTCGGCCCGGCGTCGAGCGGCAGGACCACGACGCTCAGCTCGATGGTCAGCGCGCTGAAGTCCGGGCGCACGAATATCACGACAATCGAGGACCCGATCGAGTACCTGATTCCGGGAATCAATCAGACACGAGTCAACGAGAAGGCGAAGCTGACGTTCGCGTCCTCGCTGCGCGCGATTCTTCGTCAGGACCCCGACGTCGTCCTGGTCGGGGAACTGCGCGATCAGGAAACGGCAAAGATGGTCACGCACGCGGCCCAGACAGGTCGCCTGCTCGTGTCCTCATTGCACACGGACAATGCGCCATCTGCCGTGACTCGGCTCATCGACATGGCGATTGAGCCCTATGTGATTGCCTCGGCGCTCATCGGCGTAGTGGCGCAGCGACTCGTACGACGGCTGTGCCTGACCTGCCGTCGTCAGTACACGCCGGAAGCCGAAATGCTTCGGGCGCTGTCGATATCCGACGACGCGGGACAAGTGGCTTTCTACAAAGCCGTGGGCTGCGATGAGTGCAATCACACCGGCTACCAAGGGCGGATCGCGCTGTGTGAAGTCATGCGCGTGAACGACAGGATGCGCCGGCTCATCGCGCAGCGCGCGGGAGAAGACTTGATCCGCGAGGCCGCGGTGGAAAGTGGAATGATTTCGCTGGGCGAAGATGGGCTGGGAAAGGTGAAGGCCGGGATTACCACCCCCGAGGAGTTGCTGCGCGTCGTCACAGAGGTGCGTGAGATGCGTGGACTCTGCCCGGCTTGCAGTTGTGCGGTTGCGATTGATTTTCACGTCTGTCCCGGCTGCGGCCATCGGCTGGGTCTGGGATGTCCGAAGTGCTCGCGGGCCTTGCAGCCAGGCTGGAACTTCTGTCCGTACTGCTCGTCGAGCGCGGTCTCGAAAAAGAAGAAAAAGTCGAAGGAACACAAGCCCGCAGAGGCCCCACCGTCAAACGTCGCTGAATTCAAGAACCAGAATCGGTGAGAAAACCCGACTGGCCGCCCGCCGCAGCCGTCGAAAGACTCGAAATCATGCTCTGAGCGTGATTTCCGCCAGATGTGAGAAACTGGAAGCCGCTAAGCCACTAAGAAGGATAGGGCGGAACAAACCAGCTGGTTTCTACGTCTTCAACTCGTCTATGCCTCTGATTGAAACACGCGATCTCTGGAAGACCTATGTCATGGGTGACGAGGAGATTCATGCGCTCCGCGGGGTCAACATCTCCATCGAGCGCGGAGAATACGTCGCCATCATGGGGCCTTCCGGCTCCGGCAAGTCGACGCTCATGAACCTCATCGGATGTCTCGACACGCCGAGCAAGGGGAGCTACCTCCTGAACGACAAAGAGGTGGCGTCGATGAACGACGACGAGCTGGCACGAATCCGGAACGAGGAAATCGGGTTCGTCTTTCAGACGTTCAATCTCCTGCCTCGCGCAACCGCGCTACACAACGTCGAACTGCCGCTCGTGTACGCCGGTGTGGCGTCAAAGGCTCGCCAGGAGCGGGCCAGGCAGGCACTGGAGAAAGTCGAGCTGACGCAGCGTGCGTCACATCGGCCAAACGAGCTTTCCGGCGGTCAGCGTCAGCGCGTGGCGATCGCCCGGGCGCTGGTCAACAATCCGTCCATCCTGCTCGCCGACGAGCCGACGGGAAACCTCGACTCGAAAACCGGCACGGAAATCATGGGTGTTTTCGCCCGGCTGCATGAGACCGGCAACACCATCATCCTGGTGACGCACGAGCCGGACATTGCCGGCTACGCCCATCGCGTCATTTCAATCCGCGACGGTCAGGTCGAGAAGGACACCAGCCAAAAACCCGAGGCCGCCCTCGCGGGGCATTAATCTTAACCGAGGGGCTTCGCCCCTCGGACTCCCCTACTCGCTCTCTCGCTCGCTGCTTCGCCACGCTCGCTCCGTTCGCGAGGCTCACTCGCTGCGCTCGTTTGCGCCTTCTCTCAGGTAGCCTTTCTCCAATTCTTAGCTGGAAACTGGAAGCTAAAAACTCACACGGCCGCAAAGTGGCCGTCACCGACGGCGCGAAGCGGCGCCTCGCGCTGAAACGATGTGGGGTCGAGCACGAGCCGCTGTCGCGGCGCGTTTGGATCGGGGACCGGAATCGCCGAGAGCAGCGCCCGAGTATAGGGATGCGCCGGCGTCGCAAAAATCGTTTCGGTATCTCCCATCTCGACGATTTTCCCCAGATACATCACGGCGACGCGGCTGCAGATGTGACGGACGAGCCGCAGATCGTGGGCAATGAACAGATACGTCAGCTTCAGACGATCCTGCAGATCCATCAGCAGATTCACGACCTGCGCCTGCACCGAAACATCGAGCGCCGATACCGGCTCGTCGGCAATGATGAACGACGGGTTCAGCGCGAGCGCTCGGGCCAACCCGATGCGCTGACGTTGTCCGCCGCTGAACTGATGCGGATAACGGGATAACTGGGACGGGTCGAGGCCGACCAGCTCGAAGAGCTCCGTCACGCGCGCCTTTCGCTGCTGCCGATCACCGACCCCGTGAATGATCAGCGGCTCCTCCACGATCGCGCCGACCCGCATCCGTGGATTCAGAGAGGAGAAAGGATCCTGAAACACGATCTGCATATCGCGCCGGGCCTGGCGCATCCGCGCGCGCGAAAAGCTGAGGACGTCCTCGTCCTTGAACCGGACCTGGCCCGACGTCGGCTCAATCAAACGCAGGATGCAGCGGCCGGTCGTCGTCTTGCCGCTGCCCGATTCCCCGACCAGGCCGAACGTCTCGCCTTCCTCGATCGAGAAGCTCACGTCGTCCACGGCGCGGACGACGGTGGATGGCGAAAGGATGCCGCGCTTGCGGCTGAATTCCTTGACCAGGTTGTTCACGTCGAGCAGCGCCATCAGCCTTGCTTTGCCTCGCGCACGCCAGGATCGACGGCGTCGCTATAGAGGTAACACTTCACGGTGTGATCGTGCCGGGGTCCGGGATCCGGGATCCGGGATCCGGGAGAAAACAGTGTCGTACCCGGGAACGCCTTCGGACAGGGCTCGAAGCGATTCGGACATCGCGGCGTGAAGGAGCAGCCTGACGGCAGTTCGCCGAGTGGGGGCACGCTTCCTTGAATCGCCTGGAGCCTGCTCCCCGGCGCGCCGCCTGGAATCGATGCCATCAAGCCGCGCGTGTACGGGTGCTTCGGATCCGTGAACAGCTCGCCGACCGATGCCTCTTCGACAATCCGGCCAGCGTAGATGACGGCGACGCGGTCCGCCATCTCCGCGACGACCCCGAGATCGTGCGTGATGAGCAACAGCGCCAGCCCGAGCTTTTGCCGAAGCGATCGCAGTAGATCCAGGATCTGCGCCTGAATCGTCACGTCCAGCGCGGTCGTCGGTTCGTCGGCGATCACCAGTGCGGGATCGCACGCCAGCGCCATCGCAATCAATGCGCGCTGGCGAAGGCCGCCCGACAATTGGTGCGGATAGTCACGCACCCGCATGTGCGGCTCTGGGACGCTCACCGCGTCGAGCAGCTCGATCGCTTTCTGCCGCGCGGTCCGGCGCGTGGCGACGCCATGGACGCGAAGCGTCTCCTCGATCTGGCTGCCGATGGTGAACACCGGGTTCAACGCCGTCATCGGCTCCTGAAAGATCAGCCCGATCTCCGCGCCGCGAACAGCCTGCATCTCACGCTCGCTGAGGGTCCGCAGATCACGGCCCTTGAACTCGACGCGCCCCCGATCGATCCTGCCCGGCGGTTGAACCAACCGCATGATCGAGAGTGCGGTGACCGACTTGCCGCTGCCGGATTCACCAACCAGGCAGAGCGTTTCACCGGCGCCGAGACTGAAGCTGACGTCGATTACAGCCGGCACGAACCGGCCTCGAATGTCGAAGCCGGTAGTGAGGTGCTCGACTGCAAGCAGTCGGGATCCGTTATTCGGGATCCGGGATCCGCGAGATGCAGATTCGGGCGACTGAGCGCTTTCCGGATCCCGCACCACGGACTCCGGATCCCGGTGTGATCGCACCTCAGACATCAATCTCCTTGTGCTCGCCGAGGACGCTGCGCAGCGTGTCGGAGATCTCGCCGAGCGTCGCTCGCGCTTCGACAGCGTCGATGACCAGGGGAACCAGGTTGGCGCTGCCTCCTGCGCCTGTGGCCAGCGCGTCGAGCGCCGCGCGCCACGCCCCGGTGTCCCGGGACGCGCGAAAGGCGCGGACGCGTTCAGTCTGGCGGTGCTCGATGTCGGGGTCGATGTGCAGTACGTCGATGCCTGACGGTTCGTCGGATGTGAAACGGTTGACGCCGACGACGACCTGGTCGCCGCGATCGATCTGCTGTTGGGCGCGGTAGGCCGACTCCTGAATCTCGCGCTGGATCAGACCCTGCTCGATCGCCGACAACGTCCCGCCAGCCGCGTCGATGCGATCGATCAGCGCACGCGCCTCGTGCTCGATTCGATTCGTCGTCTCCTCTATGGTATACGCCCCGCCGCACGGATCAACGGTGTTGCCGACCCCCGTTTCCGCCGCGATCACCTGCTGCGTGCGGAGCGCGATCCGTGCCGATTCTTCGGTTGGCAGCGCCAGCGCTTCATCACGCCCGTTGCAGTGCAGCGACTGCGTACCGCCGAGAACCGCCGCGAGTGCTTGCACCGCAACTCGTACGATGTTGTTGTCGGGCTGTTGTGCCGTGAGCGTGCTGCCGGCGGTCTGCGTGTGGAAGCGAAGCTGCTGTGCGCGGGGATTCGTGGCGCCGAAGCGGTCGCGCATGAGTTCGGCCCACAGTCGGCGTGCGGCACGGAACTTCGCGACTTCTTCAATGAAATCGTTGTGCGCGTTGAAGAAGAAGGACAGGCGCTGGCCGAAGCGGTTGACATCGAGCCCGGCATCGATGGCCGCCTGCACATACGCGATCGCATGGGCAAACGTGAAAGCCACTTCCTGGACTGCGGTCGACCCGGCTTCACGGATGTGGTAGCCGCTGATCGAGATGGTGTTCCAGTTCGGGAGTTCGCGATCACAGAAGGCAAAGATGTCGGTCACGATTCGAAGCGACGCACGCGGCGGAAAGATATACGTCCCCCGCGCAACGTACTCCTTGAGGATGTCATTCTGAACTGTCCCCGAAATCGACGCGAGCGGCACACCCTGCCGCTTCGCGACGGCCACGTAGAGCGACAGGAGGACGATCGCCGTCGCGTTGATCGTCATCGACGTCGACACGCGATCGAGTGGAATCCCCTCGAAGAGTTCCGCCATGTCCTCGATGGAGTCGATCGCAACCCCGACCCGACCGACTTCACCGGCGGCAAGTTGATGATCGGAGTCGTAGCCGATTTGCGTCGGCAGGTCGAATGCGACGCTGAGGCCGCTGACCCCCTGTGACAACAGGTATCGGTATCGCCGGTTCGATTCCTTCGCTGACCCAAACCCCGCATACTGGCGCATCGTCCAGAGGCGGCCCCGGTACATCGTCGGTTGGATTCCTCGGGTGAAGGGAAACAGGCCTGGAAGGCCGATCCCGACGGGATCGCCGTCCGTGACGGCCGAAGGAGAATCGAAGGGAAGACGGTAATCCAATCTTTTGTCCGGCGCGGCGCGTCATAATTGACAGGCGCCGTGTAGCGGCGGCTAATTGTAACAATCGCGGTGGGTCCGGCAGAAATGAACGCTCATCAGGCCGCAAGACGTGCGTATTTGACACACGTCGGCGGCTCGGAAATGCTCCTACAATTGTCGGCGCGACCATTGACACTCGATCAGGGCGCGCTTACAATGACCCTGCGTTCCCGCGCTGCAAATCCTTCATATGAACAAATTTGGCGCTCGATCCCTGCCGCCCCGCCCGGGCTGCAGCTGTCCGTCAAATCCAGGCCAGACCTGGGTAGGTTGGACCGACGGATCGGGATACGCCCCGGTTCCCCAGCTCCGGCGGCGGTGAGGAGGTCTCGTATGGACGACGTCGTGAACCGGATGGCACGTGAGCTGTCCGACGCCATTGCTGCCGCCGTTGCCGAAGATCCGCGGGTTGAGGCCTGCCGCGAGCGCGCGCGCGCGGCCGGTTTCGAAATGAAGTTATCGCTCGAAGCGGTGATTGGCTTCATGAATCGCACGACGCCCGGCGGCGCCCTCACCAAGGTCAGCGCTCCGGCTCAGAAGGCCGTTCGTTCCACCGAGCGTCGCAACTTCGAGATCAGCGCGAACGACAAGCGGTTCCTGCGCTCTCTGCGCATCGCCGCCGATGAAACGCAGGAGAAGGAAGTCGAGTAGCCGCTCCCGCACCAAAAGATTTCAGAGGGCTGCGCGGTGATTTCGCGCAGCCCTTTTGTTTTTAGCGGCCGTCGACCGGGCGTAGACTCCGAGGATGGCTGATCACACTGTTTCCACCATTCCGCGACGCCAGCTCGGCAGCAAGGGCCCCTTTGTATTCGCAGTCGGTCTCGGCTGCATGGGCATGTCGGACTTCTACAGTGGCCGCGATGAGACTCGGTCGATTCACACGATCCATCGGGCTCTAGACCTCGGCATCAACTTCCTCGACACTGCAGATATTTACGGCCCGCATACCAACGAGCGGCTGGTTGGTCGTGCGATCCGCGATCGGCGTTCGGAAGTAATCCTCGCCACGAAGTTCGGCAACGTCCGAACTGAAGACGGAAAATTCCTGGGCATCAGCGGGCGTCCCGAGTACGTCCGGAGCGCTTGCGACGCCTCACTCCAGCGGCTCGGCGTCGAGACGATTGACCTGTATTACCAGCACCGGGTCGATCCGCAGACTCCGATCGAGGAGACAGTCGGCGCCATGGCCGAGCTCGTGAAAGCCGGCAAAGTGCGATACCTCGGCCTGTCGGAAGCTGCGCCGGAAACGATTCGCCGCGCCCAGGCCACGCATCCGATTGCCGCGTTGCAGACCGAGTACTCGCTGTGGACGCGGGATCCGGAAAGCGGCCCTCTCGACACGTGCCGGGAACTGGGAATCGCGTTCGTTGCCTACAGTCCGCTCGGCCGCGGATTTCTCACCGGTCAATTCAAATCAATCGACGATCTCGCGCCAGACGACTGGCGCCGCAACAACCCGCGATTCCAGGGAGAGAACTTTCAGCGAAACCTGGATCTGGTCGCACGAGTCGAGACGATCGCAAAGACGAAGGGATGCTCGCCGGCGCAGCTGGCGATCGCATGGCTGCTGTCGCGAGGCAGCGACATCATTCCCATTCCGGGCTCGACGCGCGCGGAGAGAGTTGAGGAGAACGCGGCGGCCGCGACGATCAAGCTCACGCCTGACGAGATCGCGTCGCTCGACGCGGTCGGGTCTTCAGTTGCTGGTAATCGCTACCCCGAAGGCGGCATGAAGACGATCAATCGCTAATCACTGATCACTAATCCTGAATCACTAATCCTGAATCGCTCATCCTGAATCGCTGATCCTCGAATCGCCAATCGTTGGATCCCAAATCCGAAGTCGATCGATCTGTGCAGGCTTCGCGATTCAAGGATTCGCGATCGCGGATCGGCGTGATTCGCGGATCAGTGATCAGTGATTAGCGATTCAGCCTCACCGCCGGAAAGTAATCGCCGACGACTTCGCGATTCCACCATCGTCCGGTCTGCTGACGCTCGGCAGCGGTCGTGAAGGTGTACTTGTACATTCGCGCGCGAATCCAGCGGGGCGGGCGCTCGGGAAACGGGTTGCCGTCGAGCAATCCAATGGTGGCGCCATCGCCTTCTAGCAACTTCAGAAGGAGCGGTGAGAACCATTCATACTCTCGCGCCGTGCCCATTGCGGCGAACCACATCAGCCAGTCCAGTCGGAGATGATACGGTGCTATCGGTGACGGTCTGCGCGAGGGATCACCTGGCTTGCCTTTGAACTGATACTCGCGCCACGTCGCCGACTCGAGCGAGTCGTTCGCGGTTCCTTCAATAGCAATCTCGAAGCGTTCCCGCGTCACGCTGCCGAAGGCGCCGTAGGTATTGACGATCTGAAGTGGATTGAACGAGGTGTTCATCACCTGATTCGGCGACAGCATGTTCACCGTCGGCGCGATGCTGAGAAATGCGACGAGAACTCCCAGCGCGTACACCGCAAAGCGCTGAACAGCGGGCAGCGGTTGAATCACCGGCATCGAGACCGGCAGCCAGGCGAGGAATCTGTTATCGAGGGTCGTGAAGGCGAGCACGATCGTCAGCCAGTTCAACCAGGACAGATTTCCACTGACGATCAGCGTCAGCTGAAACACGATGGTAATCAGCCCGGCAACCCCGGCGAACGGCTGCGGCAGGAAATAGCCGAACGGTACGATTAGCTCCGCGAAGTGATTGAATGCGACGCCGCCGTGAAGCACCGGTCGCGGCAGCCAGTGAAAGTACCAGCTGAGCGGGTTCGGGATCGGCTGTGTCTCGAAGTAATAATCCAGGCACGTCAGATCACGCCAGCAAGAGTCGCCTCGGAGTTTGATGAGCCCGGCGCCAAACATCAGCCGGAACAGCGTCCAGCGGTAGATCCAGTTGAGGATGACTGGCGGCGACGTCGTGGTGGCGCCGGCAAGGATCGTGAAGAAACCAACCTCGAGCAGCAGCGATTCCCAGCCGAATCCGTAAAACGTCTGGCCGACGTTCACAAAGGAGAGATACAGCACCCAGAGAAGTCCCCAGAGCACTCCGGCGGCAATCGCGCTTCGTTGCTGAATGACGCCCGTCAGGGCGAGAACTGACAGCAGCACGCCCAGCCATCCGGCGGCGCGAAACACGCTGTCGGTCGCTCGCAGATAGAAGAGGCTTGGTGAATCGCGAAACGGAACGACCTCAATGAAGCGCGGCACGGGCAACAGGCCGCGTTCACCGAGCAGCGGTATGAACTGATTGACGACGACGAGGAAGCCGACGAGGTAGATGAGCGCGAGGCCGCGCTCGAAGATCAGCCGCGAGTACCAGTAAGGGGCAAGCTCGTCTGACATTTTCTTACTTTGCGCTGGGGCCCCACCCCCAGCGCCCGCCAGCGCTCGCTCGTTCGCTCGCGCCGTTGATTCGCGGCGACAGCCTGCTTGGACAACGACTCGACGTGAGAGAGTTATAGCAGACACGTGGCCGATCCAGATGCGATCGTCGTTGGCGCGGGCCCGAACGGCCTCGCGGCCGCCATTGTGCTGGCCAGGGCAGGCCTGAAGGTCGCCGTCTACGAAGCGCAGTCGTCGATCGGTGGCGGCTGCCGCTCGGAGGAGCTGACCCTTCCGGGCTTCGTGCATGACGTGTGCTCAGCCGTGCACCCGATGGCGGTCGCGTCCCCCTTCTTCCGATCGCTACCGCTGCTCGATCATGGCCTCACGTGGATTGAGCCGCCGGCCATGCTGGTTCATCCATTCGACGATGGCGTCCAGGCGGCAGTTATCAACTGGTCAGTCACCGAAACGGCGTTCGACCTCGGTGACGACGAGGATGGCTATCGACGCCTTCTTGGAACCGTCGTGGAGTCGTGGCCGCTGATCGAAGGCATCGTGCTTTCGCCGCCGAGCCTGCCGCGCCATCCGATCGCCGCTGCGCGCTTCGGCTGGCGGGCGCTGCAACCGGCGGTTCGGCTTGCGTCGCGATATTTTTCGACCGCGCGCGCGCGCGGGTTGTTTGCGGGCATTGCGGCGCACGGCATGGTTCCGCTGGAGACGGTGCCGTCAGGAGCGATCGGGCTGGTCCTTGGCGCGCTGGCGCACGTGGTCGGCTGGCCGCTCCCGCGCGGCGGCGCACAAAAGCTGGCTGACGCGCTGGCCTCGTACCTGCGATCGTTGGGCGGGCAGATCGTGACGAACGCCGCCGTCGCGAGCCTTGACGAACTGCCGGGCGCGAAGGTGATCCTGTGTGACTTGTCACCTCGTCCCTTCCTTCGAATCGCCCAACGGCAGCTGCCCGCGTGGTATGGACAGAAGCTTGCGGACTATCGATATGGAATGGGCGTGTTCAAAGTCGACTGGGCGCTCGACGCGCCGGTGCCGTGGGCAGACGAGAGGGTCGCGCGCGCGGCGACCGTTCACCTCGGCGGCACACTGCGGGAAATCGCCGATTCCGAGCGTGAGGCGTGGGCCGGGCGCATCGCGGATCGCCCCTTCGTTCTGCTTGTCCAGCCGAGTCTCTTCGACGGCTCGCGTGCGCCGTCAGGGAAACACACGCTGTGGGCGTATTGCCACGTGCCGCACGCGTCGAATGCGGACATGCTGCCAGCGATTGAACGGCAGATCGAGCGCTTCGCACCGGGGTTCCGCGATCGCGTGCTCGCGCGCCACGTGATGACGCCGGCGGATCTCGAGCGACGCAACCCCAATCTCGCGGGTGGCGACATCGGCATGGGCGTCACCGATCTCCGGCAGATGGTCGCGCGTCCAACGACACGCTGGTATCGCACGCCACGCCGCGGTCTCTACCTCTGCTCAGCCTCGACCCCGCCCGGGGTAGGAGTGCATGGGATGTGTGGGTATCATGCGGCGCGCTCCGCGCTGAAAGACATCTTCGGAATCCGTGATCCGTGATCCGGGATCCGAAGGTGAAATGCTGAAGGCTGAATGGAGATATTGCTGATTGTTGATTCGGCCGAACGCCTTCGCGTTCGACCGATCGTGTTTCATTCAATCAGCAATCACCAATCTCCAATCACCAATCATTTTCGCGCCGATTGCGCCGCGACGCTGGCGGCCGCGCGCGCGGCGGCTTCGGGATCGCCGAGGTAGTAATGCCGGATCGGCTTGAGCGCGTCATCGAGCTCATAGACCAGCGGGATGCCGGTCGGGATGTTCAACTCGACGATCTCGTCGTCCGGCACGTTGTCGAGATACTTCACCAGCGCGCGCAGGCTGTTGCCGTGCGCGGCGATGATCACCCGCTGGCCGGACTTCACCGCCGGCGCGATCGTTTCGTGCCAGTAAGGGAGGAACCGGGCGACCGTGTCCTTCAGCGATTCGGTCAGCGGAACCTCTTCAGGGCGGAGATTGGCATAGCGCGGGTCCCGGCCCGAATGACGTTCGTCGTCTCGCGTCAATTCCGGAGGAGGGATGTCGTAACTGCGCCGCCAGATTTTGACCTGGGCGTCACCGTGCTTCGCTGCCGTCTCCGCCTTGTTGAGTCCCTGCAGCGCGCCGTAATGGCGCTCGTTCAACCGCCAGTTCTTGGTGACGGGGATCCACATCAGATCCAGGATGTCGAGTGTCGTCCACAGCGTGCGAATCGCGCGCTTGAGGACCGACGTGAAGGCGACGTCGAAGACATAACCGCCTTCCTTCAGCAGCCGGCCCGCCTCCGCCGCTTCCGTCCGACCTTTCTCCGAAAGATCGACATCGGTCCATCCGGTGAAGCGGTTCTCCTGATTCCAGGTGCTCTCACCATGGCGAAGAAGCACGAGCTTGTGCATTAGCGTGGCCTCAGCTGGCGAATCGCCGACGTTCCCGCATAACGGCCCGACGATCCGAGCTGCTCTTCGATCCGAAGCAGTTGATTGTATTTCGCGACGCGATCTGTGCGGCTGGCCGACCCGGTCTTGATCTGCCCGGCGTTGGTTGCCACCGCCAGGTCGGCGATGGTCGTGTCTTCGGTTTCGCCGGACCGATGCGAGATGACGCTCGCGTAGTTGGCATCGCGGGCCATCGCCACGGCGTCGAGCGTTTCGCTGACCGTGCCAATTTGGTTCAGCTTGACGAGGAGCGCGTTCCCAATCTTCTCGCTGATTCCGCGCTTGAGAATTTCCGGATTCGTCACGAACACGTCGTCGCCAACCAGCTGCACACGATCGCCAAGGGCGCCGGTCAGCGTCTTCCAGCCGTCCCAGTCGCCTTCGGCAAGGCCGTCTTCGATTGAGATGATCGGATACTGGCGAACCCAGTCCTCGTACAGCTTCACCATGTCGTCCGCGCTGCGGGTCTTGTCTTTCGACTTCTTGAACTCGTACTTCTTGCTGTCGTCGTTCCACAGCTCGCTCGACGCGACATCCAGGGCGAGATACACCGTCTCTCCTGCCTTGTATCCAGCCTGGCCGACCGCGTCGAGGACGACGTCGAGCGCCTCCTGGTTCGAGGAGAGGCTGGGCGCGAATCCGCCTTCGTCGCCGACGCCGGTCGAGTACCCTTTCTTCTTGAGGATGCCGCGCAGCGCGTGAAAGATTTCGGCGCCGCAGCGCACCGCGTCGGCGAACGTTCGCGCACCGACCGGCATCACCATGAACTCCTGGAAGTCCACGCTGCTGTCGGCGTGGGCGCCGCCGTTCAGGATGTTCATCATCGGCACCGGGAGAACCGTCGCCGCTGACGTGCCGTAGAGTTTCGCCGCGTGCGCGTACAGGGGCAGGCCAAGCGCGTTGGCGTTCGCGCGTGCCAGCGCCATCGAGACGCCCAGCAGCGCGTTTGCGCCGAGCCGCCCCTTATTCGGCGTTCCGTCGAGATCGATCATCGCCCGGTCGATCGCGCGCTGGTCTCCTTCGCGGCCGACGATCGCCTTGGCGATCTCGCCGTTCACGTGCGAGACGGCGCTGGTCACACCCTTGCCGAGATATCGCTTCGTATCTCCGTCCCGAAGTTCGAGCGCTTCGCGCTGTCCCGTCGACGCGCCCGATGGCACCGCCGCGCGACCAGACGCTCCACCCTCGAGCGTGACGTCCGCTTCAACCGTCGGATTCCCTCGCGAATCGAGAATCTCCCGCCCCTTTACCGACTGAATCTTCACTGCGATGTCCTCTCTTTTCCTTGTCTCTTTTCCCTTGTCCCTTTATTTCTCCGCTCCGCGCTTATCGAAGTCCTGCTCGTTGCGCAGCGCCTCTTCGGAAATGTCGCCAATGAACGGCTCGTCATCAGTGGTGACGACGACGATGCCGCTGTCGCTGACCGTGTGGCGGCGCCGATCTTCCTCTTCGTTGTAGCCGATGAGCGCGCCCCGCGGGACGAAGACGTCACGATCGATGATTGCGCGGCGAATCTTCGCGTGCCGGCCGACGCGCACGCCCGGCATCAGAATGCTCTGGTCGATGTCGCAGAAGCTGTGGACGCGGACGTTGGGGCAGAGCACGCTGGCGGTGATCCGGCTTCCGGAAATGATGCAGCCCGCCGAGATGATCGAGTCGAGCGCCTGGCCGCAGCGCCGTCCTTCATCCGCGAAGACGAACTTGGCCGGCGGCGCCTGCACCTGGTTGGTTCGCAGCGGCCACTCCGGATCGTAGAGATTGAACTCCGGGTTGACGTGGCAGAGATCCATGTTCGCGTCGTAGTACGCGTCGAGCGTGCCGATGTCGCGCCAGTACTTCGCCGACTTCTTGTTCTCGTCGTAGAAACGGTAGGCGTAGACCGGAGTTTTCGCGATCAGCTCGGGGATGATGTCCTTGCCGAAATCGTGGGTCGAGTTCCGTCGCGCGTCGGCTTCAAGCGCCGGCACGAGGACGTCCATGTCGAAGATGTAGATGCCGAGGGATGCCAGCACCTGCTCATCGGCCGGAAGATTCTTCGGCTTCTCGAGAAAACCGGTCAGCCGCTGATCCGAATCCACCTGCAGGACGCCGAAGCGATGTGCTTCTTCCGAGGGCACTTCAATGGCGGCGAGGGTGACGCTCGCCTTGCGATCACGATGGAATCGCAGCATTTTGGCGTAGTCCATCTTGTAGACATGATCGCCGGAGAGGACGATGAGCTGCCGCGGGCTTTCGCGCAGGATTGAATAGAGATTTTGATACACCGCATCGGCGGTGCCGAGATACCAGTGTTCGCCTACGCGCTTTTGCGGGCTGAGGATTTCGATGAACTCGCCGAGCTCGTCGGCGACGACGCTCCATCCCATCCGCAGGTGGCGGCTCAGCGACAGCGACTTGTACTGGAGCGCGATGAAGATCCGGCGCAGGCCAGAGTTGATGCAGTTGCTCAGCGTGAAGTCGATGATTCGGTAGGGGCCGCCGAAGTACACCGCCGGTTTCGCCCGTTCCTTCGTGAGCGGGTACAGCCGTTCGCCGACCCCTCCGGCCAGCACCATGACGACCACATCGTCCAGCACGTGCAGATCCTTCCGATTGACGCTAACGTTTCAGGATCACGCGCGCGGGAGCGCCGTCGCTCCCGGCAATGCGAAGCGGCAGGCAGTACATCTCGTACATCCCGGCTTCGGCTTCCGCGAGGTTCAGTCCCTCGATGATGACGATTGACTGCGAGAGCAGCGCGCGATGGGCCGGAGCGCCCGGTTTCTTGAACTGTTCGACCGACAGGTAGTCGATGCCGACCACCTTGACTCCCTGATCGACCAGATACCGCGCACCGTCCTCGGCGAGGTAGGTGTAATCCTTGTGAAACCCCTCGCCGTTCCAGAGCGCCGAGTTCGAGGTCTTGAGCAGCACGCGGATGTCCTCGCGGAGGCCAGCCGCTGCGAGTTCGTCCTTTCCGATGCCGCCTCGTTTTGTGATCTCGACCACGCGGGCGCGGCCGAGCAGCAAGTCGAGCGGGAGCGCGTCGACGCCCGCGCCATCGTCAAAGAAGTGCCTCGGCGCGTCGACGTGCGTGCCGGTGTGCGTGCCCATGACCAGCTTCGAAACATTCGAACTGCCGCCAGCGGCGATGCGCTTGATCGGCTGCAACTCGAACTCGGGGTTCCCGGGATAGGCGGGAATGCCTGCGGCGAGTGACACGCTCACGTCCAGAAACTGAGGTACGCGAGCCATAAGCCGGTGATGATATCACCCGTCCGCCTGCGCCGAAGGCTCCGGCGAGACCGCGTCGAAGCTCGAAAGCGAAGGCGGGGGATTGACGACGCGATGTCCCCGACTGGGCCGGGCGATGGACCGGTCGGGAGTGGCGTGGATTTTCGACGGTTTTGGCGACCTTTTGAGCGGGCCGCCCGCCCGGCCGGACTCCTGTCAAACCGCTGGTTCTGTCTTTGACTTGGGTGGTATTATCACTGTGTATTCTCAGCTTCATGCGCGGGCGACACGAGCACGTCGAGTTGGCGAAGGGCTGGTCGCGATGGCGGCGGGCGACCCTGGCAACCGTGCTGTTCGCGTGTACCGTGGCGGTTTCGGCGGCGTCGTCCCAGGACACTCGCGTCGATCGCCGATCGCAGGATCGGCTCGAGGACGCGCAGCGCCGGGAAGGTGAAGCGCTGCTCCGCCTTGCCGACGCGGCCATGGAGGGACACGCGTCATCCGATTTTTCGATCGGGTGGCGCAACGATTTTTTCAAGGCGCAAGCCGGGACGTTCGTGCCGTTCACGGTGACGATCGACCGGTCAGGCCTGACGGCGGCAAACGCGCTGATGTACGTGCGAGCCGCGCGGCGGGAAGGTGCGACGGCTCGGCATGACGTCGGGGAGCATTACCCGTTCGACATTATTTTCCCGGTGACGTTGAGCGCGCCCGCCGGCCAGCCGGTGCGGATTACACGCGGCTTCGCGGTCGCCCCTGGCGACTACGACGTCTACGTCGCGCTTCGTGAGCGTTCTGCGGATCCGCTCAATTCGGACCGGCATCTCAAGAGTGCCGTGCTGAAGCAGGCGTTGACGGTCCCGGATTTCTGGACCGGCGAGCTGGCCGCGAGCACGGTCATTCTCGCGGATGGCATCGACACGGTGGCGCCGGTGTCGGGCGATGATGTGCTCGAGCGGCCGTACGCGGTGGGCACGAACGAGATTCACCCGGCGGCAACGACCTCGTTCCGTCGCAGCCGCGAGTTGATCGTCGTTTTTTTGATCTACAACCCGACGGTTTCGGCGGAGAAGAATTTCGACATCGAGGTGAATTACCATTTGTTCCGGCGGGATGACGCAGCGCCGGGCGGGAGTGCCTCCGACACCGAAGCTCATCCGCCGGCGCGGGCAGGTGAGCGGTATATCACGAGGACGCCGCCTCAGCGTTTCAAGCCGTCGGTGATGGGAAGCGGTTTTGACCCGGTCACTGGGCCTATACTGGCAGGGCAGGGGATTTTGTTGTCGTCGTTCCAGGAAGGCGAGTATCGTCTGGGCATCACCGTAACGGACCTGACGTCACGTCAGTCGCTGACACGCGACGTCACTTTTTCCGTTGCGGGATCGTAGGGCTGGAGGAGCCATGGGGCGCATGAAACGCGTGCTCTCGGCATCAGCGGTTGTGGCACTTGCCACGGCAGCCAGTTCCTCGTCCGCACTCGCGCAGGCGCATGCGGCCGCGCGCACCACAGAAGTGCGCACCGTCACGGCCGTCATCGGCGGCGTCATCAAGGGCATCGTCAGCGACGAACGCGGCGGCCCGTTGCCGGGCGCCATGGTGTCGGCGCTGGGCGCAACGATGGCGATGGCGGTGACCGACGCCAACGGACGATTTTCGATTGAAAAGCTGCCGGCCGGCGACTACACGCTCCGCGCGCACCTTGCCGGCTTCGCCGCATCGCCGCGCGAAACCGTCCGCGTGGGCGTGACCCCGGCGTCAATTTACCGCCTGCAGCTGCATCGGCTCGAAACCGCCGTCCCGACCAGCGGGGCCGCGACAGAAGTCACCGCTCGGCCAATCCTTGCGGCCGGTTTTTCGCTGCCGTCGGTGGCACCGACCGATTCGACGGAAGCCGACGACGATCATCCGCATACCGATACCGCGTGGAGGCTTCGTCATCTCACCCGCAGCATCCTGAAGGACTCGACCAGTGTCGTCGTCCTCGACGAGGACGACACACCGGTCAGTGATGATCCGATGGGCGGCCACCTGAACCAGTCAGCTGCCGGTGCGCTCGGATCGTTTTTCGCCGATCTGCCGTTCAAAGGCGAAGTGAATCTGCTGACGACCAGCGCCTTTGCTCCGGGACATTTCTTGTCGGGCGACATTCTCCCGCGCGGTGTCGCCTACTTCGCGATTGGTGCGCCGATTGCCGCTGGCGATTGGTCGGTGCGCGGCGCGATGAGCCAGGGAGATTTGTCCTCCTGGATCGTCTCGGGATCGTTTCTATCGAAGCGCGAAGGCGCCCATTCCTATGATCTCGGCCTGACCTACAGCACCCAGGACTATCAGGGAGGCAACCCGATTGCGCTGGCAGCCGTGAGCGACGGCAATCGGAACGTGGGCGAGATTTACGCGCTCGACCGATGGACTGTCGGCGGCGTTTCGGTCGAGTACGGCGGACGGTACGCACGCTACGACTATCTCGTGCAACCGGGCCTGTTCAGTCCGCGCGTCGGTCTTTCGCTCGAGCCGAGCGAGGCATTCCGTGTCACCGCCGTGGTGGAACAGCGGATGGTGGCGCCAGGCGCCGAGGAGTTCCTCGCTCCCGCGATTGCGGGACCCTGGCTTCCTCCCGAGCGAACTTTTTCGGCGCTCGGCGGTGGCGATCTTCGTGTCGAGCGGGCACGGAATGTTGACATGCTCGTCGAGCGCGATTTCGGGATTTATTCGTTGGGGGTTCGCCGCTTTTTCCAAGGCGTCGACAACCAGGCGATCACCCTGTTCGGCATGCGCTCACCAGATGGCAATCGCTCCGTAGGTCACTATTACGTCGGCGGCGCCGGCTCGGTCGACGTCAACGGATGGGGAGTGCGTCTGAGTTCCTCCGCGTTGAAACGGGTGAGCGGGTCGGTTGACTACTCCTACTCGCACGGCCACTGGAATACGTTGGGCGATGCCGCCCAGGCGCGGCCGTGGGTCGCGAGCCTGATGCGAGAGCAGGACGAGGACATTCACGATCTGACGACGTCGGTTCAGACGGCGATTCCAGAAACCGCCACACGGGTGTTCGTGCTCTACAAACTGAATTCGGCGTACGCCCGGCGCAGCCTCGCACCGTCAGAGGGCGGCGCAGCCGGTCTGGACGCCCGATTCGACGTGCAGGTGAACCAGGCGTTGCCATTCGGTCTGGGCAACACCAAATGGGAAGTGCTCGTGGGCGTGCGGAATCTGTTCCGCGATCCCAACGACCCCGCGTCGATCTATGACGAACTGCTCGTAATTCGTCCGCCAAAACGCGTGGTGGGCGGGTTCCTTGTGAAGTTCTGATCGGGCGGGCGATCGCGCACGTTTCGCGCGATTCACGGCCCTCGTTTTCGGTGTGCGTGAAGGTCCTGCAAGGTGCCGAACCGGCAGGACGTTTTTTTGCCTCAAAATCGGCGATCCAAGTTTTTGAGGCGATGGTCCACGGCGTTGGAAGTCGGCGTCAAAACCGCCAACAGCCGACGTAGAAGTCCAATCGGTTCATATACTTAGACTCATGCTACAAAGTGAGGTCGGGGAACGCGGATTGCTACGCGGAACGACACCGCTCGTTCGTACGAGATCGCTGTATAGGACCGACTCTGTGTTGAACACGCCAAACCGCACACAGGCGCTCATTCGCTTGACGGCTCAGCTGGCCGTCGTCGCGCTGCTCCTGTGCCTCGCGGTGGCGAACATGTACGTCCGCGCGACGTGGAGCGAACCGGAGGATGGCGTCCTCTGGGCCACGACTCCGGACGGCGTCGTCGCGCAGGAAATTGCGACGGGGACGCCGGCGGCGCGTGCCGGCGTACGGCCAGGTGACATCCTCGCCGAGATCGACCGCACGCCGGTCGACTCGGAGGCCGACGTGGTGGCGCACCTGCATCGCGCCGCGTCGGGCGACGTGCTCATCTACACGTTGATCCGAACACAGACGCAGGAGCCGCTGCGAGTGGAGCTGGCGCCGATCCCGTCTGGTGCACGGGGGCTGTACTACGTGCTGGCGTCTGTCGGCATCTTTACGTTGCTCGTCGGCGCCGGCGTCAGATTCCGCCGTCCGGATAACGAAGCCACGCTGCACTTTTTCTGGCTCACGGTTGCGTTCTTCGGCATGCTCGCGTTTTCGTTCAGCGGCCGTCTGGACACGCTCGACTGGGTCATCTACTGGGCGGACGTGGTGTGCACGCTTCTCCTTCCGCCGATGATCGTGCACTTCGCGCTGGTGTTCCCCGAGCGTCCGCACAGCTGGGCGCATTCTGACTCTGGACGCACGGCGCTTCCGTTGTTGTATCTGCCTGCCGTGCTCTTGTTTGCCGGTCGCGTCTCCGCGCTTGCACGGGGCCATCAGCAAGGCGTGGTGTTCTCGAACGTGATCACCCTCGTCGAACGCGGGGAGATGATCTGCCTGGGCCTCGGCCTGGTCGTCGGTCTTGGCATCATGATCCGCGCGCTGGGCCGAGCGCGGTCAGTGACCGCTCGCCGTCAGCTTCGCTGGATCGTTGGCGGCACCGCGTTTGGCGCCGTGCCGTTCGTGTTCGGATACGCGCTGCCGTTCGCGCTCGGCTTTACGCCGATGCGTGGTGCCGACGTCACGGCGGTGCTGCTCGGCGTCGTTCCGCTCGCGTTTGCATCGGCGATCGTCCGCTACCGGCTGATGGACGTCGAAGTGATCATCAAGCGCGCGCTGGTGTATGCGGCGGCGCTGGCGGCCATCGCCGCGATGTACGCGGTCCTGTTGAAGGTGGCGCGGGCGATTTTCCTGGGCAACAGCGACAGGCCGAACTTCGTCATCGCGCTGCTGGCGACGATCGTGGTCGTGCTCCTGTCGCGGCCGGTCAAGAACGCCATTCAGAACGCGCTCGATCGCGTTTACTACCGCGATCGCTACGATTACCGCCGGGCGCTCGTCGGGTTCGCCCGCGATCTCAACAGCGACCTCGATCTCCAGCGCCTGAGCGAGCGCCTCGTCCACCGCGTGATGGAGACGCTCGTCGTGGATCGCATGGCGCTCATGCTGGCGCCTGCGGCGACCGGCCGTGAAGGGGAATTCACGACGATTGCGCACATCGGATTCGCCGGTCAGCCGCCGCTGCTTCCCCGTACTTCCGAAGCGGGCGCACGCCTGATTGCCGGCCACACGTTGTCGCTCGACGATCCGCTCGCGCAGCGCCGCATCGACGCGCGCGAGATCGACTTCTGGCGGGAAGCCGGCGTTCACTACTTCGTGCCGTGCGTGTCGAAGGAAGGCACGATTGCGGTCATGGCTCTTGGGCGGAAGGCGAGCAGCGAGCCGCTGAGTACGGAGGACATGGCGCTGCTGGCGGCAGTCGCCGCCCAGGCGGCAACCGCGCTCGAGAACGGCCGCCTCTACCATCAGCTGCACAACAAAGCGGACGAGCTCGAACGGATGCGGGAATTCAGCGAAAATATTCTCGAGTCGCTGAACGACGGCCTGGCGGTCGTCAACCGCGATGATCGAATCGTGCGCTGGAATCGGCGGCTCGAAGAGCTGTATGGCCTTCGGCACGAGGAGGCCGTCGCTCATCGTCTGGACGAGGTCTTCGAGACGGCATTTGTGGAGGTCCTGCGGTCAGCCCGGCGCGAGTCTCCCGATGGGGCCGCCTTCTATCGCGTGCCGCTCACGACACGGCACGACGCCGGGCGACGGCTTCTCGTCAACATGGCCACGACTCCGCTTCGGGATTCGGACGGCGCGATCGCCGGAACCATCGTCGTGATCGAGGACATTTCCGCTCGCGTGCAGCTCGAGGAGCAGCTGCAGATTTCCGAGAAGATGGCGTCGATTGGGCTGCTTGCCGCCGGCGTCGCGCACGAGGTCAACACCCCGTTGACCGGAATCTCGAGCTTTACGCAGATGCTCCTGCAGGGCGCCGAGCCCGACGATCCCACGACCAAGGTGCTCGAAAAGATTGAGCGACAGACCTTCCGCGCCGCGAAGATCGTCAACGGGCTGCTGAACCTGGCTCGACCGGCGCAGACCGACAGCGGTGCCGTCGACGTCAACGTCGTCATCAACGACGTGCTCGTCCTGCTCGAGCATCAGCTGCGAACCGGTCGGATCCAGGTGCGCAAGGAACTCGGCCCGTCGCCGCTGCTGATTCAGGGGGTCGAATACAAGCTGCAGCAGGTGTTTCTGAACCTGTTCCTCAATGCGCGCGACGCCATGCCGCGCGGCGGCTGGCTGACGATTGCGACGAGGGGCGAGGAATCCGGCGCGATCGTCGAGGTCGGCGATACCGGCTCCGGGATTCCTCCGGAGCAGCTGTCGCGGATCTACGATCCGTTCTTCACCACCAAGGAAATCGGCAAGGGCACCGGTCTCGGCCTCTCGATCACCTACGGCATCGTTCAGGAACACGGCGGCACGCTCAACTGCGAGAGCACGGTCGGCCAGGGCACACGCTTCACGTTGTCGCTCCCCGGGGCTGTGGTCAGAGCCGATGCGGCGGCTGCGCAGGCCAGGAACAGGCAGGCTTGATCATGCCGCGTTCCATGATCAGCGAAGTGTCGGCGTCCGCCGTCAGGCCTGGCTCGATCCTCGTCATCGACGACGAGGAGATCATGCGCGAGATCCTCGAAACACTGCTCACGCGCGAAGGCTACGAGGTGCGGCTCGCGGCGAATGCCGCCGAGGGGCTCGAGCTCGCCCGATCGGTTCCGTTCGACGCCGCGATCGTCGACATGATGATGCCGGGAATGGATGGCATCTCCGCGCTCGACGAGCTGAAGAAAATAGACGACGACATGCCGGTGTTGATGATCACGGCATTCGCGTCGGTCGAGAACGCGATCGCGGCGATGAAGCGCGGCGCCTACGACTACATCACCAAGCCGTTCAAGAACGATGAAGTGCTTGTCGTGCTTCGGAACGCGCTGGCGCAGCGGCGCCTGGTCGCCGAAAACCGCGCGCTGCGCCAGAACCTGCAGGCGCGATCGAACCGCTTTGGCGCGATCATCGGCCGCAGCTCGCGGATGCGGCAGGTCTTCGATCTGATCATCCAGGCGGCCCCCAGCCGGACGACGATCCTGATCAACGGCGAGAGCGGCACCGGCAAGGAACTGGTGGCGCGTTCGCTTCATCAGAATTCTTCGCGCAGCGATCGCGCGTTCATCACCGTCAACTCCGGCAACCTGCCGCCAGACCTCCTCGAATCGAATCTGTTCGGACACGTCAAGGGTGCGTTCACCGGTGCGCTCTATCCGAAGAAGGGTTTGTTCGAGCTGGCCGACAAGGGGACGATCTTTTTCGACGAGATCGGCAACATCCCGCTCGAGACACAGGCCAAGCTCCTGCGCGTCATCCAGGAGCGCGAGTTCATGCGGCTCGGCGGCGTCGAGACGATCAAGGTCGACGTCCGAATTATTGCCGCGACCAACGTCGATCTGCAACGGATGATGGAGGAAGGGAAGTTCCGCGAAGACCTCTATTATCGGCTGCACGTCATCACCGTGCAGCTGCCGTCGCTGCGTGAGCGCAAGGACGACATTCCGCTCCTCGTCCAGCACTTCCTCGAGAAGTACGGCGAGGAGAACAACAAGACCCACCTCGAGTTGACGGCGGACGCGCTCGACCTGCTGCAGGAGTACGACTGGCCCGGCAACGTCCGCGAGCTGGAAAACGTGATCGAGCGCGCGGTCGTGCTGTCAACGGGATCGAAGATCGACGCCGATCTCGTTCCCGATCATGTCCGCAGCAGCAAGCGCTTCCAGATGCCGCAGTTCATCGTCCCGCCCGAGGGCATCTCGTTGAAGGAAGTCATCACCGACTTCGAGAAGCGTCTGATCGAGTCCACGCTCGAGGCGGCCGGCGGAGTGCAGAAGCGCGCCGCAGAGCTGCTGCACATCAAGGCGACGACGCTGAACGAGATGATCAAACGGTACGACATCCGCCCCCGCCGGAAACGCGGAGCGCTCAGCGGTCGCACCGGATCAGAGCTTTCTGACATCGAAGACATCGACGAAGGCGACGAGGTCGGCGCGGTCAACCGCGATTAGGAGAGTCGTCCGCAGGTTTCCACGCCATTCATCGTCTTTCTCCTTTCTCTTTTCTCCTGTTCTATCTCTACAACTTGATCGCAGCGCGACAGTGAAGGATGTTGATTAGGCGCTCGAACGTCGTGACGGTCCGGTTGTTTTCAACCGCGAGAACATGCGCTCGTACTTCGCCAGGATGACGTCCCAGCGATAGTTGCTACGAACGTAGTCGCGTCCGTTGCGACCCAGCTTCGCGCGGAGGCGCGGGTCTGCGTTCAATACCTTGAGCGCTTCCACGAACTCGTCGCGATCGGCGTAATAGAGCCCGGCGTTGCTCTTGCGGCAGTGCTCAACGAGCACCTCACTCCGGGCGTTGGCGAGCACCGGGGTGCCGACCGCGAAGGATTCGAGCGCCAGGAGTGAAAGACTCTCGTAGGGCGACGGCACGACGACGACCGTGGCCGCTTCCAGAGCCTGGACGCGTTCCTGGTCCGGCAGGTAGCCGGCGAAGCGGATGAACGGTTCTTCCGGCAACGGCATCAGCTTCACGCCCATCAACACCAGGGACGCGTCGCCCCCTTCCTGCACGTAGGTGCTGAAGTACTCGATCAACTCCTCGCAGCCCTTCCCCGGATCGATCCGGCCGCCATAGAGCGCGATCGGGCCATGCAGGCGGTGGCGTCGGCGGAACATGGTTCCGCGATGCGCGAGATGCGGCCTCCACGTCGGTGATGGGTCGTCGACGACGGCTTGATCGTCGGTCGCGTCGTCTGCCTCACCTGGCCGAGGGGTGTGTTCTCTCGGATACTCCTGCGCGTGCGGCAAGTCGACGCCGCACCCGATCGTTTCCTCCTCGATCGCCCGAATCGAGAAATGCGTCGTCAGGAAACGTCGCTCGACTTCGGTGTTGTAGGCAAGCCCGGCGGGGAGGCTGAACAACTCCTTGTAAATGTCGAGATGGATAGCCGGTTCGTCGTGCGCGGTGGGCACGAGAATGCTCTTGTGCGGCGCAATCTTCGCGCCGACGACTGTCGGCGCGTAGAGATAGGTGAAGAAGATCAGCACATCGTACTGGTGCTGGTTGCGCTCGATGTACTCGAGGAGCGGCGGACACCACGGGCCCTGCTGGCGCAGCCACTCCATCTCGTCGTCGCGGCTGTGGGCGTTGTTGAAGATCCACTCGGAGTACCGGTTGAACGCATGGATGTCTCGAGTGCGCGCGTTCGCGAACCGGCGAACGGTGACGCCGCGAACCCGGTCCGAGCCTTCGGCGTACTCGTTCTTCCACGTCACGTAATCCTGCGCGCACGTCGTCAGCACCTCGACGTGGTGCCGCGGCGCCAGCCGCTCGGCGATCAGACGGCAGTGATACTCGGACCCGCCGAGGATCTCGGTGCCGTATCGTTGCACGATGAACGCAATCTTCAATCGATCCTCAATTCAGTGGAGGCTTGCCACGATTTCCGCGAGCCGCCGTCCGATTCTCTGCGGCGCGAAGTCTTCAAGCCTCCGTCTTTGTCCCTCGAGCACGCGTTCGCGAACCGGTCGATCGTATACGAGCATCCCGAGCATTTCCGACGCAAGTTCGAGGTCCTTCGGCTCGA